>Ga0190272_10000299_pt1 | contig 27812 bp, 20 predicted proteins | sample Popmic504T_FD_133746 | JGI IMG/M metagenome (GOLD analysis project Ga0190272, IMG submission 133746) | Populus adjacent soil microbial communities from riparian zone of Shoshone River, Wyoming, USA - 504 T | ecosystem: Environmental > Terrestrial > Soil > Riparian zone | place: USA: Wyoming...
AGCAAACGACAACAAATCGCAGAGCATAAAGATCCTGTTGCAACTGTGCAGCGTCGCTTTCGATGCCGGGGAAACTGCGCGCGCCACAGAGTTTGCCGAAAGTGCGGTTGAGTTGGCCCAGAAAAACGGAATGGAAAACCTCAGCACGCGCGGACTGGTTGACCTGGGAAATTCGCTTTTGGTCCGTGGCAAGCAGGCTGAGGCCCAGAAGTATTTGGAACAGGCCCTGGCGCTGGCCCAACGCGCCAAAGCGCGGCGAAATGAGGCCCGAGCTCGAGTGTCGCTGGCAAGTCTGCGTCAACAGCAGAATAAACCTGATGAGGCGGTCCAGTATCTCGAACCTGCTTTGGCTTTTTACCAACAGGGCGGCTATCGTTCGGAAACGTTTTCGTGTCTTGCCCTGTTGGCCCGCGCCAACATGCAAAAGGGCGATTATGCAGCGGTGGACCAAAGTCAGAATGAACTGTTGCGGCTTGCGTTGGAGTTAAATGATCAGTCGTTGATTGCATTGGCTCACGCCGAGCGGGGGTCCACGCTGGCGCGTGAAGAAAAGTTAACTGAAGCGCTCGAGCATTTGAATCAAGCGTACGCAATCTACAGTGCGCAGGGAATTCAGCGCAGCATGGGTTATAACCTGGCGAACCGCGGTGACGTGTTGAGCCGGCTGGGGCGTTTTGATGAAGCTCGGGCGCTCCTGGACCAGGCAAGCGGAATCGCGAATAAACCGGGTGGCGAGTTGAAGCGTTTGTCGCTTGAAGTTCAGCTCGCATTTGCGGAGACGGCGCTGAGACAAGAGAATTTTGCGAACGCGCGCAGCGCGGCGGCGAAAGTGTTTGTTGAAGCAGGAACCGACTTCAAGAACGTTGCGACGTCCGCCAGAACGGTGGTCGGCTTGTCCGAGTCAAACAGTGGTTCAACCGCCGCCGGCCTTCGCGCGAGCGAAGAAGCTTTAGCCCTGGCGCGGCAACTTAACGATCCGTTTGAAGGGGCCCGCGCGCAGTTAGGTCTCGCCCAGGCCGCATTGCTCGCCGGCGACTCAAAGTCGGGCTGGACCAACGCCCAGCAAGCCGCGGAAGTATTTATACGGCTCGATCAGCCCGCATCCGCCTGGCACGCGCTGTTAATCGCCGCGCAAGCAATCAAGCTAGCTGACGAAAGTACAGGCCAAGAGTATGCTTTGCGGGCTCAACAGATGCTTTCAAAACTCGAGCAGCGTTGGGGTGCAGAAAACTTTGCCAGTTATTTGCGCCGTCCGGACGTGCAGCGAACCCAGAAACAGCTGACTCTATTAATGGGTAGAAAGTAGCAGCACCCCCTACCCATAATTTGATTTTTCAAACCAGGCCGGCGAGCAGCCGGTCCTACTTCAAGAGGAGGAGAAACGATGCGTCAATTACGTTTACTGATCATTGCGGGAGCTACGATTTTTGTGCTGGCGCTGGGCGTGTTTGCGTTGGTCAATCAACAGGCTCCGATGGATCCAGGCGACGACATCATCATCAAGGGCGGCTCAATCGAAATCCAGTGTGGCAAGAACCACAAGAAAGACTGCCTGGGAAACCCGGACCCGAAGACCGGCAAGTACAAACGCGCCGGTTTGGACGACAGGCACATTATGAAAGTCGTGGTTCACGATAGCTATGGTGCTGAACTGTCGAGCAGCAACTTTGAAAAGGACAAACAGCCGACGATCGTCATCACTTACAAATAGCAGCGCGGAAGACGTCCCGGCAGGCTCAGGTTTGCAGGCTGACATTTGCAGCTGAAGTGCAGCCCCAGGTTTGCCGGACATTGGGCGCGGTTTATCCGCCAAGCTTTGCCTTCACGATTTCACTGACGGTTTTTCCATCAGCGTTTTTTCCTGACAGGGCGGCCTGCGTCGCCTTCATGACTTTCCCCATGTCCTTCATGGAGTTGGCGCCCACTTCGGATATTGCCGCGGCCACTGCCGATTCGATTTCTTCGCGAGATGCTGCTTGCGGCAGATAGGCTTCAATTATGTCGATCTCGGCCTTTTCTTTGTCGGCCAGATCCTGGCGCGCGCCCTTCTCATACTGCTCGATTGAATCTCGCCGTTGCTTGACCATTGAACGCAGTAGTTTCGACATTTCCTCGTCGTCAAGCTGTCCACCCTTTTCAATTTCACGATTCATCATCGCTGCTTTAACCATTCGCAGTGTGGATGTTCGTTTGGCGTCCTGCGCTTTCATCGAAGCCGTCATGTCGGAAATGATTTGCTCTTTGAGACTCATGCCTGTTCCTCCGCCAACTACTATACCGCTTTGACGTAGGACAGGCATTCTTGCCTGTCCCTGTGCTTGTTCTCGATGCTTCTGCCGATGGAAGCGAGACCCAAAATGCATTTGGGTCGGCCGCCTGCGTGGCAGCTCAACTCTGGACAGACAGGAATGTTTGTCCTACTGGTCAGGGCGTCAGCGACGGTATTTTTAGATCTTTCAATTCTCCGGTCGAAGCGAGGAGCGTCAACAATTCCGAAGCCATCAGCCGATGGCCCATGTGGTTTGGGTGAATGCGTTCGCCAAACCACCCTTCGTTTGATGGATAGGCTTTTTCGGTAAGCTCGAGTATTTCCAAAAAGGGTGTTCGTTCAGCTTGTAACGCGTTACGCAACGACTCGCGATAACGTGGTATCAAGTCTCCCTCAGGCGCGGTTGGCGTTACATCACGATAGGGTGCCGCGATGACGATGACGCCGGTGCGGCGGTTGCGAGCAAGTTGGACCATTGCCCGGATGTTGTTGACGTAGTCTGGCTGGTAAACACGAGGCGCCGGCCTGTGGGTCGGGGATCGTTCGATATTTTTTGACCTGAGCCAACGGGTCATGTGCGCAAACGCCTGGCTATGATCAATCATCCAGCGGACTGCGATCGCTGATCTGCTAGTCACTATGGCTTTGTGGTCAGGAACGTCGCTGTAGCTCGCATCGTTCCAACCAAAGCTTATGGTCAACAAGTCGGGATCCAGTTCGTCGATATCGCGACGCAGCCAGGCGAGACCCTGATGACTGGTGTAGCCGGGAACTGCCATTGTGATTACTTCAATCGGGCGTCCCGGATTTGCGAATCGCAATTCCTTTTCAAGCAACATCGGATATGGAAGCCAGGTGGGATCGTATTCGGTAGGCTTGTCAGGCCAGACCGGCGGCACGCGAAAGCCAAAAGTCACTGAATCTCCAAGACAAACGATTCGAAATGTGCCGGGTTGCTTCGGCCGGAGTGGTTGACCTGGCTTCTCAGTGCGCAGGTGCTGAGCGTTGGTCGACAGCACCGTGTAATCCCAGATCGCTTGATTGAGATTCGGTTTCAGCCGCCAAAGCAACAGAGGGTCACCTTCAAAGATTCCTGATTGTTTCGAATCAGCAACTTGGGCTTTTTGTTGGGAGCTAACCACAAACAGATCGAGACTTGAAACATGGTCCATCGTCAGTCGAGTGACGATCTCCACCGCCGCCAATAACAGCAGAAAGCTGAGATAGATCACCGCTACATAGGCGATCTTGCGTTTCAGGTTAAGGCTGGTAGTTGAGGCCCGAGCCTCGCCGGCAGGTGATCTGGAAGGCTTTGTCATTGGGCGATGCACGACTGTCGGTTGCGTGACTCAGGATCCAACTCCGAAGTGCGCAAAGCGCTCGGCTCTGAAATTATATCTGGCCCCCACTCTAGCGTAATGATGCGATGCAGGCTAACATTCCCCCTCGTCGGGCACTGGTGAAGTTTGATTTGATCAGAAGCATTCCTTCGCGGAACTTTGCGTCTGGCTTTGCGACCTTTGCGGTTTCTGCTTGTCATTAGGATTTTTACCGCAAAGTACGCAAAGGTTTTCGCCAAGGGCGCAAAGGAAACTGCACCAGTACCCCCCGTTGCGATTCATCCGGCCGCCCCTTGCGCGGCTCCGCAGTTTCATATTTCGCGGCGTTTAGATCACGGAAAAAGATGCTTGCCGCAAACTCCATTTTGCAAAATCGGTACCGCGTGATCCGCGAACTTGGGCACGGCGGCATGGGTACCGTTTATGAAGCTCTCGATCAGCGAGTGAATTGCATCGTTGCCCTCAAAGAGACCAAACCCGGCAATAACGATGAAGCACGCCGCGCCTTTCAACGTGAAGCTTCCTTGTTGGGCAATCTTCGCCACTCAGCTCTCCCCAAAGTAATGGATTACTTCAGCGAGGATAACGGCGATTTCCTGATCATGGAGTTCATCCCGGGTTACGATCTCGCTGAATTACTCAAGCTGCGCGGCAACCCATTTCCGCAAGCACAAGCGATGCGCTGGGCTGAGGATTTGCTGAGAGTCCTGGAGTATCTGCACAGTCAACAACCTCCAATCCTGCACCGCGACATCAAGCCCTCAAACCTCAAGTTAACCAAAGAAGGTGAGATATTTCTCCTCGATTTCGGTCTGGCAAAAGGCTCACTTGGGCAGATGCCGACGCTGGCAACCAGTCGGAGCGTGCGCGGCTACACGCCCGTCTACGCATCGCTTGAACAGATTCACGGGCACGGGACAGACGCCCGCAGCGATATCTATTCTTTCGGCGCCACTCTGTATCATCTGCTTGCGGGTGTGGCGCCGATAGATGCCCCGGCACGCTTTTACGCGGTTGAGGATGACAGGCCTGACCCGCTGGTTCCGATTCGGGAGCTGACTCCGGAAGTCTCCGAAGGTGTGGCGCAAGTCATTCATCAGGCGATGTCCATCAGCCGCAAGCACCGTCCCAGGAATGCCGCTGAAATGCGCAGGGCTTTGCGTAGCGCAGCTCACGATGACGGTCAGAGCATCACTGAGGACGAGCATGACTGGGCCGAGTCGAACAACCGGGAGATAGAGGGCGACAAGCGGAACACAACAGGTGGATCGACAGTCCCGTCTGAGGAGAACAGCTGGCCGGAGGAAGGCGCGACTACGAACCCGGAGGCACCGCGCCGCGACTCGCGAAACGAAAGAGACCAGCAAACCACTCCGACAATCAGGACCATCTCAGCTCAGCCTCCTGATCGCTTTATCAGGGCCACTGACGGCTCCGCGTCAACCGTCAGTGATTCCACCGTTACTTCTGGTCCCGGATCGAAACGAGTGGCGCTACTCGTCGCAGCCGTGGTGGCAGTAGCAGTTGTTGGAGCGATCATCCTTTGGTTGCTGCGCCCGGGTGGGACGCAGGGTTCGTCTGCATCAACTCAGACGCAAACTGAAGTTGCTACGCAAGGAGAGCGAGCGGAAAACAGGTCTCAAGGCGCGGGGCACCCGCATCCGGCAGGGATGGTTTACGTTCCGGGTGGGGCGTTCACGATGGGCCGCGACGATGGCGACGATGCTGAGCGCCCGACTCATCAAGTGACAGTCAAAGCATTCTTTATCGACACTCATGAAGTGACCAATGAAGACTACGAGAAATTTGTGAAAGCCACGAATCGCCGAGCGCCTTCAACCTGGAAGAGGGGATCGTTTCCGCCCGGGGCTGAGCGCAAACCAGTGACTGGAGTCACCTGGGACGATGCGAACGACTACGCACGGTGGGCCGGTAAGCGGTTGCCTACTGAGGAAGAATGGGAATTTGCCGCGCGGGGAAGCGAAGGCCGCCTATATCCGTGGGGAAATGAGTGGCGGCAGGATTCAGCCAATGCAAATGGCGCGGCGCAATCGATGGCTGATGTCGCAGCACACAACGGCACATCGCCATTTGGAACTTACGACATGGTCGGTAACGCATGGGAATGGACCGCCAGCAATTTCAAGGCATACCCGGGGAGAGGTCTCCCAGGGAACCAACCGACTGGCGATCTGAGAGTAATTCGCGGTGGTTGTTATGAGTCAACGAAAGACTACGCCACCACGACGTATCGCGCGGGTTGGCCCGCTCGAGGCGCGAGCACCTATGATCAGACGGGATTTCGCTGTGCGAAAGATATTGGTCCCTGATGTCCGACAAGCTTCAGCTTGTCGTGTGATGAAAAGAAATTTTCTAAGAAAGACTTAAGACTATGAGAATTCGAAAAGTTTCCTCCGTTATGAGTTTGTCGGCCATTCTGTTTTTGGCAGGTGGTTCGGCATCGGTGTTTGGCCAGGGCGGCACGGGGAAAATGCCAATGCCGATGCCGGCGCCACCGCTCCGAATGCCTCCTCCTGGTCCAAGATTGCCGCCGCCATCGCCAAGAAGAGACTCTTCACCCATGAGGAAGAGTCCAAGGACCGATGTGTATGTCGTCTCTGGCACAGCGTCAGGCTCATTGTCCACATCGGACCGGCTGCCTGAATCAGCTGGTCAATTCAGGCGTAACAAACTCGAGTCGATTGTGGCTAACGCCAGCACCCAGGATGATGGAGCTGTCGAAATGATGCGGGCCGAATATGGAAGAGATATTTTGATCTTTCTTTCCCGGTTTAGAGATAGCGACGATGCAAACGCAACGATGCAGGCGTTTGCGAAAAAGGTCGCTGGTTCTCACAACACCGTAAGCCGGAAGCACATAAAGAACCGTTCCGGACAAACACTTGGAGAATTCCTGATGTTGAAGGGATCCGGACGGGGAGATAATGTTCTGCTACTGGCAACGACCGGCAACTACCTCTACCGGATAAATGGGTCGAGTTCCGACGAGGTTGAAAGAGTCTTCAAGTCGCTGCCGTTACAGTAAAAGTCATCACCAAGCCAGAAAACGTGAGCCTCGCATCTGGTTTCAGTAGTTCATGAAGTTGCAACTCCCTCGGGGCGACGTGGCACGGGCGTCCCGCCCGTGATCACGCGCAAGATGCGCGTGCCACAACAGACGCGCCTTTGTTGACGCGCAGGCTTCCCCCTCGCTCTCACTCATCGTCGCCGGTCAAATTCGTGTCGGTAATCATGGAGTAAGGTGGTAGACTGCGCAGCGTTTTGCTTTTGCATTAGTCTTTGCTCCCACTTCCACCGCAGCTAAGCGCGCGCCGGGTTCCTCAAGCGCGTCGAAATGGAGCTTCTCATGAGCGCCCCGAAAGTCTTCATCAGCTATAGCCACGATTCCGCTCTGCACAGCGAACGAGTGCTCGCGCTTACTTGGGCGCTAAGAAATAACGGGATCGACGTTGAGCTTGACCAATTCCACAACGAAGAAATTCTCGACTGGCCGCGCTGGTGTCGTCAGCAGATCAAGCGTGAACAGTCCGACTTCATCCTCTGCATCTGCACGCCGGAATATCAGCGCCGCATTGAAGGCGGCGTGCCACCGGAGAAGGGGAAGGGTGTCTATTGGGAAGGCAGCCTCCTCGACGACGAGATCTACGGTGACAAAGGCAATCGGCGCTTCATTCCGGTTCTATTTGATGACGAGTCTGAAACAAGAATTCTCGACTTCCTGCGCGGCTGGACCTTCTGCCGAATGAGCCAATTCACGCTAAGCGATTCGGGGTATGAACACCTGCTCCGCATTCTCACTGGCCAGACGAGAGTTGAAAAGAATGTCCTGGGCACCGTGCCGGTATTGCCGACTCATCGAGCGCCGGTCGGTTCGCCATCCGCGGTTGGGGCGGGTTTCAAAGCTGACATTTCCCGCATCGACAAGTATGCGCCAGTGGAACTCATAGGGCGCGAAAAGGAAACCAAGCTTCTCAACGATGCTTGGGACAAAGTCTTGAGCGGCGAAACGAAGCGTCCGCACGTACTGACATTCGTCGCGCTTGGCGGTGAAGGAAAAACCTCCCTCGTATCAAAATGGGCGGCCGAACTTGCTTTTGAAAACTGGCCGGGGTGCGAAGCGGTATTTGCGTGGTCCTTTTATAGCCAGGGAACCCGCGAACAGACCGCCGCTTCGTCCGACTTGTTCCTCAAGGAAGCGCTCACCTTCTTCGGTGATGAGGAGATGGCAATCAGTGCCGCAGGCGCATTCGACAAAGGCCGGCGGCTGACCCAACTCGTCGGTGTGCGGCGGGCGTTGCTTATCCTCGATGGTGTAGAGCCACTTCAGTATGCTCCTACGTCTCCCACTCCAGGTGAATTGAAGGATCAGGGTCTTTCCTCCCTGCTCAAGGGGCTGGCCGCTGCCAACGCAGGTCTGTGCATCGTCACCACTCGGTACTCCATTACCGACTTGAGGGCCTACTGGCGAACCACCGCGCCGGAAGTGAATCTCGTGCGCTTGTCCAGGGAAGCTGGTGCTCATTTGCTTCATACGCTCGGCGTAAAAGGAAGCGTGCTGCGAAATATCCCGATCAACGACGGCAAGGAAAGAGTGAATGAGTTTGAGAAGTTGGTTGAGGACGTGCAAGGCCACGCACTTACGTTGAACTTGCTGGGCACGTATCTACGCGACGCTCACGGTGGAGACATCCGCAAGCGCGACCTTGCCAAGCTTGAAGAAGCTAATATCGAAGAACAAGGCGGCCACGCGTTCCGTGTCATGGATGCATATGTGAAGTCATTCGAGAGTGAAGGCAAGAATGGACTAACTGCCCTCGCGATTTTGCGATTGCTTGGCTTTTTCGATCGTCCCGTAACCGCTGATTGTTTCCAGGCTTTACTAAGAGCCCCCAAGATTTCGAATCTTACCGAGCCGCTTGTCGGAACCAACGAGGCGCAAAGAAATCTCGCGTTGACTCGGCTGGAGACGGCAAGACTACTCACAGTCAACCGCGATTCGAGTGGATCGCTAATTTCGTTGGATGCACATCCGCTGCTACGTGAGTACTTCGCGACTAAACTCAGAACTCAGCATACTGGTGCTTGGCGTGCGGCTCACAGGCGGCTGTATAAACACCTTGTCGCTACGACGCGTGAGGGAAACGAACCAACGCTTGAAGACCTCCAACCCCTCTACCAAGCTGTGGCCCATGGCTGCCAGGCGGGGCTGCAGAACGAGGCCTACAACGACGTCTACCTCCGCCGCATTGGAAAGGACAATGAGCACTTCGCGGTCAAGAAGCTCGGTGCGTTCGGTTCTGACCTTGGGGCTCTTGCATCCTTTTTCGACGAACCTTGGAAACGGCCAGCTCCCGTCCTCACCGGAGAGCGCCAAGCCTTTCTTCTCAATCGCGCTTCCTTTCGGCTGCGCGCTTTGGGCAGACTAAGCGAAGCCGGTGGGCCATTGCGGGCTGCGTTGGAGCTTGCAGTCAAGCAGGAGAACTGGAGGAGCGCCGCCGCTCGCGCCAGCAACCTGAGCGAGCTAGAGCTTACGCTTGGCGAGGTGGCTGCGGCGATGCGCGACGCCGAGCAGTCCGTGACCTATGGCGACCTTAGCGGCGATGCGTTTCTGCGAATGGTCAATCGGTGCGCTCACGCCGACGCCCAGCACCAAGCGGGCCTCCGAGCCGAGTCGGAGACGCGCTTCAAAGAGGCCGAGCAAATGCAGGCCGGGCGCCAGCGTGCTTACCTGCTCTACTCGTTGCCAGGCTTCCTGTATAGCGACTTGCTCCTCGCCGCCCCCGAGCGCGCCGCATGGCGGCAGATGAGTCGTGGCGCGCGCGTCCTGGACGTGAACTCCTTTCCTGAACCTGGGCACGATGCCCCTGCCACTTGCCTCGCTGTCTCGCAGCGCGCAGCGCAGACGCTCGAGTGGGCGCAAGATGGAAATCTATCGCTTCTCACCGTCGCCCTCGACCACCTCACGCTGGACCGGGCTGCGTTTTACGAAGTCGTGCTTGTTGAAGGCGCCTTGCCATTCAAAAGTCAAAACTCAGAACTCAAAGCTTCGATTGAGGCTACCGTGGACGGCCTCCGCCGAGCCGCGCACAACGAGTTCATCGTCCGCGGTCTTCTCACTCGCGCTTGGCTGCGATTTCTTAACGGCGCTCACACCGGCCCCAAGAGCGCGCAAGAGGATTTGGACGAAGCATGGGAAATCGCCGAGCGCGGGCCGATGCGGTTGTTCATGGCGGACATTCATCTTTATCGCGCGCGGCTCTTCGGAGGGAAGTTCGGAGGGATGAAGGATGAAGGCGGAGGGATGAAGTATCCCTGGGATAAGAATCCTGACGGCACGCCGCGCGGGCCGAAGGATGATCTCGCGGCGGCGCGTAAGCTTATTGAGAAATGTGGCTACTGGCGGCGGAAGGAAGAGCTGGAAGATGCCGAAGACGCGGCGAAGGGTTGGTAGGCTTCACGTTGGCACGGACGAAGTGGCACGGGCGTCCCGCCCGTGATCATGCGCAAGATGCGCGTGCCAACCCATGATCATGCGCAAGATGCGCGTGCCACCCCGTGATCATGCGCAAGATGCGCGTGCCACCCCATGATCATGCGCAAGATGCGCGTGCCAACCCATGATCATGCGCAAGATGCGCGTGCCACCCCGTGATCATGCGCAAGATGCGCGTGCCACCCCATGATCACGCGCAAGATGCGCGTGCCACCCCATGATCACGCGCAAGATGCGCGTGCCACGCCTAATGTTTCACGCGGCCGGGAGTTTGGCCTTGCCATTGGACCGCGCGAGATGTTCGCGCAAATATTTTCCAGTGTGCGATTTTTTTGAGCGCATGATCTGTTCCGGTGTCCCTGTAGCGACAACCTGCCCACCGGCGTCGCCGCCTTCCGGCCCCAAATCTATAATGTAATCAGCCGTCTTGATCACGTCGAGATTGTGTTCAATTACCAGCAACGAACCGCCGGCGTCGATCAGGGCGCGAAATGCTGCGAGCAGTTTATTGATGTCGTCGAAGTGGAGGCCCGTGGTGGGTTCGTCGAAAATATAGAGCGTCTTCGCGCCGGTACGTTTTGAAAGTTGAGCCGCGAGTTTGATGCGCTGGGCCTCGCCCCCTGATAGCGTGGTGGCTGACTGGCCCAGACGTAGGTAACCAAGTCCGACTTCATCCAGCACTTTCAGTCGATTTGTTATCTTCGGCACTTCGCGGAAGAAAGTGATTGCCTCACGCACAGTCATCTGCAAAACTTGGTGCACGTTTTTTCCGCGATAGCGCACTTGTAGAATCTGCTGTTTGAAGCGCGTGCCCTTGCACTCCTCACAGATCAACTCAACATCCGCCAGAAACTGCATCTCCACCGTCACCGTGCCATCACCCTGGCAAACGTCGCAGCGGCCGCCCGGCAGGTTGAAAGAAAAGTGAGACGGATCCAGCCCACGCGCTTGCGCCTCGCGAGTTGAGGAAAATACCTCACGGATCCCGTCGTAGACTTTGATGTAGGTGACCGGATTGGAACGAGGGGTCCGTCCAATGGGCGATTGGTCGACCAGAATCACGTCATCCACCAGTGACCCGCCCTCGAGCTTGGAGAATGCGCCCACGTGCCCCTGCCAATCGCCCCTCTGTTTCTTGATACCGGCATAGATGCAGTCGTGAATCAGGGTAGACTTGCCAGAGCCGCTGACGCCCGTAATGCAAACAAGCATATCGAGAGGCAACTCCACTTCAAGCGATTTCAGGTTGTGCTCGGACGCGCCCTGCAAGGTGAGGCGTCGTTTTGCAAACGGCCGTCTTTGCTTGGGCTCTTTTATCTCCGCTTCACCGCGAAGGTATCGAGCGGTCAGGGAGTGCTCGTCGACCATCAGGTTGTTGAAAGTCCCTTCGAAAATCACGCGTCCACCCAGTTCTCCCGCCGCTGGGCCAATATCCAGAATGTGATCGGCGGAACGAATCATGTCTTCGTCGTGTTCAACCACGAGCACGGTGTTTCCGATGTCGCGCAGGTTTCGCAAAATCTTAATGAGGCGATCGTTGTCACGCGGGTGCAGTCCGATCGAAGGCTCGTCAAGCACGTAAAGAGCGCCAACCAGGGATGAGCCCAGATTGGTGGCCAGTTGAATGCGTTGCGCTTCGCCGCCGGAGAGCGTGGAAGCGAGACGGCTCAGAGTGAGGTAATCAAGCCCAACTTCCACCAGGAATCGCAGCCGCCGGCGTATTTCGAATAATATCCGCTCAGCGATCGCGCCTTGTTCAGCCGACAACGTGAGCGAGTCGAAGAAAACGGAGGCGTCCTTGATCGCGAGCGCGCAAACCTCCGGAAGAGTGGCGCCGCCAACTTTTACGTCTCGCGCTTCCTGCCTCAACCGGCCGCCACCACAATCGGGACATAAAGTGTAGCCGCGATACTTTGAGAGAAACACGCGTACGTGCAGCTTATATTTCTTCGTCTCCAGCCAATCGAAGAAGCCGCGAACTCCGCGCCAGTCTTTTCTGCCCTCAATGATTGCTCGTTGCTCGCCACGAGAAAGCTGCGCAAAGGGAACAGTTAGCGAAATCTTTTCGCTCTTGCAAAACTGCCGCAGCTCATCCATGGCCCACTCATGCTGCGGCTTGGTCCAGGGTTCGATCGCGCCTTCTTTAAGACTCAGGCCGTGGTTGGGAATCACCAGGTCGATATCGAGCCCAATCGTGTTGCCAAAACCCTGACACGTCGGGCAGGCGCCGTACGGGTTGTTAAAACTGAACAAGCGAGGTTCCGGTTCGGCATAGACCGTACCGTCATATTTGCACTCAAAACGATCGGAGAATCGCAGTCGCTTTGGTTCCGCCTCGGTGGTTTCAATCGTGGCAGTGCTGTGACCTTCCTGAAACGAGATCTCAAGAGAGTCAACCAGCCTTTGCCTGACCTCGGGTCGAGCGGCCAGTCGATCCACCAGGACGAAGACATCATCGAAATTGTCGCGCTGGTAATCGTCAGGAGACTGCAGCTCGATTATTCGGCCCTCATGAACCAAGCGTGTAAATCCGCGCTGCATGAGACTCATGATGTGGGCCGTAATCAACTGGCGAGGAGACGCGGCCCGCCGCCGCGGCGTCGATTTGGAAGATGACTTCCCGCGCGCCTTTGCCGTTTCGCCGCGTCCCCGGGTCGCTGTGTCGCCGTCTGTTGCGGTTTCAGCGATACCAGCGCCGGCAGCAAAAAGCACATAGAAACGCGTTTCACCGGGCAGTGTTTTCAGAACCTCATCCGCCACCGATTCGGGCGAGTCTTTGTAAACTTGCCGGCCGCACACACGGCAATAAGTTATTCCCACGCGCGCGTAAAGCAGTCGGAGATAGTCGAGAACTTCAGTTTGGGTACCTACTGTTGAGCGGGGATTGCGAGTGGAGTTCTTCTGGCGGATAGCGATTGCCGGAGCGATGCCACGCACTTCGTCAACGTCTGGCTTGTCCATCCGCTCGAGAAACTGTCGTGCGTAGGCCGAAAGAGATTCCACATAACGCCGCTGGCCCTCGGCATAAACTGTGTCGAAAGCGAGCGACGATTTGCCCGAACCGCTGACCCCGGTAACCACGGTTAGCTGGTTAATGGGAATTGAAAACGAGATATTCTTGAGATTGTGGACGCGGGCCCCGCGGACTGAAATTGCTTCTTCCGACATAGCTCAACATTTGCCGCTCCCCATAGAAAGGATTCGCGGCCATCTCCGAAACTTGAAATAATAACGCGATTCGTGATGGATGCGAAATGGGGGTGTTGCTCGTGAATCTCCAGTTGAGTGTTGGTCAACTTCTTGGAGTGCGCCGACCTGTCGGCGCTTTGGTCCGCCGGGAGCATGGCGCACAATTGTTTAGGAGCATTCAAGCAGGCAAGCGTAATTAATACGCGCATCGAAAGGCGAAGGCGCCGACAGGTCGGCGCACTCCAGGGAGTTGGCCAATCACTAGTCGAGCGGGCATTTTCCGGGGTCGGGAATTTTACTGCTTACTGGAGGGCATGGATAGTACTGGGTAAATAGCTGCACTTTCTGCGCTGTCGCGGTGCTGCTAAGTAGTTCGACAAGCTTGAGCGCCTCGTCAAGACCGGATGAAATGCCGCCACCCGTCACCCGGTTGCGATCAACGACGAACCGAGGATAACCCTCGACCACATTGATCGCCGGAAATTGTTTAAGGCATGGTATGAAAGCCCAGTGAGTGGTCGCATTGTAGCCATCGAGCAGGCCTGCCTTGGCCAGCAACATGGCTCCCTCGCAAACCGACACAATGAAACGAGCATTCTTGCTGCTGTTCACCAGGTAGTTCAAATATTTTCGTTTGCGGTCGTTCATCAACTTCTTAAGGGCAGAAGGGTCGCCACCCGGAACCCAGAGCACATCCAACGCGGGAACATCCGCAAACACTTTCTGCGGTTTCATCGCGAGACCATCGCGCGTCTTGACGCTGCCAGACTTTTCAGCCAGCAGGCAGACGTCAGCCTCGACGGTTGGGTCGAGCTGCTTCATCAGGTTGAACATTTCGTAGGGCGCAGCTACGTCAAGCAGATCAACCTTTTCATAGATGGGAATCCCGATGATCATTTCCGTCCTCCGGCGCGCCTCAAATGAAACTGAACCATCAACGCTGCGTTAAGTAGATCTTTTTGTAAGTCAAACTGCTCTTGCCAGGTTCCTTGCCGTTGATCAACTTCGGCACCAGGGTGACATGCAACGTTTTCTGCTTCGCCAGCAATGCCGCCGTCTCAGGTCTCACCTCAAACACTGCGTTGCGCATCGTCGGATGCTTGTGGCCCGAGCCGGAAGCGACTACCGAGAAAGTGCCGACGAAAGCAGGGCCCACGGCAGTGTCCCGGGTTGCGTTTGGAGCGCCGACAAAGACGCTTACGATTGCGCTCTCGTTTGGAGGCAAGGTCAAACCATCGATGTGCAGCTCATAACCGCGGGCACCGCCGGCCGCAAGTAGTTTCAGGTTGGTTCGATGTGCCAGCGGGACCGCAATGGAGCGCACGTGCGGTTTGGTCCCGACCCGTGTGGTGCGCGGAGTGGAGACCACCACCAGGGGCTTCACAGCTTTCGGCTTTGGTTGTCTAACTTGAGTTGCCCGCGTAGCCATTAAAGGCGCCGAGGCTTGCGGCTGCTGATACGTGTAACGCAGATTATTTTGTTCCTGCTGTGCGAGCACATCCGCGACCGTGATGTAAATCCAGTTGCCCTTCTCATCGTAGAAGTTGAACGGATGATTAAGCCATGCTGAATCCTTGTAATAACCCTGACTGCCGGGTGTCTTTAGCCAAACGTCCCACAAGCGATCGATGTTTGAGTGGTGTGCAAAGAAAACCGGATCCTGTGCGGCCGTGGCGAGCACTCCCATGTCGAGGCAGCCGTTTTGCGATTGATCTACAGGCTGGCCGCCCGGAGTGTTGGGGAAAAAACATCCCGGGGGTTCCGGAGACTCACCAGGGCTGGTTTCACCGGTCCATATGTGCACCGGGCCGTGCGGACTATTCTCGATCGCTCCTGACAATCCCTGCGAAGGATCGCCACCCATGAACGCCGCGGTTCCCTGAGTGCCCATTACGATCTGCATGCTGGCGGGATCGGTAATCCCCACCGGAATCGTATCTGAGGGCCCAGCTCCCCGAAACGAATCCCAAAGCGATCCCTGGGCCATGAATGGCGGCGGGACGATCGCGTGGTTTGGGTAAGTGTCCCAATCCCAGTACGCAAGGCGAAAAGTTGGGTCCTGAATCAAACTTCCAAGGATGCGTTCGTGCACATGGAGGTAACAACGATGCCACGGCAGAAACCACCAGCCACCATGAATTTCAACGTTGCTCGGATCGTAACCGCCTGAGCAATTGAAGCAATGGACGTTTGCCTGTTGCATCCAGCCGCGAGGATCAGATGGCGACGAAACGCTGAGATCGCGCATTGCCTGGTAGGCCTTTTGCAGCCGGGTGACCTCTTTGCCATCTAAATCCCAGACGCTCTTGCGCGGGAGAATCGGGACCGATGTGTTGAAGGTAATGTGTGTTGCGGCGCCGTGCGCGGGTGGTGAACAGTCCACGGGAAGCTCATGACCCGGGGCCTGGGCCCAGGCTCGCATCGCACTTAGTCCCATCATGGCGCCGAGCGAACCCTGGCCCAGCGCGCTGACAAACTTACGTCGATCCATCTTCGTTGACTCCTGAGAGAGAGACTTAGGATTGGCGCGAGTCTCTTAACACAAGCTCAACGATGACTGCAAGGTTTGTTGTAGCGGTGGATTCATGACGTTGCCGGAGGATGACCTCCCGGAAGCCGTTCGTTATTCCAAAGCCTCGCGTGTGTGCCTGCAAGCGAGCTGATTGAGGTGAGACAATCTGCAAACGCGAATCAATTGACATGGGTTAGAACCGGCAATATATTCCCACCATGCGTTCGCCAAAATTTACCCTGCGCGGATTTAAGAGCCCTCGCGATGTTGCCTCAGCCGCGCTCGGCAAACTTGAGTTGCAGGTCCTGAACGAAGTTTGGCAAAGAAGCGAGGTAAGCGTTCGCGACGTTTATCTTTCGTTTGGCGAGACAGTGGCCTACACCACGCTGATGACAACCCTCGATCGCCTCTTCAAAAAGAAATTATTAACCCGGCGAAAAGACGGACGTGCTTTTGTCTATCTCGCTGCAGTGTCGCCGCAGGAACTTGATCAGGGCATCAGGGAAGACGTGATCGATGGATTGCTGGGGCGAGATGCTGAAACCGTGCAGCCGGTGTTGGCGTGCATTGTCGATGCAGTAAGCGAGCGCGATTTGAAATCGCTGGATGAACTTGATCGGCTAATTCAGAAGAAACGGCAGGAGCTCTTAGAGCGAGACTGAAGCGATGTTTTTTGTTCTGGGCCTTTCAATATTGCTGGTGACGTTATTGGTGCTCAATAATGCGGCGTCACTCGTTGGTCTCTTGCTTTGGAAGATTTTCCGGCGTCGCATCGATCGTCTGCCGGCCCACCGCGCCGCGCAAACGCTTTTCTTTCTCAGAGTGCTCCCCGCAGTTTTGGGGATTGGCGCGGTTGTTTTTCTTTTCGCCCCAGCCTACCTGCGCCACGAACCGCGAGTGGGTCATGAAGATGTCAGTGTAAAGCTGGGAGGCCTCGCCTTGCTGTCAACGATCGTGATCGTTGTGACGATGGTCCGCGGCCTGGCGACCTGGCGCATGACCAGAAGCTTGACCTCGCAGTGGCTGCTACATGCCCGGCCGATTAAGATCAAAACAGTACGGGCAAGCGCCTACCAAATTGATCACCCCTTCCCATTGATAGCCGTGGTGGGCGCCTTCCGTCCCCGACTATTTATCGCGAATCAGATCTTTGAATGCCTGACTGCTGCTGAGCTCAACGCTGCACTCGAGCATGAAAACGGTCATATCAGTGCCCGCGACAATCTGAAAAGGATTGTGGTGCGCGCGTGTCGTGATTTGTCGTTTATCTCTTTGGGCAGGGAATTGGACAATGCCTGGCTGGAGGCATCTGAAATCGCCGCGGATGAATTTGCGGCGCGGCAGAATCGGGCGATCGGTCTGGACCTTGCTTCAGCGATTGTGAAAATCGCGCGCATGATTCCGTCAGGCGCGCGTCCCGCGCTAACGGCAGGAGCCTTTCTGGCCGGCGAGGAAAGCGCCAAAGGCTTCAGCGCCCGTGTGCGGCGGCTCCTCAACGTTTCAAGTGCTCTCGAAACAAAGCCCGCAAAACCACTCGTTATTTCAAATCTTCCTCTCATGATACCGGCAACGCTCATGCTCATGCTTTTCTTCATCGCAGGCGAGTCTCAGGTCTTGTCGGCAATTCACGGCGTGATCGAGCACACGGTTCACTTCCTCGACTAAACCAGTACCTACTCCCTTTCGCGGCCCTTTCCCGTCGCTAGCAACTCACACAATCTTACGAACGCAAGACTCCGTCTTTCGCAGAACTTAGCGGCATTCGTGAAACGGAACCTCTTATAACGAGAACTAGTAGTAATCACCCATCGACTGTACTCTCAGTTCTTACGCTTTGTGAGGCTCAAGTTTTTCTCAACTGCTTTCCGGCAGCATGATCCTGGGCAATCCTGGGGGATAGATCGAAAACGACAATAATGTTGGGAACAACAGAACAATATTCCTGGCGACGGGTTCTGCAAGCCATGACCTGGATTCGAATTCGCCGTTCCGTCGGAGCCGCGGCGTTACTGGCGGTGACAACTATGGGCGTTCTGGTGCTTGCGGCGGCACCAGCTTCGGGCCAACAGATTTCCACTCGCGCGGCGCAAGATTCGTACGGGAAAATCGGAGGTACGGTGCGCGATGCCGGCGGCGCCAATGTCGCCGGCGCTGAAGTGTCGCTGGTTCATTCGCAGAAGGCGTTGTTGCGCGCTGCCGTGACTGATGCGAGCGGACAGTTTTCGCTTGAGAATGTTCCTCCCGGCAGCTACGAGCTCAAAGTTACGGGCAAAGGCTTCAGCGGTTACCGCACTGCCTTTCAAATGCTGACCGGCGACTCCAAGGAAGTGAACATAGTTCTTGAGGTTAACGCGCTGAGCGAAAATGTAACCATAACGGCTGAAGCCGGGCAGGCGGCCGATGCTCGCACTCTGGCCCAGCCTATAAATATCATTGACGAAAAACAGGTGCTCGATCGCGGAACCGAGGTGGTGGCCCAGGTCGTTGATGAAGAGCCCGGCGTGAATTTGCAGCGAACCACTCCGTCGCTTAGCGCGGTTTTTGTGCGCGGGCTGACCGGACGAAACGTTGGGGTCTATGTTGATGGCGTGCGCTACACGACGAGTGCGCAGCGCGGCGGAGTCGGCACCTTCTTTAGTTTGATCGAACCGAGCAGCCTCGAGACTGTTGAGGTTTTGCGTGGCCCACAGAGTTCTCAGTACGGTTCGGATGTGCTCGGAGGTGTAATCAACTTTATCTCGCATTCTCCCGTGTACGGAGGGGCCCAAGGGGAGTTTCACGGGAAGACCAGCACGTTTTACTCGTCCGCTACAAACGGATTCGGTGGTAGTCAGATGTTCTCTTACGGCACCAGCCGTTATGGACTCCTGGTCAACACAAGCGCGCGCCGGATCAACCGGCTGCGTCCCGGTGGCGGACTTGAGTCTCATGCAGCGGTGACGCGTTTCCTCGGTCTACCTTCCGATGTCTTCGGCGAACGCCTTCCGGACACTGCATTCACACAATACGGCGGCTTGCTTCGCGCGAACTACACCGTCAATGACACTACTCAGTTTCTGCTGAGTTACTCGCGCAATCAGCAGGACGGTGGGCGTCGCTACGATCAGCTTCTGGGAGGCGACGGCAATTTGATTGCCGATTTGCGTAACCTGATGACAGATCTGTTTTATGCGCGCCTGGTCAAACAGGATCTTGGGTTCTTCGATAGCGGCCAATTCACTTTCTCTTATAACGGACAGCGCGAAGAGCGCGTAAACCAGGGTGGTCAGGGTAATCCTCTCGCAGCGATTATCAATCAGCGGGAGCGAACAAATGTTTTCGGCGTCAACTTCCATGTCGACAAGCAAGCAGGCGAGCGAAACACAATCCTGTTTGGGGCTGATGTATACCGCGATAAGATTGCGGCGCCGGCGGCGACTTTTGAACCCACCACCGGAGTTACCACGGCGTCGCGTCCGCGCGTTCCGAATGGCGCGCAGTATCTCTCCTACGGATTCTTTGCTCAGCATCGCTTCACGGCGATTCCGGAGCGCCTCAATGTAAGTAGTGCCCTTCGATACAGCGTTGCTTCATACAGCTCTTCCGCAACAGATGCGCCCCGCGGTCCGGGGGGCTTGCCGCTGTTTCCGGACGACAGCGCGCGCTTCACGGCCTTTTCCGGACGCATCGGCGCAGTCGTAAACATTGGCGGTGGGTTTGATATAGCAGCCAAGTTTGCGCGAGGATTTCGGGCGCCGAACACCACAGATCTGGGAATCATCGGGCTGGTGGGTACCGGTTTCGAGGTTGACGCCGGCACTGCGGAACGGTTGGGTGGTTTTGTCGGTACCACGGCCGGGTCGGACGCAGTGTCAACCGGAACGCGAGTCACTCGGCTGAAACCTGAAGTCAGCGATAACTTCGATCTCAGCTTTCGTTTCACTCATGCGCGCTTTCGCGCCGAACTGACAGGCTTCACGAATTTACTAAAGGGTGCGTATTCGGATCTTGCTTTAGTTTTGCCTCCCGGCGCGGCGGGAACATTTTTGGGCACCGAGCAAATTACTTCTCAAAATGCTGCCGGACTCGTATTCGTCGCCGCTGCAACCGGACCGGTGCTGGTGCGAGTAAACTTTGACGACGCGCGTTTCAACGGGGTTGAGTTCAATGCCGAAGCGCGCCTGAGTAGCGACTTCACTGCGACGGGGAATTTCACGTACATTCGCGCCCACAGTTTATTCAATGGACTGCCGCCAAATGTTGAGGGGGGTGTTCCGCCCGCGACCGGCTTTGTGAGCCTGCGCTATCAGCCGCGTGGGTCATCCCCCTATTACCTGGAAGCTTATTCGATTCTCGCGGGGCGTCAGAATCGACTTTCGTCTCTTGATCTGAACGATCGCAGAACCGGCGCTGCGCGCACGCGCACACAAATCCAGAACTTCTTTCGCCGCGGCGCCTGTGTTCGGGGATTAACTACTCCGGGTGCAGGAGGATGCACGACAGCCGGCGGCCTGCTGATTCCGACAGGTGAGACTCTGGCCCAGGTTCAAAATCGGATGTTGCCGATCGGCGCGACGATCAATGGAGTGAGGGTTGTTGACAATGACACTGCAGTGCCGCTGTTCACTGCAGTTGCAGGCTATGGGCTGGTCGGAGTGCGTGGGGGGTTACGCCTCGCTGAGCGTTCTGAAATCGTTGTTGATTTTGAGAACATCGCAGACAAGACGTATCGCGGAATTAGTTGGGGTGTTGACGGCGCCGGGCGAAGCGTGACGGTGCGCTACCGATACCAGTTCTGAAGAACCAGGCCGAAGCCCGCGCGTTAGCAAGGCTCCGTCGTTATCCGCGTCTCAAGGATGCTTTTCGTAGAGCGAGCCCTCCCTGACGCCCGGGCTTCTGCTTGAGCCGTGGCCTCGAAAGAATCTTACCCGTGTTACCTGGAGATAGGGGTGCTGTCGGTAGTTCTGGTCTTCGTTGATTGGATCGAAGGCAATTCCGGAATACTAAACGACCCCATCGGATCATCGAGTGTTATGCCAGCCAGAGATTTTTGTTTACGACCTGCCACATAACCCCGCATAGCCAGCCACAATATTCCCAGTGACAAAGTAATCCAGCTCACCGCCCAAAAGATTGCGGGAATACCGGTCGCGTTGGCCATGTTCATCGCATCCGTCGGAACGGTCGGTGCGAATGGTGATGAGAGGAAGAAAACCGTTTTCAAGTCGAGAAGCGCGTTGAGCACCAATTGGACCGCCAAAAAGCTGACGAAGAACGACGCGACACGTGCACTCGCAAATTTTGCTACTCCGATTAACCCGACGGTCAGCAGTGTGCCGGCCATTAACGTGAAGGGAATCCCTGACCACGCGCCACCCGCCACTACAGGTTTGAAAACGCCGTAGATCATTGTCAACGCGAAAACAATTGCCGCCGATCCGATCAACACCGCGCGGGCCGTAATGCTTCGCCGAATCAAGATCAAAAGCATTGCTCCGTAAGCCATGGATCCGACATAGCCGGCGCTCGAGACAAACATTTGTGAGAGCAGTCCGCCCTGTGTGGTGTAAGTTTCGCCGCTTGCATTAGCGGCGACGCTAAGACTGGCCACTGAATTTCCGGTGAGCACTGCAGCTATCGCGTGGCCACCTTCGTGGATAAACGTAACGAAAATACGGAATGGATAGGTCAGAATTTCGGCAAAGGGAATGAACCAGAGCACCACGGAAATCGCCGCTGCAATCAATAACAAGTTGGCTTGGGGGCGAGTGTCGTAGGAAATGCGGGTATTGCGAAATTTCATCTTCAGTCTCCGGTTACAGTGTTTACCGACACTTTCTTAAACGCCGGAAAAATAAATGATGTTCCGTCTTAATGTTCAGAGCCGCCCTGCTACTGCAGTCGGTTCAGTTATCACACGGACCGCCGGTAGTCGCCTGATTTCCCGCCAGTCTTGAGTTCCAAACGAATGTCAGAAATTACGATTCCCTTATCGAGGGCCTTGCACATGTCGTAAATGGTCAATGCCGCTACCGAAACGGCCGTGAGGGCCTCCATCTCAACGCCAGTTTGGGCGTTGGTTGAAACAGTTGATTCCAGGTAGACACCGTAGTCCTCGAGTTTCGCTTGAACGTCCACATGCGTTAACTGAAGCGGGTGGCAGAGGGGAATCAGTTCCGCCGTGCGCTTGGCAGCCATGATTCCCGCGAGCCGCGCGGCCTCAAGCGGGTCACCTTTGGGCGTGCGGTGCTGAGCAACAGCCGCGATAGTTTCGGGCGACATCACGACCCGCGCCGAAGCGGCGGCCAGGCGTAGAGTTACGGCCTTTCCGCTGGTGTCCACCATCTTGAGATTGCCCTGTTCGTCGATGTGTGAAAGTTGGCCCATAATTAAGCTGGCCGCGAAACTTCATCTACACTATTGCGTTTCCGGCTGTCTGGCAGAATAATCTTACTATAAACCTTAAGTCTTGAAATCCACCCAGCGGGCGAGCATCGTAGAATAGAATTACATCAGCAACTAATCTGAAGGCCCAATGTCAGGATTCGTCCAAAATCAAGGCGCGTTTGCAGCAAAGCCAGAGTGGCAAGTGTCTTCGACCGGCACATCACCGGTTATTGATAGCGCACACGCTGAAGAATCGCTGAACCCCAGACCCGGATATAGCGGGGTCCAGGAACACGTTTCTACCTTCCATTCTCTTTTGGAATATTCGACGCTGTTCCTTTTCCCGTTTCTATTTTTTCCCACCCTCTTTTTTTCTTTCAACATCCTCTACGAGAGGGAACTTTACTGGCTGATCCTGCTGGCAGTGCCCGTTTCCTTGCTTGGTGGTGATCTCATTTCCGGCGTGGTCCATTGGGCCGCAGACACCTACTGTTCGGAAGATACGCCGATTGTCGGTCCGGGTTTTGTAAAGCCGTTTCGCCTGCATCACATCTACCCGCGCGATATCACCACCCATCATTTGGCGGCGACCGTGGGCAATGTTTGCGTGATGGCAGTGCCGGTTTTGCTCTTTTGTCTATATCTGGTTTGGAGTGATGAAGTCTCGGTCTGGATCGCGTTTGCAGTGTTATGTGTTTCTTTGATGGCCCTGGTAACTGCCGCCACCAACCAGTTTCACAAATGGGCTCATCAGGAGAATCCCCCGGCGTATGCGAGGTTCTTGCAGCGGCTGCGGCTGGTGTTGGAACCATCGCACCATGATCTGCATCATACAGAGCCTTTTGAGTCGTACTACTGCATCACAAACGGCTGGCTAAATCCGCTGCTGAACAGGATTCGCTTTTTTCGCCGGCTTGAGGGTGCTCTGGCGAAAGTAGGAATTCACACGGCCAAGTTTAACGAACTGAAAAAGGCGACGCCGCGAGTCGGCCCTTAACGAAACTTTCGTTATCCGCCTGTTGTACGTTTACCGTCGTTCACCGCGCACGAGCACATACTCCAGCAATCCCATCGTGAAGCCGCGATAAACCGCAACGTCAAGCAGCAGACTCAACCGGGCCAACATGAAACCGCGGATCCGCGTAATCGCCTTGATCGTTTCCGGTCGCATCTGTTCGAAATAATAGCCGGGTATAACGAGGGCGCCACATTCCTCAAGGGTAACGTTTTCAAAACCAGCTTCGCGCATCTTGTCAGCATAGACCTCCGCCGGGTACACGTTTGCGCGCGGGACCTTCCATAAGCTGCGGGCTGCTTCCGCGACGACCTTCTCGACAACATTGCGCGGACGGCGCTTCACAACGAAGTCGGCCATGGCGATTACACCACCGGGTTGCAACACACGCCGCGCCTCGTGCAAAAACTTTTCCCGAGTGTCGAAGTGCTCAGGGCCTTCAATGCTCAGCACGTGTGTAAATGTCTGCTCAGGGAAGGGGATTTCGGTGGCAGTGCCATGACTAAAACGCACGCGATCTTCCAAGCCTGCCTCGCCCGCCCGGCGCCGGCCGTGTTCGACATGTCCCCACGTTACATCGAGACCATCGATTGAAAGCGGTGAAAAGTTCCGCGACAGGTAAATATCCTGCGTACCCATCCCGGGCGCGACGTCCAGAAGTTTACTGTTTTCGTTTAGGCCAAGAATCGTGCCCATCCGATGGACCAGGTTCTCCGCGGCCTTGACGTAATCTCTGATGCCGTCTTCCCAGAGACCGAAATTCAAATAGCCGTCGTGATGGCCCAGGTATTTTTCAATCCCGCCGCCATAGAGGTGCTCAACTTTTCGTTCGTGGGCGTCAGCGCCCCAGCTCTTGCGGTCAACCTCAATCATTCGATTATCTCCGGCGGTTTACTTTCCCGCCGTGTTAAGTTTACTCAAAACCCGTGCTATACGATCAACGCGGGATACGAACAACGTCTACAGTTGCTCCTGCGTCCAGTTGTTCGCAGCCGCTGGGCACAATGATTAATGAGGTCGCACCCGCAAACGCGATGAAGTCTGATGACCCTCCCCACTTTAAAGGCCTCGCTGTAAGTTTTCCATCATCGCTGGTGCTGAGTTTTGCCGGCAGATACGATTCGCGGTCTGCGGTCCCTCGCAGATCGCTTTCCAGCACCGCCGTTTCCTTTTGCAACTGCGTTTCCCGTGCTCCCTGCATCGCCAGAATCGCCGTTCGCGCAAAAAGATTATACGTAACTGAAACCGAGACGGGATTTCCCGGGAGACCAAAAACAAAAGTGTTATTAGGAAGGCGCGCAAACACTATTGGCTTGCCGGGTCGCAAAGCAACCTTCTCGAAGAAAAACTCGGCGCCGAGTTTCTTCAAAGCAGCTTTGGTGAAGTCGTATGCTCCCACCGAAACGCCGCCCGAGCTAATCACCATATCGCTGCGTTCGGCTGCGTCAGCAAACTGCCGCTTCAAAAGCTCGGTATCGTCGCCGGCCAGCGGCATCTGCTCAACTTTCGCGCCGGCCACTGCCGCATAAGCCGAAATCGAATAGTTGTTTGAGTCGCGGATTTGATCCTGTCCGGGCCTGGTACTGACTGGAACGAGCTCACTGCCGGTCGCAATTATAGATACGCGCGGGCGCCGTCCGACTTTTACTTGCGCATATCCAAATGACGCCAGAACAGCGATTGCCGCAGCATCAATCACTTCGCCCGCACGCAAGACTATCTGTCCGGATTTTATCTCGCTGCCACGCGTAACGATCGAGCGTCCTTTCGCTACCGGCTGCAGAATTTCTACCGCAGTTCCTTCGTCAAGCTCCCGCGTGAGTTCAAGCTGCTGCACACTGTCGGCGCCGGCCGGAACGGGCGCACCCGTCATGATCCGTACCGCGGTGCCCTCGCCTAATTCGTGGTGCCAGCCTCGTCCCGCCGCCGATTCTCCGGTGATGCGCAAACGCGACGGAGCATTACTCACATCAGCGGCGCGGATCGCATAACCATCCATCTGGGAGCGATCAAACGGCGGCAGATCGGAATCAGCCACCACATCCTCAGCCACGATTCGACTCCGCGCCTCAGCCAGATCCACCTCTTCGGTTGGGAGCCGTTGAATCTGCGCTAAAACAATCTCGATGGCATCAGCGACTGAGATCATATGAATAGAGCACGACTTACTCTGCGGTTTGGAAAACTACATTCCAAACAAACTTGGCCCAGCTGGGACGCGTGGCGGGCAGTTGTCAGCTCTTCTTCCTGCCTTCCAGACATTTCTCACACTTGCAGCCGTCTTTAAGGTGGATATCGAAGTAGTCTTTGCCGTAGTTGTAGGAGAGTTCCTCGCCGGCCTTGATTGCCCGCTTAGACCATATCCAGACCCGGCGTCCGGCGATGATTGCTTCACAATTTGGACGACAGGAGTGGTTAATGTAGCGAGCCGTATTGCTGCGTGGCGTGCCATCAATGGTCCACTTGGAATTAACTCCAAAGAAATACTTACCGTGCACCCGTCGTTCAACGACGTCGTTGGTGACATATGGCCCTAAGTACTCGATGATGCGCTTACCTCTGGGAATTGCTTCCAAGGTAAATAAGCCCAGTCCGTATTCGGTCCTCTTGATAGCAAACTTATACTTACCCCTGGTGATAGTCATTCAACGTGTGTCCGGTAACGAATTCCTTTCCTTAATGATTTCTTCCACCATAACTCGGAATGATGTAACCCTCAATCCCGGCGAAGGTGTATTTTGCGGCGCGTGCGTTGTACTCACCAATCGCGGTCGCAGTTGAAAAATTATCGCCTCTTTCGGAGCTCCAGTAGTTCTTCAGTGCCACCGTGCCTGGCTGCTGAGTTGGATAGACATAACCTTCAATCTGCGAATATACGTAACCCGCCGCAAGCGCTGCTCCTTCGCCGCGGGCGGTGGCCGTGGTGAAGTTGTCGCCGCGTTCGGCGCTCCAATAGTTTTTCAATGGCACGGTCCCGGGCTTTTGAGTGCGATAGACATAGCCTTCGATTCGTGAAAATTCATAGCCGGCCGCCTTCGCGAGGGCTTCACCCCGAGGCGTCCCGGTAGTGAAGTTATCCCCGCGCTCGGCGTTCCAATAAAGCTTGAGTGGCACCACGTCGGGATCGTTCGGATTCGGGGCGATGCCCCCGCTCGTTACCGCTGCCTCATTACCTCCGCTCACAGAGGTGACGGCACTGATGCTGGATTGCGAAATCTGAACCTGCTGACCGGCACGCAAAACAAATGGTTTGAGTTGAGTATTTGTCGGAGTGATCTCAAGTTCACCTCGGTAAACCAGAAAGCGGGTACCGCGGCTATCGCGCTGATCGACAGTGAAGTCTCTTTGCGCAAGGCCTGGGGTTTGAAAATTGATTTTCGCGTGGTGGGCGGTTCGGGACTCTTGTGACGCGGCCTTTGGCTCATTCCAACCTGTGTTGCCGGGCCGTTCTTTTGAGCCTCCGATCGCGTCCTTGGTCCGGATGATGACAAAATCAGGGTGTGTTCGACCTGTGATGCTATTCCAAATCCAATGGAGAACCCCGCCTGACACTTCAATCTCGGCCTTTCGTCTTTCGTTCTCACTGACCGGCCTACAGGGAATGGTTAGTATTGTCGAGGGTTCGAGGTGCAAAATAGCCGTGCCCGGCACCTTGACCACAACTTCCCACCCTCCGTCGTCAGGCACCCAGAGCTTCGTGCCACCCTCAAATTCAGGTTCACCGCTGAGGGGATACGTCTCTAATACTTTACCGTTTGGTCCATCAACCAGGACCATGCCCGCCTGAGGCGACACGCTTGCCGGCGACTGTTTCACCCACACCGAAGAGAAGGCGTCACGACACCAACTGTAAGTCGTTTTCGGTTCCCAAAGCTGTATCGCATTGCCGGCGGTCGCCATTTCGGCGGTTCCTTTCTCGTACGTCCACGTTACCAGCGTAGACATGTGGCCCCCGTACGCATCGTATCGCCCGGCTTTGAGACTAAAGGTCGGTGTAAGGCCAGGCTTGAATTTGAAAACCATCCTCGCTTGATTAAACACGCCGCGCGACTTGAAGCCTGCGAAACTTCCCACGTCGGTATCGAGCACGGTAGCTGCTCGTTCGCCTGCATCCCTGACGCGCCAGCCGCCTGCGAGGGGAGCTCCTTCGTTAGTCGTTGACGCCATTGTCAGGACAACGTCCTGTCCTTCGACTAACGTAGCCGGAGGGATAGACCACGTTATCTTGTTCGTCTTTCCACTAACATCCGTGGAAGAAAAAGAATCGTCGGTCGCTTCCGCGTCTCTGGGTTTCTCATTGCGCCCATTGCTGTAAAAAACCGGTCCCTTGCGAACCCAGACTTGTTGAGCCTGAGCCAACAATTCGCAACTGCCCAGAAACCAAATACCCGCGAGCAGGCAAAACACCCTGATCGTTTGTTGGCGAAAGCGAATCGGGCGTACCAGAAAGATCTCACCTCTCATGATGTACCTCACTTTTTGACTGACCGAAAGTAAATGTGGGTTTCTAAAATCGAAAAGCGGTTGCTCTTCATTTTAACTGAAGTGCAACCGCTTGAAACTGGCGGAGCCGACGGGACTCGAACCCGCGACCTCCGACGTGACAG
>Ga0190272_10000300_pt1 | contig 27799 bp, 25 predicted proteins | sample Popmic504T_FD_133746 | JGI IMG/M metagenome (GOLD analysis project Ga0190272, IMG submission 133746) | Populus adjacent soil microbial communities from riparian zone of Shoshone River, Wyoming, USA - 504 T | ecosystem: Environmental > Terrestrial > Soil > Riparian zone | place: USA: Wyoming...
CGCCCTCACGCGGGTCATTGGAAATCTGCTTTACGGCGTGACCGCCACCGACCCCGCTACATTTGTGGCTATCCCCTTAGTTCTCCTGTTGGTCGCCCTGCTCGCCTGTTATCTGCCGGCGCGCCGTGCAGCTCGACTTGATCCAACCCGCGCCCTGGCGCAGAGCTAACTCCTTATGTCAATGATTACGCTAAAACACCTGGAACGCTTCTACCCTCTCGCGAAGGGAAAGTTCTTTTACGTCCTGCGCGACATCAACCTCGAGGTGAATGAAGGCGACTTCGTTTCCATCATGGGTCCGTCCGGTGCGGGTAAGTCCTCGCTGCTCCACGTCATCGGAATGCACGACCACGCCTGGAGCGGGGAGTATTATTTCGAGGAAGATCCCATTCACTCCCTCAAACCGAAGGAGCGTTCCACGCTCCGGAATGAAAAGATCGGCTTCGTTTTCCAGAATTATCATCTGCTCGACGACCTCACCGTCTATGAGAACCTGGATATCCCGCTCTCCTACCGGCACGTGAACAAGGCCGGCCGCGATTCGATTGTCTGCGACGCGCTTGATCGCTTTCACATTGTCGGGAAGAAGGACCTTTACCCGCGCCAGCTTTCTGGCGGCCAGCAACAGCTGGTCAGCATCGCGCGCGCGATGATCGCGAACCCGAAGTTGATCCTGGCCGATGAACCGACCGGCAATCTCCATTCGGACCAAGGCAAAGAGATCATGGAGATGTTCAAGACCTTGAATGCGGGCGGCACGACGATCATTCAGGTCACCCACTCCGATGTAAACGCGGCTTACGGAAACCGCATCATTCAGCTCCGCGATGGCTTTGTGGTTTGAGCCCAGCTTTTCTGAAATCACAAATTAACCAGCCAACACACCGATCCCCATGCTAACCGACCTGAAATACGCGTTCCGGATGCTGCTCAAAGCTCCAACCTTTACGATCGTCGCGGTCCTTACTCTTGCGCTCGGCATCGGGGCCAATAGCGCCATCTTTAGCGTGGTCGACACGCTCCTGCTGCGGCCGTTGCCGTTCAAAGATCCGGATCGGATCGTCATGGCCTGGGCGCGGTACCTGGACGACGGCGGTGACTTTCGTGGCGGCGTGCACTCCTTCCCCGATTACACCGACTTGCGCGATCAAAGCCGCAGTTTTTCTGCGTTGGCTGCCTACACCCGGACGGGCGGAACACTGGCGCAGGCGGAGGACTCGCAATATCTCGAGGGCGTCGCCGTTACGCCCGAGATCTTCGATGTCCTCGGCGTCCCGCCCTTGCTGGGCCGCGGCTATACGCAAGAAGAGGCGAAAGATCAGGGAGGGCGCGTGGTTGTCCTAACCTATCCGCTTTGGCAACGGGCCTTTGGGGGCGATCCCAAGATCCTGGGACAGCAAATTTCCGTTTCAGGACGCAGCTGGACCGTCATCGGCGTTATGCCGCAAGGATGGAAGTTTCCGGTCGCCGACGAGAAGATCGATTACGTGGTGCCTTTGCAGTACTTGGTGCCGACGGCGTTGAACAATCGTGGGTCGCATTTTCTCAGTGTCGTTGGCCGGCTCAACCCTGGAGTGCAGGTGCGGCAGGCGGAAGCGGAACTGAGCGCCATCGCCGGCCGGCTCTCGAAACAATATCCCGACACAAACATGAACTTCACGTCGATGACTGTCTTGACGCTTCATTCCGACGTGGTCGGCAATGTGCGTCCTGCGTTGCTCATCCTCCTCGGCGCGGTCGCGCTCGTCCTGCTGATCGCCTGCGCGAACGTGGCCAATCTTCTACTCGCGCGGGCCGCCTCCCGCAGCCGCGAGATTGCGATCCGCACGGCGCTCGGCGCCAGCCGCACTCGCATCGTGCGGCAGTTACTTTGTGAGAGCCTGTTGCTGGCGCTCATGGGCGGCGCGGCCGGCCTCTTGATGGCCTCATGGGGCGTGGATCTTCTCAGCGTAGCGGGTCAACAGGGGCTTCCTCACCTTGGCAAGATCAAGGTCAATCTCTTCGTCGGCGCGTTTACCTTTGCCCTGGCGATCGGCAGCACGATTCTCTTCGGGCTCATCCCGGCGCTGCAAGTTTCGCGGCCGAGCGTGAATGAGTCTCTTCAGCAGGGGTCGAAAGGATCGACGGGCGGATTGCACACCAATCGGCTGCGCGCATTCCTCGTCATTTCCCAGGTTTCGCTTTCGCTCCTCCTGCTCGCGGGCGCGGGGTTGTTGATCAAGAGCTTTTTCAATCTGCGCGCCACCGACCCCGGTTTCGATCCGCACCGGCTCATGACTCTGTCACTGACGTTGCCGCGAGTGCGATATCCCGAGCTGGACCAGCAGATCCGGGCGCATGATGCGATCATGGAAAAGATCTCTGCCATTCCCGGCGTGGAATCCGCTGGCGGCGCCAACCCGCTGCCGCTGGGGAACAATCAGAGCAGCCTGACCTTCATGGTGAGCGGGGCGGCCCCACTCCCGCGCGGGAATCATCCCGGCGCGGGTTACCTCATCGTTAAACCTGATTATTTCGAGGCGATGAAAATCCCCCTTCTGCAAGGCCGCGCCTTTAACCGCTCGGATACGAAGGACTCGCCTCTGGTGGTCATGATCAATGAGGCGTTCGCCCGCAAACATTTTCCGGAGCGGAGTCCAATCGGCCAGCAAGTCATGATCGATCGCCCTGAGAACAAGGCTCCTCCATGCGAAGTGGTCGGTGTTGTGGGCAACTCGCGCCATGATTCGCTCGCCGCCGAACCCGGCCCGGAAATGTATGTGCCGTTGGCGCAAGATCCCACGCGCAGTCTGGACGTGGTCATGCGCGTCGCGTCCACGAACCTGGTCGGACTCCAGGCCGACGTGAAACGTGCTGTGCACGAAGTGGACAAGGATTTGTTCGTGCCGCAACTCGAGCCGATGACGAACTTCCTGGCCACCCATCTGGCGCAGCCCCGTTTCAACATGCTGCTGCTCGCCGTTTTTGCGGGAGTGGCCATGACCCTGGCAGCCATTGGAATCTATGGCGTGATCGCTTACAGCGTCACACAGCGGACGAGAGAAATCGGCATTCGCATGGCGCTTGGCGCGCAGAAAACTCAGATGCTTCGGATGGTGCTGCGGCAAAGTCTGACGCTCGTGGTCATCGGAATTGTGCTTGGGCTTCTCGTCGCGCTCGCCGCTACCCGTCTGATGGCGACCTTGCTCTACGGCGTCGGGACCAATGACCTTTCGACTTATGCCATGGTGATTGTCCTGCTCGGTGGAGCCGCGTTGCTGGCGAGTTACATCCCGGCGCGACGGGCGATGAAGGTCGATCCGATGGTGGCGCTTCGTTATGAGTGACGGTCCCGGCAATACAGGCGCGGTAGCGGCGCTGCTTCACCGTGCCCAGCGTGCCACAACGCCCCGACAGGGCAGGGCGGCAACAGCGCTTCTCTCCTTATGATTACCGACTTCAAATACGCCTTCCGGATGCTGCTCAAGGCACCGGGCTTCACCGTAATCGCGGTTCTCACCCTCGCCCTGGGAATCGGCGCGAACAGCGCCATCTTTAGCGTGGTCGACACCGTCCTGTTGCGACCACTGCCTTTCCCAAAGCCCGATCAGCTCGTCATGATCTGGGGCAACTCCAAGAGCGAGCCCAACGGCAAATACACGCAATCATTCCCGGACTTTTTCGATTTCCGCGACCAAAGCCAGAGCTTCGCTGCGATGGCCGCTTACACGGGGGCGGGCACTGTGCTGACGGGAGCGGGGGAAGCACAGGAGCTGGGAGGCGTGGCCGTCGCCGGTGACATCTTCTCTGTTCTCGGCGTAAGCCCGATGCTTGGCCGCGGTTTTACTCCGGAGGAATTAAAGGCGGGCGGTGTAGTTCTCTTCAGCCATGGTTTGTGGCAACGCGCGTTTGGCAGCGACCCAAAGGTGATCGGGCAGCAGGTCATTTTGGCCGGCCGAAGTCATACCCTCCTCGGGATCATGCCGCCGGAATGGAAGTTCCCTCTGCAAGGGGAGTTCCGGGAGCACAATGAGTACATCGCTCCGCTCGAACCTTTGGTGGCGACCGAAGTGCCACGGCGCGGATCGCATTTCCTGAGGTTGGTTGGGCGTTTGAAACCGGGCGTGACCGCACAGCAGGCGGAATCGGAACTCAAGCCGATAGCAGCCCGTCTGGCTCAACAATTTCCCGAAACGAATAACGAGCGCGGCGCGGCGGTGATCCCATTGCTGGAAGATGTCGTCGGTGATGTCCGGCCGGCGCTCTTAATCTTGTTAGGTGCGGTCGCGCTCGTGCTCCTGATTGCCTGTGCGAACGTGGCTAACCTTCTTCTCGCGCGGGCCGCGGCGCGCAGCCGCGAGATTGGGATCCGCACTGCGCTCGGGGCAAGCCGGACGCTCATTGTGCGCCAACTCCTCGCGGAAAGTTTTCTACTCGCGCTTCTTGGTGGTGCCGCCGGTCTCCTCCTGGCCTGGTGGGGCGTCGATCTGCTGGGCGCGCTCGGTCCGCGCGACGTTCCACGCATTGCGGACATCCAGGTCAATACCACCGTTGGCGTGTTCACCTTTGGTTTGGCGATTATTAGCACGTTAGCTTTTGGCCTGGTGCCGGCGTTGCAGATCTCGCGTCCCAATGTGTCCGATTCGCTGCAACAAGGCTCGAAGGGCTCGACGGGCGGAATTCACGGGACGCGAGTCCGTGCGTTCCTCGTCGTCTCGCAGGTTTCGCTTTCGCTCCTGCTCCTCGCGGGCGCGGGCTTGCTGATAAAGAGTTTTCTTAATTTGCGCGCGGCCAGTCCCGGATTCGATCCATCGCGTCTGCTGGTGATGGACCAAGTCCTCCCGCGGATCAAATATCCGGAGCCGGATCAACAACGACGCTTTTACGATCAGCTTTTGCCGAAGCTTGCGGCCATTCCGGGGGTGGAAGCGATCGGCGGCGCAAATCCGTTGCCCTTCAGTGGCAACGACAGCGGGACCACCTTCTACATCGCCGGACAACCCCCGATCGCTCCCGGCAATCGACCCGATGCTTCGCATCTCTCCGTCACGCCGGGCTACTTCAACGCCATGCGCATCCCGCTCCGGAACGGTCGCGATTTCGATCAGCGCGACACCGACAAGTCGCCGGCGGTCGCCATCGTGAACGAAACGTTCGCGCGCCGTTTCCTGCCGAACGTAAATCCGATCGGTCAGGTGGTGGTGCTCGATCGGGGAGACCAGGGCGAACTGCCGATGGAAGTGGTTGGTGTAGTCGGCGACACGAAACATGAAGAACTGTCCGAAGTTCCGCGGCCGGAATTTTATCAACCGTTCCCGCAACATCCGAACCGCCGGATTTGGCTTACGTTACGCCTGACGAATGCGAACCTGTCCGGAGTCGATATTGCCGTACGGCGGACCATCCAGGGCATGGACCCGGACGTGTTCGTGCCGCGACTGGAGCCGATGACTTCGATGATTGGGCAGCGTCTCGCCCAACCACGTTTTAACATGATGCTGCTCGGGATTTTTGCCGCCGTGGCGATGGTGCTGGCGGCGGTCGGAATCTATGGCGTGATCGCCTACAGCGTGACTCAACGAACGAGAGAAATCGGAATCCGCATGGCACTCGGCGCGCAACGCACGCAAATGCTGGGGATGGTGCTGCGACAGAGCCTGACTGTAGTGGCGATCGGCCTGGCGGTTGGACTGCTCGCTGCTTTCGCTGCGACGCGCCTGCTGGCGAGCCTGCTTTATGGTGTCGGTGCCAATGACGTTCTAACTTACGCGACGGTTGTCCTGTTGCTAAGTGGAGCGGCCCTTTTCGCGAGCTACATCCCCGCGCGGAGGGCGATGAAGGTCGATCCGATGGTGGCGTTGCGCTATGAGTGAGCCTTGAGGCCTCCTCTAAAATCGTCGCTGCAAAGAACCGTTATGAATAGCGCCGCTGCCGGTCTAGCCCTCCTTCTTACCCTTCTGCCTTTGGGACGGAGCGAAGCCACCCAAAGATTCCTGGAGGAGATCGTCGAGCAAAAGCATGCGGTCGCTCGCGATGCGACCCTGAGCATTCGCAACGTCGACGGCTCTGTTCGCGTTTATGGGGGCAATGTTCCTGAGATCACCATCCGGGCGGCCAAGAAAGCTTACACGGTGGAAAGACTGAGGGGCATCGTCGTGGACGTGAAAGCGACCCGCACCAACGTCACAATCGACACGATCTTTCCTCCCAGGAAAAGTACCTGGAGCGATCGGTCGGGGAGAGTCGAGTACACCATTATCGTTCCGGAGACGATCAAGATAACGAGTCTGAATTTAGTCAACGGTGAAGTGATGCTGAAAGACCTGCGTGGGGGAAGCGCGACCGCACACCTCGTCAACGGCTGGCTGGGCGGGGTAAATTGTTTTGGCGACCTGAATCTCAGCATCGTGAACGGACGTTTGGATGTCGCCTACGATTGGTTTGAGCACCATAAGTTCTCCGCGAAAGCTTCCAGTGTGAACGGAACGCTTCGGGCAATTCTTCCAAGACACGGGGCCGTCGCTCTCAACGCCCAAACCAAGACCGGCAGGATTGTCGATACCTTTGGCCTAGACCCGGGCGGCGTCGGCGACTCTGGGCGCGTTCTCGAGACGGCCACAGGGCCGCAGCCCGAAAGCTCGATTGAGATGAAAACAACCGGCGGAAACATCAGGATAGAAAAGAGCTATTGATCCGCGTCGCTTGATTCCCGTCATTTGGACATTCCCTTGTTGAGTTCTTCCAGGGCGCGGCGGTCCTGCTCGGCTTTCACCAGAAGACCGAGACGACGATAGCATTCTTCTCGTTTTTGCAGGGCCACCGCTGTCTGGGTGGTCTCGAGGGCCTGGCTAAGCGACTCGATCGCCGACAATGTTTCTCCCCGGGCCATTTCCAATTCGCCCCGATATTGCCAAGCCGTGGCAAGTGCCGGATCCAAAGCAGTCGCGTGCTTGATCTGTTGCAACGCCTCGTCCGCGCGGCCCAATTTCATCAGCGCATAACTGCACTCAACAGACGCGCCCGCCGATTTCGGATCGAGGCGGGCGGCCTTCTCCGCATCCTGTAAGGCCAGCGCCGGTTGATTCATTTCGTTGAGCTGCCAGGCGCGCGAGACGTGAAGCTCAGCGTTACTTCGCTCGACCGAAATTTCTGAATCGAGCCTGCTGATCGTTTCGAGAAACTCCGGCGTCAGCGCCTCGAGTCGGATGGATTTTTGCACCGCCAGGACTTCGCATTCGTCGGCTCGACCCAGGGCGACCAGTGCGATGGCTTGAAATAGTTTCGGCAGCACAGCCCAAGGCCCTAGTTTTGAGGCTTCCGCGCTGTCTTCAAGCGCCAGTTCGTAATCTTCGCTGCGCAAGAACATCAGGGCCCGGTCTGTCAGCAATCCAGGATCATTCGGCGACACAGCGAGTCCGGCGTTGAGCTCCCGAATTTCGGCCAGGAATTTGCCCATCTGTTCGAGAAGTTTCCCGCCCCGCAATACTTCGGGATCATTCGGGGCGAGCTCTTGGGCTCGCTGCAAGTCTTCGAAGGCGTCCTGCCAGCGATGAAGACGGCGCCGGCAGAGCGCGCGGTTTATCCGGGCCACGGCACTGTCCTGCACCTCGATATGCGCGGTCCAGGCATCGTTTTCTGCCGTCCAATGTTGTTGCTTCTTCTCGAGGCGGGCTAGCTTTTCCAAGACCCGGACATTTCTTTTGTCGACGCTCAGCACTTTCGCCCAAGCTTGCACGGCGAGCGTCGGTTCATTTACCTCAACGGCATGATCGCCAGTGTATTCGTCAAGTTTCGACGAAGGCTGTTTTATCGCGCGACGCCATTCCTCCAGCGTCTGTTTCACGCTCGTCAGGTCGCGCTGGCCAAGCTGCGCCTGAACGAGACGATCCCAAGCTCCTTCATCCTCCGGGTTCAGTTTAAGAAGGCGGCGGGCGAGTTCGGCGGCTTTGTCGTAGGACTCTTGGTGAAGAGCCTCGTGGATCTGATGCCGCAGCGCTTTTTGCTCCCGTGAGGCTGCGCGATCACAACCGCTCAGCCACGGGAGCGTGGCGGCGCACAGAACAAGCGAGACAAGGCGTCGTTTATGTTTCTCGGGAAAAATCATTGTCTCAAGCGGTCTCCGTCACGCAAGATAAGCGCTCTCCGTCTCTCGGCTGTAAGCCAAAGTCAAAATCTAGAAATCCAAATCATCATGCCTTCGTTCGATATCGTCTCGGAAGTGGACGCGCAGGAAATTGACAATGCGCTCAACCAGGCGCGCAAGGAACTGGCGACGCGCTTCGACTTCAAGGGAAGCGTCGCGGAAGTCTTGGCCGAAAAAGACAAGATCACCCTCACCGCCGAGGATGCATCCCGCCTGAAAGGCCTGCGCGAGATTGTTATCGGCAAGTTGAGCAAACGGGGGGTGGATCTGCGAAACGTCGAGCAAGTCGATCCCGCGATCTCCCCGCTCGGGCATGCGCGACAGGAGTTGAAAATCCAGCAGGGTCTCGAAGGCGACAAGGCGAAGGAAATCATTCACGCCATCAAGGCACAGAACTTCAAGGTCCAGAGCCAGCTCCAGGATCGGCAGATACGTGTCACCGGAAAGAAGCGCGACGATTTGCAGGCTGTCATCGCCTTCGTTCGAGGCCGCGATTTCGGTGTGGCCACGACCTTCAAGAACTTCCGGGACTGAACCTTGCGGAGGGCAACAAGCGCATCGTCATTTCCTGAGCCGCGCTAGACGGCGAGATCTCAGTCGCGTGCCACCGTAGTCGCTATCATCCGCCCTGGACGGGCGGCATGATTGAGATTTCGTCGCCTGGCTGCAGGACGTAATCCCGGTCAACAAACTCAACTCCGGCGGCCACGAGAATGCTTTGGTTCCAATTCCGCAACGCCGGTTTGGCGACATAGAGAATGTCGAGCAGTTCAGCGACTTTGGTTGGCTCGGGGACTTCCAGGTCCACTTCCGAAACCTCAGCGAGTTCTCGAAGGCGCGAGAAAAACTGGACATGCACTTTCATTGGTCTGTTGCTGCGATTAGCTCTTGGCGCAGGACGCCGATGCACGGGAGATTTCGGTACCGTTCCATGTAATCGAGACCGTATCCGACCACGAATTCGTCGGCAATTTGGAAGCCCACGTAATCAGGTTCGACCGCGCGCGATCGCGCCTTCTTCTTTTCAAGCAACACACAGATGCTCACGCTCAGCGGCCCGACCATTTCGAGCTTCTCCCGAATGGTCGCAAGAGTGACCCCGCTGTCGAGAATGTCATCCAGGATCAGGACGTGCCGGCCAGCGACATCCGGCAGAGAGACCTGCCGGAAAACAAGCTCACCACTCGGCTTGGCGCCATGGTAACTCGCGACGCTGAGGCAATCCAGTTTGAGGGGCAGGGGAATGCGTCGGAGGAGATCCGCCAACAGGATAACGCTGCCGTTTAGAATCGCGACGATCGTTAGGGCGCGCTCGCGGTAATCGTCCGAGATTTTAGCGGCCAACTCATCCAATCGCCGATGGATGGCCGCTTCATCAAAAAGAACTCGATCGAGATCAGCCTGCATCGTTCACTTGAATATCGGCGATCCTCCGGGCGAGCGAAGAGAAAACTGTCGAATTGCGAATCGATTCGCACCCGCTAGCGTGCGATCAAATGGCTTCCCTGCGCGTGCACACCGAGCCGTTCACCGTCCGCACCACGGGCAAAGGAACTTTTGAAATCACGGACCAGGTCTCTGAAGTCCTGACTCGCAGTGGCATCAAAACAGGGACGGCGACGGTCTTCGTCCAGCACACCAGTTGCAGTCTCATTATCATGGAGAATGCCGATCCGGCCGCGCGCCGCGATCTCGAAACATTCTTCGACCGGCTCGTGCCCGAAGACACACCGTATTTTGAGCACAACGAGGAAGGGCCGGACGACATGCCTTCACACATCCGGATGGTATTGACGCGATCGAGCGAAGTGATTCCGGTCGTGGATTCGCGCATGCAACTGGGAACATGGCAGGGCATTTTCCTATTCGAGCACCGGGAGGCAGCGCATCGGCGCAAGATTATCGTCACGGTTATCGGCGATTGAGAAACATGAGCTTCCGATGCGAACCAGCGTAAGTGACAACGTAGCTGTCGCGGACTGTCCAGGGTGTGGTTCAGTCGAGTTCAAGGCGACCGGACCAGAAGCGACCGGATTTTTCCATGAGTTCGGTGGGAGGCAATTCCAGCAGCCCGAATACTGCGTTCGTGAGTGCTTAAGTTGTGGATTGCTTTACCGGACGCCGACGCTCACCGACGAAACTCTGGCTGATTATTACGCCGTCGTTCCATTTCAACGATGGGAAGCCAAGAAGTTCCATCCGATTGAACGCGCCGTCCTTTCAATCCTCAAATCGCTTCCGCCTGGCAGCCGGATTTTGGATTATGGATGCAGTTCGGGCCGGCTCCTCAGCACACTCTGCCACGAATACGAGTGCTACGGCTCCGAAGTGAATTCCGCTGCCGCAAATGAAGCGTCATCCCGGGGCCTAAAAATGATCGAGCCTGTCGCGCTCGCCCAGGCGATGACGAAGAAATTTGATGCGATCGTCCTGGTCGACGTCTTCGAACACTTGCGGAAGCCGGTGGCGCTTTTGCGACAGCTCGCGCAACACCTGACGCCGGGCGCTCTGTTGGTGATCGCAACTGGAAACGGAGATGCGGCCGCGTGCCGGCGTGATCCGGCGCAGTTCTGGTATTTCCGCACCCTGGAACATCTTTCCATGCTGACAGAGCGGCACGCGCGACATCTCTCCACCGCTCTCGGTCTCTCCCTCGAAGGCCTGACCAACGTGTGCCATTACGACTTGGCCCTGCGGGAAGAGGTGGCCCTGCGGCTCCATGATTTCATCTTCTGGCAATTCCGGCGGCGGACATTTCTTGCCCGGACCCTGCTGCCCCTGCTGCCCAAAATTCGCCGCGCCCGGCGCTGGACTTCGGCGCCCGCCTACACCTGCACCCGCGATCACGTTGTCGCGGTTTTTCGCAAGTAAGAATGTTAGGGACCCGAATAAATGGAATCGACTAAACGAAGCGACTTTTCGTTTGGCAGGAGCGATTGCTCCATTTGGTTCATGACGTAGGCGAAGGAGATCTTGCGTTGAGGATCCGCAAAAGCATGGCTGCCGCCCGCACCTGGATGGCCGAAGGCGAAAGATGAGGGCCCGAAGATTCTCCGTGTTGCGCTCGGCGGATCTTTCATGAACCCGGCGGAGAACGCTGTCGGAATCTGAAAAACACGGTCGATTCCAGAGGCGAGAGTTGCGGTCATGAGTGAGATTGTTTCTTCTCGAAAAAATTGCTGGCCGTCTAGTTCTCCGCCGTTCGCGAGCATTGCATAAAATTTGGCCAGCGACGATGCATTGCCGATTCCGCCGAACGACACCATCGGCCGGGCGCGGTTTTCCCTACTGTTCATTCCGCTTACGGCATGAAGCCCGCTCGGCGATGTGAAAGCCTTTCGCGCCAGCGTCCCTGGCGTGGCGAGATCCTGATAAAATTTCGCGGGAGCGGGAGATCCACCGGCCTTGGCGGGATAGATTGTCGCCACGCGATTTTGCTCTGATTCGGGCAATCCGATCCAGATGTCGAGATGGAGCGGCTCACCAAATATCTTTCGCCAGTAATGGCTCACGGTGATGCCTCCGATCCGCCGCACCAGCTCGTCGATCAGGAATCCAAATGTCCGCGCATGATAACCGTGTGCCGTTCCCGGGGGCCAAAGCGGCGCTTGATTTTCCAGGGCCTCGATTACGGCCGGATGATCGAGCACGTCCACCGTGGTATCAAAGGCGCAGAGGCCCGCCTGATGTGACAGAAGCTGAGCGAATGTGATCTCCCTTTTGCCTGCTTGCGCGAATTCCGGCCAGAATTCAGCTACGCGGCGCGTCAGCTTTAGATCGCGTTCCTGGAGAAGATGCAAGAGGCAGGCGCTGCCCAGGCCTTTGGTCGCAGACCAGAACAGCACGATCGTGTTCGCGGTCCAGGGCATCTCGCGTTTTGCATCGCGAAATCCGCCATGCAAATCGAAAAGCGGTTTGCCGTTTTGCCAGACTGATATCGCCGCGCCGAGCTCGCCAAAGCTTGTGAAGTTTTCCTCGAAGAGCAGACCGAGGCGCTCTTGGAGTTCGTTCGCTTCGAGTTGCATCGAGAACGGAATGTGGAGGCGCGACCTCTGGCTCGTCCAACGAAATCAGGACGCGATAGAGCGCGTCCTGCCAAATCAAATAACCGCGTGGAGTGCTTTCAGATCAGGATCCTTCTTCGCCAGATCGCGAAAGGAGCTGTCCATCTTGAAGCTGATCTGAAGATTTACTTTGGCGTCGACCACATTGCCAAGGAGCGCTTCATAGCAACCCATGTTGTAGTAATAAATGGGCTCCTTCAGGAGAGCGACGGGACCGGTGATTAACAGATGTCTGGCTTCCGCCGTCTTGCCGAGCTGATGCAGGCAGAATCCGGCATGCAAAAATCCCGCGCCCGCGTCGGGCGCGACCCGGCATAGCTTCTGGCTCACGCGCAGGGCGAGGGTCCATTTCTTCTGTCGCATTAAATGATGCAATCGGAGCTGGAGCACCTCGGGCCGATTCTGGAAGCGCGGCTGAATTGCATCAAGCTCCGCGAGGGATTCGCGCGCCATGCCCAGCTCTGCGTAGCCGCAGGCCGCCTGCAACTGCCATTCGAACTGCACGCGTTGGTATTTAGCAAAATCCGCGCCCCAAGGGCAGTTACTATTTTTGCCAGCCGGTTTTACGGTGTCAGGAGGCCTTCGAGCTCCGTGAGCCGCCGCTCGAATAGCCGTAGCGTGCTCTCAATCGGTATTGAGGTTGTCATGTCAACGCCAGCCGCCTGCAACGTTTCGAGAGGAAACTTCGAGCCGCCTGACTTTAGGAAATTCAAATAGGCTTCGACGCTTCCCGGTTCCTTCGCGAGCACTCGCTCCGAGAGCGCCACCGCCGCCGAAATGCCCGTGGCATATTTGTAGACGTAAAACGCATGATAGAAGTGCGGGATTCGCAGGCATTCCAAATCGAGTTGCGAATCGAGCACGACACCCTCGCCAAAGTACGCCTCGAGCAGCACGCGATATTCGGATTTGAACACATCCAGGGTCAGGGCGTCACCCCGCTCTTCGATCGCGTGAATCACTTTCTCAAACTCCGCGAACATCGTTTGGCGAAAGAGCGTCCCACGCAGGTCGTCGATCTCACGATTAATGATGTAAGCGCGCATTTTCGGGTCGTCCGCCTTTTCGAGGAGATGATGGGTGAGCAACTCCTCGTTAAAAGTCGAGGCGACTTCCGCGAGAAAAATCGGGTAGTCGTAATCCTGGAAAGTTTGCGTCCTTTGCGCCAACCACGTGTGCATGGAATGCCCGGCTTCATGCGCAAGGGTGTAGACGTCGGAGAAAACGTCGCTCTTGTAATTCATCAGGATATAGGGCGGTGCGCCAAAACTGCCGGACGAAAACGCACCGCTCCGCTTGCCCTTCGTCTCATATCGATCGCACCAGCGCCCGCGCAAACCTTCGCTCAGCACCGTGGTGTACTCGGTTCCCAGGGGCGCGAGGGCCTCCAGAACCCGATCGGCCGCTTCATCAAAGATGATGTTTGAATCGATCTCGGCCACGAGTGGAACGTATGTGTCGTAATGATGAAGGTCTTCCAAACCAAGGACGCGCCGACGCAGTTCGTAGTAGCGAAAGAGCGGCGCAAGATTTTTCCGCACCGACGCAATCAGGCCGTCATAAACCGCTACGGGAATATTATCGCCGAAGAGGGAGGCCTCGAGGGCCGACGCATAATTTCTGGCCCGTGCGCGGAAGACATCGGCTTTCACTGAATAGGAGAGCGATGAAGCGAGGGTGAACTGGTGATCCTGAAACTCCTCGTAAAACTGGTGAAACGCCCGCTTGCGCAACTCAGGATCTCGTTTCACCAGAAACGAGCTGAAGGAACTTTGGGTGAGCGGCTTTTGCTCGCCTCTTTCGTCAGTCAAGACGCCGAATTTCATGTCGACGTCGGTCAATTGCGAGAAAGTGTCGTCGTAGCCATCGAGCGCAGAACTTCCGAGCGCGAGAAGGCGCTCTTCCTTCTCTGACAAGACGTGGGGTTTCATCCGGCGAATCTTGGTAAGGGCGGTTTTCCACGACGCCAATGCGGGGGCTTCGAGGAATTGCGCGAATTTTTCGTCGGGGATCGATTGAATCTCCGGTGTCACGAACGAGGCCGCTTCGCTGATAAGAGTGGCCAGATTTTGGAGCTGTCCCATGCGACCGAGGTACGCTGGATTCGCCCCGTCCTCCGCAAGCTGGAGCGAAGCGTAGTGATAAACGCGCTCGATTCGGACTTGAAGCGCTTTTTCGAATTCCAGACACGCCGCGAGCGTCTCTGCGGATTCCCCGACGCGATCTTTCCATTCGGTAATTTTCGAATAGGTCCGTTGAATCCAGGCGAAATCTTCACTCCAATTGTCAACGCTCGGAAAGAGGTGTGTGAGATCCCATTTATCGGAGTCGGGGAGAGCGGCACGCGTAAGGATTTGTGTGGTCATTGGGACAGAGAAGAGAACGTCCAACGTCCACGTTCAACGTCCAACGTTCAATGGAGGAGTTTGTCGGTGGCGGGTGTCTCCGGACGCCGAACCGCTAGGTTTCCGCCTCAGCAAAGATCTTGCATGGCCGGATGGCGCGCGATCAACCGCATCGCTTTGCGCAACAATCCAATTCCGGGCGGTATGCGATGCCATGGTGAAGCGCCAGATGGATGCGGCAGCGGAATCACCTCGAAGGTGCGCCGGTTGCGCCGAAGCTGAAACGAACGGCCGACGACGGCGTCGAGCTTTTCGAAAGCGAGAAACTGCGCGATCGCGAGTTTGCCTACCGGGATTACAAGCCGTGGTCGTAAGAGATCGATTTCATCATTCATCCAAGTCGAGCAATTCCGTATTTCATCTGGCGCTGGGACTCGGTCTCCCCCCGCAGCCGTCTTGCCCGGAAAGCAGCGGCAGACAGCGGCAAAGTAAATCTGAGCGCGCGTCTCTTCTTCATTGAGATGACAGAATTCGGCAAACCATCCAAAGAGAGTGCGGCCAGCCGTCCAGGCGAACGGTTTGCCCAGGACCGGCTCGCGGACACCTGGCGCCTGGCCGACGAGCATCACCTTGCTTAGGATTGGTCCGCCCGAAACGGGCGGAGGCAGCATCCGCGGGCAACGCCGGCATTGGAGCAATCGGGCGACGTGCTGATCCAATACTTGCTGTGTGCGCGATGCCGGACTCATCAAAATCAGTCCACTTACCGACGGAAGAATGAGAAAATGAGACTGAGAACGATACTAATAATGAGGCACGTAACGATCGGAAAGTAGAAGGCTGAATTCCCGCGCTCGATTCGAAGATCGCCCGGCAAGCGGCCGAGCCAGCGGGATCCAAATCCGGCCCACAACGCGAAACCAACGGTCATGATCAGCCCGCCAAGAACGGCCAGCATTTTGCCCAATTCGCGCATAGCTGAAGATAATGGCGCGCGCTGTCTGTGGCGAGTGCCCGTTAATCAGGGGCTGGGAGCGCCCGTCTCGAGTCGGCCGCTTAGGTGCCGGGCGATTCCATTTTCTAAACAGCCTGTCGGCCAGTTGCGCGCAGGGCAAGCCGCGCAGAACTTCGCTCTATTCAATGGCCGTTCAATTCCGAGATTATTACGAGACGCTGGGGGTCTCGAAGACCTCAAGCGACGACGAAATTCGCAAGGCGTTTCGCAAGCTCGCGCGCAAATACCATCCGGACGTCGCCAAGGACAAAGCGAGTGCGGAGGAAAAATTCAAACAGCTCAACGAAGCATACGAAGTCCTGGGCGACCCGGAGAAGCGGAAGAAGTACGACGACTTGGGAGCGAATTGGAATCAGCCAGGCGGATTTCAGCCACCGCCGGGGTGGGACACGCAACAGCCCGGAGGCGGGTTCCGGCGTTACGGCAGTGGAGACGGCGGGGTGGAATTTGAATTTGGGGGCACTGGGTTTAGTGATTTCTTCGAGGCATTTTTCGGAGGCGGACGCAGCCAGGCAGGTTTTGGTGGCGGCAGTTTTGGACAGCGGCCGATGGGTTTTGAGCGAGGCAGCGATGTTGAAGCCGACATCATGGTCACCCTAGAGGAGGCGCTTCACGGATCGAAACGGACTGTCTCGCTGCGCCGAAGTAATTCCGACAAGGTCGAGACGTATCAGGTAAAAATTCCAAGAGGCGTCCATGAAGGTCAACGCATTCGGCTGGCGGGACAGGGCGAGGCAGGCGCTGGCGGCGGTAAGAGCGGCGACTTGTTTTTGCGCGTCCGCTTGGCGCGGCACCCGGATTTTACGGTTGAGGGCAGCGACCTGATCCACGAAGTCAAAATAGAGCCGTGGCAAGCAGTGCTGGGAGGCGAATTGCAGGTCCCCACCCTGGAGGGAAGTGCCCGGTTAAAGTTGCCGGCTGGGACACAGCCTGGTCAGCGTTTTCGATTACGCGAGCACGGACTTCCCACAGCCGCGGGCACACGCGGCGATCTTTATGTCATCCCCCAGATTCAGGTTCCGAATAAGCTGACGGAGCGTGAGCGCGAAATCTGGCAGCAACTGGCGCAACTTCGCGGGTAGCTAACAGAACGCTTTCGCTCGACAGTCTGGCGCCGGCCGCATTACAACCGCTCCAGATGAACATTTCGCTTGGGACCGATCACGCCGGTTTCCGCTACAAAGAAAAAGTTAAGGAATTACTCGGACAGCTCGGCCATGAGGTGAAAGACTTCGGTACCTCGAGCGAGGAACCAGTCGATTACCCTCTCTTTATTCGGCCAGCAGCCGAAGCGGTGGCGAGAGGAGAATGTGAACGCGGGATAGTTTTCGGCGGCTCAGGAAATGGTGAAGCGATGGCGGCCAACAAAGTGCGCGGCGTGCGCTGCGCTCTGTGCTGGAATGAGGAAACCGCCCGGCTCTCGCGCCAGCACAATGATGCCAACGTCCTCTCGATTGGCGAACGCGTAATCCCGATCGAGACGGCACTCGCTCTGGTGCGGGTGTGGTTGACCACGGCTTTCGAAGGCGGCCGCCACGCGAAACGCATTGCGCAGTTGGAAACGTAATTCAGCGCCAGAGATCGGCGGCTACGGCAACGAGGAAAAGCGTGCTGACAAATGCGTTACTCTGGAAAAACGCGCGGTTAATTCCCGCGAGATCAAGCCTGCGCGCGCTGCGATGCTCGTATAAGAGAGCCGCTGCGACCAGAGGCATGGAGGCATGATAAATGATGCCGAGTTTCGCAGCGAAGCCGAACGCGACCAGCGCCAGGAACATGACCAGGTGAAGCCATTGCGCCAGCCGCAGGCTCTGCGGGACCCCGAGTTTAACGACCAGCGAGTGCAACCTTTCCTGGCGATCGAAGTCAACATCCTGCGTGGCGTAAATCAGGTCGAAACCTGCCACCCAGCAGATCACACCAACACCCAAGACCAGAGGCGGTAGTTCAAGCCGGCCGGTTTGCGCAATCCAGGCGCCGGCGGGCGCAACCGCAAGCGCCAATCCCAAAAAGAAGTGAGTCGTGTTTGTGAATCTCTTGGTTAAGGAGTAGAAAAAGATGATCAGGAGAGCAACCGGCCCAAGGAAACCTGTCGTCCGGTTGATCGCCGCACTCGTAATCAGAAATCCAGTCGCACTGACCGCCAGCAGGGTCCACGCGATCGGCTTTTGCAAGAGGCGATGGCGAGTCGCGGTTCGTGGATTTTTTTGATCCAGAGACCAGTCGCTCAGCCGGTTAAAGAGCATCGCGGCAGTGCGCGCCAGGACCATACAGACGAGCACGAGAAGCAAGGTCCGCAGGGTTGGGCGGCCGTCTGCCGCCACGACCAGCGCCCCCAAGGCAAAGGGAAGGGCGAAGATGGTGTGCGAGAAACGGATCAGCCGAAGAAACCGCGTGATGATATTCGACATGAATCTGAGGTTACAGGGTAGCCAGAAGTCGCTCCACGCGTGCGCGTGCGCCGGAGAGTATGGGAGTTCCGTGCGCAAAAAACATGCGATCAAAGGCGTAATCGAGGAGTTTTCCAACCGATCGGCGCATCAGCCGCGCGTCCAGGCAATATTTGGCCGGCAGGAATCCGAACCCGTGCGGTTCGAAATTAATTAATGCATCGCCGAGGATCATGGTGCCCTGGCCGGCTTTGCAATGCAGCGCCATCTCGCCTTGGGGCCCTCCTTGGATCGCTATTCCGGTCAGTCCTTGGACGCCCCCAGCGCCCTCTGACATGCCAGCGGCGCCCAAAAAATCGGGGTGCCCGCGCAGTTCGTTGTGCGCGTAAACCGGAACAGAGAAAGCCTTGGCCAACTCGGTTGCTGCTCGGGCGTGGTTTACATTGGTCACACAGATTCCAACGACCTTTTGCAGTGCTTTGAAGCCGAGAAGACTCTCCTTGTCGAGGGAGATTGGGTCCACCAAATAGGTGCCTGCGGACGTTTCGAGTGCTGTTGAAAAGAGCTCCGCTTTGACCGTGGTGTCGTACGTCTGCCAGACAAAGACTCCCGGGCAGACCTGATCAATAGACTGCATTGGATGGCAACCTCAACTGCTGGCGGCGGTTCCTCAAGGGGTTGGCTCTCAGAGGTGGACAGGCACTGGCATTATAGCTGCTATATGGATTATAATTACCATAATATGACTACCTTCTCCTACCAAGCACGTGACGCCTCTGGAAAGATCGTTTCCGGCATTCAGGACGCTCTCAACGAAGACAATGCAGTAACCAGCTTGATGAGTCGCGGATTGATGGTGCTTTCTCTTCAGCAAAAGGCTGCTGTCAGCCGGTCCCGGAAGAAAACCTGGACGGTCAAGGAAACCGATCTGGTTCTCTTCACGCGGCAACTTTCGACCATGATCGAGGCCGGTATTTCGCTCGTGCAAGCCATGACGGCGCTCTACGATCAGTGCGACCCGAAGCGGCAGCGCAGCTTGCGGCACATTATTAGCGACGTGACGACGCGCGTGCAAGGCGGCGAAACTTTCCACGAATCCATCGCAAAACACCCGCGCGTCTTTGATCGCCTCTTTGTGAGCATGGTGAAAGCGGGCGAGCATGGCGGATTGCTCGCGGAGATTCTCGACCGGCTGGCTGGCTTCCTCGAAGCTAGCGCTCGCCTCCGCAAAAAGGTGAAGTCAGCAATGACCTATCCGGTCATCGTGATTTGCATCGCCTTTGCGATTACTATCTTCTTGCTCGTTAAAGTCGTGCCGATCTTTGGCGAAATCTTTAAGGATTTTGGGGCCAAGCTGCCTGCTCCCACGCAGTTCCTGATCGACATCAGCGAGTTCATGCGCAGCGAATGGTACTTTCTAATCCTTGGTTTTGGCGGGGCCTTCTTCGCTATCCGAACTTTCCTGCGGTCGACGCGCGGGAAGCAACTGGCGGATCGGTGGAAGCTGAAGCTTCCGATCTTTGGGCCGCTCATTCACAAGATTTGCATGTCGCGTTTTTCGCGAACCTTTGCTCAGCTGATTCGCAGCGGTGTGCCGATTCTGGAGGTGCTCGACATTGTCGGCGGTGCCTCAGGGAATCATGTCGTGGAAACCAGCATCAAAGGCGTGAGCGAAGACGTGGAGAGAGGTGACAACCTTTCCATCGCGCTTTCGAAAAAGCCGATTTTCCCGCCCATGATGTTGCGAATGGTCTCGGCGGGCGAAGCCACCGGCAAGATCGACACCATGCTCGAAAAGATGGCCGACTTTTGGGACGAAGAAATCGAGGCGATGCTGGATGCCCTCACGTCTCTTATTGAACCGCTCTTGATCGTGTTCCTTGGCGTAATCGTAGGTGGTATCGTGATCGCGATGTTCCTGCCGATCTTCAAGCTGAACGAAGTAGTTTCGCAGAGCAAAAGCTAAGGAGAAGCCTAGCTCAACGGACGAGAAGGAGTGGATCGCAAGGTCCACTCCTTTTCTATTTCAGGCGGCAGGCGAAAATGGGTGAGATGCAGACGCAGCGCTTTCAACTTTGGCGTACATCTCGCGATAAATTCGCTCAAGCGCGCTCGCCGGGTCTTCCAGCATCATGCTTTCTTTGATAACACTGGCGTAGATTGCAAACGAAAACGGCGAAACGACGGACAACTCCAGGAGTTTCCAATCAAACCTCTGCACGTCGTCCAGGAATCGATATGCATTCTTTGCGTCGAGGAAAGTGTGGGTCGCCTGCCGATAGGCTTCCACCAAGAGCGGGTGCTTTGGCTCATGTTGCTCCAGCACGCGAAACAAGACTTCAGCGCTCCAGCTCAATTGCTTCTGCTGTCGTTGGCGGCCGGGAAGATTTCTCGGGACCATCAATCCGGTCTGCGCCACGCCGCGAAATTGCCACTTCACCAATTCCGAGCCGCGAAGTGCTGTGGCCAGATCGTCCTCCGCGTTCGCGCGGACGAAACATTGCCGCAAAGCATCAAGCGGCAGATGTTGGAATCGGCGCAGGGTTAACAAAAAGCCATAATCATCGATCGTGGCCCGCGCATTTCCACCGATTCGATTTTTCACCCGCAGGGCCACGATTCTGGACAACGCATCGTTGGCGCTGCGCCCGATGAGCGAGTGAAAAAAATAATGCGCATGGTCGCCCTGCTGGTAGAGCTCGATTAGCATCTTTCGCCCGGCCGGAATTTCGGAGATCGTTAACTGCGCGCGAAACAGCTCGACGATTGCCTGGGCGTTCGCGATCGAGATTTGGTAGTGCTCGACCAGCCAATCGGCGACTCCGTCGTCGTCCCAGTTTTTCCGCACCCGTTTCTTCAATTCAGTCCGCAGTTTTCGGACGGCGCGGGCGAGGCCGGAGGTAAGGGGCATTTTCGCGGCGTTCCAGCGAGGGACCGTCGGGAGTTGGCCATCCGCCCGCTCGACGTGCGCTTCCTGCACTCCCGTGTCGATCAACCGCACGATGCGTCCACCGAGGACGAACAAATCGCCGATCTTGAGCTGTTTGATGAAATTTTCCTCAACTGAACCAAGCCGACGGCGGCGCAAGAGCACATCGATAAAACCTTCCGAATGGATGGTCCCAATGTTGACCAGGAATTCCCGCGCGATTTTTGGATGCGCCAGGGAAATGATCCCATCCTCGACGCGAATCTTCCCGAAAACCCCAGTGTACTGTTTCTGGAGCGAAACACCACCACCTTCGAGATATTGGAGAATGCGATCAAATTCATCGCGGCTCAGTTCGCGAAACGGGTGAGCACGGCTAACTAGAGCAAACGTTTCATCGGCCGAAATTGGAGCGACCGCGGCTAATCCTACGATGTGTTGAGCAACGACATCATACGGTTTTTCCTGGATCCGAATGGGATCCAAGAAACGTTCGCGCACGAGTTTCGCAGTGACAGTTGCTTCAACCAGATCGTTGATGTTGGTCGCGACGAGTACGCCGTGACTGCTGCGATTCAGCGAATGGCCCGAACGGCCGATGCGTTGGATCGCGCGCGACACGCCTTTCGGCGTGGCAACCATCACGACAAGATCGACCGCGCCAATGTCGATTCCCATTTCCAAGCTCGTGGAGCACACAACGGCGCGGAGTTCGCCATTTTTCAGCCGGTCTTCCACTTCGAGCCGAACGCTGCGATCCAATGACGCGTGATGGATTTCGATCTGAGAGGCGAGATCTGGCAGCAGTTCTTTCAGCCTCAACCCAACCTGTTCCGCGGCCGATCGAACATTGGTAAAGACGAGCACGGAACGCCGCGTTCGTATGAGATCTGCGAGTTCGGAATATAGCCGGACGCCGGTATATCCGGCAGGCGGATACGGCTTGTGGCGGATAGGAGAAAAGACTTCGACGAGAGATTTTTTCTCCGTTTGCGCCTCGGCAATGCGACATTTGCGGCCTTCGCCGACCAAGAACTTCGCGAGCGAATCGAGTGGCGCCGCCGTGGCGGAAAGTCCGACGCGGCAAATGGTGGAGCGACGCTCTGCGGAACCGCCGCAAGAATCGGCTCGACTGAGTCTCGCCTTACCAGACAGCCGCTCCAGACGCTCGAGCGAGAGGGTCAGGTCCGCGCCGCGTTTGTTCCCCGCAAAAGAATGCAGCTCGTCCACGATGACGAATTGGCAATCGCTTAGATGATCGGCATAACTCTCCTGCGCGAGCATCACCGCAAGACTTTCTGGCGTGGTAATCAGGAAGTGCGCCGGTCGCTGCCGGAACTTGACGCGCTCCGCCGCCGGCGTGTCGCCCGTCCGCAAGTGGACGTGTAGGTCATTCTCGAGGCCCATACCGACGATGGGCGCGCGAAGATTTTTCCCAATATCGTAGGCTAGCGCGCGCAGGGGCGAGACATAGATGCACTGCACTGAGCGAGGCAGGGTGGTGTCATCGAGTTTCCGCAGCAAAAAATCGAAAACGCCAAGAAAACCAGCCAAAGTTTTGCCGCTGCCTGTCGGCGAAGTGAGCAGGATCGATTGCCGGTCAAGAATGGCGGGAACACAGAGCAATTGCGCTTGGGTGAAATCCCCAAAGGTTTCGCGAAACCAGGTTGCCAAGCGAGGATGTAAACGCTCCGAAAGTTTTTTGGGGCGCGGCATCTTCTTTTTTCACCAAACGCGAACCGCGAGCTTCGCGTCCTACCGATCCGGGTTCACTGGGAAGTGTTTGTTCTTTAGTTTTTCAGGAACACGCTCGGTCCGTTCCGATTCGATCTCAGCTGTCGCGGCCCCCAATGCCTCGTACGCTTCGCGGTTTTTTTTGGCGCGGCACATGTAAGCAGTGGCGTGGGCGAGGGGAATCCGCGCCTCGGGCATCCCTATAAATTCAACAGCGTGTTGTGCGGCGATCGCAAGCGGCAGCGCTTCCGGGTCGGCCAGGCCCACGTCTTCGCTGGCGAAGATGACGATGCGCCGAGCGATGAAGCGAAAATCTTCCCCGGCGCGCAACATTTTCGCGAGCCAGTAAATGGCGCCGTTCTCGTCGGACGCGCGCATGCTTTTGATGAAGGCGCTGATGGTGTCGTAGTGGGCGTCGCCCTTCTTATCGTAGACGATGGCTTTGTGCTGAATGCTGTCCTCAGCGACCGAGAGGGTGAAGTGGATGACCCCGTTCTCATCGGGCGGCGTAGTAAGGACGCCTACTTCAAGCGCGTTTAGACATTTGCGGGCATCGCCGTCGGCGAGCTTGGCGAGGTGGGTTCGGGCATCGGCGTCGATCCGCATTTTGTATTTGCCGAGGCCGCGCTCTTTGTCGACCAGAGCGCGCTCGATCAGCTCTTCGAGTTGTTCGACTTGAAGAGGTTCAAGCTGGAAAACCTGGGAGCGTGAAACGAGGGCGCTATTGACGTAGAAAAACGGATTGTAGGTCGTGGCTCCGATGAGGCGCAGGTTGCCGCTCTCGACATCTGGCAGGAGAATATCCTGCTGTGCTTTGTTGAAGTGATGGATCTCGTCGACGAACAGAATCGTTTTCTGACCCGAGGTGCGAAGGCGATTGGAGGCGGAGGCAACGACTTTCCGCATTTCGGCGACGTTGCTTTCGACACCGCTGAGCCGCTCGAATTTCGCGCGGGTCATGTCAGCGATAACATGAGCGAGGGTGGTTTTGCCGGTGCCGGGCGGGCCGGACAATATGACGGAAGGCAAGCGGTCGGCCTCGATCGCGCGGCGCAGCAGTTTCCCGGGGGCTAGGATGTGCTCCTGGCCAACAAATTCCTCAAGGGTGCGTGGGCGCATCCGGGCAGCGAGCGGGGCCGAAGCGTTCACGCCCGCAGTCGCCTTCTCATCTGCCTCAAAAAAATCCTGCACGGATAAAAAATACGGAGCGCAAAAGCGACTGCACCTTATATTCGCGCGGCATGCGCAAGCTCATTTCAATTACGGTTCTCTTTTTTGCGACGCTCGCGCTGGCGAGCGCGGAATCACGGCTCCCTTTCAGCACGGTTTTCAAGGGGCGCGACAAATTCGATCGGTTGGTCACCAGCGCCCGGGAAGGAAACTGGAATACCCTGCCGATTGGCGAACGAACCGCAACGGTCGGCCGGGCCATGGTCGGCACGCGGTATAAGAATTACACGCTGGAGATCGACAATCGGATCGAAGCGCCTTCGGTTAATTTCAACGCCCTGGATTGCTGGACGTTCTTCGAGATCGCGCTCGCCTTTGCTCGTATGCTGGATGAACCGCAGGAGAGTTGGACGCCGGAACGCCTGCTCCATTACATCGAACTCGATCGTTATCGGGGCGGCCAATGCACGGGCGCGTATCTTTCCCGGCTCCATTATCTGGAAGATTGGCTGGCGGACAACGGTCGCCGCGGTCTGGTCCAGGATCTGACGCGCAGTCTCGGCGGCGTAAGCGTGCCGCATTCAGCCCGGGAAATGACGGTCGGCTGGCGGCACTACCGCTATCTCGCCCACAACCGAGCATTGCTGGGCCCATTGGGCCAAATGGAAGCGCGGGTCTCGAGCCGTCCGCTCTATATGGTTCCGAAAGGGCGCGTGGCTGCGATCGAAGGCAGATTGCGGAGCGGCGACGTGATCGGAATCGTTTCGAGAGATGGGCGGCGTATGTTTGCGACTTCACACGTGGGGCTGGCCCTGCGCGCCGCGGACGGCTCCCTCCATTTCATGCACGCCTCCGCGCCTCGCAATTATGGACGCGTGGTGATCGATTCGAGGCTTTCGAGTTATCTCTACCGATACGGCAGCCATGCCGGGATCCTCGTCGCGCGTCCGGTGCGCTAGCGCGACTTGGCGTTCGGCTCAACAGAGTTTGAACTTCGCCTTCGGCTGCGTTATGGCGCGCCCTACCAAAGCGTCAAGTCAGGCGGTGGTCTGGAGATCAATGACAAATTTCGCGCCTTTGCCTGGACCTTCGCTAGAGGCGCGAATGGATCCGGCATGTGCTTCCACGATCGCCTTGCTAATCGCCAACCCAAGCCCCAACCCTTCACGCCGCGGCCCAATCTGCTCGAAGGCGTCGAAGACTTTCTCGAGGTGTTCCGGCTCGATCCCGACGCCGGTGTCAATGATCTCGATCTTCAACGCCTGCGGTCCGGGATTGAATGTTCGGATCGTGACCTCGCCTTGTACGGACGTGAATTTCGAGGCGTTTTTCAACACGTTCCAAAAGACCTGTTGTAACCGGGAGGAATCCGCGAGCACGTGGTGATCCTCCGCCGAGAACTGGACTGAGAGGTTGAGCTGTCGGGACGCGAGATCGTCTCGCACAATGTCTATCGCGTGCCCCAGCAAGTCATGCACATCGGCCAAGCGCAGATGCAATTGAAGCTTACCGCGGGTGATCCGGGTCAGGTCGAGGAGGTCGTCGATGAGGCGGGCCTCAAGTTCGATATTGCGACAGATCATCCGCAAACCTTCGCTGATCTCGGGAGGCAGCCCGGGCTCGTTTGCCATTCCGCCGGCCCAAATCAGGACCGGAGTGAGAGGCGTCCGCAATTCATGACTAAGGGTCGCCAGAAAACCATCCTTGGCCGCATTGGCGGATTCAGCGGCCTCTTTTTGCCGCTGCAATTCCTCCCCGATCTGCTGCCGGTGAATGAAAAGGCCGATCTGGCTGCCGAGTGCGTTCACCATTTGGAACAGGTCTTCGTCGGGGCCTGCGACTTCCGTGCTGAACAACTCTAGGACGCCGACGATCTTTCCATGCGCGCGAAGCGGAAAGGCAAAAGCGCCATGCAATCCCGCTTGAACGGCGGCTGCGGTGCGAGGAAAATTATCGTCGCGCGTGACATCGTTGATCCAGGTCGGTTCTTGGGAAGCAACCACGCGACCCGGCAATCCGACTGCGTTCGCCAGAGGGGTGGTGAGAGTCACCCGTTCAAATTTTTCCAGGCGCGATCCGCCGGTGTGCCAGGTCGTAGTGCAGCGCAGGGTTTCGCAATTGGCTTCGCATAACCAGATTGACCCAGCCACCCAATTGCCGCTTGCCGCGATGGTTTGGATGATTGGCGGGCCCACATCTGCCAGAGAAAACGATCCGGCCAGAAGACTCGCTACCGCATACTGCGCCGAGCGGCGTCTTTCACTTCGAACCCTTTCGCTGATATCACGACCGATTTTCGAAGCGCCGATGATCAGCCCGCTCGCATCCCTGATGGGGGATACCGTGAGCGAGACATCAAAAAGCGTTCCATCCTTCCGGCGGCGCACGGTTTCGTAATGATCAATGCGTTCTCCGCGCCGGATCCGCGCAAGAATTTCCGGTTCCTCGTCGTGACGGTCAGGTGCGATCAGCATCGTGATAGGTTGCCCGATAACCTCGTCGGGCTTGTAGCCGAAGAGTCGTTCTGCTGCTTCGTTCCAACTCGTGATCGTTCCATCGAGGTCTTTGCTGACGATCGCGTCGCCGGAGAATTCAACGATTGCGGCAAGTCGCTGGCTCGCATCTTCCCCGCGTTTCCGCTCTGTGATGTCGCGCAGATACGCGGTGAAAACTGGCTCACCCTGGATGCGGAAGGACGTGATCGCCAGCTCCACCAGAATTTCCGAGCCGTTAGCCCGAAGTGCGTTGATCTCGATTCGACGGCCAAGCATCGGCCCTTCGCCCGTTTCCAGGTAATGCCTCAGGCCCTGGCGGTGGCGCTCTCGCAACCGGGGCGGAATGATTAGCCCGGCCAGCTCCTGGCCGACAGCTTCGTCACGGGTGAATCCAAAAACGCGTTCCGCCGCCGGGTTGAATTCCACCACGTGGCCGCTCGCATCCATGGTGATAATGCAGTCGAGAGCGGAATCCAGAATCGCGCGATTTAGCCCCTTCAGCCAGGCTTGTGATTCGCCGCGAACTTTTGTGGGTGTCTTTGATGCCATGGAGCGAAAGGCCTTACGAATACCATCGAATCGAGTCTGCGCTTCGACCGCCTCGCGTTGGTCAATGGGAGGGATCGTCGAGATCGATCTCGTGGTTGCGTTGCCTGGCCAAGGCAAGGGCGAGACGGGCACGACCCAGACCGCGTCGCCAGCGCCGGCGCCACGCGACCTCGCTATGTTCCAGGCGAAAACGGGGGCGGATACGCAAGTTCTCGCTTTCGCAAAGTGAAAGCGCCTCGGATGTCCAAAGACGCCGCGAGATGGCGGACATTAGATAGGGGATTGGGATATTGTCCCTCCCCATGTAGGAAAGCGTGAGGAGGTCGCGCGTTCGTTCGCTCGCTCGCGCCTCCATGTTCCAAGCCGATTCCCCGGGCCGCAAGGCCGATTGCAGAACGTCTTTTTTCCAGAGAGTGATTTGAAGCCGAGTGCGGCCGTCGGAATCTCTCGGAACGATCCCAAACCGATCGTTCAAGGGCACGAAATCTTTCTCCAGGGTCGACCGGCCGTAAAAGCAAAAAGAAGCGGCCTCGCGCTCGAAGGCGAACGCGAAATCCGCAGCCAACTGCTTCCGGTTCACGGGGCCATTCAGGAAATAATCTTCCTGCAGGTATAAGACATAAGGCTGCGTGACCTGCCTCAGCGCGACTTCCATGTTGGCGGCCCAGTCCCGGTCTGGTCCCACCGTAACTGGCTGGATAAGGTTCGAGCGGACGCGCAGGCGATTGACGATCAAGAATACCGGGAAGGGACAATCGCTCCAGTGCTTGCGGAAGAAGAAAGCAAATGGCCGCCACGCGTCGAAGAAGGCGTCGCAACTCGAAACGACGATCGCGACAGAGCTGGCAAAATCTTTCAGCGTTGGGCCGGCCATTGCTCTCCGTAAGCGATTTTTCGCGCGTGGGCAAAGCGTGGCTTGATGAGGTTGCGTCCGGGCTGTCGTGGCGTTATGATTTTACTCTCCCAAAAAACGGGGGCGCACTGGC
>Ga0190272_10000301_pt1 | contig 27774 bp, 18 predicted proteins | sample Popmic504T_FD_133746 | JGI IMG/M metagenome (GOLD analysis project Ga0190272, IMG submission 133746) | Populus adjacent soil microbial communities from riparian zone of Shoshone River, Wyoming, USA - 504 T | ecosystem: Environmental > Terrestrial > Soil > Riparian zone | place: USA: Wyoming...
CTTTGTTGGAGAAAATCTTCTTCAAATAAAACGAATAGCATATTTTCCCTGGGCCAGTATTTCAGGAAGTTTCCGAGTTGCCTGCCATACATGCCGCCATCGGCATACCGGTAACGGACCCGGTGCGAAAAGTCCCGTTTCAGCCTTTTTGATTCCAGTGAAAGTGCATCTGCGAATGGCTCATTTTCAAATCCGCGCTTGACATTGAAAAGATAATGTGAATATGCCCGGTCAACCGGGTTCCTCAGCATGAAAATGAATCTTGTTTTTTCTCCCAGATCTCCGTAGATTCTATCAACTGCATCTGGAAGGTACATGTATAACGGAGTGATGTCACCTATGGCCTTCTCGTTCTTATGCTCACTGAAAAATGTCTTACTGTACCAGCCCAGCCCTTTGCTGTAATTTGCGTCGTAATCAAAAAAATGGGCTTCCTTTTTTTCTTTTGACAAATAAATATCAGGATGCTGAATCAGAATTTCATACAGGCTCGTTGTACCAGATTTGGCTGTTCCCGGACAAATAAAATTAGGCAGCACCATTCCCGGAGAATTAGCTTTCAATGGATTTGACATTAAGCACTTTTTGGTACAGATTAATAAGGATAAGCTTCTGCTTCTGCCATGAAAGCTGGCTGTTGAGGCGATCATAGCCATATTTTCCCATTGTTTCCCTCAACATTTCATCATCAAGCAGCATGGTTATTTTTTCTGCAAAATCATTCACCACCGTATTTTGTGCATACAGCGATGCGTCCAGTGCCGAATACCTTCCTTCTTTCAGATCATACTGAACAATTGGCTTTTTAAGGGCCATGTATTCCATGATCTTATTCATGGTCGACAGGTTATTCATTTCCGAAGGAACATCCGGATTAACACATACATCACAGGTGCTGAGCACCTCCAGCATGGTCTTATCATCTGTGCGACCGTAAAAATCAATGATATCGCTTACACCGTTATCGTTTGCGTACTGCCTGATAAAGTCAAGGTGAGTCCCGCCACCTATAATGGCATATTGTATATCATCCCGCTTCTGCCGGATGATGAGGATGGACTGAATAAGCAGGTCGAGACCTTCCTGTTCGCCGATAACGCCGACATAGCCGACCAGGAATGTTTTGCCTTTTTTAAATGATTGATTAGGCGGTTGCAGAAAAATGCGGTTCGTATCGGGCCCGCTTCTGACAACAGCAACATTTTCAGGCTTCATTTTTCCACGACGGACGGCAATTTCCTTATATGATTCATTTGTTGCGATCGAATAATCCGCTGTCATAAACGTGCAGCGCTCAAATAAAAGCATCAACTTGTAGAACCAACCGGTTTTGTTGAATTTTGCCATGTAAAGTTCCGGATTAATGTCGTGGTGGTCAAACACATACTTCACACCGAACAGCTTGAAAGGCAACGCTACCAGGAAAATCAGATCGGGAGGGTTACAACCCTGTATCACATGAAAGCGCCTGGTAAAAAAAATTTTCCAGCTCAGCACGAACTCATAAAATAATGCCACCGAATATTCCAGCAGGTATCCGAATGCACCGCTGGCTTCAATAGGAAGTGCATGCCGGTAGATGTGAATGCCTTCAGACACCTCATAACTTTTTGTATAATCTTTCATGCGCGGACAGATCACAGAAACTTCTGCGCCCTGCTCCTTCAGCGTCTTGGCTTCCTGCCAAACCCTGCGATCAAAAGGCACCGGAAGGTTCTCGACGATAATGAGAATATGTTTACCAGCAAATGCCGACATAATTATCTTTTGAAATCCTGTTCTTTTCTATTCTTACCAGGTCTATGATGATCTGTGAAGGTGATACCATTGAAAATATATCTTTGAATTCGGCATCCTTGGTTCCAATTATGATCACTTCTGAACCGGCAAGTACATCCTTTATGCTGTGCTTGAGCAGCTTTGAAATGTGTGGCAGATGAGCCGCTATATACTCCTTGTTCTTGCCCGTGAGATTCGATAAGATTACGTTCGAATCATACAGTGAGAGCTCGAAGCCTTTTCCGATCATCTGCTCGATAAGTGAAATCAGCGGACTCTCCCTGAGATCATCTGTTCCCGGTTTGAAAGCAAATCCAAGCACCCCGATTTTTTTCTTTCCGGTGGCGAGAATCATGTTCATGCCTTGCTGCACCTGGTAATCATTGCTTTCAAGGAGGCTGTTGAGCATAGGCGTTTTTAGGTCGCGCATCCTTGCATTGTACATAAGCCCACGCACATCTTTAGGAAGGCAGCTGCCCCCGAATGCGAAACCCGGCTTAAGATAGTATGGTGAAAGGTTTAGCTTGGTGTCACGCGCAACGATATCCATCACCACATGACTGTCGATGCCGAATGATTTGCAGATATTGCCTATTTCATTGGCAAAGGTAATTTTTAATGCATGAAAATTATTATTTGCATACTTGATCATTTCAGATTCTTCGGGTTTCAGAATGTAAACCTTCGTATCTATCGTTTTGTAAATTTCTTTTAGCTGTTCAACCGAGCGTTCACAATGACTCCCGATAATTATATACGGGGGGTTGAAGTAATCATTGATGGCCGCACCTTCTCTTAAGAATTCAGGGTTGTTTGCAAGCCCGAAATCAATGTTGTCTCTTTTTCCTGAAATATCGCTTATAACTTCGGTGCAATTCTTCAGCGTTCCGGGTGATACAGTGCTGCGTATCACAACTGTATGAAAAGCATCCTTGTTTTTTAATGCCGCACCTATCTCCTCACACACATTCAGAATGTAGCTCAGGTTAATATTCCCGTTGATCATGCTTGGAGTGCCTACGCATATGATTGAAACTTCCGAATCATTTATAGCACTTACTGTATCTGTGGTGGCCTTAAGACGTCCGCTTTCCACTGCATCCCGGATGAGCCCGTCAAGGTCTCTTTCGAGGATCGGGGCTGTTTTGTTATTGATAAGCTCAACCTTTTTAACATTCACATCCACACCGGTTACCTGGTGACCGTCTTTTGCAAGGCATGCACAGGAAACAGCTCCCACATAACCCAATCCAAATACACTGATTTTCATTTTTTATTTATTTAATCAAAATTAATCAAGCAATTTTTTTATTCCACCAAAGCCCCTGGATGAACAATGTAAGCTGATCTTTAATTCCGGAGGCCTGGGTTTTCCTTTCTGATGTGCTGAGGAAAATTTCGCTTTCTAACCTGATCCTGTTTCCGTCGAAAAGGAAACCAGGCTTAAATGAATAGCCGTTCTCTGCAATCCTTACCGATTCCGTTACATCAATCTGAAGCTCCTTGCCGATCCGTGTCAGTGTATCCTGCGGTTTCGAAATGAGTTCGTGGTAATAAATTGTAATGGTCTTGTGGTTCTTTCTGAGCTTTGCCAGCACAAATCTGCATATCAGGTTTACAACTAGCAGGTAGAGATTTGAACCCAGCCAGCTTTTACTCGGTTGCTCCACATCCTTTTTTTCAAAAGATTTCACCACATCAAGTGGATTTCTCTTCACATAGATGAACACCATTTCATTTTTAAGTATCTGAGACATGAAATAACCCCTCATGGGATATTTTGACGAATCTACAATCACCGGCTGTCTTACCATTGATGACAACGTATTGAAGAATGCTGAAATGTATGTTTTATAATATCCGAACGAACTTGTTTTAAATGGGAGAACTGACATGATAAGTCCCGTATGATATTCAAACATGCTGCATACCCGGTGAAGGGAACCTGGCATTCCCGAATGGATCTCACCAGGCAGGTTCGTTCTGAAATTATTCCAGAAACGTGCTGTTCGGCTGTTTTCCTCCACATTCACCGGCTTTCCGTTTTCCTTTGAAAACCGGTTAAGTTCGCCAGCACTGAAAACATCAGGGTTGTTTCCAAGCATGATATCAAGCAAGGTTGTTCCGCTTCTGCCTGCACCCATGATATATATTATTTTTTTCATTACTGTTGCTGATCATAATTAAACAAACCTGCATGTTCCTATCCCTGCTTCTTTTTCCTCACCAGTGATTGATAGATTTCCACATGACGACTGCTGATTTCCTGCAACGAATGCTGCTTGTTTGAACGCACCGCATGCTCCGCCATCAGCGAATACTCGTCGTCAGGCATACGATGTGCCTTTAACAAAGTTTCTTTAATAGCACTCGCACTTAATTCATTGATTATAAATCCATTATTATTGTCTGAAACCTGCTCTTTCAATCCGCCTGCGCTGCTTACTATTGCCGGTATACCGCTATATAAAGCTTCTGTTACAACCAGCCCGAATGGTTCTGCGCGGGAAGCCAGAATAAGAAACCGCGACTGGTTGAATACACGGTTCATTTCAGGCTGAGTAAGGCTTTCAAATATTTCCACATTAAACTCTTTTTTCAGCTCCTGCAGCTTTGTAATGAATATCCCTGAACCAATAAAACAGAATTTGATTTCAGGGTTATTAATTTCCTTAATTGAATTTATAACCAGGTCAATTCCTTTTCGCTCGATAAATGATCCGGCAAAGACAAAGTCATATTTTTTTTCCAGTCCGGGGATCTTAAAAAAAATTTCACTGTTAACTCCTGCGCTGAGAATAGTGTCTGCCTTCCGGGAAAGTTTTTGCTCTGCCTCTATTGCAATATCGGAGCCGACGGCAATAAGATAGTCCACCTGTTTAACGGCATTTGAATATACAAACCTGTTCGTGGTACTATTGATATGTTTGTGAACATCCGAGCCGTGAATAGTAGCCACAAGTGCAGATCGGGGATGAAGTGCTTTATAGATAATTCCAAGGAAAATGAAGGGATAAATAAAATGCACATGAAGCACGTCATATTTTTTGAAAAGCCAGGGAATAAAACCCACAAAGCCCTTCAGGTATTTGATCACACTCCCGGCAATTCCTGTAAAAGTTCTGCTCATAGAGTAAAGATCCACCTGGCTGATGTCTGGAGTTTTCTCTAATATATCATAAAGATTTTTTACAAAAATCCCTGAATATTTTTTTTGTGGAGACGGCCTCATATTGGTTACCATCAGGATTTTCATATTTCTGCTATTATCCTTCATTTCGGCTGTGATGTGATTGTTTCAGGATAAAGACAGATAGGTATGCAAGGTTGGGTGTTACCACGCCGGAATAAATAATGTGTCCTGACAGTACGCTGTTTATTATCAGGATCGCAAATGCAATTGTCAAAGGCACTGCCAGTTCATGACTACGGTTACGGAATACCTGATAGATCTTCAGAAAGATATACGTCCAGAAAGAATAGATAATCGTAACTCCGAAAATTCCGGCAATACACATGATGTCTATTATATCCATTTCGGAATTTGAATAACGCCAGTTGGCTATTTGCAATGTTTTGCTCATCGTATACCCTTCACCGAAAAGCATGTGTCCGAAGCTGTAATTATTTATAAAATTATTAAGCACCCCTTCAGCACGTTCAAGCCTGCCGCTTGTGAGAAACCTCACCACATCGCCGCTTACATTGTAGCGGTAGGTAAAGTGTCGTATGACGGGCTGTATAATTTCTGATATCTGGGAAATGAAAATAACACCAAGAAACATGATACCCGTAAAGGTAACCAGGATACTGGCATCAACTTTATTGATCACACCGATTTTTCTCCGGTACATTTTAAGCAGGAAATATATCCCGAAGAAACAGATGATTGAACTTCCTATTGCTGTTTTGCTTCCCATCAGCATGCCTACGCCAATGCCAACTGCAAGTCCCAAAAACATATTAATGATGCTTTCACTTTTAAATACATAATAATAAAATACGCTTGCATAAAGCAGGTACATACCACTGATCTCATTACCTGAAATAAAGTATCCCTGCTGGCCGATGGATTCCCCCTCCCGGGTTGTTCCATAAAAAGGAATCCCAAATCCCATGTATGACAGAAGAATTGCGACTCCGAATGCCCCGAAAAGGAAAAGGAAAATTTTTCTCACAAACTGTTCCTCAGGGAAAGGATTTCGTGTATGAAAAACAGCAAAGAAAAAATAAAGCACCGGAAAAGAAAATATTTTAAGCATGTAACCTAAATCGGATGCCAGATCATCAAATTGCGGATACTGATCGTAGATGTTAACAACCGTTGATGCCGACATCAGCAAAAGAAGGATGATGAGCATGATGCTGTACCTTCTGGTTTTATCGAACAGAAAAGTATAAATGATCGCAAAAAGAAGCATAGGCGTTTTATATGCTTTGCTGATCGGGAGATCTCTGTTAAGCACCAGGTTTACGAACCCATTGATCTGATCAATAAAATACGGTATTACGATAAACACCATGACGACCAGGAAATATTTAGTGAATTTTATTGTCACTTTGGCCGGGGTTTTTTCAATAACTTTTTATCATACAACTCCTGGAAAAGGTTTTCATACATACCGGTGATATTTTTCCAGTTGAAGTTCTTCCGAATTTTATCAAGGTTATTTTCAAGCATACCTGATGAAGCCGGAGACAGCGGATCCACGGTTTTCAGCACGTCAGAGATATCCTGTATTACAGTGAAATAGAAGGCATCTGAACCGAGGATGGATTCATTAAATGGATTCCGGTGGGCAATAATCAATGCGCGGGCAGCCATTGCTTCCAGTAAAGAAGGATTCGTTCCGCCGATAGAGTGACCATGAAAATAAAAATTGCAGAAATAACGGAGGTTATTCAGCTTATTCATGTTATAAATGCCTCCCATAAACCTCAGGCGGGCCACGTTACGGTACTTTTTTTTCAGCACCTTGCCGTAGGCAGTGGCATGATTTCCCACAAGCAGGAGCAGCTCCGGCCTGCCACTTGCCAGGTATCCCTCAACGATCATTTCAATGTTATGCTCAGCTTCAAATCGCGCAATCAGGAGACTGTAGCCGTTCCTCTCAACATTGAATTCTTTGAGAACCGTTTCATCAGGTGACTCAAAAACATCTGCGCCATACGGAATATATGTGGTTTGGGCATTGTGATGCTCCAGGAAATACTGCTGGATTACGGGATGATCCGCCACCAGGTGCCCGCCATGCCTTACCGCCAGCCTTTCAAACCATCGTGTAACGCGTTTTACCATGGCTCCCCATTTATCACGCTTCCATTCGAGCCCGTCAAGATTGGTTACCAGTACGGAATTTCTGAATTTAAAAAAACGGAACCATACCGATGACGTGGTATATCCAAGCATAAAAACGATATCAGGCTTTATTTTAACGCCGAACCGGAGGCAAAGAATATCATAGATAAAATTACCGGGAGTGCCTAAGACTGTTTCAGGATTGAATACCTGTTTTATTTTAACGCCTTGAAATTCAGACCCTTTAAAACTATGATAATGTGGATTACATACCCAAACTTCATGTCCTTTAGCTACCAAACTCCTGGAAAGATATTCTGCAAACTGTTCAAACCCACCGTAATTATTAGGAATACCCCGTGAGCCTATTATGGCAATTTTCACCTCTTTGCTTAAATTTTATGCTAGTTAAAAAAATTCCGTAATTCTTGGTACAATGGCAGGTTATTCGTGCGCCAGCTCAAATGGTTACACGTTTTCCTGCAAAGATAAAATAATTCTTAAGTTTCTAAAATTCGGGCATACCTGGAAGCTATGTCAGACCAGCTATTTGCAGCCTGGACGGATTGAAGGGCACGTACTTGCATGCTTGCTGAATCATAACGGCGATGGTAAAGGTTTTCAAGCACAGCAGCAAGCGACCGGGGGTCGCCGGAAGTGAATAAAAGTCCGTTTTCCTGGTCGGATATTACCTCACGGTTCGGAGGCAGATCCGACACGATCACGGTTTTGGAATAGCTCATGGCCATCAGCAGCACCCCGCTCTGGTAAACTTTACGGTAAGGCAGGACTACTGCTTCACAAAGCCGTAGCAGAGCATCACGTTCAACATTGGATATAAAGCGGTTAAGCAGTATAACCCTGTCGCCAAGCCCCTGTTGAATAATCATTTGCCTGTAAGCTGAAAAAGTATCATCGCTTTCACGTCCTGCAATAACCAGGTGAAATGATGTATCTGCCATCCCTAATGCGTTGATCAGGATGTCAAGGCCCTTCACCTTCTTAAGCTGACCGAAAAAAAGGAGGTATCGCCTGTCTTTTACGGGAGTAAATCCTGAAACCGGGCGACCGGTATGGTCCCCTTCTGCCAGTTCGGTGTAGTTACCATGGGGTATGATGTGAACATTCCCCATGCTGCCATTAATCTCAAGTGACAGCTGATCATACGAAAAACGGTTATGCACCATTTTGGAATGGTTAAAGTGCTTTAAGATGAACCGCCGCGTAAACGGCAGTACAATTTTATCAAGGCTCTTAACATCATGAACGATAAGCAGGATCCGGAGACCCATTACCCTGGCAAGGCCAATAGTTACGAGGTCGAACAACCCACCCCTGAACAAATGCAGGATGAGCCATGAAACACCCGCCTTTTTGCAAAACCGCACGGCACTTATAAAATAAATGAAATTGTTAAAAATGGCCAGCACTTTCGGAACGCCAATGTTATTGAAACTGTGTTTTATATGAACACCCTGCACTTCAGAATGAAAATTTGAAAACAACCAGGTTTCATAACCAAGCCTGGCCATGTTTTTCAGTAGGGAGACGTTGTAAAAATCCATCCCTGCCTTCATTCCAACCGGATCTATGAGAGCTATTTTTTTATTATTCATACCAGGCCTTAAGATCAGATTGTATCAGCCGTTCCAGTTTGCAAAGATCGTCGAGGTAATAATTCCGGAGCCATTCCATACTTGCAGCACTCATCAATTCAGAAGGTGGCTCAAAAAGCTTGCCCCGCAACGTGTTTCGCAAACTGTCAGGAACAGCGGCCCTGAGTAGCCGGCGCATGGCCCGCTGGCGGTATAACATGGCAGTAAGCTTTGATGATGGCATTGCGGCCTCGTTGATATCCGGATTGTCAACTGGTTTCAACGGCGAGGATAACCCCAGGAAATTTTCCATCTGCGACAGTACCTCCGGCAGGTGATCGCGAATGGAATCAAAAAGGAATATTCTGACCTGACCCGCAGGAAATACATCCATGTATTTGCGAACCTGGTCGAAGTAGAGCCCGTACAACACATACTGTTGGAAGTAGGTCTTTTTATTTTCATCCACAGGCTTCAATACAACCTCGTCGAATGAAAAAGGGACAAGCCCGAGTTTCCTGTCCATAAGATAAGGTGAAAATGCGCGCCTGACAGGATCACGTAATATGATCACAATTTTTGTTTCCGGATTGTAACTGAAGATTTTCTCTGCGGTTCCCGGATAAAAGAGATAAGAAACGCTGGCTTCTCCAATTATTTTCTGACCTGGCGAAGGGTTAAAAAGCCTTGAGTATACTGATTCCTGTTCAACAACAGGTTCCTTGTAATACAAATGGTCGGACTTAATTCCTTCTGACGAAAAATAGTTTGGTTCCTTGATGCTGCTCATGCAGATTTGCGGATGGGCGGAAAGATGCTGATAGAGCATGGTGGTTCCGGCCTTTGCCGCACCTACAATAAACAGGTTTGTTTTTCTTCCGTGCTTCATCATTGCGAATTATTCCACCCAGCTTTGAAGGCTGCGTCCAAGCAGTGATTCAAGCAAAACAATATCATTCCTGTAATACCCGGCCAGGTATTGCTTTATGTCATCTCCGGGTAACTGGGGCTGACTGCTTTTGAAGAAAGAATCTTTCACACTTTTTCTAAATGGGGCGGGTATGGCCCTGAAGAGTTTTCTTTTTATTCCCGTCTTAGACAAAAAATATAATAACCTGCTGCTAACAGGCGAACGGGCCCTGTTAAACTTTTCCCTGAATAAATCACCTGACATTGAAGGTACTCCTATAAATTCAAAAAGCTGATTCATGACATCACCAGGATCTTTTTTAAAATCATCATATAAAAAAATTTTCAGCTGGCCTGCGGGAAACAAATCCATATAACGTTTAACCTGGGCATAATACAAACCCATTTCAAGATAAAGGTAAGACCTCCCCCAGCCCTTAGGATTTTTTCCTGCATCTTTTTTAATCTCATCCATGAAAGGAAGGTAAGTTTTTCCATCACGCAAATTTGCCAGGTAGTGCGACCAGGCACGTTCAGAGGGATTCCTTAGCATCATGATTATTTTCGCGGCGGGAATTTCCTGACGGATGTTTGCAGCTGCCCGGTGTGAGAACAAATACGAATTACTCACCTCACCTGCTGCCTTTTCAGTGGTAATATTCCTGAACAACTTCAGGTAATCAGATCTCTCACGAACAAAATAACCCCAATGCTTCTCCTTCATATCCCCTGCAAGGTACCTTGAAAGGTCGAGATTTTTTTCCCTTTCATGCCTTTTGAACTCTTCAGAGAATTCATCAATCCTGATATCCGTGCAAAAATGATTCGGCTCCTTGATAGGGCTCATATAAACATCCGGATGCCGGTCGAGGAAATGGTAAAGTGAGGTGGTGCCACTCTTGGCTGCGCCTACCACAAAAAAATCAGGAAGCATTTTATTTATCTGAGCCAGTGTGACAAGTCCTTTTTGATCAGTTTCTGTAAACTTACAATATCTTCAGCAAAAAAGGGCAACAACGCAGATTTCTGCTGTTGCGACAACTGAGGTATTCCTTCTGACCTGTAAAATATTTTTTTAAGCTTTCGCCTTGCCCCCGGGCCGATCTTATCAATTACATTTTTTCTTAAAAAAATATTGTTGGTAAGAATGGATGAAACTTTATTCGCTGGGAGCATTGCCGCATTATGCCGGACGGAAAAATCGGGGATGAAATCCTGGTCAACTCCAAGGAAACGGTACAGGTCATTCATAACTTCCTCCGGGCTTTTTTTAATATCATCATACAACACAACATGAATGTTTGAAGGGTCAAAATTGTCAAAATATCTTTTAACCTGCGTAAAATACATTCCAAGCCCGATATACATCGATGCTTTGCCCCATAGAGGATTTTTCACCGACTGATCTGCCTGCAGGACCTTTTCGAAGTTGCCTTCCGCCAGTTTAATTTTAAGATCCATCAGGTAATGTGAAAATGCCCGCTGGACTGGATCACGCAACACCAGTATGACCTTAGCTTGAGGCAGCTTTTCCCGTATGCGTTCAGCTGCTCCCGGCGACCAAAGGTAAGAAGTACTGGCCTCACCGGCGGCTATTTCATTTTTTACATTTTTGAACAGGCGGATATAGTCTTCCCAGTCACCGATATATGCCCTGTGTACTTTTTGTTTCATATTTCCTTCGAGATACTTTTCAAGGTTGAAGCTCAGCAATCTTTTTTTAATCAATGGCCTGAACACACTAAAGTCCATGTCGGGAAAAGAAAAATAGTGCGGTTCCTTGACAGGTGACATGTAAACTTCGGGGTGACTGTCCAGGTAATGATATAGCGAGGTGCTGCCAGACTTAACCGTGCCGGCAAGTATAAAATCAGGAAGCTGCTTGTGCATTTGTCAGACAGGTTACCAATTTTACTACTTGTCCTTCATAATTATATGGAAGTGTGATGATATAAACTGTCCGTAACAGAATTTGCAAAATATGATCCTGAAGCATGTATTATAACGGTTAGGTATATGTAAATCAATTTGAAGATTAGCCTGACGAAACTTCGGAAGAGAATGTTCATCATCTACTCAACTATAAACCATTCGTTCAGCAGGTTCTCCTTGTTATATGGCATAGGGATACCTGAATTATAAAGGTTCACATTTTTGCCGGCATATTTAACTATTGCATGCCCGGCTGCTGTATCCCATTCCATAGTAGGAGCCAGCCTTGGATAAACATGTGCTGCACCTTCGGCAACCAGGCAAAGCTTGAGAGAGCTCCCCTTTGAAATGAGGTTTACCTCACCGTTACTTTTCCGGTACTCACTGATGAGCTTCTCGGTTTCAGGGCTCATGTGTGAGCGGCTGGCAACAACAGTAAATACATCCGGCCTTTTTATATTATCAAGCTTTTCAGAAATGGATATGAGATGATCGAGGTAGCCCTTCTGCTGATGGAACTTTTTTAAAACGGCTGCTGCATTCTCGGCACGAAAGCTTCCCCGTGAAGCAGAGGCAAAATACAGCAGATCAAGCACAGGCGCATAAACCACCCCGGCAAGGGGTTGCTGGGCCCCGATCAATGCGATATTTACAGTAAATTCTCCATTTCGTTTTATAAATTCCTTGGTGCCGTCAACGGGATCCACCAGCCAGAAAATATTCCATGCTTTCCTGTCTTCATAAGGCATGTGCTTGCCTTCCTCGCTCAGTACAGGGTATGGAGTGCCTGCAAGGATTCCGGCAATGGTTCGGTGGGCACGCTTATCCGCCTCTGTAAGCGGAGACCGGTCATCTTTCAGCTGCACCTCTACAGGCTTGCTGTAAACATCGAGTATTTCAACTCCAGCCAGGTAAGAGGCATTTATGGCTATCTCAAGCAAATCATCGGTATTCATAAAATACTTTTTTTGTCAAAATAATGCAATTATCACATAACATATCCATTGAAGTGTTAAATCTTTCAACAAAAATGCATGAAAAGGCATGGAATTTTCACACCTTTGGGCTTACGAATCAATTCCAGGTATGATTAACAGAAAGCAGAACCTTGTTTTCCTTATTGCCGCGCTACTGCTTTTTAGCTGCGGAACAGCAAAAAAAACAGCCATCACATCATCAGTTGAAAAAGATACCATTGGACCTGGAGTTACGGAGCCGCCTGTTTATCATGCTTCAAACACCCTTACTAACGATCTTCTGCATACGAAACTTGAAGTGAGCTTTGACTGGAAAAAAAAACACCTTTTAGGCAAGGCCAATCTTACCCTCACCTCCTACTTTTACCCGACAGACATACTGTACCTGAATGCACGAGGAATGGATCTGCATGAGGTGAGTCTTTCGGAGAATTCGGGAAGAACTCCCTTAAAATATGAATATAGAAATGATTCGCTGATAATCAGCCTCGGCAGATCATACAAAAAAGGAGAAACTTACCGCATCTATATTGATTATACCGCTAAGCCCGATGAGCTTAAGGAAGGAGGAAGTCTTGCCATAACAAGTGACAAAGGACTTTATTTCATCAACCCTGATGGCAGCGAACCTGGCAAGCCCAGGCAGATATGGACTCAGGGCGAAACCCAGTCAGGATCGGCCTGGTTTCCCACGATCGATTCTCCCAACGAGCGGATGACGCAGGAAATTTATATGACCGTTGACTCAACTTTCACTACACTTTCGAACGGACTCCTGATCTCGGCAGTAAACAATAATGACGGTACCCGAACAGATCACTGGAAGCAAACCCTTACCGCACCGCCTTACCTGACCATGATGGCAGTTGGTAAATGGTCGGTGGTAAAAGATAAATGGCGTGACATGGAAGTGAGTTACTACGTTGAACCGGAATATGAAAAATACGCCCGGATGATATTCGGCCGTACGCCGGAAATGCTTGAGTTTTTTTCAAAGAAGCTTGGATATGATTATCCTTGGGAAAAATACGCACAGGTGGTGGTACGGGATTATGTGTCGGGTGCGATGGAAAATGCATCGGCGGTGATCTATGGCGAATATATACAGCAGGATGCCCGTGAATATCTCGACATTACATATGAGGATGTGATCGCACATGAACTTTTCCATCACTGGTTCGGCGACCTGGTGACCTGCGAAAGCTGGTCAAATATTCCATTGAATGAAGGTTTTGCAACATATGGCCAGTACCTCTGGAATGAATTTAAATATGGGCGTGATGAAGCTGATTATCAGCTGCAGCTTGATCTGGCCGAGTACCTGGTTCTTGGCAGGAGCGGAGGACCGGATCTGATCCGTTATGATTACAATGAAAGGGATGAAATGTTCGATGCAGTATCATATCAGAAAGGAAGCAGGGTACTTCACATGCTGAGGAAAATAACAGGCGACGATGCATTTTTTGCAGCTTTGAATCTTTACCTCGAAACCAACAAGTTCAAACCGGCTGAGGCCCATCACCTTCGCCTGGCGTGTGAAGAGGTCACCGGAAGGGACCTGAACTGGTTTTTTAATGAATGGTTTTTTGCTTCAGGACACCCGACGCTCGGGATAAGCTATGAATGGAACGACAGCCTGAAACAGCAGTTCGTGTACGTTGAACAGACGCAGGATATCGGAAGCTTTCCGGTTTATAATCTTCCAGTAAGCATCGACCTGTATTATAACGATACTGTTATACGAAAAGAAGTTTTGGTTAAAGGAGTGCGGGATACAATCGTGATCGGATCTTCCCGGAAGCCTTTACTTGTAAATTTTGACGGCGAAAAAATGCTGCTTGCCGTAAAGAATGACAATCATACCACAGAAGAATGGCTGCACATGCTTCAGCATGCTCCACTGTATCTTGACCGCTATGAATCTCTTACCAGGCTGAGCAAAAACTACCAGGCTACCAGTCCGCAGGCTGTTGCAATCAAAGACGCGCTCGATGATAAGTTCTGGAATATACGTGCAGTCGCCATCAAAAATATCAGCCCGCTGGCTGCATCGGAACAGTACAGGGTGGAGATCCTGAACAAGCTTATCGCAATGTCATCCGGCGATCCGCGGCCGGAGGTAAGATCCGAGGCGCTCAAAAGCCTTGCGAAAAACTACGCTAAAGAGGTACCTGCTGAAGTATATATGAAAGCAGCAAACGATTCATCATATGAAGTGATGGGAGAAGCTATCCGGAACTATGTGGAACAGGATTTAAAAGCCGGCATGGAATGGCTCGGGCAATTCGAAAAAACCGGCAATGCAAGGATTGCAACCATTATTGCTTCCATTTATTCAAAAGAAGGCAGCGATGCGAACAATGCATTTTTTGCAGAAGCGCTGAAAGCTTCCACCGGGTTCAATAAATACCAGCTCGTCTCCGATTATGCACGTTTCCTTGCAAGGTGCACGCCGGAAACAATGTCGGAAGGAATCTCCATAATAGAAGATGTGGCCCGCAACGGACCAGCATGGTGGATCCGGATGAGCGGCACACAGGCACTTGCCGAACTTTCCAAAAGCTGCAGTGATAAATCATTGCAGATTGGTTCATCAATTTCTGAAGCCGTCGAAGGTGGTGCTTCTGCCATTGAAATACAGAGCCTTGAAATGAAGAAAAAGAAGTACGGTGAACTGCAGGAAGAAATTTACAGGATCATGGTCGACATCAAAAAAAATGAGACGGATAAAAATCTGAAGAAACTATACGGCGGGATCGGGGGATAAAAATGCCTTGCTGTATGAAAACTAATTCATAATTTCAGATTTGCATTTAGTCCGTAAACTTTCAGTTCATAACCTTTTACATGCACGGTAAAAATATATTCAGTCCCGGCCAGCGAAAACTTTTTATAGCCGCAATTTTATTTTTATTTATTCCCAAGCTTGTCAATTCATATTTCCTGATGCCATTCCCGGGCAGCATGGATGTGGAAACCATGCAGTTTTCATACTGGCTCGACAAGGTTGCTGATTTTTTTCTCTTTGCTTCCGGCCCGGTCGTACTATGGGGCTGCGCTGTGCTGATAGTCAAAGGTGGTAATGCAAAAAAAGCCGGTGCTTTGCTTCTTTTAATTTCATCAGTTGCATTTTATTATTATGCACTTATTGAATACAGCGCTGAACAAATGTTCAGGGAACCGGAGCAGGTTATTTTCAAAAACGCGGGTGAATCTGTTTTCCCGCCCGATGCATATGTAATGGGCGTGGCCGAAGGCAATGAAGCCAAAGCCTATCCTGTCAGATATCTTGCCTATCACCATAAGTTGCACGACCGGCTGAACGGCAGGGAGATCCTGGTAACGTATTGTTCAATGTGCCGTTCAGGACGTGTATTCAGGCCTGAGGTCGAAGGAGAACCTGTTACATTCCGGCTCGTAGGAGCAAGGCATTATAATGCGGTGATGGAAGATTCCAAAACAGGGACATGGTGGTACCAGGCAACCGGGGAGGCAGCAGCTGGTCCACTGAAAGGCAGCAGGCTGGAAGAAATTTATTTTGAGCAGGCCACATGGAAAAACTGGTCACGCAAACATCCTAATACGTTGCTGATGCAGGGTGATCCGGCCAGTCTGGAAATATATGATGAATGGTTTGCTAAATTCGACAGCATGCGCTCTCCACCCGACACCGGGAAAATCAATAAAAAGCTATGGGTGGTTGGGATCAGGATAGGTGAAAATGCAGCAGCCTATAAACTTACGGACCTTGTGAAATATAAAACGGTCAATGACCAGGTTAACGACAAGCCTTTAGTGATAATTGTTTCAGATGATTCCCTCACAACTTATTCATACTTCCGTACACTAAAAGGACAACTGTTAACCTTTCACATGGATGCATCCTGGAAACACATGAAAGATGAGCAGACGGGATCAGTCTGGAACCTGGACGGAACATGCATAGAAGGAACTTTATCGGGATCACACCTTGTACCGGTACAGCATTATAATGAATACCTGCGTTCATGGACACGGTTCAATCCGGCTACCACCATCTGGAAGCCGGCGTCCGGATTGTAAAATATATTAATTGTTCCCCGACAGTCCTCCCAGCTTATCACCCAGGCCTTTATTATTACCGGTAAGTGAATTCAGAATACCTTCCATTGTAAAGCTGTTGTCGGTCGGATCATTTGTTCTACCGACCAGGCTTGCAAGCACCTTTGGAACGACGGCAGACGAAGCCGCGTTCGCCTGCGCGGATGAAAGTCCGATCTTCTGCATCAGCCTTCCGGCAACATGCTGCATAACCTGGTTTACCTCCGGCCCGGCAGAAATATTTTTGCTTAAAAAAAATGCTGCCAGGTTTCCGCCTGCCAGGATTTGCTTAAGTGAAGCTGCAATACCTGTTGCGATCTCCTTCATGGCTGACTCCCTATCAGAATCCGGAATAGCCGGATTTTTCAGGATGGCATACCCTGCATGTTCCTGCACAAGTTTCAAAAGGTTTTCATACATGTCATCGGCATTTTAAAGGTCATCTCATCAGATGAATGGTACCCTTGGTTTCAACATTCACAACCTTTAAGATGTAAAAATAAACGCCGGCATCACATTTTTCGCCGTTGTTCTGGTTTGTTCCGTCCCAGCATTCATCACCGGTTGCGGATTCAAACATAAGCTTGCCCCAGCGGTTAAATATTTTGATATCGAGGCATCCTTTGAATTTTCCGGCCTTTTCGGTGCTGAAGCAATCATTGTTTCCATCGCCATTGGGCGTGAAAATGTTGGGGACGTTTTTCAGGTAATCTTCCAGCGAGACTACCGGGCTCTTTATCTCAAGTGTATCGGAGCAGTTATTATTGATCGCAATGAGCGATATGCTGTTGCTCTGGCTGAAGGTGTAAAAATGAACAGGTTCAAATTCGGTTGTAACGGTCCCGTCGCCCAGCACCCATATATAGTCTGTGGCATTAGTACTGGTATTTTTATAATAGGATGTCACACCCTTGCAGTCTACAGAATCCACAATTTCAAAACCGGCTACCGGTTGTGCATCTACATTAACCTGCACTTCTTCGGTATCGGTACAGTTGTTTGCGTCAAAAACTGTTACCGTATATGTAGTTGTTGACCCCGGTGTCGCCACCGGCGTCGCTGATGTCGGATCGTTAAGGCTGCCTGCAGGCGACCAGCTGTAAGCAGTGCCACCGGAAGCCGAAAGGATCAGGGAGCTGCCGTCGCAGATAATCGAGTCGGCGCTTGCAACTGCAGTGGGCAAAGGATGAACGGTGATCGTAATGGTGTCATTCCTGCTGCAGAGGTTTGTATCTGTAACGGTTACAATATAGGTAGTTGTAGCCGATGGGTTGGCAGTGGGGTTTGCGCCGGTAGTTGCGCTTAGGCCGGTTGCAGGCGACCACAGGTAATTCACACCACCGGTTGCATTCAGCATCATGCTGCTGTTAAGGCAGATGGATGCGTCAGGACCTGCATCAGCCGGAGGAAGCGGATTTACAGTAACAGTTACTGTATCTGTGTTCTTGCAGCTGTTGGTATCCGTAACTTCAACAATATAAGTTGTTGTGCTTGCAGGGTTTGCAACAGTGGTTGAGGAAGTGGTGGTGCTCAGTCCGGTTGATGGTGTCCAGGTGAATCCCACACCTCCGCCTGCAGTAAGAGTGGTATTGTCGCCCAGGCATATCGAAACATCAGATCCTGCTGTTGCAACGGGCAGCGGATTAACCTCAACCTGCCGTGAAACCGTGTCCCCGTAACATCCGAATGAATTTGTCTCAATTACATATACGGTAAACGTTCCACTTGTTCCCCATGTTGCCGTTATTGAATTCGTTCCGGAACCCGAAAGGATGGTCCCTGACAATGCATTCCATGAATACGACGAGCCCGATGTTGCGGTGACTGAAAACTGCCCGGTGCTGTCGAGCATGCAAACTTCAAGATTACCTGCAATGGCAGAAGTAGCCGGCGAAGGATTGATCGTTACATATATGGTGTCTGATATCCCATAACAGGATGTATCGGATGTGATGCTGAATTCTTCATACCATAAAGCACCTACTCCCGGTCCTGTAAGTGTCCAGTCTACCGTTACAGAATTGGTTCCGTTACCGCTTACAATATTGCCACCCTGGATGTGCCAGGTGTAGGTGGATTGCGGTGTATTGAGGCAGGAATAAATTATTCCGGTAGCCTGGTTTGCACACAAAGGCGATAACCCGGAAGGAACCAGCGGATTCAGCACAACGTTAATGCTTACGGCAAGAAGTATTGTATCCGACGGGCAGCCATCACCTGTTACTTCCACAACATAAATAATTCCGGTACCTGATGAGTCCCAATCGACAAACACGGAATCGCTTCCTTGTCCCCCGGCAAGAGACCCGCCTATAACACCCCAGGTGTAGACTGATCCCGGCGTTGCCGGCGTCACGGCGTAGCTTACCCCGTCGACTCCCGGACAAACGGATATATTCCCGTTAACTGCATTTGCAAGCGGCGCTGGATTCACATAAATCTGGAATGTATCACGGTTCACGCATCCATTTGCATCAGTACCGGTTAGTATATACGAAGTTGTGGATGAAGGTCCAAGCAAAACGGAGTTAGCAATGCTGAATGCCGTGCCGGGTGTTGTGAGAAGCGCCCAGCTATACCCGGTCGCTCCCGATCCGTTTACATTGATCGAATCACCAAGACAGAGCGAATCGGAAGGCGCCAATGCCTGAACTGCCGGCAACGGGTTAACAACAACAACGACCGTATCCGTATTTTTACAATTCAGACTGTTGGTACCGGTAACGATATACGAAGTGTTTACAGTAGGAGTCACCGTGATAGAAGTTCCGGTGCCTATGCTCGACCCGGGACTTGAAAGCAATGCCCATGAATATGTACTGGCTCCCGACCCCGTAAGTGTTGCCGTATCACCGCTGCAGACTGCAAGAGGATTCACAGTGCCCGAGACGGCAGGAAGGGTGTTGATAATAATCCTTACACTGTCGGAGGTTGTGCACCCGTTGAGCGTGGTCGTTACGGTGTAAACCAGTGTATCTGCACCTGGGCCGGCATTGCTTACAATAGCATTTGGATTGGAAGTTATCGTACTGCTGAGACCAGCACCGGGAGACCATGAATATGAATACCCGGGAGTGCTGGCTGCACCGATCGGCACCGTATCTCCGGAGCATAGGACTACATCGGGCCCTGCATTGCTCACAGGCATAGGCTTTACTGTAACCACAACAGTATCCTGGTCTGTGCATCCGAACCAGGTGGCGGTAACAATGTAATTCGTGGAAACATTCACTGTTCCGCTATTGGTTAAAGTAACGGTAGGATTGCTTGATGCAGAACTTGATAAGCCGGTTGCCGGCGACCATGAATACGTATACCCTGCCGTAGTAGCCGAGCCGATAGAGGCTGACTGTCCGGAACAGAAAATCGCATTATTGCCTGCATTGGCATTAGGTACCGGTCTAACAATTACCTGAACACTGTCGATGGCTGTACAGCCATAAAGGTTTGAAACAGAAACTGTATATACAAGCGTGTCAGGATCGGGACCCGGGTTGTTATAGGTTAGCGTTGGGTTTGAAGTAATGGTGCTACTTAAACCGGTGCCGGGTGTCCAGTTGTATGAGTATCCCGAGGTAAAGGCGGAGCCCAGGTTAATAACAGAACCGTTGCAGACCGACTGGTCGGCGCCTGCAGCTGCGATGGCGGCCGGATTTACGGTAACCTGCACTGTATCCCTGTTCAAACAACCCGAATTGGAAACAGTCACAATGTAATTCGTCGTCACAGGTGTGGAACCAGTATTCGTAAGCGTAACATTAGGATTGGAAACAGCAGTATTTGACACACCTGTTACCGGGCTCCAGGAATAAGTAAAGCCTGCTGTTGTGCCTGAACCGACTCCAACTGTGGCGCCGCTGCAGAACGCTACGTTCGCACCGGCATTTGCTGCAGGAACCGGCTTCAGGGTGATATTTTTTGTTATGGTATCCCCTACACAACCGTTTGCACTTATGGCCACAACCTTGATGGTGCCTGTAGGAGAGCCGTTCCAGTTGACTGTTATATTGGCTGTATTGGTGCCCGATACCTGTGTTCCATTCGTAATGATCCAGTTATAAGTGGAGCCTGTCAGCCCGGGTCCGGCACTGTATGGAATTCCTGTAATTGCATTGTCGCATAAAGTGTCCGAACCTGTCATTGGAGGAGTTGTAAACGGAAGTACTAATATGGAATATGCGTTATTGGTTGTTTTTGCAGGGCAGCCGTTGTCTGTAACGGCAACATTAAACTGGTAGGGTGTCAATTGTCCCTGCAGGCAGGAGGTGGTCCAGCAGAACTGTGAGGTTACCGTGCCTGCCCCCGAAGCATTTGCCAGCGTTGCAGTTGGATTAACGATCGCCCCGTTAAATATATTCCCGGTTGAAGTCAGAAAAAGGCTGTCGCCGTTAGGGTCGGTGTAGGTGACGGGGAAGCAGATGGTTTCACCTTCAATGATCGTATCCTGAAGGTGAGGTTGTGTTACCGCCGATATGTTAGGTGCGGGGTTTGGCGGGCATGTTATGAATATAAGCTGAAGGTCCCTCCTGGTGATGCCGATAAGTACCCCGTTCCTGTATTCTTTAATTTCCACTGCCACTACAAAGAACCCTGTGTTCAGCGAAAGGTAATAAGTAAGTCCCGTTGACGGATCGATACTAGCATAGCCCGATGCACCGAGCGGACTCAGAAGGCTATAACCTCCTGCCCAGTTAATACCCGCAATCGGAAATGAATAAAGCAGGGGTGGATTCGGGTTTGGCGTCACCGTATTGGAAATCCCGTTGTAAGGCACCTCGAATGAATAAGCGAGCGAATCGCCATCCGGATCAAATGCAGAGTTGTCGTAGGTTACGGTATCGCCTGCACAGATAAATGGGATCGGCGCCTGGCCGAACAGTGGAGCACTGTTTGCAATTGCGGTAGGAGGAATGAAAGCATAATAGGCCTGGCCTGCATCACCAGGGTTGAGCATGTTTGCAATATTTGCGTTCCGGCAGCAACGGTCAACAATCAGATGATATCCTCCCGGTGACGGATCAACCTGGATAAAAACCTGATAAATTCCTTCCTCCACGCATGTTGTGGGAAGAAAGGTACAGCTGTCATTGGCATTTGGCGGTGTAATGAAAGAGCTTTCTATCAGTGAAAGAATCTCTATGCTGTACCTTGCCTTTGAAGCGGTGGGATTTGCAGTGTCCTGGTTATAAACGCCAAGCGGCAGCGTGGTAGGCAGGGGCGTTGTTCCTGCACCGACGCAATAACGGTACATTTTAAGGGTAACATCAAAGGTATACTTGTTGGTCCCTGCATTGTAGCCGGTAAAGGTATAGGTCATGTTGCCGCCCATGATATGGGATGCAAATGATGAAAGTGGCTTAAAGAAAAAAACTGTCAGGATTAAAAGGGTACAAAAGTGTATTTTTCTTTTCATGTAAAAAGATTTTGTGATGGGTTTCTGGGGATTGTAGTAATATTTGTATCCCTTCAAAAGTATATAAATTTATCCATCATATTCAACAGCACGGCTATTTTTTTCCAACATGGCAAGGCATACCACCCACCTTTATCCCGTAACACATGGTACCCTTAAGACACGGGGGTTTGGTCGTTTTAAGGAACCCGCTCACCGCAGTCCCGGCAGGTTTATCAACATTCATAAATTCCATTGTTTTTGCATATAATTGTTAATTAAAATCCTGCTTCTCCCATGAAAAAAGCGCTTGCATTACTCCTGTTGATTCCTTTCCAGCTATCTGCTGTTAACATTTCCCCGGCCGACAGCCTACAACTCCTTCTGAAGAAATCGGTTAGGGACACTAACAGAGTCAATATTCTCGTACAGCTAAGCAGTCTGGCAACAGATTATAAATCCACGCTGGAATATGCGCAGCTTGCTCTGGAACTCTCAGAGGAATTAAATTATATAAAGGGAATAGCTGATGCCTGCAACTATATAGGATTTGTAAAACAGAATGAAGGGGACCTGGAAGGAGCATTTGAATATTATAACAAAAGTCTTGAAATTTTCCGCGACTTTAATAACCAACGGGAAATAGGATATTCGTATAATAACATCGGCTTGGTTGAATTTCAGAAAGGTGATTTCCGCAAAGCATCAGCCTACTGGCTGGAAAGCCTAAAAATCATGGAATCCCTGCACGACAGCATCATCATTGCAACACTCTACAACAACCTCGCTTCGGCATTCAAGGAAGAAGGTGAGGTTGCTTCCGCTCTTGAATATCAACGTAAAAGTGTACGGATCAAGGAAAGTATACATGACGTCAACGGTATCGCAGGCAGCTATGTCAACATTGCCCTGATCTTTGGTGAACAGGAAAAAAAAGATTCTGCATACCTGTACCTTCAGCGGTGCCTTCACATTTATGATTCTATCGGAAATAAAAGAGGACTGGCAATGACATATTACGGGCTTGGTACTATCATCGGTGACCCGGTGAAAACACTTGACTATAACATGAAAAGCCTGGCCATATACGAAGAGCAGAAATTTAATGAAGGAATTGCTTTTGCACTTGCAAATGTCGGCAACGCACATGCAGCATTGAAAAACAGGAATGAGGCGCTGGAATATCTCACAAGAAGCCTGGAATTGAGCATCCGGATCGAAAAAAAAGAAGCCATTGCAACTGCATATAACAGCTTGGGGAAAATCTATGAAGATGAAGGCGACCTGCAGAAAGCCATCGATTATTATTCAAAAGGACTTGCACTGAAGAAACAGATCGGGCAAAAACAGGGCGTGGCACGTTCGCTTAATAACCTTGGAAACCTGCATTTCAGGAAAAAAAATTATGGCATGGCCAGGCAGCTTTGCCGTGAATCACTTGAAATTTCTACTGCGCTGGGCTACCCGAAGCTCATCGGGGCGGCCAGTGATGTGCTGGGCAGGCTATATGCCGAAACAGGAGAATATAAACAAGCTTATCAAATGCAGCTTCTTTATAAACAGATGGACGACAGCGTCAATTCATCCGAATCCGCAAAAGCGGTCGCTGCAATGGCTAGCCGGTATGAGTTTGATAAAAGAGAAGCTCTTGTTAAAGCTGCATATGATCAAAAAGAAGCCGTTTCAAAAAAGGAGATCGAAAAGCAAAAGCTGGTGCGGAACTATACTGCCGGTGGTTTTACACTCCTGCTGGCAGGGACCGGGGTTTTCGCATTCATGTTCAACCAGCGGCGCAAATCAAGGTTCATGCACCAGGTTTCGGAAGTGGAAATGAAAGCACTCCGCGCCCAGATGAACCCGCATTTTATTTTTAACTCGCTCAATTCCATTAACCGTTACATGCAGGCAAAAGATACCGGCACGGCAAGCGATTATCTTACACGCTTTGCAAAGGTCATGCGCATGATACTCGAAAATTCGCAATACCCCGAAGTGCCGCTGCAGGATGACCTTAAGGCACTTGAGCTGTACATGCAGCTGGAAGCGCTTCGCATGGATAACCGGTTTTCGTACGAAGTGAAAGTGGATGATAACATTGATCCCGAGATCACGCTGGTTCCACCGCTCATCCTCCAGCCTTTCGTTGAAAATGCAATCTGGCATGGCTTCTCAGGGAAAACGGATCCCGGTAAAATTGTGATAAGGGTTTATAAGGAAAACAACATGCTCAAATGCGTCGTTGAAGATAATGGCATCGGCCGTGAAAAATCAGCCGCTTCAAAGCAGCCTGAAAAAAATAAAAAATCGCTGGGCATGAAGATCACCCGCGCACGGATCGACATCATCAACCAGATCAAAAAATCAAATGCAGCCGTAGACCTCATCGATCTTGCACAGGGAATGCGGGTGGTTGTCACGCTTCCGTTCGAGCAGGAATATTAATGCAAAAACAATTGCGTAGAATATGATGCACCTTGAGAAGGCGAATGATTAAAAATTTTTATTCAACGGTAGTTTTTTAATTTTACCAATGTTCCTGTGCCGGTATTTGGAATCGGTTCCATTCATTTTTTCTTATAATGATTTATTAAAAGCGACCTCACCATGAAAAATTTCATGCTCATTCTTATATTTTTTTCCGCCAGTCAATTATCAATTGCCCGGCAAACTGAAACCGATAGTTTGCTCAGATTATTGCCGGTAACAAAATATGACAGCGCGAAAGTAGACATCCTCTACCGTCTCAGCGACATCTGTGATGATGACAAAGACATCATGAAATATGCAAGCCAGGCACTTAGTCTTGCTGAAAAGATCGGATACAGGAAAGGAATTGCCGATGCTTCCAACAACATCGGGTACGTATATAAAAATAAGGGCCAATGGCAAACTGCCCTTGACTACTATAAAAGGAGCCTCGATATCCGCAAATCAATAAACGACCAAAAGGGAATCGCCGGTTCGCTTAACAACATCGGGCTTATCGAATTCCGCCGGGGCAATACGAAAACTGCCATCGAATACCTGCTTGAAAGTGTGAAAATCATGGAAATAATCAATGACAGCCTGCAGATGGGAACCGTGTTGAACAACATCGCCATGTTTTATAAGGATGCAGGAGAAATTTCCGCATCGCTTGAATTTCACCAGAAAAGTCTGCTGGTGAGGGAGCGGATGAATGATTACGAGGCCATTTCAAGCAGCATGGCAAACATTGCACTGATATACAGCGAGCAGGGAAAAAAAGATTCTGCATTCATCATACTTGAAAAATGCCTGGACATATTTGAAAAAACCGGCTTCAAGAAAGGCATAGCAGTCGCCTATTATGGCTTCGGTAACGCCATCGGTGACCCCAAAAGATCAATTGATTATTATTTTAAAAGCCTGGCCATATACGAAGAAATTGGCTACAAGGAAGAAATCGCCATATCACTTAGTAAGATTGGAAATGCCTATTCGGAGATGGACCGAAACAGGGAAGCGCTGAAATTCCATGAGAAAAGCCTCGCAATCAATACTGAAATTCAGAAAAAAGATGGCATCGCAACCGCACTCAATGATATCGGGAGGATATATGAAGAACATGGAAATCTGACGGGCGCTATTAATCAGTATTCAAGGAGCCTGGTGCTTAAAAAAGAAATAGGACAGAAACAGGGAATTGCACAGGCTCTTAACAGTCTTGGCAATATTTATTGCAGGCTGAAGGATTATCAGAAGGCAGAGCGTTTTTCCCTCGAAGCACTTGAAGTTTCTAGGGCACTGGGTTACCCCGGCCTGATCAGCAATGCAAGCGATGTGCTCAGCAGGGTGTATGCGGAGACAGGACGTTACAGGGAAGCTCATGGCATGCATGTTCTGTTTAAACAGATGGACGACAGTGTGAATTTTTCAGAAGCAACAAAAGCAGTTGCTTCACTGTCTGCAAAATTTGAATTCGACAAGCGGGAAGCGTTAGTAAGGGCTGCACATGAACAGAAAGAAGCCGTTTCAAAAAAGGAGATCGAAAAGCAAAAGCTGGTGCGAAACTATACAACCGGTGGCTTTACACTATTGCTTGCAGGAACCGGGGTCTTCGCATTCATGTTCAACCAGCGGCGCAAATCAAGGTTCATGCACCAGGTTTCAGAAGTGGAAATGAAAGCACTCCGCGCCCAGATGAACCCGCATTTTATTTTTAACTCGCTCAATTCCATTAACCGTTACATGCAGGCAAAAGATACCGGCACTGCAAGCGATTATCTTACACGCTTTGCAAAAGTTATGCGCATGATACTCGAAAACTCGCAATACCCCGAAGTGCCGCTGCAGGATGACCTTAAGGCACTGGAACTGTACATGCAGCTGGAGGTGCTCCGAATGGACAACCGGTTTTCGTACGAGGTGAAGGTTGATGATGACATTGACCCGGAGATCACGCGGGTTCCACCGCTCATCCTCCAGCCGTTCGTTGAAAATGCAATCTGGCATGGCTTTTCAGGGAAAACGGATCCCGGCAAAATTGTGATAAGGGTTTATAAGGAAAACAACATGCTCAAATGCGTCGTGGAGGACAATGGTATTGGCCGTGAAAAATCAGCCGCTACAAAGCAGCCTGAAAAAAATAAAAGATCGCTCGGCATGAAGATAACCCGGGCGCGGATCGACATCATCAATCAGATCAAAAAATCAAATGCTGCCGTGGAGCTTGTCGACCTGGAACAGGGCATGCGTGTGATCGTTACCCTGCCTTTCGAACAGGAGTATTGAACAATAATCCTGCATTCACCATTCTTAAATATAATTTTCTCTCCGTTGGCTGAAGCCAAACGCCAAATGGTAAATTAATTTTATTGTACGGCTCAGCGAGTTCAAACATTTTATCCGGGCTGAACATTAAACCTGCTTCTGCATATTTTTCATTTCACACCACGAGCGTTATTCACTCATTTTTTCATATACTTGTTATTTCCATAACCCGGTATTCCATGAAAAAGATATTTGTATTGTGCATGTGCTGCTGCATCATAAAAGGTGCAATGGCGCAACAATCATTGACCGACAGTCTTTTAAATCTGCTAAAGTCTGCAAAAACCGATTCGCTGAAAGTTGATATACTTTACCAGCTGAGCGACAACGCCCCCGACGACCGGGATGTAATGGACTATGCACGACAGGCACTGGTGCTTGCGGAAAAGATCGGCTATAAAAAAGGCATTGCAGATGCATCAAACAACATCGGATATGTGTACGACAACCTTGGCAACAACCTGATGGCGCTTGAATATTATAATGAAAGCCTTAACATCAGAAAAGAGATCGGTGACAGGAACGGCATTGCGGTTTCGCTAAACAACATTGGTCTTATTCACAGCCGCAAAGGCGACAATAAAAAAGCGCTTGATTATTACAGCGAAAGCATCGGCATATTGCAGGAGCTTAACGACAGCTCAGGAATTGCAATAACCCTCAACAATATTGCAACGCTGTACCGCGAAGAAGGAAATATTCCCCTTGCCCTTGAGTTCCACAGAAAAAGCCTGCTTATCAGGGAAACAATTCTCGACTACGATGGCATTTCGGGTTGCCTGAACAACATCGCCTACATCTATGGCGAGCAGGGGAAAACTGATTCGGCATTGATCAACTACACGAAGAGCCTTCGCATTTTTGAAAAAACAGGGAACAAAAAAGGCATTGCAATGGCCTATAACAACATCGGCTATATCATCGGCGATCCGAAAAAATCACTGGATTATTATTTTAAGAGCCTGGCCATATACGAAGAGATCGGGAACAAGGAAGGCATCGGCTTTGCGCTTAATAACA
>Ga0190272_10000302_pt1 | contig 27724 bp, 24 predicted proteins | sample Popmic504T_FD_133746 | JGI IMG/M metagenome (GOLD analysis project Ga0190272, IMG submission 133746) | Populus adjacent soil microbial communities from riparian zone of Shoshone River, Wyoming, USA - 504 T | ecosystem: Environmental > Terrestrial > Soil > Riparian zone | place: USA: Wyoming...
CGGCGGCGCCTGGCGCCGTGGCGCGCGCGCCGCCGGGCGCCGGGTCTGGGAGGGCGCCTGCCGGAACTCGGTCTGCCCCGTTCCCGGGTCGAGTCGCGTGGTCGCCGTCTCGCCGCCCTGCATGACGCTGGTCGCCGTCCCGCTCTCCGCCAGCGGCAGGGTGACGTCCTCGCCCTGGAGGCCGCGCTGCAGGCCGCCGGCGAGTTCGTCGGCGCTCGCGTAGCGCCGCGAGGGGTCGCCGTCCAGGGCCCGCAGGACCGCGGCGCCCAGGGTCGCCGAGACCTCGTCGTTGTAGGTGGAGGGAGGCAGCGGCCGCTCGTTCTGCTGGCGCACCGCCAGCTCGGCGAGCGACGAGCCCTCGTAAGGCAGCCGCCCCGTGAGGAACTGGTAGAGGACGACGCCGAGCGCGTAGACGTCGGTCGCCGGCGTCGCCTCCTCGCCGCGCACCTGCTCGGGGGCGAGGTAGGCGGCGGTACCGACCACCGAGCCGACCTGGGTGATCCTGGTCTGCTCGATCGCCCGGGCGATCCCGAAGTCGGTCAGCTTGACGGTCATCTCGCCGCCGCCAACCGGGCCGCCGGTGACCATCAGGTTGCCGGGCTTGACGTCGCGGTGGATGATCCCGCTCCGGTGCGCGTAGTCGAGTCCGGCGCAGGCCTGGATCGCCGCCTCGGCCGCGGTCTGCGGGCCGAGCGGTCCCTGGCGCTGCAGGATCTGGGCGCCGGAGCGGCCCTCGACGTACTCCATGACGATGTAGTGCCGGCCGTCGTCGACGCCGGTGTCGTAGACCTGGACGATGTTGGGGTGGATCAGCTTCGCCACTGCCAGCGCCTCGCGCCGGAAGCGGGCGACGAAGCGCTCGTCGTCGGAGAGGTGCTCGGCGAGGATCTTGACGGCGACGGTCCGCTCGAGGATCAGGTCGGTCGCCTTGTAGACGTTCGACATCCCGCCCGAGCCGAGCCGCTCGGCGGTCTCGTAGCGCCCCGAGAGCGTTCCGGCCTCCATCACTGACCCCCCGTCGGCGCGCCCGGGCTGACCCCGCCCGAGGGGCTGCCGCCGTCGCCCGCGGGCGGTTCGACCGGGGGTTCGACCGGCGTCGTCGGTTCGGGCGGCGTCGTCGTTTCCGGTTCCTCGGTTTCTTCAGCTTCTTTTTCGGCCTTCTTTTCCTGGCCCGGCGGTTCTTTTTTCTCTGCTTTTTTGCCCTTTTCGGGTTCCTCTTCGGCTTCGATTTCGGTCGTTTCGACCGGTTCCGGTTCGGCTTCTTCCTCTTCGAGGCTCGCTTCTTCGCAGGCGGCGACGACTTCGTTGAGCCGGTTGGCGCCTTCGCGCAGCGCCCGCTTGAGCTGCTCGTCGACGCCGCCGAGGGCGTCGATCTGGTCGCTGACCGCGAGCGCCGCGTTCTGGGCACCGACGCATTCGTTTTCGCCGGCGAGTCGGCGCACTTCCTCGAGGTTGGAGCTGATTTCGCTGGCGGTCGTCCCGGGCAGCAACTCGGCGTCTTCACCGCTGCCGCAGGAGGAGAGCGCCAGCGTCGCGGCGAGGCCGAGCAAGAGGGCGGGCAGGGCTGTCCGCAAGCGGGCCATGGGGCGAGTCTAGAGAACGACCGGGGGGCCGGATTTTGCCTGCAATTGAGCCATCAGCGCCCGACTCGGAGGCGTTCTCCGAGCGTCGTCGGCAATCCCGCTGCGAAGATCGCTGCGACGGCGCCGTCGACGTCGTACCCGACCCGGTGGAAGCGCCCGGTCAGGGCCTCGGTGTCGAGCTCGAGCCAGGCCGCCCGCGGGTCGCCGTCGCGCGGCTGGCCGACGCTGCCGGGGTTGAGCAGCCAGCGGTCCTCGCTCAGGTCGAGGACGGCGCCCGGCCCGGTCTGGGCACCCTGCGCGAAGCCGCGCCCGCGCCTCTCGGGCCGGGTGAAGAAGAGGGAGACGTGGGAGTGGCCGATCAGGCCGATCCGCTGCTCCTGCGCGTCGAGGCCGGCGTCGGCCTGGTCGAGCGAGAGCACGTACTCCCAGATCGGGTCGCGCGGCGAGGCGTGGAAGAGGCCGATGCCCTCGCGCTCGCCGCTCGGCTCCAGTTCGCGCAGGAAGGCGAGGGTGGGCTCGGTGGCGTGCTCGCGGGTCCAGGTGACCGCGGTCGCCGCGGCCTCCGAGAAGGAGGAGACATCGAGGCTGCCGAGCACGGCGAGGTCGTGGTTGCCGACCAGGCAGGGTCGGCAGCGCTCGCGGACCAGGGCGGCGCAGGCATCGGGGTCAGCGCCGTAGCCGACCACGTCGCCCAGGCACCAGGTCTCCTCGACGCCGACGGCCTCGACCGCGGCCAGGACCGACTCCAGCGCGGGCAGGTTGGCGTGGATATCGCTGAGGACGGCTACGCGCAAGCGGCCAGCCTACCCGGGTCCCGCTCCGGTCCATACGATGCGCAAGTGAGCGCCACTGACTCGATCGCAGAGCTGCGGGCCGCCGTCGACCGTGCCGCGCGGGCCCTGCGCGGGGCCGAGGCGGGCGGGCCGGAGCCCTCCCTCGACCGCCCGCCGAAGCCCGAGCTGGGCGACTACAGCTCCAACGCGGCGATGCTGCTGGCGGCGCCGCTGGGTGAGGCCCCGCGCCAGGTCGCCGAGCGCCTGCGGGGCGAGCTGGAAGGCGACCTCGGCGAGGCCGGCAGCCTCGAGCGGGTCGAGGTCGCCGGCCCCGGTTTCGTCAACCTCTTCCTCGCCGACTCCTGGTACCTGCGGGCGCTGCGCACGCTGGTCGGGGCCGGCGACGGGCTTGGCCCGCCGCCGGTGGCGGCGCCGGAGCGGATCCTGGTCGAGTTCGTCTCCGCCAACCCGACCGGCCCGCTGCACGTCGGCGGCGGTCGCCACGCCGCTTACGGCGACTCGATCGTGCGCCTGCTGGAGGCGGTCGGCCACCAGGTCGAGCGCGAGTTCTACATCAACGACGCCGGCGGTCAGATCGAGCGCTTCGCTCAGTCGATCGCCGCCCGCATGACCGGCGCCGAGCCGCCCGAGGGAGGCTACGAAGGCGAGTACGTCGCCGAGCTCGCCGAGCGGATCGCCGCGGACGGGGTCGAGGCCGGCGATACCGAGGCGCTCGGCCGCCGCGGGGTCGAGCTGATCACCGAGCAGGTGCGGGCGACCCTCGACCGCTTCGGCGTCCACTTCGACACCTGGTTCTCCGAGCGCGACCTCTATGCCCGCGGCGAGGTCGAGGCGGCGCTCGCCGAGCTGCAGCGGCGCGGTCACAGCTACCGCAGCGAGGACGCGCTCTGGCTGCGAACCACCGAATTCGGCGACGACAAGGACCGCGTCCTGATCCGCGCCAACGGCGAACCGACCTACCTGGCGGCCGACGTCGCCTACCACTGGGACAAGCTGGAGCGCGGCTTCGGGCGCCTGATCGACGTGCTCGGCGCCGACCACCATGGCTATGTGGCGCGGATGCGGGCGGCGATCACAGCGCTCGGTGCCGACCCCGAGGCCTTCGAGGCGCTGATCATGCGCCTCGTCCACATCGTCGAAGAGGGCGAGCGGGCGCAGATGTCGAAGCGCAGCGGCGACTTCGTCGCGCTCGACGAGCTGCTCGACGACATCGGCGTCGATGCGACCCGCTGGTTCATGCTCTGGCGCAGCCACGACACCACCGTCGACCTCGACCTCGACCTCGCTCGCAGCCAGTCCAGCGACAACCCGGTCTACTACGTCCAGTACGCCCACGCCCGGATCGCCAGCATCCTGCGCAAAGCCGGCCCGGCCGCCGAGGAGGCTGCCGCCGGGCTCGGCGAGGCGGCCCGTTCGGAGCCGCTCGCGCCCAGCGAGAAGGCGCTGATCAAGCGGCTGCTCGAGTTTCCGGCGGAGATCGGCGAGGCGGCGGCACGGCGGGCCCCGCACCGGATCTGCGCCTACTCGACTGCGGTCGCCGCCGACTTCCACGCCTTCTACCGCGACTGCCAGGTGGTCGGCGCCGAGGGCGAGGGCGTCGAGCGCTCGCGGTTGGCGCTCTGCCACTGCTCGATGCGGACGATCGCCGCCGCGCTTGGCCTGCTCGGCATCTCGGCCCCGGAGCGGATGTGAGGCGCCGCCACCGCGACGAGAAGTTGCCGGTCCTGGCCGAACTCGGCGGCTCCTCCTCGGGCGACGGCCGCGTCTGGGCGCTGGGGCGTTCCGACCTGGCGGCGCTGACCGGCCTGCTCGACCGCCTCGCCGGCGGCTCCACGGTGCTGGTCACCGGTGGCGAGCAGGGGGTGGGGGCGGTCGCGATCGGGGTCGCCGCCGCGGCCACCGCGGCCGGTCGGCGGGCGGCGCTGGTCGAGTGCGAGCTGGCCCGTCCCCGGATCGCCGCCGCGCTCGGGCTCGACGCCGGTCCAGGCCTGGCCGAGTACCTGCGCGGAGAGGCCGAGGCGGGGCAGATCCTGCAGCCGCTGGTCCCCGCCGGGCCGCAGTCGCGGCGCGCGGTCGGGCCGCTGATTTGCGTCGCCGGCGGCCAGCCGGCGCCCGACCAAAACGAGCTGCTCGGCTCGGAGGAATTCGGGCACGCGGTGGAGAAACTGGCGCACGGCTACGACCTGCTGGTTCTCGCCGGTCCCTGGCTCGACGCCGGCGAGGGACTGAGCGCGGTCTCCGCCCAAGCCGATAGCGCCCTGGTCTGCGTGCCGCCGGCGGGGCTCAAGGGCCGGGCGGGGCGCTCGGTCAGGGCCGCTGCGGCAAAGCTCTCGGCACCGGTCGCCGGCGCCGTCCTGATCGACGGCCCCGCCGCCGATCAGAGGTCATAGCGGGCCAGATCCTCCTCGAGCCGTTCGGCATCGGCGTCGTTGGGCCCGGCGGCGTCCGGCGGATCGCCCCCCGGAGGGCGGGAGGCGCGGCGCCAGCGCAGGACCCCCAGCGCCAGCCCCACGGCCGCCGCCAGGAAGGCGACGATCGGGACCAGGTAGGCGGAGAGGTCGAAGCCTGATCCAGGGGGCAGGGCCAGCACCTCCTCGCCGTACTCGGCGACCAGCGTGTCCTTGATCTCGTCCTTAGTCCTGCCTTCCTCGATCAGGCGGGCGATGAAGGCTTTCTGGCGCTGCGCCTGTGGGGCTTCGGCCAGCTGCAGCAGCGTGCCGCAGACCGGGCACATCACTTCGGTTTCGATCTCGTTCAGGGTGACGCCCGATTCGGCCGCCGCGGCAATCGCGGGCGAGGCGCAGAGCAGCAGCGAGGCGGCGACCGCCAGCAGGGTCGTGAGGCGCCCCCTCACGATTGCCCGCCGGGGAGCAGCGGCACCACGTAGCGCTGCAGGTACTCCTCGGTGACCGGTCCAAGGACCACCAGGCGCACCCGCCCACGCGGGTCGACCAGGAAGTTCTCGGGGACGCCGGTGGTGCCGTAGTCGCGGGCGGCGTCGCCATCGCCGTCGCGCAGCTGCGGGTAGGTGAGGCCGAAGCGGCGGACGAAGGCGCTGCCGTCGTCGCTGAGGTCGCGGCTGTCGATCCCCAGCACCGTGAACCGCTCGCCGCCGTGGCGGCGCTGGAACTCCTCCAGCACCGGCGCCTCCTCGATGCAGGGTAGGCACCAGGAGGCCCAGAAGTTGACCAGCACCCACCGGCCGCGGTACTCGGCGAGCGAGCCCTTGCCGCCGCCCTCGAGGTGGGGGAGGGCGATCGGCGGCGCCTGGTCGCCGACGCCGACCCTCGCCGAGCCCTTGCTGAGCAGCCCGAAGGCGAGCAGGGCAACGACGCCGATCGCGGCGAGGATGGCAATCAGGGAGCGGGCGCGCACGAGGCGCCTAGGTTAGATACCGCCCGCCCGCGGCAACCCCGTCGGTCGTAGAATCGGGCCAGCGCGGACGTAGCTCAGTTGGTAGAGCGCGAGCTTCCCAAGCTCGAGGTCGCGGGTTCGACCCCCGTCGTCCGCTTCGCAACCCTCCTCCGGGACCTTGGCACAGCACATAACGGATGTGTTCTATGCTTTGAATATGGACGCCGTTGAGAGGACGATCCGTTGTGGAGCACTGGTGCGGGAAGCACGTCGGCGCCATGGCTTGGATCAAGCTGAGCTGGCGCGGCGCCTCGGGACCGCTCAGCCGGCGGTCAGCCGGATCGAGCGGGACGTAGTCTCGCCAAGTATCGAGACGCTAAACCGGATCTTCGAAGCGATGGGGGAGACGATCTCGGTTCGCGCCAGCCCGGTCGTGGAGTCGCCCCCCGCTGGCGGCAACCAGTCGATCGCGGAGCTCCGAGCCGACTACCGGGATCTAACTGCCGAGGAGCGCCTTGCTCAGGCAGCCCGGCTGAGCAAGGCCGCAACCGAACTCGCGGCGCAGGCCGAACCATGACCTCCGGTGGAGGCAGCACCCGCCCACTCGACCCCGAGCCGTTGCTCACGGCCCTGGTCGAACACGGCGTTGACCTGATCGTCGTCGGCGGATACGCGGTGGCCGCCCACGGTCATGTGCGGGCGACCAAGGACATCGACGTCTGCCCAGACCCTGCCGAAGCAAACCTGCGGCGGCTTGCCGATGCGCTGGTCGATCTCGATGCAGAGCCGATCGGCCTGGACGAATTCGGCCCCGGCGAGTTCGATCTGCGTCCCGACCTCGAGGGCCTGCGGGCCGGCGGCAACTGGACCCTGATGACCAAGTTCGGGCGACTCGACGTGATGCAGGACCTCGCCGGGCTCGGCGACGACGGCGGTGGCTGGGATGAGCTTGCCAAAGAGGCGGTAAGCCGGCGCTTCCTCGGCCACGACTGCCTCTTCTGCAGCTACGAGGATCTGCTCAGGATGAAGCGCGGAGCCGGCCGGCCGCAGGACGGCATCGACATCGAGAACCTCAAGGTCGCCCGCGGCGAACTCTGACTCAGCCGGCGCGGCGGCTCGTAGCCGGTTCGATGCTCGTCGTCCGCCTCCGGCGCCGGCCCTTGTGGCCGTTGCCGTTGCGGCGCTCGCCGGAGAGGCGGTAGAAGTGCTCGGTCGCGCCGCGCACCTGGCGCGTCCGCGTCAGTTCGATCAGGCCGGCTTTGGCCAGCTCGGTGACGTGGTAGTTGGTGTTGCTGAGCGGGATCTGGAGCTCGAGGCTGAGGTCGTGGGGGGAGAGGGTGCGGCCGCCGTCCATGCCGATGATTTCGAGGATCGCGACTCGCAGCGGATGTGCCGTCGCCCGTGCCAGCCCTTCCCAGTCGACCGGGATCGCAGCCGCGCTGCCGCTGCCGTTGCCATTGATCACGGAACTGCCATTGCTCGATGCCATGAGAGCGACATTACCAAAAAATGTTGACCTATGGACGTAAAATCGATTAGGTTAAAAATCTGAGGTGAACGGGGAGTAGAGACGCGGAATCGACGGGAGGAGGGGTTCGATGGGCAGCAGGATCTCGATCTTTGGCCTAATCGCGGTTGCGTTCGCGCTCGGATCGTCGACGGCGATGGCCAGCACCGGCGACATCATCGCCCCGCAGAATCCGCCGCTCTACACGAAAGACGACGGCTGGCAGGCCGGAACCTGTCAGGCCGAACCCCCGGAAGTCCCCGACTTCTGCTCGGTCGCCACCCCCGGCCAGTTCTTCGAAACGGCGGCCGGGCACCCGCAGTACGGCTTCACCCAGTTCATCGTCAAACACGGACCGCCCGGGAAAAAACCGGTCGGCGAAGTGAAGACGATCCGGGTCGACCTGCCGGTCGGGCTCAGCGTCAACCCCCAGGCGACCCCGCAATGCAAACTGGAGGACTTCGAGGCGCCTCTCGGCCCCAACTGCCCGCCGCAATCGGAGGTCGGGGTCAGCGAAGTCACCGGCTCCGACCCGATCCTCGGCACCGAAGTCGGGCCCCTGCACGCGACCGTCTACAACGTCGTCCCGGTCCAGGGAGAGGCAGCCCGGTTCGGTCTCAACCTGGCTGGTAACAACGTCTACCTGCGCGGGGACGTGGCTTGGGACAGCGACTACCACGAGGGGTTCACGATCGACGTGCCGCCTCTGGCCAGCCTCGAACCGCTGTTCAACGGGCTGATCCTGAAAAACCGGCTCACCTTCAAAGGCCGCTCCGGCGACGGCACCTACCTGACCACGCCGAGCACCTGCTTCGGCGAAGCGCCCGTCCCCTCTGGGACCGCTTACTCGACCTTCCTGCTCGCCAGTTCGGTCAAAGAAGAGAAAGAACCCGGCTACCAGTTCCCGGCCAGCGCCCAGCCGAGGTTCGAGTCTCCGATCCCGCCGGGGACCTCGCCGAAAAGCTGCGAGACCATCCCCTTCGAGCCGTCGGTCGCGATCGATCTCGGCACGGCCCAGACCAACTCACCGGCCGGTCTCGCAGTCGATCTCGCCGTACCCCACATCAAAGGCGACGACAGCAAAGGCGTGGGCGGCGAAGTCGGGGAAGGGCAGGAGAGCTCGCACACCAGGGATGCGACGGTGACGCTGCCCCTCGGCATGGGTCTCAACCCCTCTGCCGCAAACGGCTTGCTCACCTGCACCGACGAGCAGTTCGGCAAGGGGACGAAAAACCCGGTTGGCTGTCCGCCCGCCTCGAAGGTCGGCACGGTCGCGATCGAAACCCCGCCGCTGCCGCCGGGCTCGATCGTGGGCAAAGTCTTCGTCGGCAAGCAGCTCAGCCGCAATCCTCTCTCCGGCGATGAGTACCGGATCTTCGTCGACGGCGAGTCGCCCCGCTACGGGATCTCCGCCCGTCTGATCGGCAACGTCAAAGCCGACCCCCTGACCGGGAGGCTGACCACGACCTTCGCCAACAATCCGCAGGTCCCGGTCGAATCCTTCCGACTTGATTTCGACGACGGCCCGCGGGCGGTGGTGAGCAGCCCGCCGATCTGCGGCCCGAACACGCTGACGTCCTCGCTCGTCCCCTGGTCGGGCAACGCGGCTGCCGCGCCGACCAAAGGATTCGTGCTCACCGCGGCACCCGGCGGCGCGCCCTGCGCAAAAACGATGGCGGAGCGTCCCTTCTCCCTCGGCTTCGCCTCGAAGCCGGTCTCCAGCAAAGCGGGCGCCTTCAGCCCGATGACGATGAACATCGCCCGCGCCGACGGCCAGCAGGAGCTGAAACGGGTCGACGTCACCCTGCCGCCGGGCTTCAGCGGCAAGCTGAAGGGGGTCCCATACTGCTCCGAGGCGGCGATCGCGGCGGCCGCGGCTGCCGCGGGCGAGGCCGAGGCCAAGAGCCCGAGCTGCCCGGCCGCGAGCCTGCTCGGCAGCGCCACGATTGCGGCCGGCACCGGCCCCTCTCCCTACAGCGTCACCGGCAAGGTCTTCCTCTCAGGTCCCTATCACGGGGCTCCTCTCTCCCTAGCAGTGCTTACCCCCGCCACGGCCGGGCCGTTTGATCTCGGCACGGTCGTGGTGAGGGTGGCGCTGTTCGTGGACCCGGAGACCGCCCAGATCCGCGCCCTCTCCGACCCGGTCCCTGACGTCTTCGGCGGTACCCAACTCAGCATCCGCTCGGTCGACGCCAAGATCGACCGGCCCGACTTCACGCTCAACCCGACCGGTTGCGGCCCGCGGGCGTTCGCCGGCACGCTGGCGGGCGGCGGTGCCGACCCGACTAACCCGGCGGCCTTCAGCTCGCTGGCCGTATCCACCCTCTTCCAGCCGACCCGGTGCAAGGACCTCGGTTTCCGCCCGAAGCTGGTCACCCAGTTGCTCGGCGGGCCGGGGATCGTGAAGCGCTCTAAGTTCCCGCGCTTCCGCGCCGTGCTGACCGCGCGCCCGGGCGATGCCAACATCAGCCGCGCCGCGGTTACCTTGCCGCACTCCCTTTTCCTCGAACAGGGCCACATCCGCACGATCTGCACGCGGGTGCAACTCGCCGCCGGCGCCTGTCCGGCACGCTCGATCTACGGTCACGCCAAAGCCGAGACGCCGCTACTGGACGAGCCCCTGAAAGGTCCCGTCTACCTGGTCTCCTCGAACAACGAACTCCCCGACCTGCTCGCCGACCTGAAGGGCCAGGTCAACGTGCGCCTGCGCGGCGTGATCGGCTCCGGCAAGGGTGGGCGGATCAAGAACGTCTTCTACCCCGTGGCCGACGTGCCGGTCAGCAAGTTCACGCTGAACATGAAGGGCGGCAAGAAAGGGCTGCTGGTCAACTCGCGCAACCTCTGCACGCGGCCCTCGTTCTCGTTCATGAACTTCAAAGCGCAGAACGAGAGGCGACTGAGGAACAAGAGGCTGCCGCTGCGAGTGCCGGCCTGCCAGGGCAAGCAGGGCAGAGCTCTGGTTGACAGAGATTGAGAGGCTCGGCGAAGGGGTAGGAGAGTCGCGATGAGGATGAGTGCAGGGAGGACCTTGGGGGTTGTGAGTGCCATGACGGCGCTCGTGCTCGCCTTCGCGGCGACTCCCGCCGGGGCGGTCGACATCATCGAAACGCAGTCGGAATCCGCCCAGGACGGCTGGCAGGCCGGTACCTGCACGCTCGACCCCGGCTGCTCTCCGGACACCCCGGGATTCTTCTTCACCCAGGCGGCCGGGCACCCGCCGTTCGGCTTCACCCAGATCTGGGTGAGGCACCAGGGGCTGTTCGAAGAGCCGGTCGGCAACCTGAAAACCGTGCTCGTCGATCTCCCGCCGGGGCTCAGCGTCAACCCGCAGGCGACTCCCCAGTGCGAACTCGAAGGTGAAAAATTCCCGGTTGCGGGCTGCCCGGCGACCACCCAGGTCGGGGTCAGCGCCGTGACCGCGTCGGTCGGGTTGCCGCCGATCGTCGCCCCGCCGGTGACCGTCCCCGGCATCCCCGTCTACAACCTGGTGCCCCGGCCGGGAGAACCGGCGCGGTTCGGCTTCGCTCTGCCCTTCGGCCTCAGCGAAGTCTTCCTCAACGCCGGCGTTAACTGGGAGGGCGATTACCACGAGTACTTCACGATCCACGTCCCCAGCCTGGGCGGGGTGAAGATCCTCAAAAACCGCCTCACCTTCTTCGGTACGGTCGGCCAGGTCGGCGGCGGCGGTGCCTTCCTGACCACCCCGAGCACCTGCAACGAAGCCGGGGTCGAACCCTTCACGCGCTCCTACGCGACCTTCCTGCACGCCGACTCGGTCGAGGAACCGGCACCGCAGAGCGACTACGACGTGGCCGCGCCCGCCCCGCCCTCGGCGGCCTTCGTGGCCGGCTCCGAGGCGCTCGCGGCGCCGCTGCCGAAAGGGATCAAGCCGACCGGCTGCGGAAACGTTCCCTTCGGACCGACGGTCGGGACCGCAGCCGGCATCGCCACCACCGACTCCCCGGACGGCCCCACGGTCGAGGTCGCGGTGCCATATGAACCGGCGGCCGCGATCGCACACTCGAACGTGCGCACGGCGCGGGTGACGGCGCCGCGCGGTCTCGGCCTCAACCCGTCGGCCGCCAACGGGCTCAAAGCCTGCACCGACGCCCAGTTCGGCAAGGGGACCAGGAATGCCGTCGCCTGTCCGGCCGCCTCCCAGATCGGCACCGTCTCGATCCAGACGCCGGTCCTGCCCCCCAACTCGCTGAACGGTCCCGTCTACCTCGGCGAGCAGCTCAGCCGCGACCCCGAGTCGGGCAAGGAGTACCGGATCTTCATCGACGCCGAGGCACCCCGCTTCGGGCAGTCGGTGCGGCTGGTCGGCGAAGTCAGCGCCAACCTGAAGACCGGCCAGTTGACGACGACGGTCGCCGAGGCGCCGCAACTCCCCTTCACCTCGGTGAAAGTCAAATTCGACGGCGCCAAAGGCGTGGTGACCAGCCCGCCTACCTGCGGGCCCAACCGAACCGGCGGGCGGATGACGCCGTGGTCGGGAACCGGCGACGCCACCCCGACCGACGGGGGCTTCACCCTGACCGGCGCTCCCGGCGGCGGTCCCTGCGCGAAAACCATGGCCGCTCGTCCCTTCGCGCCCGGGTTCGACGCCAGGCCCGGGACCAGCAGGGCGGCGACGTACACCAACTTCCAGGCGAACATGACGCGTCCCGACGGTCAGCAGGAGCTGAAAGGCGTCGACATCGTCCTGCCGCCCGGGGCCACCGCCAAGCTCAAGGGCGTTCCGTACTGTGCGCCGTCGGATCTGAAAGCAGCCGCCAACAGATCGGCGGCAGCGGAGCGGAAAAACTCGAGCTGCCCGGACAACAGCCTGATCGGCACCGCCACGGTCAGGGCGGGAAGCGGTCCCACGCCGCTGCGGATCGGCGGCAAGGTCTTCCTCTCAGGCCCCTTCGACGGGGCTCCTCTCTCCCTAGCAGTCGTCACCCCCGCCGCGGCCGGGCCGTTCGATCTCGGCACGGTCGTGGTGAGGGTGGCACTGTTCGTCGAGCCGGAGAGCGCCCAGGTCCACCCGGTGGCGGAGATCCCCGACGTCTTCGGGGGCGCCAAGCTCAGTATCCGTTCGATCGCCGTCGACGTGAACCGCAAAGGCTTCACCCGCACCGGCACCAGTTGCAGGAAAGGCCTGGCCACCGCCGGTGTCCTGCGGGGCGGTGGCGCCGATCCCACCAACCCCGCCGCCTTCTCGTCGTTCGCGGTCGCGACGCCGTTCCGTGCCACCAAGTGCAAACGGCTCGGCTTCAAACCGAAACTGAAGCTGCGCCTGTTCGGCAAAACCGGGCGCGCCCAGCACCCGAAACTGCGCGCCGTCCTGCGGGCGCGCGGCAAGGACGCCGACATCCGCCGCGCCTCGGTGGCGTTGCCGCACGCGCTCTTTCTCGACCAGGCCAGCCTGGCGACGATCTGCACCCGCGTCCAGTTCGCCGCCGACAAATGCCCGAAGCGCTCCGTCTACGGGTACGCGAAGGCGACCTCTCCGCTGCTCGGCAAGCCGCTCAAGGGCCCGGTCTACCTGCGCTCTTCCGACAACACCCTGCCCGACCTGGTCGCACACCTGAAGGGCCAGGTGACGATCGACCTGGCCGGCAAGATCGACAGCTTCCAGGGCGGTATCCGCACCACCTTCAGCCACGCCCCCGACGTCCCTGTCTCGAAGTTCACGATGGTGCTGCCCGGCGGCAAGGACGGCCTCCTGGTCGCCTCCCGCAATCTCTGCCAGGCACCGGTGGTCGGCGTGGTCCGACTCAAAGCCCACAACGGGCGCAAGCAGAACTCGCAACCGACCCTACGGACGCCGTGCTCTCAGAAGTCGGGCACGACTCCCAAAAGGAGCGGACATAAGTAGGGAGGAGATGACGGCCAGGTGGACATTTCGGCCGGAAAGTTCCGATTCGCACTTGATTCGTCAGCCCGGAGCGCTACTGTCTCTAGTGGGAGAAGTAAGGCGCCATGCAGGGGCGGCGAAATCGCTCACGCATAATGAGGAGGAATTGAATGGTTAGGCGCTTGGTGATAGCAGTCACCGCGGTAGCGATGATGGTTGTGCTGGCGGCTCCCGTCGCACAGGCCGATACCGGCGACATCATCGACAAACAGAACGTGCCGCACACGTCAGCGGACGGTTTCCAGGCGGGGACGTGCATCGTCGAACCGTGTTCCCCCGAAACCCCCGCGCAGTTCTACAAAACCGCGGCCGGTCACCCGCCCTTCGGTTTCACCCAGTACATCGTCAAACAGGAAGAATTCGAAGCCGGGAAATTCAGGCCCGTCGGGTCCGTCGGCACGATCCGCGTCGATCTTCCGCCCGGGTTGACCGTCAACCCAGAGGCGACCATCGACGGCGGAGGCAATCCGGTGCGCTGCACGTTGGCCGAATTCGAAACGCCCACCGGCCCGTTTGAAGCCCCCAGTTGTCCCGCCGCTACGCAAGTGGGCGAAGAGTTGCTCACCCTGAAGGTGATTGCCACCGGGGGCGAAGTCCCGCCAACCCCCAACGTGACCAAAGTTCCTCTTTACAACCTCGTGCCGGCTGAAGGCGAACCCGCGCTGTTCGGCTTCAAACTCGGCGCGCCAGGTTCAAAAAAATCCGTCTTCCTCAAAACGGACGTTGCCTGGGAGAGCGACTACCACGAGGCATTCACGATCGCGCTCCCCACGCCCAACCCCGGAACGCTGAGCTGGAAAAGCCGGCTGGTAAACGTGGGTACCACGGGCGATGGCACCTACATCACCAACCCGACCACCTGCATCCCGACGACGGAAGCGCCGTTCCAGAAGAACTACTCGACCTTCCTGCGGGCTCGGCCCGCGGCCGAAGCGGCTCCCAATTTCCCGAACGGGTTCACCCCGTTCGAAGCGCCGCTGCCACTAGGTGTGGAGCTGGAAGGCTGCGCCGCGATCCCGTTCGACCCGACGCTCGAAGTCGATCCCGGAACGATCCAGGTCGACTCGCCGGCACCGGCGACCGTGACCACCAAACTCCCGTTCGTCAAAGGCGGAGCGACCATTTCTCAGTCCCACCTGCGCAGCGCCAAAGTGACGCTGCCCGCGGGGATGGGCCTCAACCCGTCCGGCGCCATCGGACTCGTCGCCTGCACCGACGCGCAGTTCGCCAAGGGTCAGCGGGTTGAAAACAACACCTGTCCCGCCGCCTCGATCGTCGGAACCGCGGAAGTCAATACGCCGCCACTGCCGGACGGCTCGCTTAAAGGCGATGTCTACGTTGGCGAACAGAAGAGCATGGACCCGACCTCGGGCGAAGAGTTCCGGGTTTTGGTCGAAGCGAAGTCGAAACGGTATGGAATCGTTGCCCGGCTGGTCGGCAACGTGATCGCCAACCCGACCACGGGTCAGCTGACCGCGGTCTTCGACGAACAGGAGGTCGGTCCGCTCGTCGGCCCGATGCCGAAAGGCCTGCCGCAGGTTCCGTTCGAGTCGGTGAAATTGAAATTCGACGGTGCCAAAGCGACCCTCAGCAGCCCACCCACCTGTGCCGCTGCCGAGACCACCAGCACGATGGAACCGTGGTCGACGCCGGCATCGACGAAGACGCCGTCGTCCAAATTCACCCTGACCAGCATCCCCAGCGGCGGGGCGTGCCCGCTGACCATGGCCGACCGGCCGTTCGCGCCCGGTTACACGGCGAAATCGGACAGCACCAAAGCGGGCGCCTACAGTCCGTTCCGAGTGAACATCAGCCGTCCCGACGGCCAGCAGGAGTTGAAAGGGGTCAACGTGACCCTGCCCAAGGGCCTCACCGGCAAGCTCGCCGGCGTTCCCTACTGCTCCGAGGCCGCCTTGGCGGCCGCCGCGGTAAGCAGCGGTGTGGCTGAGCGAGCCGCCTCCAGTTGCTCGGCGGAGAGTCAGATCGGCACCGCCTCGACCGCGGCCGGCACCGGCGCGGAGCCGCTGCGGATCGCCGGCAAGGCGTTCCTCGCCGGCCCTTACAAGGGCGCACCGCTCTCGATGGCGGTGATCACGCCGGCGGTGGCCGGTCCGTACGATCTCGGCACCGTGGTCGTACGGGTGGCGTTGTTCGTCGACCCGAAGACCGCCCAGGTCAACGCGGTCGCAGACCCGATCCCGAACGTGTTCGGTGGGGTCAAGCTGGACCTGCGCTCGGTTGACGTCAACGTCGACCGCAGCAAGTTCATGCGCAACCCGACGAACTGCTCGGCGCAGGCGACCAGCGGGGTGCTCAACGGCGGCGGAGCGGATCCGACCAACGTTGCCGCGTTCAGTTCCTACGCGGTCAGCGCTCCCTACCAGGCGAGCAGCTGCGGCAGTCTCAAGTTCAAGCCGAAGCTGTTCACCAAGCTGTTCGGCCCGACCACGCGGGCCAAGAACCCGCGCCTACGGGCGATCCTGGAAGCGCGGGAAGGCGACGCCAACCTGAGCCGCACCGCGCTGACGCTGCCGCACTCGCTGTTCCTCGACCAGAGCCACATCCGCACCGTCTGCACGCGGGTGCAACTGGCCGCCAAGCAGTGCCCGAAGGGCGCCGTCTACGGCCACGCCAAGGCAAAGAGCCCGTTGCTCGACAAGAAGTTGAAGGGCCCGGTCTACCTGGTCTCCTCCAACCACCAGTTGCCGGACCTGGTCGCCGACCTGCGCGGCCAGGTGAACATCCAGCTCTACGGAGTGATCAGCTCCAAGCGGGGAGGCCTGAAGACGGTCTTCAACTCGCTGCCGGACGTGCCGGTGAAGAAGTTCATCCTCGAAATGTCGGGCGGCCAGAAGAGCCTGCTCGTCAACTCGACCAACACCTGCAACGAGACGCAGGAGGCGGTCCTCAACATCAAGGCCCAGAACGGCAAGAAGGTCAAGGACAACAAGTACCGGCTCAACATCGCCAGCTGCAGCAAGAAGGGCAAGGAGTAAAGGGCCGCGAGGCCTGACGGGCGCGTCCGGGCGCACCGGCGCGGGAGGGCGAATAGCCTCTCGCGTCGGTGCGCCCGTCGCTTTCCGTCCTGATCGTCACCTGGAACAGCCGCGAGGAGCTGGCCCGGACGCTGCCCGCCCTGCTGCCGGAGTTGGGTGAGGGCGATGAGCTGATCGTCGTCGACAACGACTCCGGCGACGGCACCGCGGAGGCAGTGACGGAGCTGGCGCCCGCCGCCAGGGTGGTCCGGACGGGGGGCAATCTCGGTTTCGCCGGCGGCTGCAACCGGGGCGCCGCGGAGGCGAGCGGCGACCTGCTGGTGATCCTCAACCCCGATGCGGCGCCGCTGCCGGGCTTCGGCGAGGCGATCCGGCGTCCCTGGGTGCAGGAGCGCGGCTGGGCTGCCTGGCAGGCGCTGGTCGCCGACCAGGGCGCGACCCGGATCAACTCCTTCGGCAACCCGGTCCACTTCACCGGCATCGTCTGGGCCGGCGGCCACGGCGAGCCGATCGCGGCGGCCCCGGCCGCACCCGCCGAGGTGCCGGCGCTCTCCGGCGCCTGCCTGGCGATTCCGCGCCGCACCTGGGAGGAGGTCGGCGGCTTCCCGGAGCGCTTCTTCCTCTACCACGAGGACGTCGACCTCTCGCTGCGGCTGCGGCTGCGCGGCGGCACGCTCGGGATCGAGCCGGCCGCGGTCGTCGACCACGACTACGAGTTCGGCGCCCGCGAGCACAAGTGGCGCTGGCTCGAGCGCAACCGCCTCGCCTTCCTCGTCCGCGCCTATCCGAGCTCGCTGCTCGTCCTACTCGCGCCAGTCCTGCTGGCGACGGAGTTGGCGCTCGTCGCCGTCTCCCTGACCGGCGGCTGGGGCAGGCAGAAGCTCGCCGCCAACCTCGAATTCCTCCGCTGGCTCCCCCGCCTCCTCCGCGAGCGCCGCCAAATCCAGGCCACCCGCACCGTCTCAGCCGCCGAGTTCGCCTCCTGGCTCACCCCCGACCTCGACTCCCCCTTCATCTCAGGAATAGCCAGCTCACCCCCCGCGCGCTTGGCCCTCCGCAGCTACTGGAAGGCGACTTGCCTGCTTCTCGGCCTGCTCGGCCGTCCATCCCGGTAGGGGTGAAGCGTCTTCAACTTTTTCGCGGCCGCTCGATCTCGAACGGCCGCAAGCGCCATCGAAAAAGTTAAGCGAAACCCCTACCGGGATGGACGGCCCCGCACCGCTAGGTCGGCTGGCTGGTCGGCCGAATCAGAATCTCGTTGACGTCCACGTTCGGCCCCTGGTCGAGCGCGTACATCACCGCCTTGGCGATGTCGGTGTCCTGCAGCGCCCACTCGCCGGGCCGGTTGTCGAAGAAGGGGGTGTCGGTCATGCCCGGCTCGATCAGGGTCACCTTGATCCGCTGGTTGTCGTGCATCTGGCGCAGCTCGGTCCGCAGCGACTCGCCGATTGCGGTCGCCGCCCACTTGGTCGCCGAGTAGAGCGAGCCGGGCAGGGCGCGGCGGCCGGCGACCGAGCTGGTGATTAGGAAGTGGCCGTCGCCGCGCTCGAGCAGGTGGGGGAGGGTGGCGCGGATCGTCAGCGCCGCCCCGTAGACGTTGGTGAGGACCATCGAGCGCCAGTGCTCGACCGACTCCTCGAGGAAGCCGCGGGAGGCGCCGAAGCCGGCGTTGGCGAAGACCGCGTCGATCCGGCCGAAGCGCTCCAGGGCCGCCGCCGCCATCGCCTCGACCTGGTCCCACTCGGTGACGTCGCAGCGCACCGCCAGCGCCCGCTCATCGCCGCCCAGCTCGGCGACCAACTCCTCGAGCGGCTCCAGCCGCCGTGCCGCCAGCACCAGCCGGTAGGAGCCGACCGCGGCGCGGGCCGTGGCGGCGCCGATGCCGCTACTGGCACCGGTGATCAACAGGACCGGATCGTTGGCCATCGCGCCCCATCATCGCACTTGCGATAATCCCCTCTCCTCGTGGATCCGAACCGCAAGCGGAAGATCCGGCTGGTCGCAGCGCTCGGCGTCGCCGTGCTGCTCGCCGTCGCGCTCGTCTACACCTCTTTCACGGCCTCGACGCAGGCCAAGGAGCCCTCCGAGATCCTCGCGGCCACGCCCGGGACCAGCTACGAGATGACCGGCAAGGTCGTGCCGGGCACGGTCGACCGCAGCGCCGAGAGCCTCAGCTTCAAGGTCGAGGACCGCGACGGGGAGGGCACCCCGATGGCGGTCACCTACAGCGGCACCGTGCCGGACCCGTTCCGCGCCGGGCGCGAGATCGTCCTCACCGGCAAGCTCGTGCAGGGCACCTTCGTCGGCGAGCCGGACACGCTGGTCACGAAGTGCCCGTCGAAGTTCAGCGCCGAGAAGGATGCCTAGCCTCGGCGGCGCCCTGCTGGCGCTGGCGTTCCTGACCGCCATCTTCGCCGCCGTGGCGGCGCTGCTGGGCCGCAACGGGGACCGGCGCTGGATCGACGTCTCGCGCCGCGCCGTCTACGCCTTCTTCTTCCTGGTCACCGCCTGCGTGGCGATCGTCGAGGTCGCCTTCGCCACCGACGACTTCTCCTTCTCCCTGGTCCAGGGCCACTCCTCGATCGAGACGCCGCCCTTCTACAAGCTGGCGGCGATGTGGTCGAGCCAGGAGGGCTCGCTGCTGCTCTGGGCCTGGGTGCTCTCGATCGCCTCCAGCGCCGCCCTCTACGCGACCCGCAACCGGCTGCGCGAGATCGTCCCCTGGGCGACCGCGGTGCTGATGGGCGTCGCCTCCTTCTTCACCGGGCTGATGCTGTTCGGCGGCGGCGTCAACCCGTTCGCGGAGCTCAGCCCGGCGCCGGCCGACGGCATCGGCCTCAACCCGCTGCTCCAGCACCCGAGCATGATGATCCACCCGCCGATGCTCTACTCGGGGTACGTCTCCTTCACCGTGCCCTTTGCCTTCGCAATCGGCGCCCTGATCGCCCGCCGCGTCGACGCCGAGTGGATCCGCGCCACCCGCAGCTTCGCCCTGATCGCCTGGGCATTCCTCGGGCTGGGGCTGCTGCTCGGCGCCCGCTGGTCCTACACCGAGCTGGGCTGGGGCGGCTACTGGGCCTGGGATCCGGTCGAGAACGCGGCCCTGATGCCGTGGCTGATCGGCACCGCCTTCCTGCACTCGATCATGGTCCAGGAGAAGCGGGGGATGCTGAAGGTCTGGAACGCCAGCCTGATCGTCGCCACCTTCTCGCTCGCCCTGCTCGGCACCTTCCTGGTCCGCTCCGGGGTGCTGCAGTCGATCCACGCCTTCGGCGACAGCACCGTCGGCCCCTACATCCTCGGCCTGATCGGCGTCGTGCTGATCGGCTCCACGGCGCTGATCGTCTCCCGGCTCGACGACCTGCGCTCCGAGAAGCGGATCGACTCGCTGGCCTCGCGCGAGTCGGTCTTCCTGGTCAACAACCTGCTCCTGGTCGGGATCACCGCGATCGTCTTCTGGGGCACCTTCTTCCCGCTGATCTCGGAGCTCTTCACCGGCGACAAGGCCTCGCTGGCGGCGCCCTGGTTCGACCGCTACACGACCCCGCTGGCGATCGGGCTGGTGCTCTTCACTGGGATCGGGCCGCTGCTCGCCTGGCGCCGGGTGAGCTGGGCCTCGGCGAAGCGAGTCTTCCGCCTGCCGCTGGCGGCGGCGGCGCTGACCGCGATCGCGCTGCTGCTCTTCACCGACGCCGGCGGCGAGCCCTGGGCATTCACCTTGTTCGTCTTCGCGGGCTTCGCCCTGACCGGGCTGGCCCAGGAGTTCTGGCAGGGTGCGGCGGCGCGCAAGCGGGTCGCCGGCGGGTCGCTGCTGGCGGCGCTGCTGGCGGTCACCTCGCGTAACCGGCGCCGCTACGGCGGCTACACCGTCCACATCGGCATCGTCGTGTTGCTGATCGGGATCGCCGCCTCCTCCAGCTTCCAGACCAACCGCGACGTCACCCTGCGGCCGGGGGAGAGCGCCGTCGTCGACGGGCGCACGATCGTCTACGAGCGACCCACGGTCGCGGTCGACCGCGAGAAGTTCACCTTCGGCGCGGTGCTCAGCGTCAGCGAGGACGGCAAGCAGGTGGCGACGCTGCGGCCGAGCCGGCGCTTCTTCCGGCCCACGGGCCAGCCGCTCGGCACGATCGACAGCTTCTTCGCCGGCGAGGCGACCAGCGAGGTCGGCCTCAAGGCGGGGCTGACCAGCGACTTCTGGACGTCGGTCGCGCCCGACGTCACCGCCGTGCAGCGCCGGGTGCGGGCCGCGGACAAAGGCTTCGAAGCGTGCGTCGGGGGAGACCCCGGCACGCCGCCGCAGTGCAAAGCGCTGGCGGCGACGATGCGCGCCGCCGCGGCCGACCCGGAACTGAGAGCGCCGGCGCTGGCACAGATCGCCAGCATCCAGGCCGCTACCGCCGAGCGGATCGCGCGCAGCTACGTCGCCGACGGCACCCCGGCCACCTTCCGGGTGATCGTCGACCCGCTGGTCACCTGGATGTGGATCGGCGGCCTGATCGCCCTGGCCGGGGCGCTGATCGCGATCTGGCCGGCCCGCCCCCGCCGTCGTGGGGCCCTGATCCGCACCGAGGCCGACGCGCTGAAGGAAGCCAAGTACCGCGAGATCCGCGATGCCGAACTCGACCACGCCGCTGGCAAGCTCTCCGACGAGGACTTCGCCCTGCTCGATGCCGAACTGCGCCGCGAAGCGGTTGAGATCCTCGACCGGGTCGAGAACGGCAACGGCGCCTCGGCACGGGAAAAGATCCCCAGCAGCTAAACTGCCCCGCGCATGTACACGCTCTTGGGCATCCTGCAGGTCTTCATCTCGGTCGTCCTGATCTTCCTCATCCTGCTGCACTCGGGGAAAGACGCGGGCCTCTCGGGTGCCTTCGGCATCGGCGGCGCCGGCAGCTCACTGGGCGGCGGCTCGATGGTCGAGCGCAACCTCGACCGCGCCACGGTCGCCTTCGCGGTCGCTTTCGCGCTGAACACCTTTCTTCTCCTCAAGATCTAGAGAGGGTTCCTCTCCGATCGGCTGCGGCCCGCGTGGGCCCGCGTATCGCTGCGTGCCCTGCGGGCCAGCCGAGGTTGGAAAAAGACAAATTGCCTTTACCTGTTGCCTTACTTGACAGAAAGAGCTAGTCTGTAAACCCAGCAGACGCAAACCGATCTTTTGACAAGGGAGGCGCGATGGAGGCCACCGCCGCAGATACGCATCACCATCACCACCATCACGAGGAGATCGATCTCAACCCGGCGACCTGGAGCGACCCGAAGCGCTACGCCTGGCTGCTCGGGCTGATCGTCCCGATGGCGCCCTTCATCGCCTGGGCCGGGGTGGAGCTGACCGGGCTCGGCGCCTTCTGGTTCGCCGGGCCGGTGCTGATCTTCGTGATGTTCCCGATCCTCGACGTGGTCGTCGGGCTCGACGCGACCAACCCGCCCGACAGCGTCCTCAAGTGGCTGGAGCAGGACCGCTACTACCGCTGGTGCACCTACGTCTTCATCCCGGTCCAGTACGCCGGCCTGATCTTCGCCTGCTGGCAGTGGGGTAGCGGCAACCTCTCGATCGTCGAGAACATCGGCCTGGCAATGACCATGGGCGTGGTCGGCGGGATCGCGATCAACACGGCCCACGAGCTCGGCCACAAGCGCGACGACCTCGAGAAGTGGCTGAGCCGGGTAGCGCTCGCCCAAACTGGCTACGGGCATTTCTTCATCGAGCACAACCGCGGCCACCACGTCCGGGTCGCCACCCCCGAGGATCCGGCCAGCTCACGGCTGGGGGAGAGCTTCTGGGCCTTCCTGCCGCGCACCGTCGCCGGCAGCCTGCGCTCGGCCTGGGGGATCGAGGCCGCCCGCCTCGACCGGCTCGGCAAGTCGCACTTCTCGCTGCGCAACGACATCATCGGCGCCTGGGCGATGACCGTGGTCCTGTTCGTGGCGCTGGCGATCGCCTTCGGCCCCGTCGTCCTGCCCTACCTGCTGATCCAGGCCGTGATCGGGTTCTCGCTGCTGGAGGTCGTCAACTACCTCGAGCACTACGGGCTGCTGCGGCAGCGCAAGGAGGACGGCCGCTACGAGCGCTGCCGCGCCGAGCACAGCTGGAACAGCAACAACGTCGCCTCCAACGTGCTGCTCTACCACCTGCAGCGTCACAGCGATCACCACGCCAACCCGACCCGCCGCTACCAGGCGCTGCGCCACGTCGACGAGGCGCCGCAGCTGCCCACCGGCTACGCCGGGATGATCGTGCTGGCCTGGTTCCCGCCACTCTGGCAGCGGGTGATGGACCCACGCCTGCTCGCCCACTACGGCGGCGACGTCGGCCGCGCCAACATCCAGCCGCGGGCGCGGCGCCGTGTCCTGCACCGCTACGGGGCCGCCGCGTGAGCCGCTGGCGCTGCCCCTCCTGCGGCTACGTCTACGACGAGGTGGCCGGCCACCCGCGCGAGGGCTTCCCGCCCGGCACGCCCTGGGCCGAGGTCCCCGACGAGTGGGCCTGCCCCGACTGCGGGGTCCGCGACAAGGTCGATTTCGAGCCTGACGAGCCTGACGAGTGACCGCTGCCGCTGCGACGATGAGGGGGATGGCGAGCGCCCGGACCCCCTACCCGCAGGCGGCCCGCGAGCTGCTGCGGGAAACGCTCTTCGGTGCCGCCCGCGACGAGCTCGAGCGGCGCGCATGGTCGGAGATCACGATGTCGGACATCGCCGCCGCCGCCGGAGTCAGCCGCCAGACCCTCTACAAGGAGTTCGGCAACCGCAACGAGTTCGGGCTCGCCTTCGTGATCCACGAGGGCGAGCACTTCCTCGACGACGTCGACGCCGCCGTCAAGCAGCACCTCGACAATCCCCGCGCCGCGGTTAACGCCGCCCTCGAGCTCTTCCTGCGCGCCGCCGGCGAGGACCCGCTGATCCGGATCATGCTCAGCGACGACGGCAGTGGCGGCATGCTGCCTTTCGTCACCACCCAGGGCACGCCGGTGGTGCAGTGGGCGACCGCCCGGCTTGCCACGACGATCGAGGAAGGCTGGCCGCAGGCGCCGAAGGCCGACGTCCGCCTGCTCTCCGAATCCCTGGTCCGCCTCGCGATCAGCCACATCACCACCCCCAGCGAGTCCCCCGAGGCGACCGCCGCCGCGGTCGCCGACCTGCTCGGCCCCTTCATCGACCGGGCGCTGGGCGGCGGCTGAGCTAGGCGGCTTGCTGGACCTCGCCGGCGATCATCGGCGTCACGCCCTTGGCCAGGTCGGCGGCGCGCTCGGCGATCGCGATCGTCGGGGCGTTGGTGTTGCCGCGGGGCACGGCCGGCATCACCGAGGCGTCGACGACGCGGATGCCGTCGAGTCCCTTGACCCGCAACTCGGCGTCGACGACGGAGCCGATCGCGCAGGTGCCGACCGGGTGATAGATCGGGTACGTGGTGGCGGCGACATGGGCGCGAACGTCCTCGTCGGAGTCGCCGGCGGGGACGGTGAAGGGCTCGGCGCAGTAGGGGCGCATCGCCGGCTGGGCGCAGACCTCGTGCAGCAGCCGCACCGCCGCGATCGCCCGCTCGAGGTCGCCCTCGGCGGCGTAGAAGCCGTTGCGGATGATCGGCTTCGCGGTCGGGTCCTTGGAAGCGAGCCGGACCGAGCCGCGGCTGTTCGGCGTCAGCAGGCAGGGGGAGACCCAGACCCCGTGCGCCTGCGGGTCGCCGAGTCCCTCTTCGACGATGTGGATCGGGGCGACGTGGATCTGCGTGTCCGGTGCCTCGGCGCCGGCCCCCACCCGGGCGAAGCCGCCCGACTCGGCCAGGTTGGAGGCGAACGGCCCGGTCTGCGAGGCGGTGAACTCCTCCATCGCCGCCGGCTCCAGTGCCGCCAGCAGGCTCTCCGGCTCCGGCGTCGTCCAGACCTCGTAGGTGGCGGCATGGTCCGAGAGGTTCTCGCCGATCGCGGGCTGGTCGAGCAGCACCTCGACTTCGCGCATCGCCAGGTGCTCGGCCGGGCCGACCCCGGAGAGCATCAGCAGCTGCGGCGAGTTGTAGGTGCCGCCGCAGAGGATCACCTCGCGCTCGGCCCGCAACTCCTGGGCTTGGCCGAGCTGGCTGGCCTCGACCCCGACCGCGCGCTTGCCCTCGAAGAGGACGCGGTCGACGCGCATGTAGGGCATCACGGTCAGGTTCGGCCGCTCGATCGCCGGGTGCAGGTAGGCGACTGCGGCGCTCGCCCGCATGCCGCCGCGCTGGGTCACCTGGTACATCCCGACCCCGTCCTGCGCGGGGCCGTTGAAGTCCTCGTTGCGGGTCAGGCCCGCCTGCACGCCGGCCTCGACGAAGGCGGGGGTGATCTTGTTGCCGGAGCGCTGGTCGGAGACCGGCAGCGGCCCACCGACCCCGTGCCACTGCGAGGCGCCGCGCTCGTTGTCCTCGGCCTTCAGGAAGTAGGGGAAGAGGTCGTCCCAGCCCCACCCGTCGACGCCCCAGCCGTCGTAGTCGGCGGGGTTGCCGCGGATGTAGATCATCGCATTGACCGAGGAGGAGCCGCCCAGCACCTTGCCGCGCGGGACGCTGATGCGGCGGCCGTTGCAGTTCGGCTCCGGCGCGGTGCTGTAGTCCCAGTCGACCTCGGTCCGCGCCAGCTGCAGGTAGCCGAGCGGGACGTGGACGTTTTCGTTCGTGTCCGGCGGTCCCGCCTCGAGGAGCAGGACGTTGACGCCCGGGTCCTCCGAGAGCCGCGCCGCCAGCACGCAGCCAGCCGAGCCCGCCCCGACGATCACGTAGTCGTACATCGGTCTCCTCCTGGTCGGCGCCGATCCCACTCGGCAGCTTGGGAAGAGCGTACCCCCGATTCGGCGCTTGGCCAGGGCATATCCTCGGCGAGTGGCCGATCCTGACCCGATCCGCGAGCTGGCCGGCTGGATCGAGGAGGCGCGCGAGCGCGGCCTTCCGCAGTGGGCGTCGGTCGCCTTCGTCACGGTCGGAGAGGGAGGGCGGCCCTCGGCGCGGACGGTGACCCTGAAGCGGATCGAGGACGAGGCGCTGCTCTTCACCTCGGCGCTCTGGACCCGCAAGGCGCAGGAGATCGCCGCCAACCCGCAGGTGGCGCTGCTCTTCCACTGGCCCTCGCTGGGCCGCCAGGCCCACGTCGGCGGCGAGGCCGAGATTGCCGAGCGGGCCGTGGCCGAGGAGCTGTTCGACCAGCGCGACGTCGTCAATCGCCTGCAGACCCTCGTCTCCCGCCAGGGCGAGCCGATCGAGAGCCTCGACCCGCTTCGCGACCGCCTCGCCCACCTGGCCGAGGTTCAGGAGACCCCGCCCGCCTGCCCCGAGGACTGGGGTGCCTTCCGGGTTCGGCCCCGGGCGATCGAGCTCTGGGAGGAATCCCCCGACCGCCTCCACCGGCGCCGCCTCTTCGAGCGCGACGGGGCGGGGTGGAGCGAGACCCTGCTGGCGCCCTAGGCCATCGCCTACGGCAGCACCAGCTGGGCGTGGATCGCCCGGTGGTCGCTGCCCGGCAGGGCGTCGACCCCATACTCGGCGACTCCCAGGGAGCGGTCCGCGAGGACGTGGTCGATCGTCATCAGCCCCCAGGGGAACACCTCGCGACTCGGCCAGGTCGGCTCGAGCCCTTTACCGGCCGCCTCGCCCGCGTCTCGGTAGCCGCCGTCGACGAGCTCGCGGAACTCCGACTGGTCGAGGGTCGCATTGAAGTCTCCGATCAGGACCCAGGGGATGCCTCGGCCAGGCACGGGAAGGCTCTCGAGCCCTTCCCGCCAGCGGTCGACGCTCATGTTGGGTGGCTGGGGGTGCACCGCGACGACTCGTAGACGCTTCCCGTCCGGGAGGACGACCATGGCGCGCGGCATCCGGAAGAGGAAGTCCGTCTGGCGGGGGAGAGGGGTCAGGGGAAAGCGGGCGTAGAGACCGGCGCCATGGCCTTTCGGCCGCGCCATCAGCACTGAGCGCGGGAGTCGTCGCCCGATGCCGTTCCCGCGTAGTGCCGCGGCAAACGACGGGGTCAGCTCCTGGACGCTGAGGATGTCCGGGCGGTACCGGTCCACCAAGGCGAGGAGGGCACGAGGATCGGCGCCGCCGAGCTCGACGTTGGCCGAGAGCACGGTCAGTACCTCGCGGCCCGCCGCCGACTCGGTTTCGCTTTCGATCGCCCGCGGCAGGACGGCAGCCGCGAGACAGACGGTGGCAACCGCCGCGACCGCCGCCGCCGCCCAGTTCCGCAGCGCGGCGGCGATACCCGCGACCAGCAGCGCCGCGATTGCCGCGTACGGCGTGAACCACATCAGCGACGAAAGCAACCCCCCGTTCTCCAGCCCAAAAGCGCGAACCGCAGCCCAGAGGGCGAGCGGAATCGCCGCCACCCAGATCGGCCAGTAACGCCCCGCCCCCGTCGCCTCAACGGTCATCGTTTAGCCCCCTGGCCGTAATCCCCGATCGCGGGGGCCTTCGATGCGGCTGAATGGAGTCGAACCATCACGTCCCGTTAGGGACACAAGGCCCTCAATCCGGCGGTTGGGGGCGTTTTCAGTTCCATTCAGGGCTCTCAGGTGTCCTGAGGTGCTCTGAAGTTACGCAGGTTAGCGATCTGGAGGTCCGCAAAAAGGTCCGCGCCTGGCTCGGTCTGTGATTTAGCGACTGCGATATTGAACCTCTCCGAGGCCGGCGACCGACTTGCTCATGGGATCGCACAGATTTGCTCTTCCGTCTGAGCTCGCCGATACTGGGTCGAGGGCAACTGGCAGGAAGATGAGTCCGCCAGTATCGAGCGCCAGGGGCTGGCCCTATATGGACGGAGGCGGTGGACCAGTGTGCCGCCTCCAGCGCCGCTGCCGATCACGATCACGTCGTAGTGGCTCACTGTGGCGCCGAAATCTTTTCGGCGAGTACAGACTGTCCCGTCGGAGCCCCGAGGTCAGGAAGGGCAGTCATCTCATCGCCGGAAGATAATCATGTTTTGGCGGTACCAGGGGGCGACAGATGAATGCTCGTTAAAACGATTCCGCCAGGTTTGATCCGGTGAGAAGCCACAGGAGACGAAGCGTTCGATCCAGTAGCCGTGCGTCTGCTCGTTCAGGTGACCCGTGCCGCCCTGACCGGGTATCGCGGCAGAGAAGAGTACGAGGTCAGAGCTACTTGATATCAGGGCTACCAGCGGGTCTGCGGCTGCTGGAGGAAGGTGCTCTGCGACCTCCAGGCATAGGCAGATGTCACTGTTGCCAAGGGAGCCAGGTTCCATCCCCGTCAAGTCCCCGTCAAGGAAGGTGGCGAGAGGATGATCCTCGCGAGCGACTTCGGCACTGTCGATCCCAATCGTTCGCACGCCCCATTTTGCGAGGGCAATGGTCCATTGCCCGTCTCCGCAGCCAATGTCTACGGCTGAAGATGGGCCGAAGCTCTGGACTATCTCGGGGACGACCGTCCTGACCGAAGGACGAACCCTCCGGTCCAAGCGCTTGAAATAGAACTCGTCGTAAGGGTCTATTGACGTTTTCACAAAGGGCCAGAGCTCGCCGAGGACCTACGCGAATGGTATTCCTGTTTCCCTTATTAGGAATGCCCTAGTATCTCGATGCGATGCGGGTAGAGGATAACTAGGAATTATC
>Ga0190272_10000303_pt1 | contig 27713 bp, 23 predicted proteins | sample Popmic504T_FD_133746 | JGI IMG/M metagenome (GOLD analysis project Ga0190272, IMG submission 133746) | Populus adjacent soil microbial communities from riparian zone of Shoshone River, Wyoming, USA - 504 T | ecosystem: Environmental > Terrestrial > Soil > Riparian zone | place: USA: Wyoming...
GAGCTGCGCAGCGGGACGAACGTGATGTCGCTCGACCCGCAGGCGCGGACGGCGAAGCTGCAGGGCGGGGAGGAGGTGGCCTTCGGCAAGGCGCTGCTCGGCACCGGCGCGATGGTCAACATCCTCCGCGTCGAGGGCGCCGAGAACGAGGGCATCCACTACCTGCGCGCCTACGGCAACTCGGACGCGATCCGCGCCGACGCAAAGGCTGCAGAGCGCGTGGTGCTGGTCGGCGGCAGCTACATCGGCTGCGAGGTCGCCGCCTCGCTGACCGCGAAGGGCGTCGATTGCACGATCATGACGCTGGAGGACGTGGTCCTATCGCGAACCTTTGGCGAGGACGCCGGCCGCTGGTTCCACCAGCTGCTCGAGTCGAAGGGCGTGACGATCCACGGTGGTGAGGAGCTCGAGGCCTTCGAGGGCGACGGCCGGGTCAAGGCGGTGCTGGCGAAGAGCGGCCTCGCGGTCGAGTGCGACGCGGCCGTGGTCGGCGCCGGGGTCCGTCCCGACGCGATGCTCGCCCAGCGCGCCGGGCTCGAGGTCGAGGACGGGATCGTCTGCGACTCGAAGCTGCAGAGCTCGGTCGAGGGCATCTACGCGGCGGGTGACTGTTGCTCCTACGACAGCGTCATCCACGGGCGGCGGCTGCGGGTCGAGCACTGGGACGTGGCGATGCAGCAGGGAATGCACGCCGCCCGCAACATGCTCGGCGAGGAGCGCGACTACGACGTCGTCCCCTACTTCTTCAGCGACCTCGCCGACTGGGCCGGGCTCGAGTACGTCGGCCCCGCCTACGAGTGGGGCGAGGAGGTCTGGCGCGGCGACCCCGACTCCGGCCAGTTTTCGGTCTGGTACCTGAAGGACGGTCGCGTCGCCGGCGCGCTCAGCGTCGACCGCTCCGAAGATCTCGCCGAGGCCCGCCGCCTGCTCGCCGACCGCGTCGACGTCTCCGCCGCCAAGGACGAGATCGCCGACGTCGACAGCGACCTCTCGGCCCTCGCCTAGCGAGCAGATATCCTGAGTTTCTCTCGATGCGGCCTGGTGTAATGGCAGCACGCCTCGCTCTGGACGAGGTAGTCGGGGTTCGAGTCCCTGGGCCGCAGCTGAAATGAGCCTCCGCCGCCGTTTCCCAGTCATCACGCTGGCGCTTGTCGCGCTGGCGATCGCCGGCTGCGGTGGTGGCGACGACGAGACGACGGAATCGACTCCGGAAGCGACGATCCCGACTGCGACCGCGCTGACCAAGGCGGAGCTGATCGAGCAGGGCGACGCGATCTGCGCCGAGATAAATGCGGCAGTTGGCGGCATCGGTGCCAGCGAAACGGAAGTGGCGGGCGGGACCGCGGGTCAGGTCGCCGACCTCTACGTCGGCATGGTCGAAAGCCTGAAGCGGCTCGGGACGCCGACGGAAACTGACGGCTACCCCGAACTCTCCAGCGCCGCCGACGCGCTCTCCCAGGCCGAGGGCGAAGTGAAGCTGGCGGCCGAACGCGGCGACAGCAGCGGTCTCGCCACGGCGGAATCGAACGCCTCCTCGGCGCTCGCCTCCTTCCAGTCCGAGGCGCAGTCCTACGGCTTCGAAGACTGCGGCGCAGGGCCCAGCGCCCCGGTCTCGGGTGCCGCCGGGACGGAAGCTCCGATCGAAGAAGAACTGGCGCCGGAAGGCCTCGAAGAAGAAGCGGAAGTGGCGCCGGAAGAAGTCGAACCGGCGCCTGAAACCGGCGGCGCCGGCAGCACCGGTGGCGGCGCCGAAGCCGGCGGCGGGAGCGAAGGGGCTCCCGAAACCGGCGGCGGCTCCGGCGGCATCGGCCCCGGCTAAGCGGCTGAGGACTCCTCCCAGGCTCCGTACAGGCGCGCGTAGGGGCCGCCGGCCTCGATCAGCTCCTCATGCGTGCCGGCCTCGGCGATGCGGCCGCCTTCGAGGACGACGATCTTGCCGGCGCGGCGGATCGTCGAGAGGCGGTGGGCGATGACGATCGCGGTGCGGCCGGCAAGCAGCCGCTCCAGCCCGCGCTCGATTGTGCGCTCGGTGCGCACGTCGACGTTCGAGGTCGCCTCGTCGAGGATCAGGATGCGTGGCTCGGCCAGTAGCGCTCGGGCGAAGGCGACGAGTTGCCGCTGACCGGCCGAGAGCTGGACGCCGCGCTCGCCGACCTCGGTCTCGATCCCCTCGGGCAGCGCCGCGATGAACTCGGTCGCCCCGACCGCCGCCGCGGCCGCTTCGATCTCCTCCAGGCTCGCCTCCGGCCGTCCGAAGGCGATGTTCTCGCGCACGCTGCCGGAGAAGAGGAACCCCTCCTGGGGGACGATCCCGAGCTGGCGCCGCAGCGCCTGCTGCTGCACATCGCGCAGGTCGTGGCCGTCGACCAGGACCCGCCCCTGCTGCGGGTCGTAGAAGCGCGCGACCAGCTTGGCGAAGGTCGACTTGCCGGCTCCGGTGGCGCCGACCAGCGCCAGCGTCTGCCCCGGCGGCACGTGCAGGTCAACATCCTCCAGAGCCCAGTCCCCATCCGCTGACTTTGTGTTTTGCAGTCCAGTAGGACCCCTAAAGACGAAGTCAGCATCGTCGGCGTAGGAGAACCAGACGCCCTCCATCTCGATCTCGCCGCGCAGCGTCCCGGGGTCGATTGCCTCCGGCGCGTCGACCATGTCGGGCTCGGTATCGAGCAGCTCGAAGATCTTGTCGAGCGCCGCCATCCCTTGCTGGTAGGTGGTGTAGAGCTGGGAGAGCTGCTGGATCGGGTCGAAGAAGACCTGCAGGTAGCCGATGAAGGCGACGACCACGCCGACCTGGAGTGTGTTGTCGATCACCTGGCTGCCGCCGTAGAGGATGATCGCCGCGGTGCCGACGGCAGAGAGCAGTTCGACCGCCGGGAAGTAGGAGGCATTGAGGTAGACCGTCTTCATGTTTGCCTCGCGGTTGGCCTCGTTGAGCTCCGTCATCGCCTCCAGGTGGCGCGGCTCCTGGCCGAAGCTGCGCACCACCCGCACGCCGCTGAGCGTCTCCTGCAGGTAAGAGGTGACGGCGGCGATCCGCTCCCGCGTCGCCCGGTAGGCGCCGTGGGAGGCGATCCGGAAGACGACGCTGGCGATCGCGACGAGGGGGAAGGTGAGGAAGGTGACCAGCGCCAGCTGCAGGTCGAGCAGTAGTAGGATCACGACCACGCCGACCAGGGTCAGCGTGCTGGAGAGCAGCGTCACCACGCCGCTGGTGACGAGCTGGTTGAGCGCCTCGATGTCGTTGGTCATGCGCGAGATCAGCACCCCCGGGCTGCGCCGAGTGAAGAAGCCGATCGACATCGCCTGCAGGTGGGAGAAGACGCGCTCGCGCAAGTCCTGGAGGGCGCGGGTGCCGACCCAGCCGACCAGGTAAGTCTGCGCGTAAGTGGCGCCCGCGTAGACGACGGCGATCGCGAGGAAGGCAACGACGATCCGGGTCAGCGCGGCGCTGTCGCCGGGGACGATCCCGGCGTCGATCGCCTGTCCGGCGAGGTAGGGGGGAGCCAGCGCGGCGGCCGTCGCGGCGAGCATCGCGACGAAGGTCAGCGCGACCCGGCCGCGATAGGGGCGGAGCAGGCCGGCCATCCAGCGCAGCTTGCGGCCACGCTGGTCTTCGCCGCGGAGCACTTGCCAGAGGCCCCGCACCCTGCCTGTGCGCTGGTCGCTCATAGCCGCGCCAGCTCCTCGCGCTGCTCGAGGTCGCGCTGCAGGAAGACCGAGTCCGGCAGGCCGTGCTCGGCGATCTCGCGGTAGAAGCCGCAGCCCTCGAGCAGCTCCTCGTGGGTGCCGCGGTCGACGATCCGGCCGCCGTCCATCACCACGACTTCGTCGGCGAGCGAGACGGTCGATAGGCGGTGGGCGATGATGAACGTCGTCCGCCCGGTCATCACCTCGCGCAGGCCGGCCTTGATCGCTGCCTCGGTGTTCGCGTCGACCGATGAGGTGGCGTCGTCGAGGATCAGGATGCGGGGATCGGCGAGTAGGGCGCGGGCGATCGCGACTCGCTGGCGCTGGCCGCCGGAGAGGGTCAGCCCGCGCTCGCCGACCAGGGCGTCGTAGCCGCCCGGCAGCTCGCGGATGAACTCGTCGGCCTGGGCGCGCCGCGCCGCCGCCTCGATCTCCTCCCGCGTCGCGCCGGGTCGCGCGTAGGCGATGTTCTCGGCGACGCTGGCGCTGAACAGGAAGCTGTCGTCGCTGACGAAGGCGATCTCCGAGCGCAGCGAGCCGACGTCGACCGTGCGCACGTCGGCGCCGTCGACCAGGACTGCGCCCTCGCTGGGGTCATAGAGCCGCGCGATCAGCGCCACGAGGCTGGTCTTCCCCGAGCCCGAGGGTCCGACGAGGGCGACCGTGCGCCCGGCCTCGATCGCCAGGCTGGCGTCGGTGAGGGCGGGCGCGGCGCCGTCGTAGCGCAGTGTCACGCCTTGCAGCTCGACCCGGCCGGCGCCGGCCGGGAGAGTCGGCGCGCCGGGCGCGCTCTCGATCGCCGGCTCGCGGTCGAGGATCTCGAACAGCCGGTTGCCGGAGGCGATCGCCCGTTGCGCCATCCCCATCGCCATCCCCAGCATCCGCATCGGCGAGGCCAGCATCATCACGTAGGTGTAGAAGGCGGTGAAGGCGCCGAGGCTGAGGTTGCCGGCGATCACCTGGCGGCCGCCGACCAGTAGGACCAGGGCGACCCCGACCTGCGGCAGCAGACCCAGCAGCGGCGAGAAGAAGGCCTGCAGGCGGGTCGAGTAGATGCTCTGGTCGAAGACCCGCGTGACGGCCCGGCGGAAGCGGTGCAGTTGGTGCTCCTCCCGGGCGAAGGCCTTGACGATGCGGATTCCGGAGACGTTCTCCTCGGCCTCCGCGGTCAGCTCGGCGATCCGCTGCTGCACCTCCTGTACGGCGGGGCGCGAGACGCGGTTGTAGCGGGAGGCGGTGTAGACGACGAAGGGCGCTGGGGCAAGCGCCAGCAGCGCCAGCCAGGGATCGAGTACGAGCATCACCGCGCAGGCGAGGGTGATCGTCAGCAGGTTCTGGGTGATGAAGATCAGCCCGTAGCCAAGGAAGAAGCGGATCGACTGCAGGTCGACGGTGGCGCGCGACATCAGCTGCCCGGTCTGCTGCGAGTCGAAGAAGCCCAGCTCGAGGCGCTGCAGGTGGGCGTAGAACTGCTGGCGCAGGTCGAACTCGACCGCCAGCGAGACCTTGCCGGCGACGATCCGCCGCACCAGGGTCAGACCGAGGCGCAGGACCCCGGCGACGAGGATCGCCAGCGCCAGCGGCAGCAGGTCGGGCTGCTCGCCCGCCTCGATTGCGTTGATCGCGCGCCCGATCAGATAGGGGATCAGCACCGTCATCCCCATCGCCGCCCAGGCGAAGACGAGCGAGCCCCAGAGCTGCGGCCGGTAGGGGCGCAGGAAGCCCATCAGACGGCGAAAAGTCCGCATGTACCGACTATACAAAGTGAAGTATTGGATGCTGCAGGGGGGAGAGGCCGTCTCGTCACGGCCTTGACCTGGGATGGACCCCGTTCCGCTCGCGCCCAGGCTGCGCCGCCTTCCCGCGGCGCGCAGGCTCGGCCACGAGGTGTGCGTCGCAGCGGGCTTTCGTGCCCGCCTGCTCGGCCTCGCCTTCCTCGACCGCGAGGAAGCTGGGCCGGGACCGTTGATCCCTCGCTGCTCCAGCGTCCACACCTTCGGCATGCGCTTCCCTCTTGACCTCTTCTTCCTTGACGAGAGCGGTGCTCTACTGGCGGTCAGCCGCCGGGTCCCGGCGCGCCGCCTGGTCTCCGCGCGAAATGCGGCCTCGGTGCTCGAGGTCCCCTCTGCGGCGGGGGAGAGTTCTGTCCCGCCTCGGTCTTAACGCGGGCAGATGCTGCCCCAGCGACGAGAGACCGCCAAGCTGGTCGTCTGCGAGGACGACACCCCCACGCTGGAGCTGCTCTGTGACCACTTGGCCGCCGACCGCTTCGGAGTACTGCCGGCGCCGAGCGCTTCCGATGCGCTGCGCCTCTGTCGCTACAACCAGCCGGATCTGCTGCTGCTCGACCTTACGCTCCCCGATGCCTCTGGCCTCGACGTGCTGCGTGAGATCCGCGAAGCCAACGGGATCGACTCGCGCTTCAACCCGCACCTGCCGGTGATCATCCTCACCGGGCGGGGCTCCGACGAGGACCGCGTGCGCGGCCTCGAGACCGGCGCCGACGACTTGATCGTCAAGCCCTTCTCCTATCCCGAGCTGCGCGCCCGGATCGGCGCCGTGCTGCGACGCGGCGCCGACGCCGGCGAGGGGCCGTGTCGGGTTGGAGAGCTCATCCTCGACCCGGTCCGGCGCCAGGTCTGGGTGGGGGAGCGGGAGGTGGAGCTGTCGAACAAGGAGTTCGGCCTGTTGCGGATGCTCGCCGCCGACCCGACCAGGGTCTTCTCCAAGCGCGAGCTGCTGGGAGAGGTCTGGGGGTACCACAGCCCAGGCCGAACGCGGACCTTGGACTCGCACGCGAGCCGTTTGCGCCGCAAGCTCGACCCCGAGCACGCTCGCTACGTCGTCAACAGCTGGGGTTACGGGTACAGGCTGATCGACCGGTGAGCGAGACGATCCAGATCCTCGTCAGCTGGCCGCTCGTTGCCTCAATGGCGGCGGCACTGACCGCGCAGGGCCTGCGCGCCGGCCGGCGGCGCAGCGCGATCAACGAGGCGCTGCACGAGCTGCGCCGGCCGTTGCAGACGCTCGCCCTTATCTCGGGACCTGGGGTGGGAGATGTCGCCCCCGATGACTCGGTGCGGCTTGCGGCCGCTGCGCTGGAGCGGCTCGAGCGCGAGGTCAACGGCGAGCGCTCCGTCCCCGCTTGTGCGGCGATCGCCTGTGAGCCACTGTTGCGTGCCGCTGTCGAGCGTTGGAGGTCGCGGACGTCGCTCGCCGGCGCCTCGCTGGACCTGCGCTGTGCGCTCGGAGGGGCGGTCGTCGCTGGCGACCCCGCCCAGCTGGCGCAGGCCTTGGACAACCTGATAGTTAACGCGATCGAGCACGGCGGTCCCTCGATCGCGATCGAGGCGCATAGGCGGGGCGATCGGGTGCGGATCGCGGTGGTCGACTCCGGCCGTGACTCCCGGCCTGAGTCTCGTCGCGGCACTCCCGCCGAGGCGATCGCCAAGTTGACCGGCAGGCGGCGCCGCGGCCACGGCCTGAACGTGGTGCGACGGGTCGCGGCCGGTCACGGCGGCCGCTTCGCCCTGCGCCGCTCGCCGCTGGGCTCGGTCGCCGTGCTCGAGCTGCCGCTTGCTGCCGGCGAGCTCCAAGACTGCGTGAGCCGGCGGGTGGGATGAGCAGGCGCGGCCGCGCGCTCGCCTTCCTTGCGGGGGCGCTGCTTGCCGCTGGGCTAGCGGCCCTGATCGCCGACACCTACGGGTCGAGGCTGGCGAGCGGCTACGGTCCGCTGCGCCCCGTCGTCGTCCTCGCCGCCGAGCTGCGAGCGGGGGAGGCGGTCGGTCCGGAGGAGATCGCCGTCGGGCTAGAGGTGCGGCGGATTCCGGCTCGGTTCGTACCGCCGGGCGCGCTGACAGCTCCCGGCGACGCGCTCGGCCTGGCGCCAACGGCGACGCTGCCCACGGGCTCCTACCTGCTCGCCACGCAGCTGCGTCCGCCGCGGAGGCGCTCCTCTCCCGGGTTGAGGGGCGACCGGCGGCCGGTGGAGATCTCGGTCAGCGGCGCGGCTGCCCTACTCGCCGTCGGATCCGTACCCACTGGCCGGCGGGTCGATGTCGTGGTCACCACCGAACCGAGCGGCCCTGGCCCGGGACGCACCTACATCGCCGCCGCGGGAGTTCCGCTGATCGCCCTCGGTCCCGGCGCCGACGGGCCCGGACCGGGCGGTCTCTCGGCGGCGACGCTGGCGCTGACGCGGCGCCAGGCGCTGCGCTTGATCGCCGCTGAGAGCTTCGCCCGCAAGCTGACTCTGATGCCGGAGGGATGAGGTGGGCGACGCGCGCAGCAGGCAGGTGGAGGAGCTCGCCGGCGGGCTGCGCGGTCGCCTGATCGAGCGACGCCGGGCAGCAGCTGCCGCGGGCTCCGCCACTGGGTCCGCGCTGCGCGACGAGATCGAGGGCCTGGTCGCCGAGGAGGCGGCGCTGCTCGGCGCGCGCGATAAGGAGGAGGTCGAAGCCCGCGTCGTGCGCGACACGGTCGGCCTCGGGCCACTGGAGGATCTGCTCGCCGACCCCGCGGTCGAGGAGGTGATGGTCAACGGGCCCGGCAATGTTTATGTAGAGCGCAACGGGCGGATCGAGCCGACCGGCATCTCCTTCCCGGACGAGGAGGAGCTGCGCAACACGATCGAGCGGATCCTCGCCCCGCTCGGCCGGCGCGTCGACGAGCTAAGCCCGATGGTCGACGCGCGGCTCGCCGACGGCTCGCGCGTCAACGTCGTGATCCCGCCGCTGGCGATCGACGGGCCGGCGCTCTCGATCCGGCGTTTCGGCGCCCGCCGCCTCGCCCCGGACGATCTGGTCGACCTCGGCACCCTGACCTCGTCCCAGCGCGACCTGCTCGGCGACGCGGTTGCGGAACGGCGCAGCGTCTTGGTCAGCGGCGGCACCGGCTCCGGCAAGACCACGCTGCTGGGCGCGCTCTCCAGCTTCATCGCGGCGGAGGAGAGAGTGGTAACGATCGAGGACGCGGCGGAGCTGCGGCTGCAGCGGCCGCACGTGGTGCGGCTCGAGAGCCGCCCCGCCAGCGTCGAGGGCCGCGGCGAGTTCACCGTCCGCGACCTGCTGCGCAACGCGCTGCGGATGAGGCCTGACCGGATCCTGATCGGCGAGGTTCGTGGCGCCGAGGCGCTCGACCTGCTCACCGCGCTCAACACGGGCCACGCCGGCGCCCTCTCGACCGTTCATGCCAACTCCCCGGCGGACGCGCTCAGCCGGCTCGAGACCCTGGTCCTGATGGCCGGCGTCGGCCTGCCGCACGAGGCGATCGCCGCGCAGGTGCGCAGGGGCATCGACCTCGTCGTCCAGCTCGAGCGGCGCCCCGACGGCGCCCGCCGCGTCACCGAGATCGCCGAGGTCCAGTGAGCTCTGCGGGCGGCCCGTTGCTGCCGCTGGCCGGCGCGCTGGCGGGTGGGTTGATGGCACTGGCGACCCGCGAAGCGGTGCTCGCCAGCCCCGCCGCCGCCCGCTGGCTGCGCATGGCCTTGGAGCCGTTGCGCCGGGCCGGCCAGGAGGGCTACTCGCCCTCGACGCTGGAGCGCCGCCGTCTCGCCGCGCTCGGGACCCTCGGTGCCGTCGCCGTCGGCTGGTTCCTCGCCGGCGCCATCGTCGCCTTTCCTCTTGCGGTCGCCGGGCCCAGCCTCGCTGCTTGGGTCATCTCCAGCCGCCGCCGTCGCTACCGCGCCGCGGTCGAGCGGGCCCTGCCCGAAGTGGCGCTGGCGGTCGCCGACTCGCTCAGCGCCGGCCGCTCGCTGCGGGCCTCGCTGCCGGCTGCAACTGCCTCGCTCGACGGGCCAGCAGCAGTCGAGCTAAGCCGGCTCTCCGCCGAGCTCGACCTCGGCGCCCCGACTGATGCAGCGATCGAGGCCTGGCGCAAGCGGATGCGCTCGCTCCGAGTCGATGCCTTCGCCGCCGCCCTGCTCAGCCAGCGCTCGGCCGGCGGCGACCTCGCCGGCCTCCTGCGCCGCTTCGCCGAGGGTGCGGCCGAGCGCGATCGGGTCGCCGAGGACGCGCGCTCGGCCACCGCCCAAGCCCGCTTCACCGGGTTGCTCGTGGTCGCGATGCCGAGCGGCGGCGCCGTCTTCGCCGAGCTGCTGCAGCCCGGTTTCCTCCTCGGGCTACTCGGCTCGCCGGCGACGGCGGTGCTGCTGGCGCTCGCGGCCGCGCTCCAGCTCGCCGGGTTCGTCGCGATCCGCCGCCTGGCGCAGGTGGTCGAGTGACGCTGAGGCTGGCCTGCGCGGCGGCAGGCCTCCTCGTGGCGCTGCTGGCGGCGCCTGCGGCGCCCGGACGCCTCTCCATCCTCGTCCTGATCGGCATGCCGTTGGCGGCATTCTTCGCGCCCGCCGCGATTCACGAGCGACAGGAGCGCCTCCGGCGCCGCCGCCTGATCGCCGCCCTTCCCGACGCCCTCGACCTGCTCGCGGTCAGCGTCACCTCGGGCCGCAGCCTCGCCGCCGGTTTCGCCGAGGTCGCCGGGACGGGGGAGGGGCCGCTGGCCGACGAGCTGCGGGCCACGGTCGCCGGGCTGACCTGCGGCGAGCCGTTGCCCCAGGCCCTGCGTGCTTTTCGTGCTCGCGTGCCCGGCAGCGAGGTCGCGGCGCTCTGCGCCTCGATCGAGCGCTCGCGCCGCTTCGGGTCGCCACTCGCCGAGCAGCTGCGTCGCCAGTCCAGCGCTCTGCGCCGCGACCAGCGGCGGGCGGTCGAGGAGCGCGCCGCCCGCGCCGCACCGAAGATCCAGCTCGTCGTCGCCCTCGTCCTCGTGCCCTCGGTCCTGTTGATGATCGCCGCCGGCCTGATCGCCAACGCCGACGTGCTGCTCGGCGGCTTCTAGTCGACTTTGTTGCCCATGGCGCAACAAAGTCGACTTGTCGCTACTCCGCGGCCTCTTCTCGTAGGCGCGTGGCGACGGCGGCGGAGGCGGCGCGGAGGGTGTCGAGCTCCTCGGCGCTCTCCTTGTGGCCGCTGACGTAGCAGCAGAGCATGCCCTCGACCAGCTCGAAGGCGAACTTCTCAGGCGCTTCCTCGCCCAGCCAGACGATGAAGGTGGGGGAGAAGAGGCGGCGTAGCCAGACCTGGTCCTGGGCCTCGGCGGCGAAGATCTCGTAGCGCTCGTCAAGCCCCTCGCTCTCCAGCTTGACCCGCTGTTTCGAGTTGCGGAAGGCGTCCTCGAGCTTCTCCAGCGCGCGCAGGCCGAACTTGCGCTGGCAGTAGAGCTCAGGGACCAGCGCGGCGCACTCGGAGACCTGCGCCAACCCGAGCGTGTAGCGGTAGTAGTTTGTCTGCCGGTTGCCTTTGCTGTCGGTCGTCTCCTCCTCGTAGGTGAAGAGAGCGACGATCCCGTCGAGACCCTCAGCGAGGGGACCGGTCAGCGTGCGCTCGGCGTAGCGGTCATCGCCCTTGCGAAGTAGCGGCGTGAAGGGGGGCAGCGCCTGCTTGGCGCCGACCGTCATCTGGCGCTGGCTGGCGTAGTGCTCGAAGAAGGCGTCCTCCGAGTGCGAGTCGGCGATCGCGAAGACGATCAGCAGGGCGATCACGAGGGCGGCGAGAAAGGCGGCGGCGCCGACGCCGGGACCGACGATCGCCGCCCCTGCGACACCGCCGACGATCGCCGTCGCGGCGACCAGGGCCTGGGTCAGCGGCTTGCGCAGCAGCTGCTTGAAGTAGTGACCGCGGAGGTCGTCGGCGTCGTCCGGCGCGGCCGTCGCTGTGGTCTCTGCCCCCTCGTCCTCCACGCGCGCAACCTAGCTCACGGGTGCAAATGGGGTTGCACGATGGGATCGTGTTGCAAAGTGGGAGAAAGTGGGTTAGTGTGCCGCTCGAGTTGAAGCCCAGGACCGGGGTGGTGAGGTTCCTCCCACCTCATCACTCCGGTCCTAACTCTTTCCCAGGCCCAAGAAAGGACGCTCACGGGGATGGCATTTCGGGGGCTCTACGAGCACAGCCTCGACTCCAAGGACCGGCTCACGGTTCCGTCGCGGTTCCGGGCAGCCCTTTCCGACGGGGTGGTTCTCTCCAAGGGCTTCGACCCCTGCGTCTGGGTGCACACGACCGATGAGTTCGAGCAGCTCTCCGAGCGCTTCCTGGCGCCCCACAGCCCCTTCGGCGGCGACGCCCGCCGCCTGCGCCGCCGCTTCCACGGCGGCTCCTTCGACGAGACGCTCGACTCGGCCGGCCGCATCCGCGTCCCCAAACCGCTGATCGAGCACGCCGCCCTCGCCGGTCCCTGCGTCGTGATCGGCGCCGGCGAGTACCTGGAGATCTGGAACGCCGACGCCTGGGTCAAGCAGGAGGAAGAGCTGGACGCGACCGCTCCCGAGATCGCCGAGGGTCTCGCCGCGAGCGGGGGGACCGAGTGAGATGGCAGCCCATGCCCTCGCCATTGCCGCTCCCGCAAGCGCAACCATCTTGAAGATGCCGACCGAGCACCAACCCGTCCTCGCGCCCGAGCTGACCCAGCTGCTGGCCCCGCGGCTGGGGCAGACTGCGGTCGACTGCACCTTCGGCGGCGGCGGCCACGCGCGCCGCATCGCCGCCGAGTTGGGCCCCACCGGCACCCTCGTCTGCATCGACCGCGATCCGGCCGCCGAGATCCGTTTCGAGCGCTTCGCGGCGGAAACCGACTGTCAGACCCGTTTCCTCGGTCTCGACTTCGCGGCAGGGCTTCGCACCCTGTATGGCGAAGGCCTACGCCCAGAGATGGTCTACATGGACCTCGGCATGTCCTCGATGCAGGTCGACGCCTGGGAGCGGGGCTTCTCCTATTCCTACGACGCGCCCCTCGATATGCGCATGGACACCCGCCAACAGCTCAGCGCCGCCGACCTGCTCAACGAGTGGCCGGAGTCGCGGATCGCCCAGGCGCTGCGGCGCTTCGGCGAGGAGCGCTACGCCGGCGGGATCGCACGCGAGATCGTCCGCCGCCGGCCGCTGCAGACCACCTCCGACCTGGTCGCCGCGGTCAAGGCCGGCATCCCCACTTCCGCCCGCTTCGCCGGCGGTCACCCAGCCAAGCGCACCTTCCAGGCGATCCGGATCGCCGTCAACGGCGAGCTCGACTCGCTCGACGATGCGCTGCCGACCGCCTGGCGGATGCTGCCTGTCGGCGGCAGGCTCGCCGGGATCTCCTTCCACTCACTGGAGGATCGGCGGGTCAAGCGTTTCCTCGCGGAGCGCGCCAAGGGCTGCATCTGCCCGCCGGAGCTTCCGATCTGCGTCTGCGGCCGCGAGCCCGAGGCCGAGCTGCTGACCCGGCGCGCCGTCGCGCCCGGGACGGAGGAGGTCGCCGCCAACCCGCGCGCCAAGTCCGCTCACATGCGTGTCGCCGTCAAGATCGCCGAGGCGGTCTGATGGAGGCTGCGACCGTACGCAGGGCCGCCGCCGCTCCGGCGCCAGTGCGCCGTAGGGCCGCCGTCCCGGCCCCGGCTCGGGCGCCGCAGCGCACCCGCCCCAAGCCGAAACGCTCCGCCGGCGCGCAGCTGATCCCGATCGCCACCGGCGCCGCGCACGCGGTCCGCGGTCTGCCCGACACCAGCCTGATGGTCCGGCTCACGCGCGGCCGGGCCTGGATCGGCCTACTCGGCGTGCTGCTGGCGGGGATCGTCGGTCTCAACGTCCTCACCCTCAGCTTCGCCGCCACCGCCGGCCAGATCGACCAGAACATCCAGGCCCTCGACCAGGAGAACTCGATCCTCCGCAGCCGCGACGCGCAGCGCTCCGGCGTCGCCCGCGTCCGCCACGACGCGGCGGTGCTGGGACTGACCGTCCCCACCGGGGACGGCGTCGACGCTCTGCGGCACCGGCCCAACGACGTCGCTGTCGCGGCGAAACGCCTCGCCGCGGCCGGCACCGCCTACTGAGGAACGGCGGCGAATGAAGATCATCGAGCGAAGGATCGGCCTCCTCTTCGCCGGCTTCCTCCTCTGCTTCCTATTCATCCTCCTCCGCGCCTTCTGGCTGCAGGGAGTGCAAGGGGCCCAGCTCGCTTCCGAAGCGGCCTACCAGCAGAACGAAACGGTCCGGGTCCCGAGCCTGCGCGGCAGCCTGCTCGACCGCCACGGCAACGAGCTGGCGGCCTCCGAAGACGCCGCCACGGTCTTCGCCGTGCCCTTCGAAGTCAACAAGCCGGTCCGTGCCGCCGAGGAGCTGGCGCCGATCCTCGACCTCGACTCCGACGAGCTGCTGCGCTCGCTGACCGCCGATTCGGGCTACGAGGTCCTTGCCCGCAAGGTCGCGATGCCGACCGCCGCGCGGATCGAACGGCTCGGGCTACAGGGGATCGGCCAGGACCCCGACAGCCGCCGCACCTACCCGCAGGGCGAGTTGGCGGCGCAGGTGGTCGGTGCGGTCGGGACGGAAAACGAAGGCCTGACCGGGCTCGAGGAGGGCGAGGATGAGGTGCTGGGCGGGAACGATGGCGAACGGCGCGTGGTCAAAGACGCCAAGGGCGAGCCGATCCGGGTCGAGACCGTGACCTCCGGCGAGGACGGCGAAGATATCCAGCTCACTCTCGACCCGGCGATCCAGGCCAAGGCCGAGGACGTGCTGACCGAAGTGGGGGAAACCTATTTGCCCAAGGGCGCCACGGCGGTCGTCATGGATCCCCGCACCTCGGAGGTGCTGGCGATGGCGAACTGGCCGCCGTTCGATCCCACCGATCTCTCCGACGCCAGCGCCGAGGACCTGATGAACAGGGCGACCGGATTCAACTACGAGCCGGGCTCGACCTTCAAGGCCTTCACCGTGGCGGCGGCGCTGGAGGACAAAGAGGTGACGCCGACCTCCACCTACACCCTGGAACCGACGATCAAAGTCGCCGACCGCACGATCGAGGAGTCGCACCCGCGGGGGACGGCGACGATGTCGGTCGCGGAAATCCTCGCCCACTCCTCGAACGTTGGCGCGGTGACTATCGGCCTCGGGCTCGGCAGCGAGCGCTTCAGCCGCTGGATCTCCCGCTTCGGCTTCGGGCGGCGCACGGGGGTCGAGTTCCCGGCCGAGGAAATCGGGATCGTGCCGTCGCTGGAGGAGTACTCGGGCTCGACGATGGGCAACCTGCCGCTCGGCCAGGGCCTCTCGGTGACGCCTATGCAGATGATGGCCGGCTACGCGGCGATCGCCAACGGCGGCATCATGCGCCAGCCGCGCCTGATCAAGCGTGTAGGCGACGAGGAGCTGTCTGTGCCAGAGGGGCGGCGGGTGATCGGCCAGGACGTCGCCGCCGAGGTGCGGACGATGCTCGAGGGTGTGCTCGGGCCCGGCGGCACCGCTTCCGAGGTCAGCGTGCCCGGCTACACGCTCGCGGGCAAGACCGGAACCGCCGAGGTTGCCGAAAACGGCACCTACTCGGAGACCAAGTACGTCGCCTCGTTCATCGGCTTCGCCCCCGTCCAGGACCCGAAGCTGCTGGTCTCGGTGATCGTCGACCAGCCCCAGGGTGAAATCTACGGCGGCACCGTGGCGGCGCCCGCCTTCGGCCGGATCGCGGCCTTCGCGCTGCCCTATCTGGGCGTGCCGCAGGAATAGAGCGGCCGCGACGCGGGAACCGCCCAGTGGCGCTCCTAGAATCGGCATCGTCGGTGGAACTCGCGGAGTTGATCAGAGGGATCGAGGCCATCAAGGTGGCCGGCGACGCGAGCGTCGAGATCGCGGATCTCGCCTACGACAGCCGCAGGGTCGGGCCGGGGACGTTGTTCTTCTGCGTGCCGGGAGAGAAGGTGGACGGGCACGAGTTCGCCACCGCCGCCGTCGAGGCTGGCGCCGCCGGGCTCGTCGTCGAGCGCGAGCTGGGGGTGGACGTGCCTCAGGTGTTGGTGCCGAGCGCGCGGGCGGCGATGGCGCCGCTTGCGGCACGATTCTGGGGCGACCCGACGGCGGAGCTGAAGGTGGTCGGGATCACCGGCACCAACGGCAAGACGACGACCGCCTTCCTGGTCCGGGAGATCCTCGAGTCGGCCGGCGTCCAGTGCGGGCTGCTGGGAACCGTGAAGCAGGTGGTCGTTGGGGCCGAGGAGGAGGTCGAGCGGACCACCCCCGAGGCGATCGACTTGCAGGCCACCTTCCGCCGCATGGTCGACGGTGGCGACCGCGCCTGTGCGATGGAGGTCTCCTCGCACGCCCTGGAGTTGCACCGCTGCGACGCGATCGACTTCGACGCCGCCCTCTTCACCAACCTGACCCAGGACCACCTCGACTTCCACGGCGACATGGAGGACTACTTCCTCTCCAAGCGCAAGCTGTTTGGGATGGGGCCAGGGGCGGCGATCGTCAACGTCGACGATCCCTACGGGCGGCGCCTGGCGGAGGACTTCGAGTGCCTGACCTGCTCCGCCGAGGGCGCCGAGGCCGACTACAGCGCGCGCGAGGTCAGCTTCGACGCCAGCGGCGCCACCTTCACCGTGTCGATGGGCCGAAAAGTCCACTCAGGTTCGTCGTCTCGGCCCGTCGACACCGAAGATTCGTCTTTTCGGCCCGTCGGCGGGGAGGTCGGGGTGCGGACCGCCCTCCCCGGCCACTTCAACGTCGCCAACGCGCTCGGGGCGCTGGCGACCGCTGCGGCGCTTGGGGTCGAGCCCGCGGTCGCGGCGGCGGGGCTGGCACAGGCGTCTCCGCCGCCGGGCCGGTTCGAGCCGCTCGATGAGGGGCAGAAGTTCGCCGTCGTCGTCGACTACGCCCACACGCCGGACTCGCTGGAGAACGTGCTGCGTGCCGCGCGTCGGCTGACGGTGGGGCGGCTGATCTCGGTCTTCGGCGCCGGCGGCGACCGCGACCGCGACAAGCGACCAAAGATGGGGCGGGCCGCGGTCGAGCACTCCGACCTCGCCGTCGTCACCTCGGACAACCCGCGCTCCGAGGACCCCGACGCGATCGTCGCCGAAGTCGTGGCCGGGATCGGCGAGGGCGCGGAGCTGCACGTCGAGCCCGACCGCCGCGCGGCGATCGCCTTCGCCCTGCGCAGCGCCCGGCCTGGCGACATGGTCGTGATCGCCGGCAAGGGCCACGAGCAGGGGCAGGAGTTCGAGGGCGGCCGCAAGATCCCCTTCGACGATCGCGAGGTCGCGCGCGAGGAGTTGCGCGGCTTGGGCAGCGCGGCATGAGGCTGGCGGCGGAGGAGATCGCCACGGCGATGGGGGCCGAGATCGTCGCCACCGGCGGCGACGGCTCGCCGCGGCGCGCGACGATCGACTCCCGCGCGGCTGACGAGGGCGACCTCTTCTTCGGCCTGCGCGGCGAGAACGTCGACGGCGGCCGCTTCGCCCCCGACGCGATCGCCGTCGGCGCCTGGGGCGTCGTCATCGATCGGGATCGGGAGGAGGGCTTGTCCGGCGCCTGGGTCTTCGCGGTCGACGATCCGCTCGCCGCCATGCAGGCACTCGCCCGCGCCTGGCGGCGCGCGCTCGGCGCCAGGGTCGTCGGCGTAACCGGCTCGGTCGGCAAGACCTCGGTCAAGGACATCGCGCGGGCGTTGCTGCCGGGCCGGGTCCACGCCAACCGCGAGAACCTCAACACCGAGATCGGGTTGCCGCTGACCGTGCTCGAAGCGCCGCCGGACACCGACGTGCTGGTGCTGGAGATGGCGATGCGCGGCGCCGGCCAGATCGCCGAGCTGGCCGCGATCGCCGAGCCCGAGGTCGGCGTCGTCACCAACGTCGGGCCGGTCCACGTCGAGCTGCTCGGCTCGGTCGAGGCGATCGCGGCCGCCAAGGCCGAGCTGCTCGCGGCGCTCCCCGCGAGCGGCGTAGCCATCGCTCCCGCCCAGGCGGGGGAGCTCGAGCCGCACCTGCGTGGCGTCCCACGGCTGGTCCGCTTCGGTGCTGGCGGCGACGTCGAAGCGGTCGAGCACAAGGTCGAGGAGGGGGTCACCGAGGCGCTGCTGGAGACACCCGCCGGCTGCCAGCTCTTCCACTTTCCATTCACCGAGCCGCACAACCTGATCAACGCCCTGGCCGCCGTCGCGATCGGCATCGCCTTGGAGGCGCCACTCTCCGAGATGGCCGACCGCGCTGCGAACATTGGCTTCTCCCGCTTCCGGGGCGAGCGCCTCGAGCTGGGCGAGGGGATCGTCCTGGTCAACGACTGCTACAACGCCAACCCGGTCTCGATGCGCGCCGCACTCGACCACCTCGTCTCGTTCGAGGGTGGCCGCCGGATCGCGGTCCTCGGCGAGATGGCCGAGCTCGGGCCGGAGGCGCCGCGCTACCACCGGGAGGTCGGCGAGCACGCGCGGACGCACGGCGTCGACCTCGTGATTGGGGTCGGCGAGCCGGCTCGCGAGTACTACCCGGACGAGCTGGTCGCCGCGCCCGGGGAGGCGGCCGAGCTGCTCGCGGCGCAGCTGGCGCCCGGCGACACCGTCCTGGTCAAGGGCTCGCGCTCGGCCGGGCTGGAGGCCGTCGCCGAGGCTCTCCCGGAGCTGCTGGCTCAGGAGGGCACCACCTAATGGGCGAGGTTCTGATCGCCGGCATGGCGGCGATGTTGATCTGCATCTTCCTCGGTCCCAAATTCATCGCCTACCTGCGGGTGAAGGAGTTCGGCCAGCACATCCGCGAGGACGGGCCGCAGGAGCACCACGCCAAGGCGGGCACGCCGACGATGGGCGGGCTGATCATCTTCGCCTCGATCTGCGTTCCCTATCTGGTCCTCTCCGACCGCGACGCGCAGAGCCTCGCCGTGTTCGGCGTCGCGCTGGGCTGCGCCGCGCTCGGCTTCGCCGACGACTTCGTCAAGATCGTCAAGCGCCGCTCGCTTGGCCTCTCGGCCCGCTGGAAGCTGCTTTTCCAGCTGCTGCTGGCGCTCGGCCTCTGGTGGGTGGCGCGCCACGAGGTCGGCCTCGAGCCGATCCTCGAGTTCCGGATCGGCGACGCCAGCCTCGAGCTCGGACCGGTCCTCTACTTCGTCCTCGTCTTCCTCGTGATCGGCGGCACCTCGAACGGCGTCAACCTCACCGACGGCCTCGACGGCCTCGCCGCCGGCTCCTGCGCGGTCGTCCTCCTCGCCTACACGGCGATCGCCTTCGTCACCCAGGGACAGCAGGACCTGGCGCTGCTCTCCGCCTGCCTGGTCGGCGCCTGCATCGGATTCCTCTGGTTCAACGCCTTCCCGGCTTCGATCTTCATGGGCGACACCGGCTCGCTCGGCCTCGGCGGCGCGATCGGCGCCCTCGCCGTGATGACCCAGACTGAGGTGCTGCTGGTCATCATCGGCGGCATCTTCGTGATCGAGGCGCTCTCGGTCGCGATCCAGGTCTTCTCCTTCCGCACCTTCCGCCGCCGCGTCCTCTTGATGGCGCCGCTGCACCACCACTTCGAGATGATGGCCTGGTCGGAGACCAAGATCATGCTCCGCTTCTGGATCGTCGCCGCCGTCTGCTCCGGCATCGGCTTCACGCTGTACCAGCAGTCGATCGGGCGCTAGCGTCGCGGCAGTGCCGCAGCGACCCAGAGAACATGTTGTTGGTGAACGAGCGATCAAGGCCGTCAGCAACCTGATTGCGGATGCCGGCTATGCGGTGGAGGGAGTCGAAAACGACTATGGCGAAGACCTCCTCGTCCAGACAAGCCACGCGGGAAAACTGGATGCCAGTCGCCTTTGGTTCCAAGTCAAGGGCACGGAGGACAGCGATCGCTTGAAACTGAAGGGGGGCGGTTTCAGCCTCTCCGTCCCTTTCGGGCACGCAGTGAGGTGGTCCCGAAGCGCCGATTTGGTGGTAGCGGTTCTATGGGATGTCCGATGCGGTTCGGGCTGGTATGCGATGCCTCTTCAGCAGGTTGACGAGTGGCGGGGGATGGAGTCCGCACGGCGGACGACCACATTGCATTTCGATGAGACTGATCTATTCGACTTGGCTGCCGTTGAGCTTCTTGCATGGGAGTCTCGTATCGAGCACTACCGTCTCCTGACGCTTAGCGCCAAGGACTACGAAAAGGATTTCGAGAATCAGGAGGGCTTCAACTGGTCTCCTCAGCGAGTAATCGTTGCCTTGAGCTTTGCCTCCCTCATCGGACTCGTTGAGGAGCATCCAAATCGACCCGATGCCTTCCGTGTAAAGCAAGAAGTTCGTGACAAGCTCGCAGAGAACTTCAAGCTTGAGGACGTGAAAGACGACCCGAAGTCAGCTGTTTACATGGCTGCGATAAGGACCGTCTTCGACTGTTTGAATCGGCGAGGCGAGGGGCTCTCTTTGCCGAGGATCCTGATCGAGGAGACAGCAGAGGTTCTGGTTACAGCGCTTGATCTGAAGCAGGTCTGGGAAAAGGCAGAGTCCTAGCTCGCACAGAGGCCGTCGGGGCCTGTCGCGAAGATTGGGGGATGAGCGTGCCCCCGCCCCGCAAGCCGCGACCGCCCCTGCCCGAAGGTCCATATCTGGTCGTGGGACTTGCCAGATCGGGGCAGGCTGCGGCACGGCTGCTGGCTGGGCGCGGGGGGAAGGTGACAGGGGTCGATTCCGGGCACCCGGAGGGGGCGGCAGGGCTTCGTGAGGTTGGCGTCGAAGTCGTCCTGGATGCAGACGGATTGGCTCTCCTGGAGGGAGTCCGGACGGTGGTCAAGAGCCCCGGCGTGCCGCGGGAGGCGCCAGTGATCGCGGCGGCGCTGGAGCGCGGCGTCGACGTCATCGGCGAGCTCGAGCTCGCCTGGCGGGCGATCCCCAACCGCTTCGTCGCCATCACCGGGACCAACGGCAAGACGACGACGGTCGAGCTGCTCGGTCACATCTACCGCTCGGCCGGCGAACCGGTCGCGGTCGCCGGCAACGTCGGCACGCCGCTCACCTCGCTGGTGAGGGAGGTCGACCCCGCCGCGACCGTCGTCTGCGAGGCGTCCAGCTTCCAGCTCGAGGACAGCGTCGCCTTCGCGCCCGAGTGCGCCGTCTTCCTCAACCTCGCCCCCGACCACCTCGACCGCCACGGCGACCTCGACTCCTACTTGGCGGAGAAGCTGAAGATCTTCGCCAATCAGGGCAATGACGACCTCGCCGTCTACAACGGCGACGACCCAGCCCTGGCCGGGATCGACCTCGGCGGCTGCGCGCGGCGGATCTCCTTCTGCCACGGCGCCGGCCCCGACTGCGAGGTGGCGCTGGCGGAGGGATCGATCTTCTACGACGGCGAGCCGCTACTGCGGGTCGAGGAGCTCGGCCTCTTCGGCGAGCACAACGTCGCCAACGCGATGGCCGCGGCCGCGGCCGCCTTGGCGATGGGGCTCGGCCGCGACGCCGTGCGGGAGGGCCTGCGCAGCTTCGCCGGCGTTCCGCATCGGCTCGAGCAGGTCGCTGCCAAGCGGGGCGGGGTTCGCTTCGTCAACGACTCGAAGGCGACCAACGTCGCCTCGGCGACGGTGGGAATCCGTGCCTTCGAGGAGGGTGTCCACGCGATCCTTGGCGGCAGCGAGAAGGGCGAGAGCTACGCGCCGCTGCTCGATCCGGTGCGCGAGCGCTGCCGCGCGGTCTACCTGACCGGCGCCTCGGCGGAGCGCCTGGCTGAGGCCCTGGCGCCGGCGGTCGAGACCGGCGTGCCGCTCTATCGCTGCGCCGACCTCGAGGAGGCGGTGGGGCGGGCCGCCGTCGCCGCCGAACCGGGCGAGGTCGTGCTGCTCTCGCCGGCTTGCGCCAGCTTCGACGCCTTCGAGAACTTCGAAGCGCGCGGCGATCGTTTCCGCGAGATCGTCGAGGGGCTGTCGTGAAAAAGAAAGGACAGCCGCGCAAGAAAGCGCCGGCGAAGCGGAAAACCACCGCGAAACGCAAAGCGCCGCTGAAGAAGCGAGCCCGGGCCCGCGCCGCGGCTCTCCCCGCCGAGTACAACATGCTGCTCACGGCGACGCTCTGCCTGCTCGCCTTCGGCGCCGTGATGGTCTTCTCGGCCAGCTCGACGACGCGGGTGCTGAGCGACGGCGGCCTCTCCGATAGCGCCTTCTACCTGAAGCGGACCGTGATGTTCGGCCTCGTCGGCCTCGTCGTCATGCACCTCGTCGCGCGCCATGGCCTCACCTTCGTTCGCCGCCTGACACCCGCGATCCTGGCGCTTTCCTTCTTCCTGCTCTTCGCCGTCCTCGTCGCCGGCACCACGGTCAACGGCTCCAGCCGCTGGCTCGGTTCTGGCTTCCTCCAGATCCAGCCTTCCGAGCTAGCCAAGGTGGCCCTGATCCTCTACGGCGCCGATCTGCTGGCGAACAAACCGAAACGGGAATTGACCCTGCAGGGGGTGATGCCGTTCCTCCTCGTCGCCGGTCTCGCCGCGCTGCTGATCGTCGCCGAGCCCGACCTGGGGACGACGATGGTGGTCGCCTTCGCCGTCGCCGCCACCCTGGTCGCGGCCGGCGTCCGTCTCCGGGATCTCGCCCTGGTTGGTCTCGTGCTCGCCTTCTTCGGGCTCCTGATGACGCTGATCGAGCCCTACCGTATGGCCCGCCTCACGGCCTTCCTCGATCCCGCCGCCGATACCAGCGGGGCCGGGTTCCAGGCGGCCCAGGCGAAGATCGCGCTCGGCTCGGGCGGGCTCTTCGGCGTCGGTATCGGCAACGGCGTGCAGAAGGCCTTCTATCTGCCCGAGGCGCACACCGACATGATCTCCGCCGTGATCGGCGAGGAGCTCGGCCTGGTCGGGATCGTCGGCGTCGTCGGCCTCTTCTCGCTTTTCGGCTACGCCGGGCTGCGCATCGCCCAGAAAGCCAAAGACCGCTACGGCAAGCTGCTCGTCGCCGGCCTCACCTCGCTGGTGCTGGTGCAGGCGACGATCAACCTCTTTGCTGTGATGGGGCTGGCGCCGCTGACCGGGGTGCCGTTGCCCTTCGTCTCCTATGGCAACAGCAGCCTGCTGACGACCCTCTTCGCGGTCGGGCTGATCCTCAACGTCGCCCGGGGCGGGACCGGCGGCGCTGGCAAACTGCGCCTCGTCGAGGGTGGCCGCTCACGGGCACCCAGCAAAGGAAGGAGCCGATCGAGCAGTGCCAGGAGTCGCAAGAGTGGTGGTGGCGGCGGGCGGAACGGCCGGGCACGTCGTGCCGGCCATAGCGGTCGCCGACGAGCTTCGGGCTAGCGGCGCCGAGGTGTCCTTTCTCGGCACCCGCGAGCGGGTCGAGGCCGAGCTGGTCCCCGCGGCCGGCTACGAGATCGACTTCCTCGAGGTGCGCGGGATCGACCGGCGCAACCCGCTGCGGGCGGCACGGGCGGCCGCCGAGGCGCTGACCGCGGTCGGCGCCGCGCGCCGCGCGATCAGGGCCCGGCAGGCGGACGTGGTGATGGGCGGCGGCGGCTTCGTCGCCGGTCCCGCTGGCCTGGGGGCGGCTTTCTCGCGCGTGCCGCTCGTCCTCACCGAGGCCGACAGCCACCTTGGCCTCGCCAACCGCATCCTCGCCGGCCGCGCGCGCCGCGTCTGCCTCGCCTTCCCGATCGCCGGGCGCGAGGGAGAGCGCTACGTCCTCACCGGCAGGCCGGTGCCGGCGGCGGTGCTGCAGGCGGACCGCGACCGGGCCCGGGAGCGGTTCGGGATCTCCGCGGAGGAGCGCTGCCTGCTGGTCATCGGCGGCAGCCAGGGTGCGCGCTCGATCAACGTCGCCGCGATCGCGGCCTTCGCCGAGCGCGACGGCCGCGACTTCCATGTCGTCCACGTTTCCGGCCGGCGCGATTTCGAAGAGCTGCAGGTGCGCCTGGCGGCCGCGCCGCACCCAGACCGCTACACGCTGCTCGCCTACGAGCCCGACCTCGGCGACGGCCTCGCCGCCTGCGACCTCGTCCTCGGCCGCTCCGGCGGCTCGATCTTCGAGCTGACCGCGGCGGGGCGGCCGGCGATCCTCGCTCCCTACCCGCACGCCACCGCGGGTCACCAGAGCACCAATGCAGCCTGGATGGCCGCGGCCGGTGCGGCGACCGTGATCGCCGACGAGGAGCTGACCGCGGAGCGGCTCGGCGAGGAGGTCGCCGCGGTGCTCGGCAGTGGGGAGCGGCTCGTCGCGATGACTGCGGCCTCGGCCGCGCTGGCGAAGCCCGACGCGGCGCGGCGCATCGCCGATGCCGTGCTCGCAGAGGCGCGGCAATGACGCCGCCGGGCCGCGACTGGGGATCGCGCCGACTCCACTTCATCGGCATCGGCGGCGCCGGGATGAGCGGGCTCGCCCTGGTCTGCCGCGAGCTGGGGGCGACCGTGACCGGCAGCGACCGCGCCGACTCCTCTTATATGGAGCGGCTGCGCAAGGCGGGCGTCGAGCCCGCGGTCGGGCACGATGCGGCGAACCTCCCCGAGGGCGCCGAGGTGGTGGTCTCCACCGCGATCGGGGCCGACAACCCGGAGCTGGAGCTGGCCCGGGAGCGGGGCCTTCCTGTCCTTCACCGCGGCGACCTACTGGCCGAGCTCTGCGCCGAGAAGCGCCTGATCGCCATCGCCGGCACCCACGGCAAGACGACGACGAGCGCGATGCTGGCCTGGGCGCTGCGCAGGACCGGGGCCGACCCGGCCTTCTTCATCGGCGGCGAGGTGCCCGGCCTGAGTGAGGAGGGGGAGGCAACGAACGCTGGCTGGGGCAGCGGCGAGTGGGTCGTCGCCGAGGCGGATGAGAGCGACGGCAGCTTCGGCAAGCTGAAGCCGGAGATCGCGGTCATCACCAACGTCGAGATGGACCATCACTCGCACTGGGGCTCGCTGGCGGAGCTCCAGCGCGCCTTCGACCGCTTCGCGGCGGGGGCCGACGGAGTCGTGACCCCAACGGACTTCGACCTCGACTTGCCCGGACCGGCCGAGTTCGTCCTGGCGGTCCCCGGCCGCCATAACCTGCTCAACGCCCGCGCGGCACTGGCCGCTGTCGGGCTGGCTGGCCTCGACGTCGAGGCCGCGTCCGCGGCGCTCGCCGACTTCCCCGGCGTCCGCCGCCGCCTCGAGCTGCGGGGCTCGCGCGACGGCGCTTCGGTCTACGACGACTACGGCCACCACCCGACCGAGGTGCGGGCGGCGCTCTCGGCCCTGCGGGAGCTCGGTCCCGAGCGCCTGATCGCCGTCTTCCAGCCTCACCTCTACTCGCGCACCAAGGTCTTCGCGCCGCAGTTCGGCGCGGCGCTGGCGCTCGCCGACGAGGTCGCGGTGCTCGACGTCTACCCGGCCCGCGAGGAGCCGGTCGGTGAGCTCGCCGGGGTCAGCGGCCTCGACGTGGCGCGCGCCGCCGCCGACCGGATGGGAGGGAGGCGGGTGCTGTGGACGCCAACCGTCGAGGCAGCTCAGGACGCGGTCGCCGCGGATCTCGGTCCCGGCGACGTCCTGGTCACGGTTGGCGCCGGCGACGTCTTCCGCGTCGCCGAGGCCCTGGTCGGCGGGGGAGGGAGAGCGGTGAGCGATTCTCCCGCGGGCCTGGAGCGCGACTACCCCCTGGCGCGGCTGACCACCGTGCGGACGGGGGGTGCCGCTGAGTGGTTCGCCCGCCCTGGCGATGAGGACAGGTTGGTGGAGCTCCTTGCCTGGGCCGAGCAAGAGGATCTGGCAATCGGCGTTGTTGGCTCCGGGTCCAACCTGCTCGTCGCCGACGAGGGCTTCCGCGGCCTCGTGCTCAAGCTCGACGGCGAGCTGGCGGCGATCGAGCGCGACGGCGACTGCCTGCTCTGCGGCGGCGGCGCCAGGCTGCCCTCGGCGGCGGCGAAGGCAGCGGGATGGGGCCTCTCCGGAATCGAGTTCGGGGTCAACATCCCCGGCACGGTCGGCGGGGCGGTGAAGATGAACGCCAACGCCTACGGCGGCCAGCTCGCCGAGGTCCTGGAGTGGATCGACGTCTGCACCGCGGCCGGCAGCGAGCGCCGCCCACCCGAGCGACTCGGGTTCGCCTACCGCCGCTCGAACCTGCGCAGCGACGAACTGGTCGCCCGCGCCTGCTTCCGGTTGGCGCCCGGCGATCCCGAGGCGATCAAGGAGACGATGGCCGGGATGCGGAGCCGGCGCCACGAGGCCCAGCCCTCCGGGATCAAGACCTTCGGCTCGACCTTCAAAAACCCCGACGACGAGCGCGCCGAAGGGCACACAGCCGGCCAGTTGCTAGAGGCGGCCGGCTGCCGGGGCCTGCAGGTGGGCGGCGCGCGCCTCTCCGAGAAGCACGCCAACTTCGTCGAGAACGCGGGCGAGGCGACGACCGCCGACGTGCTGGAGCTGATGAGCGCGGCTCGCCGCCGCGTCCACGAGCGCTTCGGCGTGGTGCTGGAGCCGGAGGTTCAGCTGCTCGGCGAGGTGAGCTGGCCGGAGGGCTGGGAGCTGTGAGGCGGGTCTTGATCCTCGTCCTCGTCGCGGTGCTGGCGCTGGCCGCTGTTTACCAGTTGGTCCTGCGTGACACCAAGGTCTCCGGCGAAGTGGTCGGCTCGCGTCCGGTGGCGACGATCGGCAGCGGCTCGGAAGCGGTCGGCGTCGCCGCCGACGGGACGATCCTGCGTTGGCTGCCGCTCTCCGAGGGGGTCGCGCTGCCGCAGCTGCCAATCAGCACGCCTCCGGACAAAGAACGGCTCGCCGGCACGCTGCTCGCCCAGGCGCGGGTGCTGGGGGCCGCGCCCGAGGCGCTCCGACCCCACATCGCCAGTAGCTATTACGGCGAAAGCGGGGTCGACGTCGAGCTGCGCGCGGGGATCGAACTGCGCTTCGGCGACGCCTCGCGCCTGGAGAAGAAGTGGAGGGCGGCGGCGACCGTCCTCGCTGACCCCTCGGTAACGACGGGGGATTATGTAGATCTGCACGCCCCGAGGCGACCGGCGGTGTATGGCTCTGGGCATGAACTTCCGCCCATTCCTTGAACCCTCGACCTCAGGGTGAGACTAGCCAAAGTCTCAAGTTATGCTTGAGATATGCCGATTGCAGGATGCGTACCGCGCGTTTGACAGGTGTCCGTAAATGCCCTACGTTGAGCGCAATTTCCGAGGTTGCAGCGTAGACTTGAACTCTTAAGCATCGCTGTAGCGTCGGACAGAACAAAGGCTCAACTCAAATGCCAGCCCAGTCGAGGGTGGCAGCTGGAGAAATCGGGAGATGGAATCCACTTACCTTGCGGTGATCAAGGTCGTCGGAGCAGGCGGCGGCGGTACCAATGCTGTCAGCCGGATGGTCGACGCGGGAATCCGCGGCGTCGAGTTCGTCGCGGTCAATACCGATGCGCAGGCGCTGCAAGCCTGTGACGCCGACATCAAGCTCTCGATTGGCCAGGAGCTAACCCGCGGCCTCGGCGCCGGCGGCAACCCCGAGGTCGGGGCGGGCGCCGCGGCGGAGAGCCGCGATGAGATCAAGGAGGCGCTGAAGGGCGCCGACATGGTCTTCGTCACCGCTGGCGAGGGCGGCGGCACGGGCACCGGCTCAGCCCCGGTGATTGCCGAAATCGCCAAGGAAGAGATCGGCGCGCTAACCGTCGGCGCCGTGACCAAGCCTTTCGAGTTCGAGGGCAAGCGACGGATGCAGCAGGCGCTCGAGGGCATCGAGAAGCTGCGCAACAACGTCGACACCCTGATCATCGTCCCCAACGAGAAGCTGCTGCAGGCGGTCGAGCGGCGCACGAGCGTGCTGGAGGCATTCCGTCAGGCCGATGACATCCTGCGCCAGGGCGTGCAGGGCATAACCGACCTGATCACGATCCCCGGCCTGATCAACCTCGACTTCGCCGATGTGCGCACGATCATGCGCGACGCCGGCTCGGCCCTGATGGGAGTCGGCACCGCCTCGGGTGAGACGCGCGCGATCGACGCCGCCAAGGCGGCGATCACCTCGCCGCTGATCGAGGAGTCGATCAAAGGCGCGACCGGGATGCTGCTCAACATCACCGGCCCCGAGGACCTTGGCCTGTTCGAGGTCAACGAGGCGGCCCAGCTGGTCCAGCAGGAGGCCGACGACAACGCCAACATCATCTTCGGCTCAGTCGTCGATCAGTCGATGAAGGATGAGGTGAGGGTGACCGTGATCGCCACTGGCTTCGAGGGCTTCGAGCTTCTCGCCCGCTCGCCGCAGCGGGTGCGGCGCCGCTACGAGAGCCGCCCCCGGATCTCCGCCGAGGACACGGACATTCGCAAACTGCGGGTCTCAGACGACGACA
>Ga0190272_10000304_pt1 | contig 27695 bp, 21 predicted proteins | sample Popmic504T_FD_133746 | JGI IMG/M metagenome (GOLD analysis project Ga0190272, IMG submission 133746) | Populus adjacent soil microbial communities from riparian zone of Shoshone River, Wyoming, USA - 504 T | ecosystem: Environmental > Terrestrial > Soil > Riparian zone | place: USA: Wyoming...
ACGGTAGAAAGTTTGACCCAGATTACATGAAAGAGATCGTTCCCGACATGGCGATTGCTGTCGGTCTCGCCTTGAGAGGAGTGGAAGCGGCATGATCAAAATAAACCTGCTTGAATCTATTACCGACCGGCCCACTGGTGCAGCGCTAGTGGAATCCAAAGTGGCCAGTCCCAGGACGCAAACGCTCCTGCTCGCACTCACGGTGTTTAGCCTGTTGGTGCTCGGCGCCGGGTACGATTTTGTAAATGCGAAATCGAACCGCGAGACAGCTCAGCGCGAAGTTGAGAACCAGCGTCGCATAAATTTGCAAATGCTCGCAGTTAATAAGGAACAGGCGGAGCTGGAAAAGAAGGCACAGGACGTCCAGGGACGTATTGATGCGATCAAGAATTTGCGCCAGTCGCAACAGGGCCCAAGCGCAGTGCTTCGTGACATCAAATCGCGTTTTGACAGCGTTCCCGGTCTGTATCTAATGAGTCTGGAACAAAAAGACGGTGAGTTAACCATCAAAGGGATCTCGCCAAACGAGTATTCAGTCACGCGGTTCGGTCAGAGCCTCGAATTCTCCTCCGGGCTGTTCTCTAACCTAAACATTGAAACTTCGCGTGAGGCTTTGGGTCTAGTGGCCGACAAGGGTACACCAGCTGACGCGGTCGCCCCCAAGGTCGAGGTGATTGCGTTCACCGTGAAGTGCGCGTACGCCAAGCCTCAAGTCCAGCCTGCCACACCGGCCACGCCAGCTCAGGTGGCTAAGAAACAGTAAGCCTGCCATTCAATAACCCGCCTCAGTTGGGGAAGGAACTAAAAGATGAAAATTGGGAATATTCAAGCAATGCCCTGGTATCTGCGCCTGACGATGTTTGTCGGAGTGGCCGCCGTGATGTATGCGGGCTTTTGGTACTTCGTGACCAAGCCGACCCGCGCGGAAACCAAGGCTCTTAATGATGAGATCGCGCAGCTCCTGCCAAAGAACGCGCAAGCCCAAATTGCGTCGCAAAGACTGAGCGAGTTTCGTGCTCTCTATAAAACGAGGGAAGAAGAATACGAAGAGCTGAAGGCTTTGCTTCCTGAACAGCGTGAGCTGACGATGGTTTTGCAAGGTGTCCAGGATCGGGCGCGCAGCAATGGTTTGATGTTGTTGAAGTTTCTCCCCAAGGAAGATGTGACGGAGGGAAACTACAGCGGCAAAAAAATCGAAGTAAGTGTTACGAGCACTTTCGCCTCGCTGCGCTCTTTCTTTGATCACCTGGCTCGCTATCAGCGCATTGTCTCGGTAACAAACTTCAAAGTTAGTCAGATAGAGAAACAGACGTCCCGCGGCACTGTCGAAGCGACGTTTGACCTTACTGCCTATTACGTCTCCGCCGAGAAACTTCAGAAGCCAGCCGCGGCGACGCAGCCTGCAAGTACTGGTGGCGCTCCTAATGCAACCGCGCCAAAGGCTGCCCAATAGCTAATCCCCAAATATTTCACTAACGCTCTTCAGGACCTAACAATCATGAATCAAAAAACGAAAAACTTACGACGCGGATTTGCTGTTTGGCTGGTGGCTTCAGGCTTAACGGTCGGTGGCGCAGTTCTTACGGTGAATGCTCAGGAGAAGCCTGAGACCAAGCCCGCGCCAACGCGAACCAACACCGGTGGACGCGATCCCTTCAAGAGATTTGAGATCCGCGTGCCGGTAGTCAGGAAGACTGCGGTGGTCGCGCCTCCGTCAATCCAGGAGCGCATCGAGCAGTACAAGGCGCAAAAGCAGACGGCCATGATGGCCCGGATTGCAGCTCCTAAACCGACCACAGCGTTTCTCTTGAGCGAAGTTCAGGTAGTCGGAATCTCACGCTCACCTCGTGGATACGCAGCAATAGTCGAGGCTACGCCGATTAAACTGGCATACGTAATTTACCCGGGGGAGCGTTTCTACGACGGCCAGTTAGTGGCCATCGAAGATAATCGCCTCGTGTTCCGTCGTGAAACCGTTTTTTCGAATGGTAAGCGAGAGCGTTCAGTAGAACTCAAGGCCCTTCGCCAAGCCAACACCGTCGACACATTTGCGGCGGCGAAAGCGACCCCCGCTAACACTGCAGCCGAGGAACAGGAAAAGAAAGCGGAAGACAAGGCTGCCAAGCCCGAATAGTTTCTGGTTTCGAACCGGAGTAATGGTTCGAAATTCCTTCCACGCGTAACTGACGCTCTGCCTGATTAGATAGACCAGCTACGCCGTTTGACAATCAACCCCCGGATGAGCCGCGTTGTGCGGCGCGCGCTTCTGTTAACAGCAAGAGCGTAGCGCGTGGCGGTCGAGTCCAATAATTCCCTTAAGGAGGGAAACGATGGTTTACCAGTCTCTAATAACAGATGCCATGAAGAGGACTACGCTCGTCCTGGTACTCATGCTTTGCAGCGGGGGCCTCCTGACTGCAACTGAGAAGATTAATGATGTTGCTGCCGGCAAAGCCCCTGCGGCGATTGTCAAAGTTGACGAGCCGGTGGCGCAACAGTCGCCATCGCCTGTGCCAATGTTGACAGCCCCCGCTCCCTCGTCGCAGTCGCAGCAGGGACGTCAATATGGTCAGCCTGGCTTTATTGGCGAGCCCATTAACTTGAACGTCGTCAATGCGGATATTCGCGACATCCTCAACTACATCACTGAGCAATACAGCGTGAACTTCGTCATCGACTCTTCGGTAGCCGCAGTTCCGGTGACGGTGAATGTGCAGGAAGTACCTTGGAACGTCGCGCTGGATGCCGTCCTGAAAGCAAATCGCTTGGGAATTGAATCCGACGGGAATATCCTGCGGGTTGCGACGACCGAAGTGCTTTCCAAGGAATCGGCGACGCAAAAGGTAATTAACGAGTCGCGGCTTGATGCCTCGCCACTCGTTACCGAGTTCATCCGACTGAACTACGCCCGCGCCTCCGGAACTCTGGCCCAAGCTGCCGGCTCAACCGGTGCCTTCTCAGGTGGTGCCACCAATCTCAGCTTTAGCGGCGGTGCTGGCGGCGATGCAACCGGCGGAAGCGGCGATCAGGGTCTTCTCCCAATTATTTCGCGCCGTTTGTCACGTCGAGGTTCAATCGAAGTTGACGGACGCAGCAATACCCTCATCGTCACCGACGTAAAAGAAAATATCGAAGCGATTCGTCAGTTAACCGCGATTCTGGATCAGCCGGAACCGCAGGTTGAAATCGAAACGCGAATCGTAATCGCACAGCGAAACTTCAGCCGCGACCTCGGCGCCCAGCTTTCTGCCGGCGTTCTGAATCTCGGTCGTGGTGGCCTGGCCAATGTCTCTACGCTGCCTTCCACGAGTGGGACAGGTGGCACCGGTGGCGGTGGTACAGGTGCCGTCCGCAGTGGTACCAATCCATTTGGTGTTTTCGGCGGATTGGACGGAACGTCTCAGCCTCTCGGCTCCCTTGGAGCCGCCGCCGCAAGCACTGTTATTGGCTTGACGACGGGACTCTTCGGCACTGCGCAAATCAGCGCTGCAATTACCGCCGCGGAAACCAGAGGCGAAGCCAAGACCATTGCAACGCCTCGCGTCACAGCCTTGAATAATCGACCAGCTCAGATTGAGAGTGGTTCGCAGATTCCAGTGCAGACTACGCAAGCAGCGAGCGGAACCGCGGTGGTCACGACGACCTTCGTTTCCGTTCCATTGCGTCTTTCGATCACTCCGCAGATCACCGACGTCGGGACTGTTATCCTGCGCGTTACCATTGAAAACAACACCATCAACACCGGCATCGCCGTCGGCGGCGTCCCTGGCATCGACACTCAGCGCATGCAGACTGAAGTGCTGGTTCCAGATGGCGGTACGACTGTGATGGGCGGCGTCCTGGCAGATACCGAAGGCACGACTCGCCAACGCACTCCTGGTCTCGCGTCCATTCCAGTTGTTGGCAATCTTTTCAAACGTAAACTGGTTACGAAGCAGAGCACTGAGATTCTCTTCTTCATCACCCCGCACATCTATCGTCCTGACTACCAGGGCAAACCTATCAGTGGGACGATCAGCAACGGTCCTCGAACGATTCAAATTTCGCAGCCGGTGCCGATGGGTAACCCACAAAGCAACACGCCGACTCCGACGCAGCTGCAACAGCAGCAGCAACAGCCGGCTCCGCAGAACAATCCGCAGGGATTGAATGCGCCAACACCAAACGTTCCAGGCTCGGCCACTCCTTCGGCCCGTCCCGGTTCGCTTAGCGGTCAGCGCCCGTAACGGAGGACGACATGTTTAAGGAAGTCCTGGAAACAGTAATTGAGCACACCGAGGGCAGCCTCGGTGCTCTCATTATGGGCCTCGACGGTATCGCGGTTGAGCGATCTCTGAAGGAAGAGGGTCAGGACGCAAACCTCGATGTCGCTGCAGCAGAATTTACTTCCCTGGTGCGCAACGCACAGCGCGCTGGAAAGGACACTGGCTTAGGCGGTCTTCGCGAGCTTGTAATTTCGCTCGACGATGCAATTTTGCTGGTAAGGCTCCTCGGGCAGGACTATTTTGTAGTGCTGGCAATTAGCCCGGAAGGTAACTTGGGACGGGCCCGATTTGAACTGCGTAAGGCTGAACTTCAGATAGCCAGTGAATTTGCGCTGTAGGGTAGTTCCCAATTTCAACGCATTAGGTCGCTCCTTGGGAGCGGCCTTTTTCGTTGCTTAACGCCTGGCAGGTGCAAAACATCCATCCGCACATGCAAAGTCGCTATTCGCACGTGCACAATCGACATCCCAGCAGATTTGCCCCTAACTGGGAGCGCGGGCGTCCCGCCCGCACTGAGCGCGGAGCGCGAACCTCATCAAAGGGGATTAATAAATGTTGAGCTTGGGCGACCTTGCGCCAGGGACGCCTGCAGTCCAATGAAAATCTCGAACGGTTGTCACGGTAAACGCACGTGGGGCATGCCGCGCTGAATAATCCTCTGCCGGCGTGCAACTCGCCGCGGGTTCACCCGAGGATTAAAGACTGTGCGCGGGTTTGGAATCATGGCCGAAAGAAACGCCGCTTGGTTCGCTGTCAATGCGCTGGCGGGTTTGTGGAAGTAGTACTGGGACGCTGCTTCGGCGCCGTAAATTCCGTCGCCCCACTCAATGACGTTCAGATAGATTTCGAGAATTCTACGCTTCGGCAGTTGGCGCTCGATAAAGATCGTCAGAATCGCTTCCTGACCTTTTCGAAAGAACGAGCGACGCGAGGACAGGTAAAGGTTCTTGGTGAGTTGCTGTGAAATCGTAGACGCGCCACGTTTAAACTCAGGGATAGTAGGCAGCCAGTCGTCGTTTTCACCCTCCTTCTTTGCTTCCTGCGCTGTATTGCGCATTGCCTCATCGTAGGCTTTCTGAATCGCCTGGTAGTCGAATCCATTGTGGGTAGCAAAATTCGAGTCCTCACCGGCCAACACTGCCCGCTGCAAGTTTGGAGATATGTTCGCTAGAGGAACCCAGACTTGAAAGCGCTTCGGGTCTTCGCCTCGCCCCCGCGCCTCGTTCATACGCGTTTCAATCAGTGACGTCGTCACCGGATTGCCGGTCTTCAAATGCGAGATGGTGATCCACATGATGGCTTCATATCCGATGACGCCGATCAAGAGGCCGAGGATCACTAACAATATGATCTTAATAATTCTGCGCATAAGCTTTTGTCAGAACCACCTCCGGGAGCGGTGGGTCAGTATCGCAGCGCGGGATGCCCGACGAGCATGAAAGACCCTCCGTGGTCCTCACAGCTATTCACCGTGTGCGCTGACGTGGATCGAGATACTCTCGGAGGCCATCGCCGATAAAGTTGAAGGCCATCACCGTGAGCGCGATCGCCAGGCCGGGAAATATCAGTGCGTGGGGCGCAGCTTGAAGAGTTGAAAGATCACGAGCTTCTTCGATTAGAACTCCCCACGACGGCGCGGGCGGAGGCACGCCGAGCCCAAGGAATGAAAGTGCCGCTTCGGAAAGAACGGCGCCCGCCATGCCGAGGCTGGCCTGCACAATCAGAGGTTGAATCGCATTTGGCAGGATGTGAATCAGCAGGATACGCGCGTCGCCGGCGCCGAGTGCGCGGGCCGCCTGGACGAAATCATACTCGCGCACTTTCAAGACCTGGCCGCGAATCAAACGCGCATACCCGACCCACCCAATGATGCAAAGCGCGAAGATCAGTTTATTAAGTCCGGCCCCCAGGAAGGCGACCATGGCGATGGCCAGAAGCAAACCGGGAAACGCCATAAAGACATTGAAGACGTAGCCTGAAATAAAACGATCGATCCATCCACCGTAGTAACCTGCCAGAGCTCCCAGAAGTGTGCCCACCACCGCTGAGACAGTCACCACAATTAGCCCAACCTGAAGCGAAATCCTGGATCCAAAAACTACTCGCGAAAATATGTCACGGCCGGTCGAGTCTGTGCCGAAGAGATGTTGAAGGGAAGGCGGCAGGTAGCGTATTGACAGGTCAGTCGCGCCAACGTCGTGGGTAGCTATCCACTCCGCGAAGACTGCTACGATAACGAGGATCGCAACGATAACGAGGCCGATGTAAGTAAGTCGATTCATGAAACCCGAATCCTTGGATCCAGCCATCTGTAGACCATGTCAGTCAGCATGTTTGCCACGATGTAGGTGATGCTAATCACCAGCACGCAGCCCTGCACCACACGGTAGTCGCGTTTCCCAATGCCGTCATCTACCAGCAAAAGTCCCAGGCCGGGCCAACCAAAAATCTTCTCGGTAATGATCGCACCGGCGAGAAGCACACCAAGTTGCAAACCCAGAATAGTAACGACAGGGATCAGTCCATTTTTCAAAACATGTTTATAGACGACCTTGGTTTCGCTAAGTCCTTTTGCGCGGGCTGTGCGAACATAATCTTCGCCTAATTCCTCAATAACGGATGATCGCACCATGCGCGTCAATATTGCTGATAACGCTGCGCCCAGGGTAACCGCCGGCAAAACCAGGTAAGTGATGTCGAACCCCCCTGATGGCGGCAGCAAGTTCAGCTTTACCGCAAACAAATAGACCAGCAGGGGACCGATAACGAAACTCGGCAGGCTAATGCCGATTAATGCTATGGCCGAGGCGATATTGTCCATCCACGTGCCGCGGTTTTTCCCTGCAAAGACTCCGAGCGGAATTGCAATCAAGACGGCAATCACTAGCGACGCGACCGCAAGTTGGACTGTGGAGCCGAACCGCGAGTTTACGAGCGCCTCCAATTTTTGTGATAGAGGGGCATTTTCCGGAGTCGAACAGTTCTGAAAGATTGCTTTCCCAACCGGACAATCGGTCCGAAATGATTTGCCCATATCGCCTTGAAGCAACGCCACCCAATAGTCGGTGTATCGATTATCGGATCCGTGCCACTCAAAGTGGCGCGCATCCTGGGCGTCGCGCGGAAATGAGAAGAAGAAGGGAGGACGGTCGAGCCCGTGCTTTTGACGAAACTGTTCAAACTGTTCCGGTGTAGCCTGCTCACCAAGAACCGACACAGCCGGATCGCCGGGAACCAACTCGATCAGTAAGGTGACCAGAGAAACTACTGTCCAGACTACCAGTAAGAAAATAGCGAAGCGCCGCAACGTGGCAAGAGCTTTATACTTGAAAGCCGATCGCACTCTGAGGTGGTCCTAACGAAGGAACTAAGATGGAATTCATGAGGATAGTAACATAGTAGCGGGTTCATTTTTCGAGCGGTGATAGCTGACAAGAACGTAGCCCGTGAAGAAACCGCTATGAGTGCGTGGCCCCGACAACCGCGCGCTCCTGAAGGTCCGTCCTCCGGGCTACGCTCTTTATGGTTGCCAGCGACAAGTCAATAGCAACCAATCTTTGTTACTGGGGCCGGCGGCCAAGGTGCAACGCCGCTATTCCTCCAGTTAAATTTTTGTAAGTAACCTGCTCGAATCCCGCTTCTCGCATTAACAGTAAAAGTTGACTCTGATCTGGAAAGCGCGAGACCGAATCCGGCAAATACTGGTAAGCCCCCTTTGATCCACTTATTAAACCGCCTACGAAGGGTAGCAGCCTGGTGAAATAAATTCGAAACAGCCCGCGAAAAACTGCGTACTTCGGTTTTGAAAATTCGAGCACCGCGACCGAGGCGCCTGGTTTCAGCACCCGCAACAGCTCAACCAGGCCCGATTCAACGCTCGCTAAATTTCGCAGCCCAAAGGCAATCGTCACCCCATCAAAAGTGCGGTCCCGAAAGGGTAAAGCCAGGGCGTCTGCTTCAATGAACGGGATGGCTGCGCCAAGGTTCAAACTCTTTGCTGCAGCAATCTCGAGCATGGGGCGGCAAAAATCCACTCCCACAATTTGCGTCTTCCCAGATGCCTTGCCCGCTAAGGTGAGCGAAAGGTCACCTGTTCCGCATGCCACGTCCAGGATTCTAGCTTCGCCGCCTGGCAGCGCTTGGTAAAGTGTTGCCGCAACCAGCCGCCGCCATCGCTTATCAATGTTGCCCGACAGTAGGTGATTTAAAAGATCGTAGCGCGCAGCTATAGCAGCGAACATTTCGCGCACGCGGCGCGATTGGTCAGTGTTCGTGGCGCTTTCGTTCTCAGACACAGTTAAACGATTGTTGGTAGCGATGTGGTTGCAAGGAGGTTGCGAATAATTTGTGATTAGTCAGGTTTTGACGGAGAGTGAATCTGAGGCTTGGCGGCATTAGGAGTTGGCTTTGTCGAGGGAACTGTCTCTACAGTTGGCGGCGCTTCGCCCATGATTTCCATTTTGCCAATTTTTTCAAGTTGAGTCTTGACCAACTCGGAGTTGCCGACCACAACTGAAGCGACGCCGCGTTCGTCCACCAGTCTCACGGCCACTCGTCGCAGATCCTCAGAGGAAACCGCAATCAAGGCGCGCATTTGATCATCAATCGAGAGAAGCTTGTAACCTTCGATTTCCAACCATGCTGCGGCGATCCCGTCTGGCTTGGAGCGATCCTTATTAACAGCCGAGACAACCTCGTTCCTGGCCTGATCAAGTTCGGCAGCTGTAGGCGGAGTACTTGCCAACGAACGGAGTACGTCACGTGCCGCCGATAGAGTTTTCCCCGCAAGCAGATTCTCGACGGTCGCCCCCATCACAAACATTCCCGGTAAAACAAATGCGTCGGCTCGAACGAAGACGGGGCTACGAGCAATGTCCGGCAACTGCTTCTCCCATCGTTGACGAGCGACGCTCGCGAGCAAGCCAGCTGCCGCCGCATCTGGATCAGATCTGGAAAGTCCTCGCACTGCCAATCTGACCTCTACGCTTTGATCTGAAGGAGCATTTATTAGTAACGGACGCGGATCCGGGAGTGGCGGCTGCTTAAAAGTTGCGGGCACTATCGACTCGCTCTTGCGCCAGGTGCCCAGAAGTTGGCGCAATACTCGACGCGCGCGGCTGGGTTGCAGGTCGCCGGCAATCACCAGGATGGAGTTGTTCGGGTTCAGAAAACGTTCGCGCGCGAGCATCACATCGGCACGCTCGATCCTCTCGAGCGACTCGACGGTTCCACCATAAGGTCGTCCATATGGAAAGTCGCCAAACAATCGCGCCGATATGGCCCGATCCGCGATGGTCCCCGGCAAGAGGGTCGTATCCTTTATGATTTTGGTTCGGCCTTCCCGAGCCTTTTGAACATTTTCAGGCGTTAAAGGTGTGGTGACCAGGGCGTTTCGCAAAATCTCGATGATGCGCTCAAACTCACCTACGCGCCCCTGCATCGTAATGGTGATTGAGTCGTAATCCGTTGACACGGCCAGGCGCCCCTGCATTTCGTCAGTGAAATATTCCCGTGTATTGGGGTCGGGGAAGAGCAGGTCTCCCAGCAAGGCCATGGTGCCGGCTTTGCCGGCGAGATCGAAAGCAGCCCCGCTCTGGACCCGCAGCTTTACCACCACATCCTGGCTTCCCGAGGTGGGCAAAAGAAGTACTTGCAGTTCGTTCAACAGCCGAGATCGATCGGGCGTCGCAGACGTCTGAGCTCTGGCAGCAGTTGTGAGTATGGATAAAAGACAAACGCCTATTGCTGCTTTTGCTAAGAAATTCTTGATTTGTGCGCAGTTCATAAGTGATAGCGGGGCGTTATTTGGGATCACCAGAATCGTTTTTCGGATTTGCAACCGAGGGGAGCAAACATCTTAGATGCGCGATATTTGCCCGTCAACCGTTTGCCTCCTAAATGCATCCAACGCCGTGGTTTGAATAGTATTTGCCCGCCCTGAGCCCGGGGAGGCGGCCAGTTCCATCACCGGCAACCCTTGAACTTTCCGACGGTCGGTGTTTGAAATAACGAGCAGGAGTCGAAAGTTTGGAGGAAGGGCGTATCCTTTAGACGTTTGGCGGTAATACTAGTAGGAAGCGGTTCCTACAGAATCGAGCACCGATTGCCAGAGAGAACTACAGAAGAACTTTTGCTTCTACAGGCAGGAGCTGGCGACGGAGCGGCGTTCCTTGAATTGTATGAGCAACATCGCGACCCGGTTTTTCGTTTTACCTACAGGCTTTCGGGGAGTGTCGAGTTGGCTGAGGACATCACTCATGACTGTTTCCTCAGCCTGATGCGGAAGCCCGAAGGGTTCATTCCCGGGCGGGCCAGTTTGCGGACCTACCTTTTTTCAGCCGCGCGGAATCTTTGGCTGAAGCAGTTGAGGAAACTTGGTAAGGAATCGGCGATTGACGATGTTGATGACGACAGGTTTTTAGCGGTGAGTTCGGAACCCCTGGGGTATTTGTTGGACCAGGAGTTGTCTTTGAAAGTTCAGGAAGCGGTGGCAAGTCTTTCACCTTTGCAGCGGGAGGCCCTGGTCCTTTTCGAGTATGAGGGTCTTTCGCTAAACGAAATTGCACGCGTAGTTGACACGGATGTTGGAGCGGTAAAAGCCCGGCTATTTCGGGCGCGAGAACGGCTAAGGTTTGCGCTTCAACCTTATTTGAATACTGATCGGGAAATTGTTACTTTGGAGAGGGCTTGAAATGAGCAGTAGCATTGGTTCCGGAGAGCCCGGCGACAACTTCGTTTCAGAGGATGAACTTAAGAATCTGCTGGAGCGTTGGATCACTCCAGAAGCGCCGAAAACTCTCGATCAGCGAGTCGCAAACAGTTATCATATGCAGTTTGGAAATGCAGAATCGGCGCAGGCCGCTCTGTTCGCCCCAAGCCAAAACGAGGTAGTAAAGATGAAGTTTTGCTCCACATGCAAAGAAGAGTTTGCGGACAAGTTCAGTTTTTGTCCGGTGGATGGAACCCCCTTAAACGCGGTTGTGGCGGCGCCGGAGGTCCCGGTAGTAGTGCCACCGCCGCCCGTCATTAAACCTGCCAATGTGCACCCACCAATGATGGCCGCTGCGGCCGCGGGTGGCGGAGGCGGAATGGCTTTGATTCCGCGTGACGATTTTCATTTCACTTTCATGGACGACGCGGGTTTGACCTCACGTTTGGTCGACGCGCTAAAAGGCGTCGCTCATGAGTCTGAGCTAACGTGGCCTGAATTCAAGAAGGATCCATTTGGTTTTACGAAGCGCGGTGTAGTTGGTTACGGCTCAGCCGGCTGGCGCGTACTCTCGCAGCCTAACGTCGCAACCGGCGTCCTAAGTGCCTTGGTAATCATGATTGCCTTTATCATGGGCTTAGTGCTGCTGGATCGACTTCAGAGTCGGCGCGATTTACGACTGGCGGCCGCAAAGCAAGAGGAGCTCCTCTTAGAGAGCATGGTTGAAATACCGACTGAACAGCCAACCCCTGACGTCGGCACAGCAGGACTGGACAAAGGCAAGGGTGGAGGCAGCAAACCGAAACAGGAGAAACCCGGCGGTGGCGGCGGTGGCGGTCGACAGGATCCCAAGCCCGCTTCATTTGGAAAAACTCCGCAGGCCTCTTTGACGGTTCCTCAAGTCGTAGCTCCAGACCCGAAGCCTCCCCGGATTCTTAATCCGGCGTTGCCGGTGGCCGCGACGATAGTTGCGGATCCGATGCTGGTACCGCCTGACGCGCGGCTCCTGCAATATGGCTTGCGCGATTCCAAGAGCAACGTTCCTTCTTCCGGACCTGGCACGGGCAACGGCATGGGCACCGGAACTGGCGGAGGCATGGGCCCCGGCGAGGGCGGTGGCCTCGGACCAGGTCGCGGTGGCAATATCGGCGGCGGTGATCGCAACGACGGTGGCGGCGGACCCGGCGGCGGCGGTGGCGGCACTGACTACAACCGAGTTTTCAACAGCCGAGAGGTAAGCACCAAAGCTAAAATTATTTCGAGGCCAGAACCAAGTTATACGGAGGATGCGCGTAAGAACATGGTAACTGGAACGGTGGTCCTGCGAGCGATCTTCGGTTCGGGAGGTCAGGTAACCGGCATTAGAACAGTGTCAGGTCTTCCGCATGGGTTGACCGAAAGGGCAATTGCGGCGGCGCGGAACATCAAGTTTGTTCCGGCGACGAAGGATGGCCGGCCGGTTTCAATGCACATTCAAATCGAATACAGCTTCAACCTTTACTAAAGTCAATTTTAGTAAAACAAAAGGGGGCGCCGGCTTTTCTTAGCCGGCGCCCTTTTTGTTGTTCGAGTTTTACTGATGGGGCTAAGCGGAAGCCGCGTGAGCGAGGGCTCATAAGACGAAAGCTCTCAGCCACGCCTCTAGTAAAGGAACCTTTAAAGGAACCTTGCTTAGCTCGCGGCCGGATTATTCAGTCTCTCGACGAATCTCTTGATTCGGCCAATTCCTTCCTGCAGCTGGGCCATGGAAGTTGCGTAAGAAATTCGGAGATAACCCTCCGCGCCGAAGCCTGCGCCGTCTGTTACAACGGTCTGCTCCTCCTCAATCAGTCGTTGGGCAAAGTCACCGGAGGTTTTTAAGTCACCACCCAGGCAGGCTTTGACGCTCGGAAACGCGTAGAAGGCTCCCTCAGGATCGTTGCAAACCAACCCGGGAATTTCCCTGAGCGCTTTGAGTAACCAACTCCGGCGTGCGGTGTACTCGCTCAACATTGCTGCGACTGAGTCCTGTGGTCCATTCAGAGCTTCCACGGCCGCGCTCTGGGCTATTGAGTTTGCATTGCTGGTCGAATGACCCTGCACTTTCAACATTGCTTTGGTCCACGCGGGAGGTGCCAGCGCATAGCCAATTCGCCATCCGGTCATCGCATACGTTTTTGAGAACGATCCAGCGATGCAGAGACGGCTGCGCAACTCGCCTGGAAGGGAAGCCGCACTGAAAACTTCGGCGGGCCTGTAGACAAATCGCAGATAGCACTCGTCAGAGATTACATAAATCCCGCGGTCGGACAGCAGTTCCATGACGCGCCGGAATTCGTCGGGCGGAATTACACGGCCTGACGGATTTGATGGCGAGTTTAGGATGTTCAACTTCGTCCGCGGGGTAATAGCGCGTTCGACCTGCTCCGCACTCAACACAAATCCGGTCTCTTCAGTCTCTATATAAACTGGAATTCCGCCGGCGAAGGCGACGACCTCGGGAAATGTCACCCAGTAGGGTTTCGCAATCAACACTTCATCGCCGGGGTTTATCAAACTGACGACGGCGTTGAAAATCGCCTGTTTGCCGCCTGAGGTAGTCATTACCTCGTTTCGTTCGTAAACCGTACCGAATTCGCGTTCATAAAAATCGATAATCGATTTCTGAACCAGGCGCGTACCGGCTGTAGGCGTATATTTCGTCTTGCCGGCGCGCATGGCTTCTTCAGCGGCGCGCTTGATGTTGTCGGGAGTGTCGAAGTCGGGTTCACCAGCACCAAAATCAAATACGGTGACTCCCTCGGAACGAAGGGCCTCCGCTGCCTGCATCGCCGCTAGCGTGGACGAGGCTTGCATTTTTGCCACGTTGGCTGATTCCTGGAATAGAGAGATAGCGGGTTTGGTCGTCATTGTGTTGTGGCTCAAAGTCGGCCTCTAAGTATTCCCAAGTTTATCTCGCATCCGGGTTTCAACCAGCGGCGGCACCAGGCCATTGAGTTTACCGCCCAACTGAAAAACCTCCTTAACCAACCGCGAACTAACATATGAGTAGGTTTCGGCAGGCATCATAAAAACTGTTTCGATGGTGGGTTCCAGGCGGCGATTCATCAAGGCCATCTGCAATTCGTATTCGTAATCCGAAATCGCGCGGATGCCTCGCACAATCGCATCCGCTTGCTGGGCCAGCGCGTAATGGACCAGCAGACCCTGGAAATGGTCCACCTGGATACCACAGGTCCCTCGTTCGATGGTTTTGAGGACCTCGCTGAGCATCTCCCTTCGTTCATCAATTGAAAAGAAGGGTTGTTTGTCAGGGTTTACGAGAATCGCGATGATGATTTCATCGAAGAGTTTGCAGCCGCGCTCAATGATGTCGAGGTGTCCGTTGGTTACCGGATCGAAAGAGCCGGGGTAGATGGCGCGTCGCATTGAGATGAATGGTAAATGGTAAATCGTAAATGGTAAATAGGGGAATGCGGTTTACGTCCGATTCCGTGCTCTACGGATCATCGAGCGCGCTGGCCCACGTGCTTGACAGTGCCCTGACGCGATGTTTCAATAACGCCGAACACACGTGGTGAGTTAAGGCGACTTGCGGCCACGTAAAATAATCTGCTAAACAGCACGGCGAGTCTTTCTCGAGACTAATCGAATAGGGTTCCAGAAAGCCCCGCGTTGTTTAGCGCGGGGCTTTCGTCTTGGTAAATGGTAAATGGTGAATCGACTCCTTCGCCAATCCGACCATTCACTATTTACCATTCACTATTTACCGGCTATGACCAGCTTTCTAGACACACTCAAAGATCGAATCATCGTCTTTGACGGCGCAATGGGCACCAATTTACAGGTGCAGAATTTGTCGCTCGAGGACTTTGGTGGTTTGCGCTTTGAAGGCTGCAATGAAAACCTCCTCGTCACCAGGCCCGACGCGGTTGAGAACGTCCACTCCGCTTTTCTTGAAGTGGGCTGCGATGTCATCGAGACTAATTCGTTTAACGGCACTCCAATCGACTTCGAGGAATACGGCATTGGAGATCAAGCCTACGAAATGAATGTGCTCGCGGCTCAGATTGCCAGGCGGGTCGCAGCCGACTATTCAACTAAGGCAAAACCGCGGTGGGTCGCCGGTTCAATGGGACCGGGGCGCAAACTGCCCACGCTCGGCCACATCACTTTTCCCAATCTTAAAGCCGCCTACGCGGAACAGGTGCGGGGCCTGCTCGCAGGCGGAGCGGATCTGCTGATTGTCGAAACCTGTCAGGATTTGCTTCAGACAAAGGCGGCGCTGGCCGCAGTCTTCGAGCACTTTAGACAACATCGCATTCGGGTTCCGGTAATCGCCCAGGTCACAATCGAAATTTTTGGCACGATGCTCAACGGCACTGAGATTGGAGCTGCTCTGACTGCGCTCGCGCCATTCCCAGTCGACGTAATTGGCATGAACTGCGGCACCGGTCCGCGTCACATGACCGAGAGCATTCGCTACCTTTGCGAGAATGCGCCGCTGCCGGTGTCCGTTTTACCAAATGCCGGTTTGCCTTCGGTTGTAGATGGGAAGATGCACTACGACGAGACGCCTGACACCTTCACGGCCCAGGTGGTCTACTTTGCCTCTGACTTCGGCGTCAACATAGTCGGCGGTTGCTGCGGCACGACTCCGGCCCACCTGAAGCTTGTAGTTGAAGCGATGCAGCGCATCACTCCGAAAGCCCGCGACGTCAAGCTCGTGCCCGCCGCGTCTTCAATTTATTTCCAACAGCCGTATGTTCAGGATGCGTCGTTCCTGATTGTCGGTGAGCGCGTAAACGCCAGTGGCTCAAAGAAGATGCGCGATCTTCTCAACGCTGAGAACTGGGACGGGCTCGTAGCGCTGGCCAAGGAGCAGGAGCGTGAAGGCGCACACATCCTCGACGTGAACGTCGACTTCGTGGGCCGCAACGGCGAGGCCGATATGCATGAGCTCGCGTCGCGTCTCGTGACGAATATCAAATTGCCGCTCATGTTCGACTCCACTGAATGGGAAAAGATGGAGGCCGGACTGGAACACGCGGGCGGCAAGAGCATTCTCAATTCGACTAATTACGAGGATGGCGAACCACGTTTCGCGAAGGTCATTGACCTGGCTCAGCGGTATGGCGCCAGTGTGGTCATCGGCACCATTGATGAAGAGGGAATGGCGCGCACGTCTGACGGGAAGTTTGCAATTGCCAAACGCGCCTACGAGCAGGCGACCGGTGAACTAAAACTGCCCGCGAGCGACATCTTCTTCGATCCACTCGCGCTGCCAATCTCCACCGGCATTGAAGAAGACCGCCGTAATGCGCTTGAGACCATCGAAGGAATTCGCCGGATTAAGAAAGAGCTGCCCGGCTGTTTCACAATTCTGGGCGTGTCAAACATTTCGTTCGGTCTCAATCCGGCATCGCGCGTCGTCCTGAACTCGGTTTTCTTACATGACGCGGTCGAAGCCGGCCTCGATGCGGCAATTGTTAATGCCAGCAAGATCGAACCCCTCAACCGAATCGGTGAACAGGAACTGAAGGTCGCCCGCGATCTGATCTATGACCGGCGCGAGTTTGACGGCGACGTGTGCATCTATGATCCGCTTACGCAGTTCACGACTTTGTTTGAAAATGTCAAAGCCAAGGCTTCGAAAAAAGAATCAAAAGGCGCGACGGTGGAAGAGCGGCTGAAGAACCACATTATTGATGGCGAGAAAATTGGGCTCGAGGCCGAATTAAATACCGCGCTCGAAACGCACCCGGCGCTCGACATCATCAACAATATTCTGCTCGATGGAATGAAGGTGGTTGGCGATCTATTCGGCAGCGGTCAAATGCAACTGCCGTTTGTGTTGCAGTCTGCCGAAGCAATGAAAGCGGCGGTGCGTTTCCTGGAACCCTTCATGGAAAAGAAAGGCGGTGCGACGGCAAAAGGAACGCTGGTACTAGCAACCGTCAAGGGTGACGTTCACGATATCGGTAAGAATCTGGTGGATATTATTCTCACGAATAATGGGTACAAGGTAATCAACCTCGGTATCAAGCAGACGATCGATAACATTCTGCTGGCGCACGAGGAGCATCAAGCTGACGCGATTGGCATGAGTGGACTACTAGTGAAGTCCACTTTGATCATGAAAGACAATCTCGAGCTCATGAATGAACGCAAGGTAGCTGTGCCGGTTATTCTCGGCGGCGCCGCACTCACGCGCCGTTACGTCGATGAAGACTTGAAGTCGATCTACAAAGGAACACTTTTTTATGCGGGCGACGCGTTCGCCGGTTTACATACCATGGACCACTTAGTCGGGGGCACCGACCTGAATGCCATTTCAAGGGGTCTGGCAAAGGCCGCGGCGGCTACTGGCGACGAAAACGGTGAAGTTCCCGAGGATATTGAGGATCGAGTAGGTGAGGAAGCGAAACTCGGGATCGGCAAAAATGTGAAACCACGCGGTGCAGCGAAAGTTGGCGGCGATACAACTCATACAACTCGCTCGGTCGTGCGCACGGGTGTGGACATCCCGAAGCCCCCGTTCTATGGTTCGAAGGTTGTTGAAGATATTTCGCTTGACGATGTTTTTGCCTTTGTTAACGAGACGGCGTTGTTCAAGGGCCAGTGGCAATTCAAGCAAGGAAAGCGGCCCGCGGAAGAATATGAAGCCCTCGTGAAAGACAAAGTTCGGCCGATATACGAAGAACTCAAAGAGCGCAGCAAGAGTGAGAAGCTTCTGCAGCCACGCGTGGTCTATGGTTATTTTCCAGCCCAATCCTCCGGCAATGATTTAATTATTTACCAGGAGGACCAAACGACTGAACGGATGCGTTTTACTTTTCCGCGACAACCTCTGAATGCAGGGAAGAACCTCTGCCTCGCCGATTTCTTTGCCTCCAGGGCGTCAGGTCAAATGGATACCGTTGCTTTCCATTTGGTCACGATGGGAAGACGCGCAACCGAATATTCGCAAGAGCTATTTAAGGCAGACAACTATGCGGACTACCTGTATTTTCATGGCTTAAGCGTAGAGGGTGCTGAAGCTCTGGCAGAGTTGTGGCACAAACGCATTCGTGAAGAGCTGCGGATTGCCGGCGACGATGGTTCTGACGTGAGGAAGTTGTTCCGCCAGCAGTATCAGGGATCGCGCTTTAGTTTTGGTTATCCGGCCTGTCCAAATCTTGAGGATCAGGCGAAACTTTTCGAGTTGCTCGACCCTTCACGCATTGGAGTTGAACTGAGCGAGGAGTTTCAACTCGAACCAGAGCAGTCCACCTCCGCGATCATCGCTCATCACTCGGAAGCGAAATACTTTGCAGTCGACTGAGACCTGGTCCAAAGTTCAATGTCCAAAGTCCAAAGTCCCGAACCGAAAGTTGTTGCGGCGGACGTTTCGACGCGCGGCAAGACAGACGTTGGATCCTGGACTTTAAACGTTGGACAACTCGAACCCACTCCCGAAGAGTTCGCCGTCTTGTCGTCGTTTGAACGTTTTGCTTTCCGTTTTGTTCGCCGGATGAACCAGGGCACGTGGAAGCGTTTTTGGACCTGGTGCCAGAGCATTTTCGGGGCTGGATGGATTCACTTCGCCACCTACAACCTCATGAACATCCATGGTCTTGAAAATGTCGAGGCTGTTTCTCGCGATCGTCCGATTCTGCTAGTCGCAAATCACCGTTCATTCTTCGACATGTACGTAGTTTCCACTGCGCTTTTCCGGAACACGTCGTGGCGGAAGCAGTTGTTTTTTCCGGTGCGCGGCCGATTCTTTTACGAGTCGCCGCTTGGGCTGTTTGTGAACCTGGTGATGGGGTGGTGGTCGATGTATCCGCCCTTCTTTGCCTCGGGCGATAAGCCAATGACCGATAAGCGCGAATTTGATAAATACTCGGTCCGACTACTCAGCGAACTTTGCCGTAACGGCCCGGGCAACGTGATTGGCTTTCATCCTGAAGGCACCCGCAACAAAGGACCGGATCCCTATTCATACCTGCGGCCGCAACCTGGGGTCGGGAAACTTATCAAAGACGCGGCGCCGCAGGTGATTCCAGTTTTCATCACCGGCCTGGGAAACGATCTGCCCAAACAAGTGATGGGAAACTGGCGGGGAGGGCAACAGATTCGTATTTACTTTGGCCCGCAGATCGACCTGACGCATTACCTTGCCAAGCCAGACCGTATCCGCACCTACAAAGAAATTTCTGACTTTGTGATGACGAAAATCGCAGAGCTTGGAGAACAAGACAGAGCGAGCTACGCAACACCACTTTAGTTGAAGAAGACTTATGCGCCCTCGTCAACTCCTTGGAGTGCGGCGACCAGTCGCCGCCTTGGACTCCGTGGCTCGGTGCACCTCCAGCGATTTGAAGAATCTGCTCCGTGCAACGAGACCAAAGCGCCGACAGGTCGGCGCACTCCAGGGAGTTGCCTCACAAAATCACTGAAACATAATCCCGCACTTTATCAACGTTGGAATTATTTAACTTTAACTGGCGGGAGTGGTCAGCAGAGAATTTTGCCCCATCGGCTTTATTGGCTGGTGCTTTCGTGTTTGTGTTTGGCGTTTGCTCATCTGACGTTTCGTCGCAATGGTGCAAAGGTGTCGTTTGAAACTGCAATCAGCAATCAGCAAAACCTCGAATATTTTCTTTCTTGCATTAGGTAGCGGTATCATCTGCCGACTGCCGACTGCCGACTGAATCCAATGTCTCTTCCAATCGTAATCATTAATCCCAAGTCGGGCGGCGGCGCAACGCGCGACGCCTGGCCGAAGATTGCGAGCGATTTGGCAACCCATCTTGGCGCCTTTACTCCACTCTTTACCTTAGGCCCAGGGCAGGGAATTGATCTCGCTGCTGAAGCCGCGCGCAAGGGAGCGAAACTGATCATCGCCTGCGGCGGCGATGGGACCATCTCCGAAGTCGTAAACGGGATCATCGCGGCCGGTAACAGTGCTGAACTCGGGATTCTTCCCAGCGGCACCGGTGGAGATTTTCGGAAGACGCTGGGAATATCATCGCGCCCGAGTGAAGCCGTCAGAATTCTGCGGACCGGTCGAACACGGCAAATAGATGTTGGCAAGGTTACGTTTCGAACTGAAGACGGCGAGCGCGAGTCGCGTTATTTTGTTGGCGTCGCTTCGTTTGGGATGAGCGCCGACGTTATTAGCCGGGTGAAGGAGCGGAAGACAGACTGGCTTCCATTTAGCGGCCCGAAATGGCTGACCGGCCGGGCCTCCTTTGGTTTGGCAATGGCACAGTCATCCTTGAAAACTGAACCTACGCGGGTGACCGTTCAACTCGACGACGATCCTGAGATGCATTTGACAGTAGCCAACATTTGCATCGCCAACGCCCGGTATTTCGGCGGCGGGATGAAGATCGCTCCGGACGCTAAACTTGCGGATGGAAAATTTGACGTAGTCAGCATCGGCGATCTTGGGGCCGCGCGGATGATGGCTAACGCACCGCGAATCTATTTTGGGGCTCATCTGGGGATGGCTGAGGTTGGACACCTGCTGGCGAGGAAGATTGAAGCACGCCCTTTAATCAAAGATGGCCGCGTGCCAATTGAGGTAGATGGTGAGTTGCCAGGGTTCCTTCCCGCCACATTTCAGATTATTCCGAGGGCGCTGCGAGTGCGTTGTCCGTGATCCTCCCGGGCAAAAAATATAAAACTCTTGCCAGTAAATTGAGAAACAGGGTATAAATGTGCGCACCGAGCCCCGATTATAAGATTTTTATTGGCGCGGCGCCCTTCATGTATAAACGAATAAGCGGTTCTCAGCAGAGAGTGGTTCCCTGCGACGCGGGGAATTGTATAGCCGGCACTCCACTGCAACGTTGAAGTGTAACTTTCGCAGTTCAACCTAACGGAGGATTTCGATTTCAGTGGATAGTCCCACCGATCAAGAGCAAGCAGGCAAAGTCGCTGGCTTGTCTCCGGAGGTCGAGACACCTGCGGGAACGCCGCCGGCTGCAAAACCGTTGCCGCCGAAAACCGCGGTAGCTGCTCCGGCCGCACGACCTGTGGCGAAGCCCCTCGGCTCATTAGTGGAAAGCGCTCCCGATCCTCCGGTTAACAAGATGAGACGGCGCATCGTTTGGTCAGCGATTGCCGGGAGCCTCGTCGTTTACTTTCTCATGTTTTTGCGCTTCTTTTTGCCGCGATCAATAACCGAGCCACCCAGCACCTTTCGAATCGGCTCCCCTAACGATTATGCGATCGGCGTCGATACAAAGTGGCAAGCACAGTACCGAATCTGGGTCACCAGAACCTCTGACCGCCTGTTTGTAATTTCGGCAGTTTGCACGCATCTGGGTTGTACGCCTGATTGGAAGGCAAGCGAAAATAAATTCAAGTGTCCCTGCCATGGGAGCGGTTACGATAGCGAAGGCGTAAATTTTGAGGGTCCCGCGCCGCGACCGATGGATCGCGCACATGTGGAAATCGACGCCGAAGGCCAGATCCGGGTAGATCTAGCGAAGCTCTACTCGTGGCCTAAGGGAGAAGCAAACAAGTTTGATGAGCCTGGAGCCTTTATCCCGTTGTGATCGATCAGAAGCCCGCGCGTAAGCGAGGGCTTTTTTTTGGTTGAGCGTTCCCTGACGGGCTGGCTTGTAGTTACCAACGTTTATGGATCCTGAACGCCCAGACGAAAAAGAAACGAAGCAAATAACGGGCGACGAGAAGCCCGGCACTAGCCTGATCGCCAAGGTTCGTGAAGGCGGATCCGCGCTCAAGGAGCGGGCCGTTGAGGAAGCGAAGACTTATAAGGACCCGCAGGACACGCAACTTTGGAAGTCGATCTTCCGCGTTTCCCACGATCGTTCTGATCCACGTAACCGTTCGCTGGCGATTCTTTCAAACGTTTTCCTTCACCTGCACCCGGCAAAAATAAACCGCGATGCCGTGCGTTACGCTTTCACCTGGGGAATGGGCGGGATCACGTTCTACCTTTTCATCGTGCTGACGTTTACGGGTGTGCTGTTGATGTTTTACTACCACCCAACCAAGGCCGACGCATTTCGCGACATTCTGTATCTCGAACACGACGTTCCCTTCGGCAAGCTGCTGCGAAACATGCATCGTTGGGCCGCGCACCTGATGGTGATTACGACCTGGTTGCATATGTTCCGCGTGGTATTGACCGGTTCTTACAAGAAGCCGCGTGAGTTTAATTGGTGCGTGGGCGTGGTATTGCTCGTGCTCACACTCTTGCTGTCGTTTACCGGCTACCTGCTGCCGGACGATCAACTAGGATTCTGGGCGGTTACAGTGGGCACTAACATGGCTCGCGCCACACCGATGCTGGGATCGGAGGGGCCGTTTGGCGTGCAGCTGGGCATGACGCCTTATAACGATGTGAGGTTCGGATTGTTGGGCGGTTCCATCGTTGACTCCAATGCCTTGCTGCGTTCTTACATCTGGCATTGCATTGGGATTCCCCTCGTGGCCTCGATTTTCATGGCGGTCCACTTTTGGCGAATACGAAAAGACGGCGGAATTTCCGGACCCGCTCCGATGGTGCTCGAGTCTGAGATGAAAGCGGTTAAGAAGAAGTAGTTGTCAGAACCACCTGCGTTAGCGGGTGGATCTTTGGCTGTGACTGTCGGAATTGCTAGTGAGACGAATATCCGCCCGCTACCGCAGGCGGTTCAGACCTTAACAAGATGGCGAGAATTAGTTTGAGTAAAGGTAAGTTAATAACTTTGGGAGTGTTGGTAGCTCTCACGGCTCTCGCTATTTTCAGCGTCCATGATTGGCACCAGCTTTGGAAGATTTCTTCAGCGCCTGACAACGTGCCAATCGTGGCCATGCTTTTTCTAGTTCCGTTCTTTACCTGGCTTGGAATCAAGCAGGCGCGCGCAAACGATCGTCTAGTGGACGAGCTGGAAAGCGATCCGAAGCTTGCCAAAACGCACCACCGGAAAGTGGAGCCATGGCGTCCAGGCTGGGCTCGTGACATCCACGTTTGGCCTTATCTCGTGCGCATCGAGTTTCTCGCGGCGGTGATCGTCACCGTCATCTTATTTATCTGGTCAATCACGCTCAATGCCCCGCTGGAAGAACCCGCCAATCCCAATTTGACGATGAATCCGTCGAAAGCACCGTGGTACTTCCTCGGCTTGCAGGAGATGCTGGTTTACTTTGATCCGTGGATTGCCGGCGTGGTGATGCCCAGTCTGATCATGGTTGGGTTAATGGTATTTCCCTATGTTGATTCAAATCCACTGGGAAATGGCTACTACACCATCAAGCAGCGTCGCGTGGCGCTGTGGATGTTTTGCGCCGGATTTCTGCAGTGGATTCTACTGATTGTGATCGGCACTTTTATCCGCGGGCCGGGTTGGATTTGGTTCTGGCCGGGTCAGACCTGGGACCACAATGCGGTCGTTTATGATCGCAATCGCGATTTGCACGACATCGTGGCAGATATGTTTGGGATCACCGTGCTCTCGACCTCGTGGATACTTAAACTTATTTTCGGGGCGATCGTCGTGGGATTGTTTTTTGTCGTCGGAGCGCTTCTATTTCATTGGCTACTTACGCGCGGCGGAATGGATCGAATCGATCGCTCGTTACCCATCTGGCGGCGAATCTGGCTCTGGATGAGCACTCCCGATCCATTTGAACAAAAGCTGCTGGCGCGTACGAGCCTCCTTCAATATGCAACGTTTCAGTTTTTTGCAATCACGGTTTTGCTGGCCATGCCGGTCAAGCTGATTTTGCGGCTGGTGTTTACGATTAAGTATGTCTGGGTAACGCCCTGGTTCAACGTTTAGTTTTTTGTAGGACAGGCATTCCTGCCTGTCCATCGCTAACGAACTGGACAGACAAGAATGTCTGTCCTACTTAAGAAACGGACAGGCTGGAAAGTTTGTCCTAATTAATCTTCTCAAAAGGTATCCAAGTTTGGCTGACTCTCCTGAAACGACAGAATCGCTGGCGAAAAGAGAGCCTGAGGTTCCGACGCGTGATCCCATCGTGAGCAAGTCCACGAGCGGAATTATGCTGCTCTGTGCTTTGCTTTTGACTCTGTCTCTGGCCTGGGCCCTTTGGGATGAGGCTTTCGGCCAACGTCCCTGGAAGGGGATTCAGAAAGAGTTTGTCGGTCGGTACACTACTTACCTCAAGAGCATCAGATCCCAGGCTGGAAAAACTGAAGCTGAAGTGAAAGAGAGCGCTGAATATCAGCAGCTCGCGGAGGAGGCGAAGGCTGCACTCGAACAGGTCAAGCCGGAAGCTTCCGAGGTCGACAAGCAGGTCGGCCTAATTCAGAAGCAAATCGACGCCGTCACCGATCCTTTCCAAAACCAGCGCGGGCGGCTGACCGTTATCAGCTACAACATTGAGACTGCTAATGGTTCGGCGAAAGAGAAGTATCGCAAGGAAGCCGAACGAAAGCGTCAGGAAGTTACTGAACTGGAATTGCCCGCCCCCGATGGCTCCGGTAAGACAGTTGAACAGAAGATGAATTATGAGCAGCTCGAGAAATTCTACAACGATCTGCGTGAACAGAAGGCCAGCCTACTGGCAAAGAAAGCTGAGCTGTTGAAAGAGCCTACCGAGATCGCCAAGAAGCGTGACGATTACCTCAAACATCATGTCATCGGATTAACCCCAACTCAGATCGACGGTTTGGTCAGGAAAATGGAGAACTTTGACTACTCCATTCTCGGGCATCAGATTAGCGTTAACTCGGCAGACATCGTCGATCGCTGCGAGGTGTGTCATGTCGGTATTCGAGAGCCTCTTGATTTGAAACCTGCCAATCTGGCGCCGGGCGGACCAGGTAAGAAACCAGACAGCTTGGCGCGCGCTTTTGTCAGTCATCCGAATAAAGAGCTACTTCAAATTCACACTCCAGAACGGTTTGGTTGTTCGAGTTGCCACTGGGGCAATGGCCGCGCCACCACCAGCGAAGTAAAGGGGCATGGCCGCCATAAATATTGGCTCTGGCCGCTCTTCGCCAAAGAGAATATTGAAGCCGGATGTCAGCAGTGCCATGGAAAGGACCGGGTAACGCAGGGAGCGACGACGCTTAACCTCGGGCGGGATCTTTTCTCCGAGCGCGGTTGCGTTGGTTGTCATCGTTACGAAGGGTTTGACCGCGAGACTGATGCGCTCGCCGGCACGCGACAAAATACGACCCAGCTTGAAGACCAGATTCTTCAAAACGAAAAACAGATTCGCCAGGACACGGAAGCTGCCGGACAGGCCGCCGATGACGCTGAGGCACAGAAGCTGTTGGCACATGCCGAATCGTTGCGGGTGTCAAACAGTTTACTGGCGGCCAGGATCGATCAGGCCAATCTGCAATCCAAATATTTAATGCAGGACCAGAAGAAGATTGGCCCAAACCTTAAAGACGTCAAACTAAAACTGCGCAAGGAATGGCTGCCGGTCTGGTTAAGAGACCCGCAGAATTTCCGCCCCGGGACGAAGATGCCGACCTTCTGGCGTTTTGCGGAGACAGCGAACCAGAGTGGTGTTGCCCGCGACAAGGATGCCGAGGATCAGATCCGCGCGATCTCAGCATATCTCTGGCAGGAGAGTTTTGAAGGCAAAGCGCCGCAACAGTCGCGTGGCGATGCCGCAAAGGGCAAGGAGTTGTTTGAAACCCGTGGTTGCCTTGGTTGCCACTCGATTGGGGACGCCGAGAATCCGACGGGCGGGACGTTTGCAGCGAACCTGCAACGCGTCGGCGAGAAGTCGAATTTTGAATACATCGTGCGTTGGATTCACAACCCGCGCGAACGCTGGGCGCCGTATTGTCCGAAAGAGAAGCGCGATCTAAGTCCTGAAGACTTCAGTAAGCATGGCAAGGCTTACGTGTTTGATACTGAGCTGAATTCACGTTGCCCGAATGACGGCGCGGAATTGCAAGTCCAGAACATGACCGTAATGCCAAACTTCAGGCTTACGGATAGCGACACACGCGACATCGCCACTTATCTCTTCTCGCTGTCATCGCCGCCTTCTTATCCGGACGCGTCATACATGGACGACCCGAACCTGAAGGCGCACGGTAGCGCGCTGATCAAACAGTATGGATGCGCGGGATGCCATGAAATCAAGGGCTTCGAAGAGGAGCAGCGAATTGGAAAGGAATTGACCGTTGAAGGGGCGACGCCGATCGAACGTTTGGACTTCGCGCTGCTGACGCACGACGCTGAGAAGGGTCACGATCCGCTCAACTTAAGGAATTTAGGAAAGGCCCCACCGGAGGGTGAAACCGCCGCTCACGTGGAGCATGAAGAAAAGCCCTGGTATAACCACAAGGGATTTTTCGAACGCAAACTCGCCGAGCCCGCGATCTATGATCGAGGGAAAGAGAAAGATCCCAAAGACAAACTGCGGATGCCGAAGCCTTATTTGACGCCGGAATGGCGGAACGCACTAACTACTTTCCTTCTGGGTAGTGTAGGAACGGAAGGTTCCAACGTGCCGCGTTCACTATTCTTCGATCCGCAGGACCAGCGCCGGCAAGACATTCAAAACGGTTGGTGGGTCATCAAAAAATACAATTGCGTCGGTTGTCATCAAATCCAGGTTGGTGAAAAATCGGAGCTGATGGGTGTCCCTTACTATCAAACCCCGGAAGGAAAAGATTTGCTGCCACCGCGATTGACCAGTGAAGGTGCGCGCGTGGATCCAAACTGGCTCTTGCGATTTCTAAACGACCCATCGCTTAGTGGGGACAGGACTGCTGCGGCGTCCGCGGCCATTCCGTCTTCTACACCGAGTGCATCGCCCGCTGCTGCTACGCCCGCTCCTGGTCCTGCCTGGGCCGCATCGGCCACAGCAGCAGCCCCAACGGGTGAAGGAAAGCTGAAGGCGCAACCGGGGCTGGATCGCAACGGCGTGCGACCCTATCTCAAGGCGCGAATGCCGACCTTCAACTTTTCACCAAACGAGCTTCAAGTTTTAGTTCGCTTCTTCATGGCGCTTTCCGGCCAGCAGGAGCCATACATAAAAGAGCCACTGCTACCGCTGACAGAACAGGAAAAGATGGTGGCCCGGCAGATGTTTACTTCAGGAACGCCGTGTTTGAAGTGTCACATCACCGGCGATCCGACACATGACTCCACCGCAATTGCGCCAAGCTTTCTATTGGCGAGCGAACGGCTCAAGCCTGACTGGACATTCCGTTGGTTGCTGGATCCGGCACAGATTAGTCCGGGCACGGCCATGCCCAGCGGACTGTTCCGCAAGGAAGGCGAGCGCTGGGTAATTAATTTGCCGAATCCTCCGGCGAGCGCGACTGCGTACCAACAGGATCACGCGCAGCTACTGGTGCGGTACATGCTATTGCTAACGCCTGACGAGCAGAGACGGTTGCTGGCGACTTCGCCCGTGGCGCCGCCGGCAGCCAGCGCGAGCCCAACGGCACAAAGAGGTAATCGAGACCGTAAGCCCTCGACCTCGGCGCGTAAAGACGGGAAAGGCAAACGTGGCCCGGTTCTGGCGCGCGCTGCGACGCGGAAGTCGAGCTCGCGAACCGGCGTTTCCAGAGGTTTCTAAAAACATCGACGACAAATGCGCCATCCACGAACCACACGAAAATAGACGAAGTGAAGTTTCCGATATTCCGGCTAGTTAGTGTGATTTAGTGGTTGGCTTGGCTCATGATAAAGTTATTCTAAAGTTATTCAATTCTGGAGGAAATGATTATGTTTAAGCAGATTAAGGTCTGGCTTGTCCTGACCACGATTCTCTCGCTGGCAGCGCTCGGCGCTTCA
>Ga0190272_10000305_pt1 | contig 27681 bp, 25 predicted proteins | sample Popmic504T_FD_133746 | JGI IMG/M metagenome (GOLD analysis project Ga0190272, IMG submission 133746) | Populus adjacent soil microbial communities from riparian zone of Shoshone River, Wyoming, USA - 504 T | ecosystem: Environmental > Terrestrial > Soil > Riparian zone | place: USA: Wyoming...
GTGCCGGAGGAGGTGTTTCGCGTGTAGATCGAGATCTTGCCGCTTGAACCGCCGACGGCGCTCCAATCGGTAACGTCGCCAGTGAAGATTTGCTCCACCTGTTTCTTGTTCAGGCCCTTGATCGGATTGGCCGAGTTCACGATTACGCCCAGCCCGTCGTAAGCGACGATCGTCGGTTTCATGTTCTTGCCTTTTGCCGTGGCCGCGCCGACTTCCGCCGGCTTGGCGCGCCGGCTCGACATGCCGATATCGGCCGTGCCGTCGATGATCGCGGCGATGCCGGTGGTGGAACCCTCTGCCGCGATGTCAAAGGTGGTTCCGGGGTTCTGCGCCTTAAACTGCTCCGCGAGCTGCGGCACGAGTTTCGCGCCCAGGGTGTCGGAGCCTTTAATGACGACCTTCTCGGCGCGCGCTGGCGTAGCAGCCAGCGCGAGTCCGGTAAGAATGGCGAGTGAGGTGATTTTCATAGGATGAGATTGTCTGATGTAGGTTGGTGCGTTGGTTAGAATTTGAAGTTCAGGTCCGCCTGAAAGAGCTGATATTCGCGCAGCGGGTTGGCGGCGATGTCGCCGACGCCGCCCGTCCCCAGCGTATTATCGATCTGCTCGCCGTAGGCGTAGGTGAGGTTGAGGGTAACCGCGTCCGTGAGGGCGTAGCCCGCCTGAAGGGCGATGCCTTCCATGTTCACGCGGCTGTCAAAGATATCGGAATCGACCAGGTTGGGATCGAGCGCGAATTGCTCGGCATGCTGCCAAAAGACGTTGACGTTCCAGTTGCCTTTGTTCCGGATGCGTCCAATGCCAACACCAACTTGATAGGCGTAACGCTCGTCATCCTTGTCCGGCCGGCCCGCGGCCAGGGCGCGATCCTCGGCGTCCAGATTGACGGCAAAGTCGCTGAAGAACCGGACCGGCAGTTCGCCGATGTTGAACCCGAACTCCGCCGGCATATTAAAGACGAACAGACTGTTTATCCCGACCTGATTCGGCGTGACGATCACGGGAGGGGTCGCGGTATTGCGGAAGTTCGGACCGCCGTTGAAGAAGGTACTAAAGTCGTTCCCGTAGCCGCTGTAATTATAGAAAGTCGGCGCCAGCTGGAAGTAGGTGGTCTTGGTGAAATTGAACTTCGCGCCGATCTGCCAGCCAAACATGTAGGCGTCGTTTTCCGGGACGCGGCGTCCACCGGAAACCGCGGGCGCGCCGAGCGGATTTTCCGGATTATTGTCGTCGTAAACGAACTGGCCAAAGTTCGCAAAAAGGTCGATCGCCATGGTCGACGGCTGGGAGACTTCGGCCGCAGCCATGCTCTTCCCGTCTTTGCTGTATTCCTCGGAAGCGGCGGTCTCGGTGCTGCCGCCACCCCAGGTAAGATTGAAGGTATGCTTATACTGCTGCGAAAACCCTTCCGGGTTGAGGTCGCCGTCCCAGACCATGGACGTGGTGACGAATGGATTCGGAATGCGGCCCGCCGTCAGTCGGATATCGCGGAAGCCGCTGTAACCGAGATAGGCCTGGCCGATGAAGGCGCCGTCGCTCGTCTTGCCGAATGGCCCGGCGTCGTCTCCGAAGGTCACGTTGGTCGAGCGGGGGCTCGCGCTGGTCTCAAGGCGCAGGCCGAAGAACCAGTCGTCCACCAGGATGCCCCGTATCCCGAGGCGGAGACGGTAACGATGCCGGTTGCGCTGCTGCGCGTCGTCGGGATTGGTCACGAGCGTACCCGGAGGGCCGCTGTTGCCATTACGGATTTCGTAACGGACCCGCGCGTCGCCATAGATCTCAAGCTCGGTCAGCGGCGTCGAGAGCTTCATCTTGCCCGCGGGCGATTGCGAAAACTCCTTGGTCAGTTCGCCGCGGACTTCCTCCGCCTCCTGATCGGTGATGACGCGTTTCTTGACCAGCAGATCCAGCAGCGCGCCTGCATCCTGCGCGCGCGCGGTGGTCGCGGCAGCGACGAGGCTGGCGGCCATGGTGACTAACACGAAATATTTCCGTAACATTTGTTCTCCTTGCTTCTGCGTTTGGGTTAAGGCCGCAGAGCGGTCAGCTCAGCGGCATTTCGGTGCAACGCGGCGAAGCTAGAGAGCGATTGTTACGGACAGATGGCAGCCACGTGACAGTTGCGTGAATTCAAGCCAGAGCGGAGGGCGCGCCGGAAAAGCGCGTCCGAGAAAACGCTACCCCGCATAGATTCGAACTATGAATAACGCCTCCAAAGGGCGCTGTGTTACCGTTACACCACGGGGTAATGCGATTTTTTTGATTGCCGACTTTCGATTGAATCGGCAACCGAACGCCACTCAATCCTTAAATCGCAAATCGCAAATCGCAATTCGCAATTCGACGCGTCCCAAGAAGCGACCGGCTCGCCCGCCTAGGAGTGCGGAGGCGCCGGAAGACGGATATCCACGGTCGTGCCGCTGCCCTGCACGCTTTCCACGGAAATTTTCCCGTGGTGTGCGGTTACGACCGATTTCGCGATCGCCATCCCGAGTCCGGTTCCGTGTGACTTTCCATGCGTGACGAACGGTTCGAAAAGTCGTGGTAATAGTTCCGCGGGGATTCCGATCCCCGTATCGGAAATACGGATCACCACCTGCTTGTCCACGAGATTGGTGCTGATGGTCAGAATGCCGCCACTGGGCATCGCTTCCCGCGCGTTCTTGATCAAGTTGCAAAGCACGCGAATGAACCGGGTGAGGTCCACCTCGATATTCCCATCGTAACGGATGTTTTTAGCGAACTGAATATTGTTGCCCGGAAGCAGGCGGAGGGATTCCTGGTTCAACTCGTCGAGCAAACGCCAGATCGAAACCGTCTCGCACGAAACCGTGGTGGATCCGCGCGCGTAATCGAGCAGTTCTTGAGTCATCGCGAGCATCCCGTCCACGGCTTTGTCCGTCATCGAGGTGAGCTGGAGCAGCCTGGGGTCGTTGCTTTCGCCGGCGATCAGGTCCGTGCAGCAGCGAATAATGCAGATCGGGTTTTTCAGGTCATGAATGATGGTATTCGCCATCGAGCCGACCAAAGCCAATCGCTCGGTGCGCATTACTTCGCTGATGAAATGCGAGTTCACGCTCCGCAGCCGCTCGGAAACCGAGCGCAGAAAATTCATGTGCAATCGGCTGGGGGCGAGCTCGAGAATGTGCTGGAACGTCGCTTCGTCGACTGTCCCGAGCAAAGTGGGCTCCGCAGCCGTGGCCATGGCCGAACGGGGTTCTCCATCGAGCAACGCCATTTCCCCAAAGAAATTTCCTGATTGAATAAACCCCAACGTTTCCTGCTGGCCACCCCGGCCGGACTTGGAGATTTTTACGGACCCTTCACCGACGAGATAGAGCAAATCACCCGGATCACCCTCGCGAAAAATAATCTCGCCTTCGTCGAGTTGAACCGCGTGAACTTCGGGCGCTATCTCCTTGAGCAGGTCGGCCTCGATTCCTTCAAAGAGACGGTTCCGTGCTAACTGATCGAAGGCCGTGGCGAAAGAGGAACTCATGAGAGAATTTTCAGAAAGCGAAAGCATTGGCGCCCGCCGCACAGCCAGCCCGGGACATCTTTACGCTTTCCAGAACGGCTTGGATGTTTGCCACCAATTCGTCCGGGCGATGCGGTTTCCGGAGAAACCCTGCCATCCCTGCGGCGAGCATCCGGTCGAGCCGCTCCTGGGCGATGAAGCCCGTGCTAACAAGAACCACTGCGTCCGGGCGAATCGTTCTGAGACGAACAAAAGTCTCCTCGCCGTCCATGAAGGGCATCGTGAGATCGAGCAGAACGAGATCGAAGTAGCGTGGACGCTTGCGGAAGAGATCCAAACATTCAAAGCCGGATTGAGCCGTCACGACCTCAAAGCCTGCCTCGGAGAGAATGCGTTTGGCCAGGACGAGAGCCATAGGCTCGTCGTCGACTACCAGAAGAGACCGTTGCTTTTTTGGTGGCGGGGGCGGCGGGCCATTCTTCTGCCTGGCGAACCCAGCCAAGTCCGGATGGAACAATACTTTTTTGTCGGACCCACCGGCGTGCTCCACGAGCTGCGCCGTCACCTTCGCCGCGCGATCGACGCTGGTGCGAAGCATGTCGAAATATTTCTCCGAGCCGTCATTCCCGTCCCAGATGTTCTCGATGGCGGCGCTCGTCCCGGAAATGATTTCCAGCAGATTGTTTAGCTCGCTCGTGGCAGCCGTTGGAGGCATGGCTGGGGTCGGGGCGGCGCCTTCTGGGAGATCATTGGTCATGAAGAATTTGGGGTGAGGTCCGCCGCGAGGGAACAAGCAGGAAAAGTGCCGTTCCCTAATTTCCATAACGGCGTTTGACCCAGGATTACCCGTAAGACGAGAGCCAGTGACCCGCCCGGGTTTCGCGCAGCCCGAAATCGGTGCGGCAATTCAATCTGGTCGCTCGCAAACCCGCTTAAACTGGCTATACTCCCCGTCCCGAGAAATGAACAAATTGTCCATCAGCAACCTGCGCGTCGTAATCGGCGAGCAGGAGATCATCCGCGGCCTTTCGCTGGCCGTTCCAAAAGGCGAAGTGCACGCTATTATGGGACCAAACGGCTCCGGGAAAAGCACCCTGGCGAAGGTGCTGGCCGGCCACCCCGATTACAAGGTCACGAGCGGTGAAGTATTGATGGATGGCGAAGATATTCTTGCCCTCGCTCCGGACGAACGCGCGCGCAAAGGGCTCTTTCTCGCCTTTCAATATCCCAGTGAGATACCGGGGGTGACCATCGCGAATTTTCTCCGCGCGGCGGTCCAGGCGCGCCTGCCAGAGGGTGAGGAACTGGAGGCCACCGACTACTACGCCAGGCTTTACGAAAAAATGGATCTGCTCGAAATGGATCGCTCCTTCACCTCGCGTTCGGTGAACGAGGGTTTTTCCGGCGGCGAAAAGAAACGCAACGAAATCCTTCAGTTGGCCATGCTCGAACCGAAATACGCTGTGCTGGATGAAACCGACAGCGGACTTGATATCGATGCTCTAAAGGTCGTATCCCACGGCGTCAATTCCATGCGCGGCCCGGATCGCGGTATCCTGGTCATCACCCATTACCAGCGCCTGCTCGATTATATCGTGCCAGATCACGTTCACGTCATGGTGCAGGGCCGCATTGTTCGCAGCGGCGGGAAGGAACTCGCATTGGAGCTCGAGGAAAAGGGCTACGAAAGCTACGAGGTAAAGGGCGAGGTCGGCGAACCGGCCCTGGCCTAACCGGGAGATTTTATGGTCAAAGAAGTATCACCCTTGGAAATCGAGCGGAACGTCGGGAATTTTGCCTATCCCGAGACGCACACGCACGACGCGGGTGTCGGGCTGACCGAGAAGACCATCCACTACATTTCCGACATCAAGGACGATCCGGATTGGGTCCGCGAGTTTCGCCTTAACGCTTACAAGACGTTCCTGAGCAAACCAATGCCGACGCATTGGGCGAGCAGGGACTTGGAAGCGATCGTTTTCGATAATATTCGTTACTACCTCAGCGCGGGCACACAGCCAAAACGCAATTGGGAAGACGTGCCCGACGATGTGAAACGGACTTTCGAACGTCTCGGCATCCCGGAACAGGAACGGAAATTTCTCGCCGGCGTCGAAGCGCAGTTCGACAGCGAGGCTGTCTATTCCAATATTAAGAAGGCCGTCGGCGAACAGGGCGTCATCTTTGTCGGGAGCGCGGAAGGGTTGAAGAATCATCCGGAGATTTTCCGGAAATGGTTCGGGAAGGTCATCCCGACCGGCGACAACAAGTTCAGCGCGCTGAACTCCGCCGTGTTCAGTGGCGGCTCCTTTATCTACGTCCCGCCGGGGGTGAAAGTGAAACACCCGCTCCAGGCTTATTTCCGGATCAACGCCGAAAATTTCGGACAATTCGAACGCACGCTCATCATCTGCGACGAAGGCTCGGAGCTGACCTACATGGAAGGTTGCACGGCGCCCAAGTTCAATACCGCCACCCTGCATAGCGCAGTCGTCGAGCTGGTTGCGCTGAAAGGCGCGAAGCTCCAGTACATCACCGTCCAAAACTGGTCGGCCAACGTATTTAACCTGGTGACAAAACGGGGCATCGCCCACGAGGACGCAGAGGTGAAATGGATCGATTGCAACATCGGCTCGCGCCTAACGATGAAGTATCCGGGCGTGATCATGAAAGGCCGTCGCGCCCGCGGCGAAGTGCTTTCCATCGCCCTCGCGGGGGACGGACAGCATCAGGACACCGGGGCGAAAATGGTGCACGCGGCGGATGAAACGACGAGCAACATCATTTCGAAGAGCATCAGCATCGGGAAAGGCCGGGCCACTTATCGCGGGCTGGTCCACATCCCCAAGCACCTCAAGAATTGCAAAAACAACACCGAGTGCGACGCGTTGCTCATTAACGCGACCAGCCGGACCGACACCTATCCGGCAATCACCGTCCGCGGCACGGGCAATTCCGTGCAGCATGAGGCGAGCGTCAGCCAGGTGAGCGCGGAGCAGATTTTCTACATGCAGCAGCGGGGCCTGACCGAAGCGCAGGCCATGAGCTTGAGCGTGAATGGTTTCGTGAACGATCTGGTCCGCCAGTTTCCGATGGAATACAGCGTCGAGCTCAAGCGCTTGATCGAGCTTGAGATGGAAGGCTCGGTCGGCTAGGGTTCCGCCCCCAAGACAGGCAAGGTGCGGCGGTCCTCGGGCCGCCGTTTGCGTCTAATTTTCGGGCATGACTAACCAGACCGCTGTTCTCGATGAAGTGATGGAAATCGAATCGCCGCAGGAACATTCCCAGCCGGCGATCCTTTCCGGACCTTCTGACGCGCGCGCCGCCGATCTTCCCGGTTGGTTCCACGATCAACAGCGCGCCGCCTGGGAGAAATTCGGATCGCTTCCTTTTCCGATTCGCAAGGACCAGCCGTGGCGGTTTTCGAGCGTCGATGCGCTCGACCTTGCCCGATACACGCAACCGGGCAGACTGACTCAAATCGAGCGCCAGGAAATCCTCGAACGCTCGGTCGGCCTCGATGCGGTCGCCGGCCGGTTGATCTTTGGGGACGACCAATTGCTCCGGCGCGATCCGCTGCCTGAAACGCTTCTTAAACGCGGCGTGCTCCTGATGCCGCTCGAACGCGCCCTCCTCGAGCATGAAGATTTGTTCCGAAGACATTTCATGACGCAGCCTGCTACATTGGGGTCGGCCAAGTTCGCCGCGCTCCATGGAGCGTTCGTCACTTCCGGCACCTTTATCTATGTGCCGCGCGGCGTTGAAGTTGAGCTGCCGATTGAAATTTTCCATTGGCTGCACGGGGAAAATGCCGCGGTCTTTCCGCATACCCTTCTGATCGCCGATGAACTCTCCAAGGTAACGGTGATCGAACATTTTCGTTCCGCCCATCCGGAGCGTTCCGGCTTTGCCTGTGGCGTGAATGACCTCGTGGCGGGCAAGGGATCAAAGATTAACTACGTTTGCGCGCAAACCTGGAACGAGAAGGTTTTGTCGATTCAGATCAATGCGACCACGGTGGAGCGCGAGGCGTCAGCCTTGAGCTTGAATGTTCATCTCGGCGGCGCTTACTCGCGCTTCGAGAGTCTCAGCCGCCTCGCGGGCGAGGGCGCCCACAGCAATCTGCTCGCGGTTTCGGTCGGGGATGGGACGCAAGAATTCGACGCGCGCACTTTGCAGGATCACGTCAGCCCTCACACGACGAGCGACCTCCTCTACAAAAATGCCCTGACCGATCGGACGCGAAATACCTTTGGCGGCCTCATCCGCGTCGAGCCGCATGCGCATTTCACCGATGCCTACCAGACGGTCCGGAACCTCCTGTTAAGCGATGATGCGGAGGCCAATTCGATGCCCGGCCTCGAAATTCTCGCCGACAACGTCAAGTGCAGCCATGGCGCCACCTCCGGCCAGATCAACGAAGACGAGATGTTCTATCTGCTCGCGCGCGGCATTCCGCTTCCGGTGGCAAAACAGCTTCTGGTTAGCGGTTTTCTCAATGAGGTGGTCGATCGTCTCGATCATCCGGCGATTACGGGATTCGTTCACGAGCTGATCGAAGCCAAATTCGCGCATCGCTAAGCTAACTTCGGTCATCCCGAGACTGGCGCAGCGCGCCTAGGGACGGAGCTAGACGCGCCTTCAGTCGTGCTGCCGCACTTTGCATTTGCCGAGGTCCCTCACCGTCTGCGGAGCTCGGCTGACGCGCCTTGAGCTAGCTTCCAGCTCGTTGATAGAGATTCACTATCGCACCCGCCGCATCTCGAATCACCTTTCGCAACGACGCGGGCTGAAGCACGTGCACATGGCTACCCCAACTCAGAATCCAGCGTTCGATTTCCTCTAAACCGCCCAGCTCGAGTTGCAAAATTATCGATCCGTCGGGGAGTGGACGTATTCGCTGCGATTCATGCCAGGTCCGCTCCGAAACGAGGCGCGCCGCGTAGGGATCGAATTGCAGCCGGATCCGATATTTCTCGCCCGACGAAAATACGCCAAAGCTGCCGCTCAGAATTTTGGTGATCGAAAAATCCGCGGGCCGGTGAAACCCCGTCGTCGTGAGGGAGACGTTTTGCATGCGGGGAAGGGCAAACGTCCGCAACTGCGCCCGGTCCAGATCGTCCGCGAAGAGGTACCACTGATTCTCGAAGCAGCCGAGATGATACGGGCGAACTCGGCGGGGTTCGTGCTCGCTGCCTTTCAGTTTCCGATATTCGAAAGCCAGCTCGACCGATCGCAAGACCGCATTGCTGACGACCTCAAAAAGATCGAGATCGGCCGGACTGACGCCTGCGCTGCGGAAGGAGATGACATCCTCCAGATCGGTCCAAGAGAAAGAGACGCGATCCTTCAATCCATCCGTGATCTTTCGGAACGCCGACTGCAACGGTCGTTCAAAAGGCGTTCCTTTGTACTGGGCGAGCGCCTTTTGCGCGACGAGCAGTGCCGTAATCTCGCCCTCTGAGACCTCGATGCTGGGGAACCCAGTGACGGCTTCCGTGTAATAGAATCCAAATTTCTGCGCATTGTAATCGATCGGCAAACCAAGCCGATCGCGCATGAAGTCGATGTCGCGCTGAATGGTCTTGGGCGAGACTTCGAGCTCCGCCGCGATCTTCTGGCAGTTGGGAAATTGGTGCGACTTCAGCGCGGCGTGCAACCGCATCATGCGTTGCAGTGGCGGACGGGAATAACCGTCTTCGCTCCGGGTGGTCCTCGGTGGTGGCTTCAAAACAAATAAAACTATTTCCCTCCTGGGACAGTCAATGTCCTACCCCCTGTTTCATGATGCCGCCATGAAAAGATCCAAAACTTATTATCCGCGGCGTAATTTGCTTTCCGTTCCGTATTCGGCTCGTCCGGACCGAATCGAGCGCGGCCTGCGCATTTTGCGCGCGTTGCGCTTCTCGATCGCGGCAGCCGCTGCGCCCGTTTCGCGACCGCAGCAGCGTGAATTCAACTTCATCCTCTCCAGAAGAGTCTGACCTCGTCGCAGAGAAACATTGCCAGACGGGGCGCCCCTCGTTACTTTCGCTTCCTCCTCCGCGGTTTACCCGCGGAGGCGGCGCATTTCGATCATGGACGTAAGCGGAACTATCGACGCGATTCTTGGCCAAAAAGGCGGCGAAATCTTTTCGGTCTCGCCCGATTCGACGGTTTACGAGGCGATCGATCTGATGGCCAGCCGGAATGTCGGCGCCCTCCTGGTGGTCGAGGATGGGGCGCTGCTTGGAATGATTTCGGAGCGCGATTACACCCGTAAAGTGATGTTGCGCGGGAAACGTTCGCGCGAAACGCAAGTGCGCGAAATCATGTCGAGCGACCTCACCGTGGTGACTCCGCGCGAGCCGGTCGAAAACTGTTTGCGCATGATGACCGAGAAGCGAATCCGCCACTTGCCCGTGGTCGAAGGCGACACGCTTCGCGGGATTATTTCGATCGGCGATTTGGTCAAATGGGTCATCGCCAGCCAGTCCGCGACGATCGCCCATCTCGAAAGCTACATTTCAGGCGGCTACACGGGGTAATCTTCCTGTAGCAGCGGTCTGTGACCGCCGAAATTGCTCAACCTCTCTGCGGCATAGACCGCCGCTACAGTTTCCAAGCAGTCTGTCCGCTGACGATGGTCCGAACCGCGCGGCCTTTCAGTTTCCATCCGTCGAAGGGCGTGTTACGCGAGATCGATTGAGAGGCGCTGGCATCAAAAGTCCATTCCAGCTCCGGATCGATCAAGGTGACGTCGGCCGTTCGCCCCGGCGAGAGCGTGCCAGCCTCGATTTGTAAAAGCCGCGCCGGATTCACCGTGAACATCTCGATCAAGCGCGGCAGGTCGATCGTTTTCTTCTTGTGAACAAGCAGATCGATAAACAGCCCAAGCTCCGTTTCCAACCCCACAATCCCAAACGGCGCGGCATCGAACTCAACCTCCTTTTCGAACTTTGCATGCGGGGCGTGATCGCTGGCGAGAATCCCGAGTGTCCCGTCGGCGATTCCCTCGAGCAGCGCGGTCACATCCTCTTTCCCGCGCAGAGGTGGATTCATTTTGAAATTCGTGTCGAAATTCTGAATCGCATCGTCCGTCAGCGCGAGGTGATGCGGGCATACTTCGCCGCTGATCCTGACGCCGCGCGCCTGGGCTTCACGCAGAATCCGGACACTGCCCGCAGCGCTGATATGCTGGCAATGAATGTGATGGTCGCAGAGTTCCGCCAGGAGGACGTTGCGCATGACGATCGCCTCCTCGCCCGCGCTGGGCCAGCCGGGCAGACCAAGGAGCGTGCTCCAGTAACCTTCGTGAACCACGCCCGTGCCGACGAGATTGTAATCCTGGCAGTGATCGAAAACCGGGAGCCCCACCATGCGCGCGTACTCGACGGCGCGGCGCATCAACTCGTTATTCTGGACGCATCGCCCGTCATCGGTTATCGCGACGACTCCCGCTTGGCCGAGCGAACTGATCGGCGCCAGTTCTTCGCCCATCAACCCCTTCGAGATCGCGCCGGTGGGCAGCACATTGACGCACGCGACTTCAGCCGCGCGATCTTTGATCCAGGCGATCGTGCTCGGACTGTCCGCGATGGGGGACGTATTCGGCATGCAGACGATGGTGGTGAACCCTCCCGCCGCCGCTGCGCGCGCGCCGGACTCGATCGTCTCCTTCCAGCCGAATCCTGGCTCGCGCAGATGGACGTGGAGATCGATCAAGCCGGGGCAGACGATGAGATTGGTTGCATCGATCTCATCAATTTCGGACGGCGAAGTGCGGATTTCGGAGAGATCGACGATTCGCCCATCGATCATGGCCAGATCGGCGACTTCATCGCGCTTGTTCGCCGGATCGATGATCCGGCCATTACGAATAACCGTGCTCATGGCGTGGCGATCCCTCCGCAGAGATAAAGGACCGCCATTCGGATCGCGAGGCCGTTGGTGACCTGATCGAGGATGACACTTTGGGCGCCGTCGGCTAGTTCGCTATCGATTTCGACACCGCGGTTGATCGGGCCCGGATGCATGATGAGGCAGTCCGGTTTCAGCCGTTTGGCTCGATCCTTGGTCAGGCCAAACAGCCGGATGTACTCACCGATTCCGGGGAAATATTCTTTGCGCTGACGTTCGTGCTGAATCCGGAGCAGGTTCACCACGTCGGCCGTTGGCAGGATTTCGTCGATGTCGTAGGACACGGTCACTCCCAATTTTTCAAACTCGCGCGGGACCAGCGTGCTCGGCCCCACCAGGGTCACACGAGCGCCGAGTTTGAGTAGGCCGAAGATGTTCGATCGCGCCACGCGGCTGAAAAGAATATCGCCCACGATAACGACATGAAGTCCCGCCACAGCGCCCTTTCTTTCCCGGATCGTGTAGAGATCCAGCAGGGCCTGCGTAGGATGCTCGTGCGCTCCGTCGCCCGCGTTGATGATGCTGGAAGTGAGGCGCTCAGCCAGGAACTGCGGCGCTCCGGATGAACTGTGTCGCAGGACGATAATGTCAGCATGGTTGGCCTCAAGAATCTTGGCGGTGTCTTTGAGGGTTTCGCCCTTGGTCAGGCTGGAGGCAGAGGCCGAGATATTGATGACATCCGCGCTCAGGCGAATCGCGGCGATCTCAAAGGAGGTGCGCGTGCGTGTGCTTGGCTCTACGAAAAAATTCACAAGCGTCTTGCCGCGCAACGCAGGGACCTTCTTGATCTCGCGAGTCCCGACTTCCTTGAAGGCATCCGCGGTATCGAGAATGAAGGTAATTTCCTCCGCGGAAAGTTCGCGGATGCCGAGCAAGTCTTTTCGCTGCCAGCGCAGGGCGGATTTGGATTGTTCCGTCATGCCTTTTCTTCCTTTACCAGCCAGACGGCGTCCGGTTCTCCATCCACGTTCTCAAGGCGCAAACGCACGCGCTCTCCAACCGCCGTGGGCAGGTTTTTCCCAACATAATCCACTCGGATGGGTAATTCGCGGTGGCCCCGATCGATCAGGGCGGCAAGCTGAATGCGAGCGGGCCGTCCGAACGAGCTGATCGCATCCATGGCCGCGCGCGCCGTCCGTCCGGTGAAGAAAACATCGTCCACAATGATTACCGTCTTGTTCTCGAGCGGCAGCGGCAACCTCGACGCCTGGACGCGCGGCAGCTCGGCCCGTTTGCCGACATCGTCCCGATGCATCGAGACATCGATGACACCCGTCTCAACCGACGTTTGTGCCAGCGATTGGACTATATCGGCGATCCGGCGGGCGATCTCGACGCCGCGCGAGGGGATTCCCGCTAGAATCACCGAGCCGAGTTCCGGGTTACGCTCGATGATTTCGTGCGCGATCCGGCGAAGAGCGCGGGTAATGGCTTCGCCATCCATCACCGGAGGAGTGGCGGATGAAGTGCGGGTGTTTTGCTTGTTGGTCATGGTTCCTTGGCGACCTCGCAGGATCGCATTAAAGGAAAAAAGAGAGATTATGCAGCGGTCTTAGGCCCTGGCCTCCTTCATCCGCTTGCTGCGCCAACTGGAACGGTATTTCACGATCCAATCGCCCAGCGCTTTTTCAAAGCCGATATCGGCCCCGGCTTTCTCGCTCTCGATCCATTTATGTTTCAGAATTTCCTCCCGCTCGGCCAGGAATTCCTTATAAAGCGCCGAATCCTTAACGAACTGTGACTGTTCCCCTTGCGAAGCGGTCATCTCGGGACTGTTTTTCATAAAAACTGAATTTGGTCAACAAAAACCATATCGTCCTTACTTAGATGTAGCCGCGGCCATACCTATTCAATTTTCCCTCTTAAGGCAGACTGGCGCGCAGCTCCCGCGCGATCCTCATGAATTCGACGGCGACCGAGGAATCGCCCTTTTCGCCAGTAATAGGCATTCCGCGATCACCCGACTCACGCGTTGCGATGTCGATCGGAATCTGGCCGAGCAATGGAACCCGGAGACGCCTGGCTTCGCGTTCCCCGCCACCGGAACCAAAGATGTCGTAGCGTTTCCCGTCGCTCGGAGACTCGAAGTAGCTCATGTTTTCGATCAACCCGAGCACCGGGACGTTCACTTTCTCAAACATGGTCGAAGCCTTCCGCGCATCGATCAAAGCTACCTCTTGAGGCGTGGTCACGATGATCGCGCCGGCCAGCGCGACCGTTTGCACAATGGTGAGTTGGATGTCCCCAGTGCCGGGGGGCAAGTCGAGCACGAGATAATCGAGCTCGCCCCATTCTACCTGCCGGAGGAACTGCTGGGTGTAGCGCGTCACCATCGGCCCGCGCAGAATCGCCGGGGCCGAGTCGTCGAGGAGAAAGCCCATCGACATTAGCTTCAGGTTGTATTGCTCGATCGGGATGATGCGGTTCTCTTCCGTCGCGGTAGGGCGATCGCGCGTGCCAAACATGAGCGAGATGCTCGGCCCGTAAATGTCGCAATCGCAAAGGCCCACGCGCGCCCCGGTTTTTTCCAAAGCGACCGCGAGATTGGCTGCAACCGTCGACTTCCCGACCCCACCTTTCCCACTGGCGATCGCGATAATGTGCCTGATCCCCTCGATGCGAGTCGTCCCGACGCCCGCCGCGCCGGCCCCGGCAGGCGGCGCCTGGATGTCGATTAACACCTTTGCCTGTTCCACCCCGGGGATTCCGCGCAGAATCTCCTCCGCCTCTGCCTTGATCGTCTGCGGAATCGCAGGCTCATTCGTGGCGAGCGCCAACTGAACAACGACCGAGCCTTCCTGTATTTGGATTCCCTTTACCAGTCCGAACGAGACGATGTCGCGACTAAAGCCGGGATACCTCACGCCCTTTAGAGCATCCTTAACGTGTTCCTCTGAGAGCGACATGGGCGTGTAAGCTACCGACCCAGGCGTACGAGTAAACAGACACCGGGCGAAATATTGTTCACCGGTGGCTCGGAGACCGCGATCTTGAATCTACGGGACGGTTGCTGGGGGATCCTGAACCAGGTCGATTCTTTCACCCGTTGCTGTTATTTCGACAACGAGCTTTGAGAACGTCCAGTCGCCCGCGAATTTCGACGCGACGAAATAAATCGTTCCTTTGCCTTTCGGGCCAGAAATAGGGACGGTCATGTCGGCGTGGCCGGATGTTCCGCTTACGTTGGTTTTTCCGGAAACAAGAAACCCGTCCGTGATGGGAGATCCGAGTGCTGCCACTACCCTCGGATCGTTCTTTGCCTGGGCCAGGGCGGACTTGTAGGCGTCGGAGGATTTCATCGCGCCGAAGACGATGGAAATGATGACAAACGCAAAGCCGGTTACGAGAAGCGCCATTCCGAGGCATCCCGTCGGCACGAACCATTTCCAATTCCGCGACCACCAGCCCGGTCGAGGGGGCTGAGGGTTGGAAGGTGATGTAGGGTGGTCCATTAGGGTTTCAGTGTTTGCTCGCCAATTTTATTACGGAAGCGCCATCGCTTGGGAGGCGACGCATTGCCATTTGCCGTTGCGCTCCACCCAGGCGTCCGTCCATCGGAATTTGCGCTTGAAGGCTTTGCCATCTTTCCCTTTTCCCACTTCTGTGGAAGTGCCCAGGACCACCGCGAAGCGGCCATCGTAAACACGCACGTCCACGCGGTCATTCTTTGCGGAAGTATACGTGTCGGTGTCATTCTTGATCTGGGCCAGCAAGGCTGACTTGTTCAGGACCTTGCCCTTCGAGCTGACACCGCGGTAATCGTTCGCCACATAGGCTTGGACGACGGCGGGATCGTGGGCAGCAATTGAAGCTTCCCATTTATTCTCGATCTCTCGCAAGGTAGCTTCCGGAGTCGATTTTTTTACCGGCATGATCGCAGCCGACGGCGGCGCTTTTTTCGTGGCTGAAGAGGGGGAACTGGCTTTGACAGGGGAAGATGTTTTTGTTGGTGGCGGACTGCTCTTCACTGCCGCGGGCGAGCTGCTTTTCTCCGGCGGAGTTGGTTCAGACTTCTCCGTCGTAACTGATACGCTCGGATCAGTGGCGGGTGTCTCTGATTGCTCGGCCGCGGTCGATTCGGGGGCCGGCGCCGGTGTCTCGGTTTCGTCCTGGGCCGACGCAAGCGGGGCGGCCGCCAGGAGAAACGCTGTGAGGGCAAGAATGGTCATTTTCATCTGCATATTCCTTTCGCTGTAGTTTCTGGAACGGGTATCCCCCGGGAGTGATTTCATGGGCGATCGCCGAATTTTTCGGCGATTCAGGGCAAAACGAACCCTATTTTGCCGCCGGATGACCAGTCAAGGCTCATTTAGCCACTGAAAAACACGAGGGTGGCCCGGTTTTCCAGCAAAATTGCTGGCCCTGCTCGTGCTAGCCTCTTGACGCCTAGTGTAACATTGCTGCCTCAATTCGGATATGTGGAAATCAATTACTGGAATTCTAGTTAGCAGCGCGGTCGTCGCGCTGATTATCGTTCGAGGCACCCGCCTCGTTTCAGATCCGGAGGAGGCGAAACCGATTCACGCTTCTGCGCCGGCTAAGAACCTGGAGATCGGCGATTCGTCGCCTGGCGCCTATGCGGTATTGCCAATCGAGAGAAGGGAAATGCGCAAGACTTCCCGAATTGAGCACTGCTTCACGTCGGATCTGGAGGTAGTGGTGCCCGCTCGCCCCAGCCAAATCGCGCTCGTCGCCGCGGCCTTGAAGCGGGACTGGGAGACTGTTCGGCGGATGCTCGAAGCCGGCGCGTCGGTGGAAACGGCTGACGAAAAAGGCATCACCCCGCTAATGGCGGCCGCCCTGCAAGGCGACGTAGCCATGATTCGGACCCTTCTGGAACGGCATGCGAGCGCGAATTTTACAGATTTTGCCGGGAACTCGGCGGTGCACCACGCCATCCGGGCCGGAAAATTGGAGGCCCTCCAGGAGCTTCTTCCGGTGGTGTCGAATCTCGAGGCGATCTCCGCCAGGGGCCAAGATCTTCTGACCATGGCCCTCGAGACAGGCGACATGCACATCTTCCAGACCGTGCTCGAACGGTTCCCCGCTAATCTCCAGTGGACAGCGAACACTCTTCGGGCGCTCGAGATTGCATTGCGCAATGATCTGAAAGAACAGGTACGGCTCCTCCTGAGCAAACACCTTACGCCTCCAACCCGTAACGGCGGCACCGCTCCCCTGATCGCGTATGCCATCGCCAATGACGATGCGGCGCTTTTTCACACCCTGCTCGCCTGCGGCAGCGACCCGAACATCGTCATCCCAAAGGTGTGCGAGAAAGACTTCATGGCCCTGCTTAAGAATAAGCACCTCCGCCTCTACATTCAGAACGAGACAGGGGTTAATTTGCTCATGCTCGCCGCGGGATTAGGCCGGACTGATTACGTTCGCGCCTTGCTCGATGCCGGCGCGGATCGCAACCGCACTACACCGCGATATAAGATGATTCCCCTTTATTTCGCCGCCTGGACCGCCAACTGGCAATGCGTCCAGCTTCTTCTTGGGGGCGGGCCCTTGCCCGAGCAACTCCGCGTGGAAATTTCGCTCGCGAAACAAAACGCCACCGTGATCAAGGACGGAGTTAGCATCTTCACCACCCAGGTGTCCACCGGCCGCCAGGGCTATTCGACGCCCGCGGGGCAGTATGTCATTACGGACAAGGACCGCGACCATATTTCCACCATTTACAAAGTGGCCATGCCCTATTTCATGCGGCTCAATTGCCGCGACTTCGGCATGCATGCCGGAGTCGTGCCGACATATCCCGCATCGCACGGCTGCATTCGGCTTCCGGGCGAAGCCGCGAAGAAATTGTTCTCTGAGATTCCGGTAGGCACGGTCGTGATGATCAACTAGTTGCGGTTCGAGCGCCCCCGGAGAAGGCAAACTTGCTGGTGGGTAGCCGGCCACTCAATCCGTCCCGTGTAGCGACGCGCTATCTCAGCAATAGCGACAGATTCCTCGGCTTCGCTCGGAATGCCAAAAAGGCTTCTGCCGCCGGTCGGGCAGGCTCCTTGTGCAATCCTTGAATCGCCCTTCGACATTCTCGTCGAATTCAATAATCTTGGGCGTCCTACAGATATGGAGACCATGCCACCTGATCTGACCGGCCTGCGCAATGAATACGCCGCACATGGAATGCGCCGTGCCGATCTCCATTCCGACCCGGTCCATCAATTCGGCGCCTGGTTTGCCGCCGCGCTCGCCGCGGATATTCGCGACGTGAATGCCATGAGTCTGGCCACGTCCACTCCGGACGGAAAACCGTCCGTCCGCATTGTTCTACTCAAAGGATTCGATGAGCGCGGCTTCGCTTTTTTCACGAATTACGAGAGCGAGAAAGGCCAGCATCTCGAAGCCAATCCCCACGCAGCGCTGGGTTTTTATTGGGTGCAACTCGAACGTCAGGTTCGGATTAGCGGGACCGTGGAAAGAACTTCGCGCGAAGATTCCGCCGCCTACTTTCATTCGAGGCCGGTCGGCAGCCGGCTCGGCGCCTGGGTTTCGAAGCAGAGCGATGTCATCGACGCGCGCCAGATCCTCGATTCGCGGTTGACCGAGATGACGGAACGTTTCGAGAACGGCGATATCCCGTTGCCTCCGCATTGGGGAGGATATCGGGTCAAACCCGACAAAATCGAATTCTGGCAAGGCCGGCCCAACCGTCTCCACGATCGATTTCGTTATTCGCGTCGAGCCAATGGCACGTGGCTGATCGATCGCCTCGCGCCGTGATGTCCGACGACTCATTGCGCTCGGTCGCGTGGAGAGAGAAACCGGGCTCGCGTTATTGGTGGCACCATTTGCCCGGCACCGATTACGTCCCGCCGATCTATTCCGAACTCAGTGAAGCCGAATGGAACACGCTCCGTGAATGGTACGACGAAACCGATCGGAGCGGTCCCATCGGCGAATGCGCGGTTCCGCTGATTTCGATTCTGCATGGGCTGGTCATGGGCAGCCGCGCCAGCCGAATCGTGCAGCTCGGAACGTGCGCCGGCTACTCGGCGCTTCTCCTCGGATGGATGCTGCGTCGGATGAAGGTCCGGCAGGGCCTCTTCAGCCTGGACCTTGATCCAGCGAGTTGCGAAATGTCCCGGCGCTGGATCGCGCGCGGCGGTTTGCAGGATTTTGTCGGAATCGTCGAGCGGAATTCACTCGATCCGCAGTCACCCATTGCGGCCCGGGATTTTTTGGGCGGCGATCCCGAGTTGATCATTCTCGACAGCTCGCACGAATACCAGGCGACCCTGACCGAACTCGATCTCTGGTACGACGCGCTGGCGCCGGGCGGCCTGCTCGTTCTTCACGATGTCAGCCGTTTCGCCGTGGATTTCGACGTGACCCGTCAAGGCGGCGTAGGGCGAGCGTTCGCCGAGTGGCGAAAGGCGCGTCCGGAGGTGGAAACGTTCTCCTTAAACGGTGACTCGCGCACCATGGAATTGCCCCGCCCGCTTTACAAGGATGCCTGCGGGCTCGGGCTGATTCACAAAGCCTTTTAGAAATTCATGGCGCTCGCTCAACTCACGCCCGAACAAACGCGCACCTGGACTCGCGAAGAAAAAGATCGCTGGTGGTTTGAGAAAGTTTATCGGGGCGATTTGCCGCAGCTGACGATTCGCTCCGGTCTCACCGGCTTCTTTCTCGGCGGCATCCTCTCCGCCACGAATCTCTACGTTGCCGGCAAAACCGGCGTAACGCTCGGTGTAAATCTCACCTCCGTTATCCTCGCCTTTGCCATGTTTCGTATCCTCGCCCGCATTGGCTTGGGCAAGGATTTCTCCATTCTGGAGAACAACGCGATGCAGTCTATTGCCACCTCGGCCGGTTATATGACCGTCCCGCTGACCTCGAGTCTGGCCGCTTACATGATGGTCACCAACACGATCGTCCCGTGGTGGCACATCGTGCTCTGGATGTCGGTCATGTCCCTTATCGGCGTGCTCATTGCCTTCCCCCTCAAAAGGCGCTTTATCAACGAGGACCAGCTTCCCTTTCCTGAAGGCCGTGCCTGCGGTGTCGTGCTCGACGCGCTTTACCACGGAGCGGCCGGCGAAGGAATCTACAAAGCCAAGCTGCTCGGTATCACCGCAGGTCTCACCGGCTTCTATCAATTCATCGTCAGCGACGGATTGCAGCGCCTTTTCCAATTCAAACTCTTGCGCATGAATCAATGGCTCGGTTTGACGGAACCGTGGCACTTCCGGGAACGCATCGACGAATATTACTACCTCCTCGCGGCCAAGTACGAGCTTTGGATTCCGCGCATTCTCGGAACAGAGTTCCGCACCCTCGGCCTCCGCCTGGGCTTGGATGCGGCCATGCTTGGAGTCGGCGGGTTGATGGGCGTGCGCGTCGCCACCAGCGTGATGCTCGGCACGGCCGTGAATTTTTTCGTGCTCGCGCCCATCATGATTGCGCGCGGCGATATTGCCCCGCGCATTGGAACCACTGGCGCTACGGTGGCGCTGAGTCGGGCCGAGATTGTCAATCAATGGTCTCTTTGGTGGGGCGTGACCATGATGGTGGTTGGTTCGCTGATTGCCCTGGTCGGGAAGCCGGAAATTTTTACCAGCGTCTTTAAGAACCTGCGTGGCAAAAAGAAGGGCAAAGGCGAAGACGTCCTCGCGGGTATCGAACTGCCGTTGTGGATTTCGTACGTCGGCGTGCCGATCCTCAGCTTGCTTGGGACCTGGCTGACCCATCTCTTCTTCGGAGTACCAATCTGGTTGGCGCTCCTCTCGCTCCCATTGGTCTTTGTCCTCACTGTCATCTGCGTCAACTCGATGGCGCTCACCTCCTGGACGCCGACCAGTTCCCTCAGCAAAATTACGCAATTCTCCATCGGCGCGATCGACCGCACCAATCCCGCGTCAAATCTCATCACGGCGGGCATGACCGCGGAGGTCGCCTCGAACGCAGGGAACCTGCTCTCCGACATCAAGCCCGGCTATATGCTGGGCGCCAAGCCGCGTCAGCAGGCTATTGGACATTGCATCGGAATTTTTTCGGGCGCGCTGGCCGCGACCCCGCTCTTCTTTCTCCTGTTCCTTCCGCCGGGCGCGGATGGCGGGCGCAGCCCAGCCACGATTGTCTCGGAGCAATTTCCCATGCCTTCCGCGGTGCAATGGAAGGGAGTGGCCGACTTGATCGCCCGCGGTGTAGCTAGTTTGCCGACTTCGGCGGTGATTTCGATGATGCTCGCGGCAGCTTTTGCCGCGTTCATCGAGATCATGACCATCATACGGAAGAAGCCCTTCCCCTTGTCGTCCGTCTCTATCGGTCTCGGGGTAATTCTGCCGCCCGACGCCTGCTTCGCCATGTGGCTGGGGGCCATGTTCTTTTGGTGGCAAGGCCGCCGTTATCCAAAGCCGGGAACGAAGGGTAACCGTCTCTGGGTCGAGAGTGCCGAGCCAATTTGCGCCGGTCTCATCGCCGGCGCCGCCCTTGTCGGAATCGCGAACGCCCTCGTCATCGCCTTCGCCAGACAGATCTTCTAACCGGCTCCTTTCCCAGTTCAACGTTGGACGTTGGACGTTGGACGTTGGACGTTTCCCCTCCGATGCCTCGCCCCGACCTCCCGATATACGAACTCGAACACCAAATCGTCGCTGAGCTGAAACAACAATCCCGTCTGATCATCCAGGCCCCGACTGGCTCCGGCAAATCCACCCAAGTCCCCCAGATCCTCCTCGATCACGCGTTACTCGGCGCCGGCCAGGTCGTGATCCTCCAGCCGCGCCGTCTCGCCACCCGTCTTCTCGCAGCGCGCGTCGCCTCCGAACGCAATGTCCGGCTGGGGGACGAGGTCGGTTACCAAATCCGTTTCGAAAACATCACCTCGAATCGAACCCGCATCCGCTTCGTCACCGAAGGAATTCTCCTGCGCCAACTCATTCAGGATCCGCAGCTGCGCGATGTTTCCGCCATCCTCTTCGACGAATTTCACGAGCGCCATCTTTACGGCGACATTACCCTCGCGCGCGCCCTCCAACTGCAGGCCACCTCGCGGCCCGACCTGAAACTCGCCGTCATGTCCGCGACGTTGGAGGCGGGCCTTCTCGAAAAATACCTGCAACCTTGCGCCGTCCTGACTTCGAGCGGTCGCGCCTTTCCCGTCGACGTTGATTACCTCCCGAAACCGGTCGGTGGCGACGGTTACCCAATCTGGGACCTCGCGGCGGATGAGTTGGAACGCGTCGCGCTGCGAAGCGAAGGGGACGTGCTCATCTTCATGCCAGGCAAATATGAGATCAACCGAACCATCTCTGCCGTTCGCGCCTCCCGGGTGAGCGATCAGTTCGTCGTCCTGCCGCTCCACGGCGAACTCCCGCCTTCCGAGCAGGACGCGGCCCTCGCCCATTACGAAAAACGCCGGGCGATCGTTGCGACCAACGTGGCGGAGACGTCGCTCACGATCGAGGGGGTCCGGGTCGTGATTGACAGCGGCCTTGCGCGTATCGCCCGGTTCGATCCGCGCCGCGGGATCAACACCCTTCTCATTGAAAAAATCAGCCGCGCTTCCGCGGACCAACGTACCGGTCGTGCCGGACGGACGGCCCCCGGCTATTGCCTGCGGCTTTGGACAGAACGCGAACACCTCGATCGGGCGCCGCAGGAATTGCCCGAGGTAAAGCGGCTCGACCTGGCCGAGGTGGTTCTCACGCTGAAGGCGAGCGGCGTCGAGGAAATCGGCAGCTTCCGCTGGCTGGAATCGCCCGACCCCCAGGCGCTCAGTCGCGCCGAGCAATTGCTCGTCGATCTCGGCGCTCTCGGTAGCGCAGCCGGGATCACCCCCCTCGGACGTCGAATGCTGGCGTTCCCTGTCCACCCGCGTTACGCGCGCATGCTCCTGGCGGCGCAACAGTATCGTTGCGTGCCCGCCGTCGCCCTGATCGCCGCGCTCACCCAGGGCCGCAATCTCCTTCGCCGGCTCGAGGGCAAACAAGGGCGCGAGGACCGCGAGGATGTGCTCGGAAGTGACGCGGAATCGGACCTCTTCATTTTGATGCGCGCTTTTCGCTACGCGGAGAACAGCCGATTCGATCCACAACGTTGCACCCGTCTCGGAATCAACGCCGGCGCCGCGCGCGAGTCGGCACAGTTGACCGAGCAATTTCTGGAGATTGCGCGCACTGAAGGGTTGGAACTGGAGACGGGCGAGGTGAAGGCCGGGTCGATCGAACGTTGCGTCCTGGCCGGCTTCCCCGATCAAGTCGCCGTCCGGCTGGATGCCGGCACGTTGCGCTGTGCCCTGGTGCACGGCCGGCGCGGGGTCCTGGCGCGCGAAAGCGCGGTGCACGGGGCGCGTTTGCTGGTCGCATCGGAAATTCGCGAGATTGAAAGCAGCGACAAGGAGCGCCAGGTCCTGCTGACGCTGGCCACTAAGATCGAAGAAGATTGGCTTCGCGAGTTATTCCCGGAATCGCTGCGGGATGAGACAAGCGTTGAGTTCAATCCCACTCTTCGGCGTCTGGTCGGTCATCGAAAAATCCTCTTTCACGATCTCGTCTTGCGCAGCGAGGAATTTTCCCCCAAGGCAGACCCAACGGCGGCCCCAATCCTCGCCCGTGAAGTCCTGGCCGGAAGCTGTCCCCTGAAACATTGGGACAACGCGGTTGAGCAATGGATCGCTCGCGTAAATTTCGTCGCAGTGGAGTTTCCGGATTTGAAATTTCCGCGGATCGACGAAGCCGGGAAGCTGCTGCTCCTGGAGCAAATCTGCCAGGGCGCGACCAGTTATAAGGAAATCAAGGAGCGGCCGGTTTGGCCCACCGTGAAATCGTGGCTCAACGCCGCGCAACAACAAACCCTGGAGGAGCTTGCGCCTGAGCGAATCAAGCTCGCGAAGGGCCGAGCCGCCAAGATCACGTATGGAGACTCCGCCCCACCCACGATCGCGGCGCGCATTCAGGATTTGTATGATACTCCCCGCGGCCTCGCGGTTGGGCGTGGCCGCATCGCGCTGAGAATTCAAGTTCTCGCGCCAAACCATCGTCCGATCCAAATCACCAACGATCTGGAAACCTTTTGGCGCGAGGGTTATCCGAAGATCAAGAAAGAACTTCAGCGGAAGTATCCCAAGCACGAATGGCGGTGATTGTCCCTCTGCTTCTCGTAATCGTGCTCGTGCTCCTGCTCGTGCTCGATCTGATTCCCCTCGATTACGATCACGAGCACGAGCATGAGCACGAAAAGAACGAACAAATCAGAGACGCAATGGTCTTATGACTTACGAATTGTCTATATGATCAATCCAAATGGCGACGAATTTACAGAGGACGATCCGCTGGCGGCTTCAATGAGGTCGAGCGACGAACAGTTTTCCGGAGAAAACTCAGGGCGCTTGCGCCAGGCGGCCGGCAAGGTTTCGATTGCCGCGGGCGAAGCGTGGGAGCAGACCAAGGAAAAAGCTGGGACAGCCCGCGAGCGCACGGAATTTTTCCTGCGCGAAAACCCGGTGCCGACCGTGATCGGGGCGCTCGCCCTCGGCGTCGCGATCGGGCTGGCGATCCGTTACGCCTCCAGCTCCGCCGAGAAAGAAGTCGAAGCGAAATCGCCACTCGGGAACGTGGACCTGAGCATCCTTTCCCTTCCGTTTCTCTGGCCGCTTTTCAAAAAGGTGCGGAACCAATACGAAGATTCCGCCGATGTCGTGAAGTGCGGCGTCGATCGGCTGAAAAAGGTGGATGTTGATCGTTACGTCAAGCCACTGCGGAAGAAGTGGAAATCCTGGGCTAACTGAGCCCTGGAGCCGCCGTTCTGTGGGCGGCGTTCCCGTAACCAAGGTCTCGCCAACGCTTCGCACAGCGAAGTGGCTACAGCTTTGCAGTCGCATTCTGCAAAGTGCCGATGCTAAGCTTTGCGCGTGTTGCCGCGAATCGCCTGCATTTGCCTTCTCCTCGCCGCAGGTCCCGACAGGCTTTCCGCGAAAGAACCACGGCAAACTCGTGAAACCGGTGCATTTGTTGGCTCTGTCGGCTGCAGTTCATCCAGCTGTCACGGCGGCGCCGGCCCAAAGCGCAGCCAATACATCACCTGGAGCCAGAAGGATTTTCACACCAAAGCGCATGCCGTCCTGGGCAACGCACGCTCGGAGCGAATTGCCGAGGGCCTCGGAATAGCGGCGGCGCAGTCGAGCGTGCGCTGCACCTCCTGCCACTCCCCATTCCAATCCGTCGCGCCCAGCCGGCTCACCCGGACGGCACATCCCGCCGAAGGCGTTTCCTGCGAAAGCTGCCACGGGGCCGCCGGAAGCTGGTTGCGAGGGCACACGCGACCCGACTGGACTTACAACACGCGAGTGGCCGCCGGCATGCGCGATCTGCGCAACCTTTACGTGCGCGCCAATGCCTGCGTCGCCTGTCATCAAAACCTTGCCCCGGAACTCTTGAAGGCCGGTCACCCGGATCTGTTTTTCGAGCTGGACGGCCAGTCCGTCGCCGAGCCGAAGCATTGGGTTGACGAGGAACCGTGGAGCGGACTGCGCCAATGGCTCACCGGGCAGGCCGTGGCCCTTCGGGAGATGAGCTGGGCGCTGGCCAACGATCCACAAAACGATCCCTTGTCCGTTGCGCGCTGGGATGGGTTGGCCTGGCTCTGCGCGACGGCCACATCCGTGGGGAACATCCCGTCGCCGATAACCCAGCCGCCAGGCAATCCCGGCCTACCCGATTTCGTCCGGATGCAAAAGGAGTCGGACGCGTTTGCTCACCGTGCTTCGGTTTCCAATTGGAGCGAGGGTTCCGCCCGAGCGATGCTCACGGCACTAGCGGCGCTGGACAGCGAGTTCCTTCAGAAAGGGACGCCGACCGCCTTGCTCGGCCAGCGCGCCAAACGCCTCGTCCTCGCGCTCGACCGGCTGGCGAATGCGCTCAACCAAAACCGCGGTGAACGGCTTAAGGTCGATGCCGAGCTCGATCAGCTCTTCCAGGATGTGAAGACGCTCGATTCGTTCGATGCCAATGGCTTCGCCAGCCATCTGCAAAAATTCCGGACCGCGCTCGAACAAGTCAGGTAGGGACGCCTTTCCAAGGCGTCCGATTATTCTCCGAGAAGGCGTCGTGCGATCCAGAAGTCGGACGCCTCGGAAAGGCGTCCCTACCTGGAAGCGAACTCTCGCGTTGAACCCATCGAACTTCTCGCGGAAAATGCCCGCTCACCACCATGGCCGCACCTTCATCCACACCACGCCCCAGCTGGCAGCGCAACCCGGTTTTCCGGTTTTTCGCTTCATTGAAGCTGGCGGTTGTTCTCCTTGCGGTGCTGATCATTGGCTCTATCGCCGGCACGATCTATGAATCGAGTTTCGACGCGAAAGTGGCGCGCGCCTACGTTTACGGCGCGCCCTGGTTCAATCTTTGGCTAATTCTCCTGGCCGCCAACCTCGCCGGCGCCGCCTTCTCGCGCTGGCCCTGGAAAAAACATCACGTTGCCTTCCTCATCACCCATCTCGGTATCATCACGCTCCTGGCCGGATCGCTCATCGGACGGATTTGGGGAATCGAAGGAACGATCACTCTCTTCAAAGGCGAACCGCCCAGTAACCGCCTGCTCGTCGATCAACATCAGCTTCGCGTGCGCGATACCGACGGCGTCGTCAAAGGTTACCCAGCCGATTTCATTAACCGTCCGCCCACGCCGCAAAAACCGTGGGATCTCGGCCTGCTTGCCGGGGGTTCGCGGCTCAGCATTGTCGCTTACGCACCGGCGATCGAAGGCAAACTCAACCCCAGATCGCTCAATGAAGGCGGCGCGCCCGCGCTCCATTTCACTGTCGCTACCGCAATGATGAATCAGCGGCTCGAGAGCTGGCTCATGGCGGACGATCACCAGCACAGCTCGTTCAATATGGGCCTTGCCACGATTGAGTTGAAACGCGGGACAGCGCCCACGGCAGCCACGGGCGATTCGCCAACTGCCTCTCCCTCAGCGCCGGCGGAAGTGGAGATCGAGGAAACGATCTTTGCCTTCGCGAAAGCGCCCGATGAACACATCGCCAAAGTCATGAAAGGCGGAAGCACCGGCGCGAAAGTGCTGTTAACCCCGCCGCAGGACGGAAATAAGGGCAGCGTCGTCGTCAACTTTTCGGAAAGGAAGTGGACTTTCGACGTTGCGCAGAATCTCGGCAAAGATCTGCCGATGCCCGGCAATCCCTTCTCGTTGCGGATCGACAATTACTGGCCCGATTTCCGGCTCGATAACGGGAAGCCTGGCTCGCTGAGCGATCAGCCGAACAATCCTGCCGTCGTCGTCACTCTTCGCGGCAAGGGAGTGCCCGTTTCTGCCACGCCCAATGCGCACGGTAACACGCCAGGCACCGCTCCCGAGATGCCGGCCGCGGGCACGACGCCGCCCAATCATCTCACTCTCTTTATCGCAGAGGACGGCAGCGTAACTTACGATCTTCGCTCCCGAAAACTAGGGAACTCCACGGGCAAACTCGAGTTGAACACGCCGCTCGTTACCGGTTGGGCCGATTGGCAGCTGACCCTCGATCGCACCATGCCGCACGCCCAGGAGTGGATGGACTTCAACGCCGTCACAAATCCGCCCGCTACGGCCAATTTGCCCGACGGCGTCCAGATCCGCCTCCAGCAAGGCACGGAGATTTCCGAGCAATGGATTCCGGCGGGCTGGCAGGTGAGCGTGCCCGCTTCGCCCGCCGATGTGCAGATCGCCTACGGCTGGAAGCACATTCCAATGCCGATCGCCTTGGAGCTGCTCGACTTCGAGGTCGAGCGCAACGAAGGCAACGACAGCCCGGCAGGATTCAAGAGCACCGTGCGCGTGACGAATCAGGAAGGCCAGACTGCCCAGGGCCAATGCTGGATGAATAACCCGTTCAATTTCCCGGGCGACTGGAAGCACACCTGGACCGGGCTCACCTACAAAATGTCGCAGGCTTCCTGGAACCCAGAAAACCTCGGGCAAAGCACCATTCAGATTCTGCGCGATCCGGGCTGGCTGCTGAAATGGATCGGCTCGCTCTTGATTGTTTGCGGAATCTACCTGCTCTTTTATGTAAAAAGTTTTCGGCGGCCATCCGCCTCGCCTCCGCCTCCGGCCCTGCCGCGCCGACCGCGCGAAGAGACGGAAAAAGCGCTGGTGTCCTCCGCTACGTAGCCATTGCCTGTGAGAGTCGCGCTTCTTCCCGTTATCGCCGTTCTGCTTTCTTCTTGTGTTTTTGGAGGGAAGAAGGCCGGCACGATTGAGCGCACCAAGCCACCCAGCACCTGGGGCTATTTCAGCGGCCCGATCGAAACCCGCTGGGAGGCCGACGGCCGAACGATGACGCTCTTGAAC
>Ga0190272_10000306_pt1 | contig 27675 bp, 23 predicted proteins | sample Popmic504T_FD_133746 | JGI IMG/M metagenome (GOLD analysis project Ga0190272, IMG submission 133746) | Populus adjacent soil microbial communities from riparian zone of Shoshone River, Wyoming, USA - 504 T | ecosystem: Environmental > Terrestrial > Soil > Riparian zone | place: USA: Wyoming...
AAGATGCTCTTCGACGTCGGCACGCCGATCACGGATCTCTGGCTGCCGGTGCGCATCAACGGGGACATGGCGGCGTTGCGCGGGATCATGAAAGAGATGCTGGCCGAGGAAGAGAAGCGGCCCGGCACGGTTTTCGATCGCGAGTTCATCGCCAGCAGCACCAGTGGCAGCGAAGCGTTTCTCGAACATCTTCGCGGCACGAGTTGGGAAGCGATTCTTCGCGGCAGCGGGTTAACGCGCGAACAGATCCGCGCCGCGGCCGGGATCGCAATGAAATGCAAGCGCATCATCTGTTGCTGGGCCATGGGCCTGACCCAGCACAAGAACGCCGTCGCAACCATCCAGGAGGTAATGAATTTTCTCCTCCTCGGCGGCCACATCGGCCGCCCGGGCGCCGGACCTTGCCCGGTGCGCGGGCATTCCAATGTCCAGGGCGATCGAACCATGGGCATCTGGGAACGGATGAGCGATGAGTTCATGGCGCGACTCGGGCGCGAGTTCGCCTTCGTGCCACCCCCGGGGCATGGCACCGATACGGTTGAGACAATCAAAGCCATGCGCGACGGGAAGATCCGATTCTTCCTCGGTTTGGGCGGCAATTTCCTCGCCGCCACGCCCGATACCAAATATACCGCCAGGGCTCTCCGGAATTGCCGAGTCACCGCGCAAATTTCCACCAAGCTCAATCGCGGCCATCTGATTACCGGCGAGATCGCGCTCATCCTCCCCTGCCTCGGTCGTTCGGAAATCGATCGACAGGAGTCCGGGGAACAATTCGTCACCGTCGAAGACTCGATGGGAGTCATCAACCCTTCACGCGGCCATCTCGAGCCCGCGAGCAAAGATTTGCGGAGCGAGCCCGCGATCGTGGCCGGTTTGGCTGAGGCGACCCTGGGTGCGCGGACGACCGTGGATTGGAAAGGTCTCGCTGCAAACTACGACTTGATCCGCGATCACATCGAGCACGTCATCGACGGCTTCGAGAACTTCAACCAGCGGATTCGCCAGGACATCTTCTACCTTCCGAACGACGCGCGCGATAAAAGGAAGTTCAACAACGGCATCGGCAGGGCCAGGTTCATCGTTTCCGAGATTGACCCGCACGACCTGGGGCCGGGCGAATATTTAATGATGACCGTCCGCAGCCACGATCAGTTCAACACCACGATCTATGGCCTGAACGACCGGTACCGTGGAGTTTACAACGGACGCCGGGTCATCTTCATGAATGCCCAAGACGTGAAGGCGAGCGGCCTTCAACAGGGACAATTCGTCGACCTGACCAGCCATTACCAAAGCGAAACCCGCGTCGCCAAACATTTCATGGTTGCCCCGTTCGACATCCCCCGCGGTTGCACAGCGACCTATTTTCCGGAGGCCAATGTGCTGGTGTCGATAAACAGCACGGCGGACCGAAGCAACACTCCCGTCAGCAAAAGCGTGATCATTTCGATCGCCCCTTCCGCCGATCCCTCCGAGGCCGTAGCGGAGTTGCAGCGGAAGCCCGATCAAGAACGATAGGCTCGACGGAGGTCCGGGATCGGGTTGGCTTCGAGAGCGAATCCTCGTACAATGGCGCTGCCGGTACGATTACCAAGCAGCCAGGGTGGCGAAATTGGCAGACGCGCCAGACTTAGGATCTGGTGGAGCAATCCTTAGGGGTTCGAGTCCCCTCCCTGGCATTCACGGCGCGTATTGTAACAGCTGATGCCAGCCGCGATGTAATCAGGCTCTTGCCTGCCAAGTCACGGGACCTGCCTCCAGTCGATCCCGGCGCTCGAAAAATGGACTTGCCAAAACTGGGCCCGGAGCTGCACTCTGGGCCCGTATCCCCTACGGCAAGCGCAGGAGAACATCCCACCATAACAGAGTTTCCCTCGGAAAGGTTTGAACGAAGACGAAGCATAGCGCAGCAAGAAAAGGCAACCCACGCATTGGGAGATTTCGCGCGAGGGGGCGCGCAAGCGGTGATGCTGTGAAGTCAGGTCAAGGAGCGGCTATCGCACGCCCTGAAAGCGATATGCCAATCTCGGAAGTGTTTGTGCTCTGGCATCCGAATTGCAAACTCGGAGAAAGGTTCAAACGGCCTATTCACGGTTGGCTGCGCCGCGATAACTTCCTTTGTCCAAGAGTTTCTTCCCGATTAACAAAGAGCACCGATCGACCTGTGTCCGGAACCCCATAGGTATGAGCAACGAGACTCACTCCGAAGATACAGACCCAAATAAACTAGCAGCTCACGCGTTTCTCACCGAACTGCGCACCCGGATCACGACCCAACCGTTGCCCTACCAGTACGGAGTGGAATCGAGGGCACTCGAGAGCTTAAGAGAGGTATTTGAGCAGGCGCGCAAAGCGATCAAGGAGAATCCGGGTTGCAGCGAGTTCGCAGAGGCCGCCACCCAGATGCTGAATATGCACCTGCGGCCGCTGACCGCTAAATGGCATCGGGCACACGGAGAAGGTCGATTAAAATCCCGGGATGGGGCAGACGAATTCCGATCGGAGCTAGAGGGGGTGCGAGGCAAGCTCCGTGATTTCGCCGGCGAGATGCACCAGATGGCTTACGACGCTCCTTGGCAGGATGAAGAGACGCCTCCCGCGATGTCTGACCAGGAATTGGAAAAATGCCTGGCGGGTTTGCCGTTCGGCATCGCCAATGGATCCCGTATTTCTGACGAACAAACCCGGGCACTCAACGAACATGAAGCTGCAGAAGTAAGAGCGCGCCGGAAGCACTGGAAGGTGGCGGAGAACAGCGACGGTGCCAATGCGGTGGGCCTGGCTCTTTCCGGGGGAGGAATTCGTTCCGCGACCTTTGGCCTGGGGGTAGTCCAAGTCCTGGCCGACAAAGGCCTGCTCAAAGAGGTGGACTTTCTTTCCACCGTATCCGGCGGTGGCTATACGGGCAGTTTCCTAACCCGGAGACTCGGAGGGGGCAGACCGCTCTCGGACGTAGCGGGGCCTCATGGACCGGACCCGGAGCCGGTGCGGTACCTTCGGCAGAATGCGAAATTTATCGTGGCGCGGACGCTGAAGGAGAGCTGGTCAATGGCAACGGCGACGCTGGCGGGAATGTTGTTGAACTGGGCCGCGCCGCTGCTCCTCATCGTGGTGACGGCCATAACTGTCGTCAGCCTGCCCAAGCCTATAGCTAACGCACCCTGGTTACTGATCCTGGGTTTATGCGGCGTGGCTACTACGATTCCGCTCCTTATCTATGGCAAAGCCCTGCGTGCAGGAAGACGAGCCACCAGGATCACGGGCCGGCTTTTGGGGGCGTGCCTGGCCATTACGATTCTCGTCGCCCTTGGCTTGGGCCTGAAAGCCGGATATCAAGTGTTCTTCTCTGGCATGTCCAATTGGCCGGACCGGGGGAAAACGATGGCTGCGCTCATAGCCGCCACGGCGGCAGCGGCTCCCGCTCTCATTCGCTTCTTGCCCATCCTAAAGAATCCCCGCGTTCGGAAGATAGTCGTGGCAGTGCTTCTGTGGCTGGCTGCTTTCATCCTACCGTTCATGGCGGTAGTCCTCCTCTACGCGTGTTGTTCTCTGGGCCTGAGCAAAGAGACGTTTTCGTTAGGGGAATGGAGCCCCTTCCCTCTGATAACCGGCTTCCATATCCTCTGCGGAATTGCCGTTTTCCTTGCCTTCATCGCTGGCTTCCTGCTCAACATCAACCTCACGGCCCCGCACCGCCTTTACCGCGATGGCCTGGCGAAGACCTTTGTTCAGTTGGAAGAGAAAGAGGACGACGTGCCGTTAACAGAAATCAATCCGACGCAAAGCGCTCCATATCATTTGCTGAACGCCGCGCTTAACGTGCCTTCCAGCACCCACCCGGCCGTGCGGGACCGGCGGTGTGATTTCTTTCTCTTTTCCAAACACTGGTGCGGCTCGCCCGGAACGGGTTACCATCCCACCTCTCAGTGGCAGACTAATGGCCGGCCGGTGGACCTGGGCAGTGCGATGGCTATCTCCGGGGCCGCCATCTCCTCCTATATGGGATTGGGTTCCATGCCGACTCTTACGGCTTTGCTCACTTTCTTGAATGTGCGCCTGGGTTTCTGGATTAGGAATCCCGGCAAGCGCTGGGGCGGCCGGCATCCGGGGTTCCTTTGTTTGCTCCGCGAAATGCTGGGTGCGTCGATGTCCGAACAAAAACGATGGCTTAACCTATCGGATGGTGGACACATCGAAAACATGGCCGTTTATGAGCTGCTAAGGCGCCGCTGCAAATTCATCATGTGCGTGGACGGTGAGGCGGACGCCGCCTTTGCGTTTCAAGGGCTAATGACACTGGTCCGACATGCGCAGATCGACTTCGGCGTGCGCGTTGAACCCACCCTCGATAGCTTGCGGCCGGACCCAGCCACGGGGCTAAGCCAATCCCATGTGCACTTCTGTAGAATTCATTACCCTGCGCTCGGAGGTAAGCCTGCCGGCATCGGACTTTTGCTCTACGCCAAGCTTTCCGTTACTGGAAACGAGAGCGAGCTGATTAAACGTTATCGGATCACGCATCCGGAGTTTCCGCATCAAAGCACCCTGGACCAGTTTTTTGATCAGGAACAATTCGAGGCCTACCGCCAGCTTGGAGTGCATGTGGCGGACGGTCTGTTCTCGCCAGCCCTGATGAACGGAGCTCAGCCCACCAGCGTCGGTGATTGGGTGCGTCGTCTCGCTCGAAACCTCTTGGAACCGGAAAGGGCCTGATCGCAACAGGGACGCCCGCCCCGAACTTCAAGCCCTGCTCCAGAGAAATAATGAGGATGAGAAAACCGCATTCTGAGACACAACCGTTGTCGTTGATGATTTCCAGCCGGTGCTCGGACACCATCCAGTATCAGGGCAAACAACAATCGCTGGAGGTGCTTCGTCGCGACCTAAAAACAAAACTCGAAGCATTGGCGCCATCTCGATGAGCCAGGATTTCGCCGAGCGGTAAATATGAGTTCTCTCGTTCCCAATCCCATCCCCGAAATCTACGTCCTCTGGCATCCGCAATGTGCGCTGGGCGAGTTTTTGGCGCGCCGGATTCATGGTTGGCTCCGACCCGGAAACGGCTTGGGACCGCAGGTGTTTTATCGAAGTCTGCCGGCGCCGGAAGCACCATTGGGTGGTTTGCCGCCCCAATTGCCTGGAGAGAAGGCGACGCGAGGCGCTCCACCCACGAGCACGGCCCCTCGGGTCAGTAATCTCCAGATCGTGCTCCCCTTGATCGATGAGCACATGATCGCGGATGCGGCGTGGCGGTACTGGCTCGCCCAACTAACATGGGTGGGCTCGGACGCGGAACGGCGCGAATTCATGCCGGTCGCGCTCGATTCGACTGCTTTCAACGCGCCTGAGCGGATCCGGGAGAAGAACTTTTTGCGGCCATCCGGGATGACAGCGGCGACGCCGATGAGCGAAGCTGCGAAAGAAGCGGTCGCCCGTTCACTGCTCAAACAACTCACCGAAGCGATGTGCCGGCTGATGTTGGGGAAGCAGACCGCAGCCCCAGCCCAAGCTGGGCCGGGCGCCAACGAGAGGGAAACCGCCCCGCCGAAGGTGAAGATATTCCTCAGTCACGCGAAGATCGACGGGACCGTCCCAGCCCGGCGTATTCGCGATTACATTTACAGCCAGACGCAACTCGCCGCTTTCTACGATGAGAACGACATCCCTTTCGGCTCCGTTTTCCGCCGCGTCCTCGAACGTGATGTGCAAGGGGAGGAAACGGCAGCCCTCATCGCGGTCCGGAGCGCTCGGTACGCCAGCCGGCCGTGGTGCCGCAGGGAACTGTCGCTCTTTCGTCGGCCGATCCCGGAAACGCCTGATCCGCTCACGGCGACCCGGTGGCGACTTAGTCCGGTAGTCGTGGTCGAGGCGATGGAAAGCGGCGGGCGCACGGTCGGCATCCCGGAGCTCGGAAATGCGCCCTTGATTCGCTGGGACGACACGGTGCCCGACCAGGAGGAGCAGATTGTGACGACTCTGCTGCGGGACGCCATGCTGGCGGCCTTTCACAGCGCGGTGGGATGCAACCTGCCCGAACAGCCCGATCGGATTATCCTGAACTGGTTGCCGGATCCCACTACGCTCCTGCACATCCCTCGCGTGCGCAATTCACCTGAATTAAAGGCTTTTTATCCGGGACGGGGGCTTTCCGGCCTGGAGCTGGATATCCTTTACGAGTTTTTTCCAAACATTGAGTTTCACAGTTTCGAAGAGGTACTGTCATGAGCACACGCCGCCACCGCTCTCGCGCGATCGCGGACAAATTGATCGCGATCTCGATCGCATATCAGCGCGAAAATCTCCTTGCTCGTGGCCTCGGGCTCGAACATTTGCGCGAGCTGCTGCTGCGCCTGGTGCGTCCGTTGGTGCGTCAAAGCGCGAGCCTGGCCTTTGCGGGGTTCTGGAGAGAGATCGAGGAGAATTTCACGTATGACCTGTTGCGCCTTATTAGCGCCGAGCAGGAGGACAATAGCCTGGGTGGAGCCGACACGAATCTGACCATCGGGCGGCTCATCAATCACTCCGCCTGGCCTGATTATCTCGAGATCACTCCGAAGATCGAGGCGCAGTGGATCAACTGCTGCCGAATCGTGCGAGTGACGCAAAAGGACGCCGGAATCGCTGATGCGGATATTGTGCCCGACGGCGAAGCCAGGAGCGGGTCGGACCGAGCAATGTTCAATGCCGCTGTAACGCTGAGCGCGATGCGCCGTCTCATGATGACAGGCATGACAATCTCGATTCCCGATGCGGGTTCGGAATCGGTGCCTCCCGCGGTGGCGCGGGTAGTGTTAGGCGGAAAGGTCACGGGCAGCCGGGGATTTCTTCCCGGAATCTTCGAGGAGGCGTTGCTTACGCTGGAGCATCAACAGCCTCTTTACGTGCTAGGGGGCTTCGGCGGGGCGGCAGAAGTGCTTGCTCGTGCCCTCCTCGAGGTGGGCGACGAGCGCCCGCTTGAGTTCACTGCCGGTTGGCATGAGAAAAACCCGGACGTAGCCAGGCTTCAAAAACTTGCCGTGGAATTTGCTTTGCCTGCAGGAGTGCGGGCTACTGGTGCGGCACTCGACGCGTTGTTCGTTCTGGTGAAGCAAGCTCGTGGAAATCTCGCAGGCACTTTGAGGACAGGTCTAACCGACGTTGAGACTCGCGAGCTCTTAACGACAAGGGACGTAGCGAGAGCCGTTCAACTTGTTCGCAAGGGTCTCGAAAGCCAGGTGGGCCTGGAGGCACTGCCAGCCTAAAAGACCTGGGCATTCTCAAGGCTAAACACAAAGACGGTCGCTTTTTGGGTTTACGGTTGGCCGCAATATTTGAAGAGCAACATTTCCGTTGTCCCATCGTCAAAGTAGAAGCGAATGGCGCCGTCGCGTCCGACGTAGTTCGTTAGCACGCTGCAACTCGCCCGCCGACTGTGCACCTGATGGATGCCAAGTTGGTTGCGGACGTAAAGCTCACCCCAGGCTTCGACAAAAATAGAGCGGCGCGTCTTCTCCGCGAGCAAAGTCTCGAGCGCCGGGCGTTCATATTCGAGGTAAGTCACGGGGGATTCCGATTCGATCGCGCCGTAATCCAGACCGCGGAAAGGAAGAAGGCCGGCCGCCGGCAAATTCCCCGCGCCCGCGATCACACCCACGCGTACGCGTGGATCGAATCCGGCCGCCGCGTTCTGCCTCGAATGGGTACTTAGCGCTATACGCAGCGGCCCCGAGTCGCCCATCTGAATCGTAATCCAGAAATGATCGATGTTAGCCGGGTTCCGGTCGAATTCGGTGGCGAACGTGATCGGTTCACCCGCGACGTGGACCATCTCTCCGTGCCGCGACTGAAATTTAGGATACTTGCTGCGTTGGCGGCGTCGATGTGGCAATCGGAGATTGAGTATGGCGCAGGTCAGTGGCCTGTCGAGCGGAGAGAGTCGCTCGTCGCGGTCTTCAACGTGAGTCGAACGCGCCGTTGCCCTGATCGAAATACGTGGTCTCGCCTACTCGTGAAATGCGCAGATACTGGCGCCATTGGCCAGTGGGAAACTTGCGTGTGGCCTCGGCGGTTTCGGTGGCAGTTTTGAGCGGGGCCGAACCGCCGGTCATCGCCTCGGAGAGGACACGGCCATCCACTTGCTCTGGGGGCTTTAATTCAAGAAGATGCAGGACAGTTGGCGCGATATCTATGTTGCCGCTCGGAAGCTCGTTGATCATCCCGCGCCGGAAGTGAGGACCGGAAGCGATCAAAGTGTTGTGAACGTCGAATTCGCTGAGGGTGGCGTGGCTGCCTTTGCGGGTGCCGTGGCTGGAATCCGATATCATCTGACCGGCCACGCCGAAGCGATTCGGCTTCGGGTTCCAGCGCAACGCCACCATCACGTCGGGCGGATCGGCCGTATTCGCGCGGATGGATTCCAATGGGAAGGTACCTTCGAGCTTTTCACGGGCGAAAATTACTCCGGCAAAATCGGAATTCTGGAGCCATTCGATCAGCCGCGATGCCACACCGGGATCATGTGCGGCGATGTAGAACAAAACAGTGCCTTCATTTCCGACAGCCAGCACCTGCCCGGCCTTTGGGGGTTGATCGAACGCAGCCACTGCATCGAACCCGGCGGCGCGTAACTTGCCCGTGAAATCGATGCCGCGCTCGATGGTGGAGAAGCCGTGATCGGAAACGATCAGGAGGTCCGTTGTCTCTCTCGCCCTTTTCTTCGAGAGCGCATCGAGGACGGCGGCGAGATTGCGGTCCGAGTTTCGGATTGCGGTCATGGAACGTTCCGCGCCGGGTGAGTGTTCATGCTGGGTGCGATCGGGGTCGCTCAGCCATAGAAGCGAGTAGGCGGGCAAGCCATCGCGCCACAGGATATCGGTCAGTGCGCGGGTGGCGTAGGCGTTGCGCTGAGCGCTGGTGCTGGATGGCTGGATGGGAAGCGGGCCGAGAAGTCGCAGCGCTTCTTCTCGCACGCTTTGCGGCATCGGCGCGGCCGCGAATTTGGTAAAGGAATCCTTGGAGATCGCGTTGGTCCATTCGGCGTGACGATCGTGGAGGAGGACGACCGACTTGCTGCCGGCGATGACAGCCCGCTGGCCCGCGGCGCGGACAATCTCGGCCACCGTTGGCAAGGCAAGATACTTTCCGCCACTGGTCTCGTCACCTTTCCTGATGGCTTGCGGATCGCAGATATCGAACTCCTTTTTCAAATCGATTCGCGGACGATATTCGCGGTTTGCCAGTAAACCGTTGCGGTTGGGATAGGCGCCCGTTGCGATGGCGGCTCCGTTGACGCTAGTCATCGTCGGGTAGACCGAGTGATGGTGGCGGAAGGTCACACCTTCGCGCGCGAGTTTCCAAAGGGTGGGCGCATTGCGCTCAGTGACCAAATCGGGACGCATTCCATCCCAGACCACGACGACGACGTGGCGATCCTTTGATGGCGCGGTCTCGGAAAGGGCGATCGCGGGGAGAAGCGCGACCAGCAGAGCAAGGCGTCGCATAAGCGAAAAAGATCTGTTAGCAGGTGGCGAATTTCGGCGGGACGAGCCACCGCAACACACCTTTCATCGGCCCTGTCTCAAGCTCGATCAGCGCGACCCCGGCTTTGGACATTTTTGTGTCCGCTCCCGTGAGCTGAAAAATCGTGCGCGTGAAATCTGGCTCGTGTCCGACAATCATTACGCTTTTGCCGGAAACATTCTTAAGGAATTTGCGGAGTTTTGCGGCATCGAACCCGGGACGCAGCAATGGTTCCGTGCCCACTTTCACGCCCAAATGTTTACCGGCGATTTCGGCGGTCTGGCTGGCGCGCGGCAGCGGACTGGTCAAAATAACGGGAGCGATTTCCAGTCGGGCCAGGAGTTTCGCCACGGCGGCGACTTCCTTCTTTCCTTCTTGGGTCAACGGCCGCTCGTCGTCTGGCTTATCCCAGTTTGGCCAATCGGCTTTTCCATGTCGGAGGAAATAGAGTTTCATACACAGGAACGTCGGACAGGAACAAAAGGATTCCAAGGATTGAGTTTTCGGAATCAATCCGATAGGCTAAACTTTGCTTTGAGCGGAAAAGCCAAGATTCAGAAACTTCCCGCCGGAAGAAAAATGAAGGGTGTTGTTCTGGCCGAACCTGGACGCGAAATCCGGCTCTCGAAGATCGATCCCGCGGAAACAGACGGCCATTCGAAATCGAATTCAGCGGCAAAAATTGGTCGCTTGCGGGCAAAGCTGGCCGAACTGCAAGAAGCGCTTTACGCCGAACATCAGCGCAGCGTGCTCATCGTAGTGCAGGGGATGGACACCAGCGGCAAGGATGGTGCGATCAAGAATCTGTGCCTGGGACTCGATCCCAATGGCGTCCAGCTGACGAATTTCAAGTATCCCACGGCCGAGGAAAGGGACCACGACTTTCTCTGGCGCGTCCATAAGGCCGCGCCGCGCCGGGGCGCCGTCGGGCTCTGGAACCGATCGCATTATGAAGATGTCCTCGTTCCATTGGTGCACGGTGAAATCACGAAGGAAACGTGGCGGGCGCGTTGTGCCGATATCAACGCGTTCGAGAAATTGTTAAGCGACAATGGCGTAACGATCCTGAAGTTCTTTCTGCACATCTCGAAGGAAGAACAAAAATGCCGGCTCGAGGCTCGACTGCAGAAGCCCCACAAACTTTGGAAATTCAACCTGGCCGACTTGCAGGAACGTCGCTTGTGGGATGACTACCAAATGGCTTACGACGATGTGATCAACAGCTGTACCACCGAGCTCGCTCCCTGGTGGATCGTGCCGGCCGATCGCAAATGGCTGCGCAATCTCGTCATGCTCGAGATGGTCGTGGCTGCGCTGCAAAAAATGAATCCGAAATACCCTGCGGCTGAGTTTGATCCGAGGGATATAACGATCGAGTAACGCTTTTCTCGCTGGCGAATCGCGCTTCCTTACTTGGGCGGATTAGGGGTGGGAATCGGAAGGCTAGGTGCCGGACTCTCCGGAACAGGCGTCGGAGTTTGTCCGCTCAGTTCGGCGTCTATCGTCCGCCGCAAGTCGACCGGATCGAAAGACTTATATGGGACGGTAATGCCGTTCATGAATACGCTGGGTGTCCGGTCGACTCCGACTGAAGCGGCGCGTTCCTGGTCCAACCTGATCCGGGCCCTGACCTGCTCGCTGTCCATGTCCTGTTTAAAGCGTTCGACATCCAGCCCGAGCTTCTCGGCAAAGCCGGCAAAAGTTGCTCGGACTTCCATTGTTTTCTCTTCCTTCGAGAGCTCCGGCGCGCTCGGCGGCCCCAGACTTAGGATCGGACGGGGCGTCTCTTTGCCCCACTGCGGGGCATTTTGAAACAATAGATCATGCATTTCCCAAAAGCGTCCCTGCAACCCAGCCGCTTCCGCGGCGCACGCCGCGGTGTACGCGTGTGCGTGCTTTTTGAGCGGGTATTGCCGAAAAATAATGCGGATATTTGTCCCATAGTCGTGTTCCACTTTGAGAAGCGTCTGGGCAAGGAAACCGCAGGGGACGCATTGATAGTCGCCAAACTCTTCCAGAGTCACTCGCGCTTTGTCGGATCCGCGAATGTGCGCCGGCTCCGCCCCGGGCTTCCCGGTCACAATCTTGATGGGTGTGGTGGCCTCTTTCGAGCGGAAGAGAAGCAACCCGCCTCCGGCCGCGACCAGGAAAATAAAACCAATGATGACAAAAGGTAGATAGCGTCGCATTTTTCTTTGATTGTTACGATGAGACCCGAGCAGTCCCTTCGGCTGCTTTCCGATGCCTTTTTTCGATGAAATGGCTGGCTCCGACGATGACGGACAGAGACAAGGTCAAGGCCGCCGATATGAGGCAGAAGTCACAAAAGGCGTGAAGGACAAAAGCCTGCACGTAGAGCAGCCAAAGCGTGGCGGCCAGCATGCCGGCGACCAGTCCGCTCAAAAAAATGCGGGCGCGCGGGTATCCGAACGCCGCAAGAACTGAGCAGCTGAAAGCGGCGAAGTATCCGAGAACGCCTAAGGCGGCGAGGGGAATCTCCCCCAAACTGGCGTAGGCGCTCGAGAGCACTTCCGAACAGCCCGAGGAGGCGAAGCACGCGGCGTTTTCGCCGGTCAGATGGGTGACCGTGAGATAGATGGAATCAGCCAGCCCGCCTAGCGACAACAAGGCGGCCAGCGCGAAGAGCCAGGGGCTGCGAGGCCCGCGCATCGTCTGGTTGTCTTTCATTTTGGCTGTTCGGATACCACAGAATTGGCGGTCGACGCAAACGCTCCAACCCAGGAATTTGCGAGTTCATGGTCGCGCCCGTCCAGCTGGTTCCATTGGTCGCTTTGCTTTGAGCGTAGCCAGTAACGCGGCGATCGCGAGAAGAACTCCGATTCCCTTGAAAGCTAGAACCCAAGCGGAGGAAATTGGTGCAGGATCAATCTCGCCCAGTTGATTGCGTCGGAGCTGTTCGAAGAAACTGCAGTACCCCAGACCGCAAGTAAATCCCCAGGCGGCCGCGAGCAATCGCTGACCCGCGTCGAAGTTCCGAGCGGCAACCCATGCACCGGCGAGAAGAAGCGCCCCCATAATGTAGTCATCGAAAAGAGCGGGTGGAAAATCTCGCCAGCTCTTCCAACGGCGCACGGTGTCCGCCAAGGGCGCGAGAACTCCAAAGACGATTGCCAGGGTGCGACTAAATCTCATTCAGTGATCTCGATTGGGACGGCCCGGGTCACGGCCGCTGTGGCAAACCGCAAACCATTCGTTACCGCTAGTAGATAGCTCAACACTTGCAGCTCTTGCGTTTCTTCCCGATGGCGCCGCGCTTCTGCACCTTCCGGATATAGTCTGGGGCGAACGGCACCTGACAGGCAGTATTGCCCATGTCCACCGTCACGGGACCGATCTCCTCCGCGGTCTGAATAGCCGTATCCGTCAGGGATTTCACATAGGTGCCCAGCGCGATGACAAACCCGTTCATTTGATAACGTACTTCGTCAGCCTGCTGGTGAATCGTCTTTCGCGCGCGCTGGAGCAAACGCTTCAGCGCCGCCAGATCGAGCTGCGCGTCCTCTCTAATGGAGACAAGGCTGCTCAGCGTTGCCCAGCCCGCCGCCGCAATGCGGTCGCTTTTGGAGTCAATCCATTCCAAGGCCAGCTCCCAACCGTGCGGACTGCCGGCGGCGACCCATGGCACCGTGACGCCATACGACTTCCTGACCCAGCGTTTCAGGTCCTTTTTCGTCATTCGCGCATCGTCCGCGATTAATCCCGCCAGATACATGGCGTCGTAGTTCCCGGTGTCGTATAAGTCGAGAGCCAGTTGATAGTCCCGCTTGATTCGCTTCTGGATCAGCTTCAGGTCGGAGATCTTCACGCCGAAACACGGCTCCTTTACGCCATGATTGAAAAGCACCTTCTTGTAGCTGTCTCGGCCAAGTGGCTTCAATTCTGAGAGGATTTCCTTTGCCGTCATAGTTTTGGTCGAAGCCTAATGATGGAGAGCGGAGCCAGCCGGATACATCTCGCCGAAGGGAGAGGACAATCTCTCTTGCTGGGGGGCGACAGTCCGCAAGGCAAGAATCCCGAACAAGAGTGAGAGAACGACGCATCGAATGCTCATTTTAGGTCTAACGAGAATTAGACGAATGTTCGCAATTAAAGGCGAACATTTTTTCGTCCTTTTCTGAATCGGACCCGGCGGGTGGGTGGCATTCCGTGATGTTTTATTTTGCGGCTGCGCCGCTCCTCTTTAACATCGAGCGCGGAGCGCTCGATCCACCGGCTTTTATGACGCCGCGCGCTGCGTTGCGATGACTCAAAACTAATGAAACCGCGCAAGGCTGCCGTCATTTTCATTTTTATCACCGTGATGCTCGACATGCTGGCGCTCGGGTTGATCGCGCCGGTCCTGCCGACGCTGGTGCTCGATTTTCTGGGCGGCAATGCGCCGAGCGCGGCGAAGATGTTCGGGATTTTCGGGACGGTCTTCGCGCTGATGCAGTTCGTGTTCTCGCCGGTGCTCGGCGTATTGTCGGATCGGTTCGGCCGGCGTCCGGTCATCCTTCTCTCGAACCTCGGACTAGGGCTTGATTACATTGTCATGGCGCTCGCGCCGACGCTCGGCTGGCTCTTTCTTGGGCGCGTCATCGCGGGAATTACGGCTGCCAGTATCTCGACCGGGGCGGCTTATGTGTCGGATGTGGTCCCTCAGGAAAAGCGCGCGGCAGCGTTCGGCATGATCAACGCGGCGTTCGGGGTCGGTTTTGTGCTTGGGCCGGCGCTCGGTGGTCTGCTGGGAGACTCCGATCCGCGGCTGCCGTTTTGGGTGGCGGGTGGCTTGAGCCTGGCTAATGCCGTTTACGGATATTTTGTTCTGCCGGAGTCGCTGCCGCCGGAGAAACGCAAGGCCTTCACCTTGCGACGCGCGAACCCGGTCGGCGCGCTCGTCCTCCTGCGTTCGCACCCGGAATTGTCCCGGCTCGCCATCATCCAGTTCATCGGTCACGTCGCGCATGAAGTGTTTAATGTCTGGGCGCTCTACACGATTTTTCGTTACGCCTGGAATGAAGGAAAAATTGGGCTTTCGCTCGCGTTCGTGGGCGTTTGTACCATCGTGATTTCCGCCGGCCTGGTCCAGCCGATCGTTACGCGGCTGGGCGAACGGCGAACGCTCTATATCGGACAATTTCTCGGCGCCGGGGGGATGATTCTGGCAGGGCTCGCCAGGACCAGTTTGGTTTTCTTCGTCTCTATTCCGGTGATGATGTTCTGGGCGCTTTCGGGCCCTGCCGCGCAGGGAATGATGACCCGCCGGGTGAGCGAATCGGAGCAAGGCGAGCTGCAAGGCGCGATCAACAGCCTGGCCAGCCTCGCCTGGATTATCGGTCCGGGATTGTTTACCTTTACCTTCGCGTATTTCATCGATCACAAAAACGGCTGGAACTTTCCCGGCGCGCCCTGGTTTCTCGGCGGCTTTCTGCTTTTCATCGCAATGGGTCTGGCTACGCGAATTCCCCGGCTGCCCGCCGAAACCGGACCGGCGGTCGTAGTGCCACCCGCGCCCTTGGACGCGCATTAGGAAACGCCGCGGCGCACCCGAACAAGCTTGTGAGCTTCCCGGTTCCGCGCAGATTGACCGCGCATGAATCAACGATTTCCACTGCGCCGTCTCCTGGTCTTGTTCTCGATCTTCGCCGCGGTCCTTACCACGACCGCGGCCCCCGAAAAACGCAACATTACCGAGAAGGACCTGTTCCGATTTGTCTGGATCGGCGATGCGCAGATCTCGCCGGACGGCGCGCAAGTGGCGTTCGTTCGCGTGACGGTTAATGAAAAAAAAGAGGGTTACAACACCTCCATCTGGGCCGTCCCGACCGCTGGGAACGAAGCGCCGCATCGGCTGACGAGCGGGGAGCGCGATGGTTCGCCCCGCTGGTCGCCCGATGGCAAATATCTCGCCTTCACGCGTGTCACGGAGAAGGACGGCAAGCCGGAGTCACCGCAGCTCTTCATGCTTTCTATGGCGGGGGGCGACGCCTTTTCGTTTACCACCTTGCCCAAAGGCGCGGGCAATCCGAAGTGGTCGCCGGACGGAAAGATGATCGCCTTTACCAGTTCGACCAATGCCGAGGATTTGACCAAGCAGGCAAAGAGAAAACAAAAGGAGGAAGAATTACGGCAGGTGGTAGCAAGCACGGCCTCGCCTGCGCCTGGCAAAGATGACGGGAAGGAGAAACCGAAGCCAGCCCCCACCGCGACGACGCCGGCGGAAACGGAACCTGAGCGCGAGAGCGACGTCCAGGTGGTGAACCGCGCGGTTTATCGTCAGGACAACGAAGGTTATTTCGACTTCAAACGGCCGCAACACATTTGGGTGGTGCAGGCGCCGCGAAGCGCCGACGAGAAGGTGCAACCGAAACAGCTCACGAGCGGCCGGTTCGACGAAGATAACGCCACCTGGTCGAAAGACAGCAGCCGGATTTATTTCGCTTCGCTGCGAGTGGACGAACCGTACTACGAACGGCCGAAAACGGAGGTCTATTCCATCCTCTCCAGCGGGGGAGAACCGGCCAAAATTACCACGGTCGACATGGACACAGGCGGTTTTGCACTCAGCCCGGATGGAAAGCAGATCGCGTTCATTGGCTCGGCCACGGACCCGGTCAACTCCTATACGCAACCGGACCTCTGGATCCTGGATCTGGCGAAGGATGCAAAGCCGCGCAATCTGACCGCCGCCTTTGACTGGGATGTCGGCGCGAGCGTGTTCGGAGATAATAACGCACCGCGCGGCGGCGGCGGGAACGCTCCAATCTGGGCCGCAGATGGCAGGAGCATCATCGAGAACTTCGCCCGGGAAGGGCAAACCAATCTCGGATCGTTCGACGTCGCGACCGGCGCTCTGACGGAAATTACGAAGGGGAACCAGGCGATCGTGCGGTTTCGAGCGGCGCCGGATGCTTCGAAACTAGTCTACCATCTCTCCACTCCGACGCGCATTGGCGATCTTTTCTGGCTCGATCGGGTCAGCGGCGAAGCCCGGCAATTGACCCACTCGAACGACGAATTGTTCGGCCAGCTCAATCTGACCGAGCCGGAAGAAATTCGTTACAAAAGCTTCGATGGGAAGAGCATCCAGGCCTGGCTCCAAAAACCACCGGGATTCGACTCCGGGAAAAAATATCCACTCATCCTAAACATCCACGGCGGTCCGCACGCCGCCTACGGATTTATCTTCTCTCATGAGTTTCAGTGGATGGCAGCGAAGGGTTATGTCGTTCTTTATCCGAACCCGCGCGGAAGCACGAGTTACGGCCAGGAGTTCGGCAATGTGATCCAGTTCCATTATCCCGGGGACGATTACAAGGACCTCATGCTTGGGGTAGACGAGACCATCAAACGCGGATTCATCGATGCGAAGAAGCTCGGCGTGACCGGCGGCAGCGGCGGGGGATTGTTGACGAACTGGGTGGTGGGGCACACGGACCGCTTCGCCGCCGCCGTCTCCCAACGGGATATCGCGAGCTGGGCCGATTGGTGGTACACCGCCGACTTCACTCTCTTTCATCCCACCTGGTTCAAGGCGCCGCCTTTTCAGGATCCGGAAGATTTTAAGGCGCGTTCGCCCATCACTTATATCAACGAGGTGAAGACACCGATGATGTTCATTCTGGGTGAAAACGATACGCGGACGCCGCCGGGCGCGGGCGGAGAGCAGATGTTTCGCGCGTTGAAGTTTCGCAAAATTCCGACTGTGATGGTGAAGTTTCCCAATGAGACACACGAGCTTTCGCGGTCCGGCAGTCCCTGGCACCGGATCGAAAGGCTCCAGCACCTGGTCGGTTGGTTCGATCGGTGGCTGATGGGAGTGGCGAAGCCGGAGTATGAGGTGGCCCCGGAAAGTGAAGTGTCGAAGAAGCCGGAGACAGCGCCTCTAAAACCGAAGGCGCCGGCTGACGCACCGCGTCCGCGGAATTAGGGACGACAACGTTCCGTGCGCCGGGCCTGCCTTCCAGAGTTGGCTTGTCGAAGCGGCCCAAGGATGCAAAATAACCGCGATGAGGATCCGCCGGCAAAATTACCACGACATCGAGCGCATTATTGAGTTCGATTTCGTGCGCGCGACCGAAGCTGCGGCGCTCAATTCGTTGCCCTGGCTCGGGCGCGGCGAGAAGGAGAAAGCCGACGCGGCCGCGTGCGACGCCTTGCGCGGGATGTTCGACCTTATGAACATCTGCGGCGAGGTCGTCATTGGCGAAGGAATCAAAGACGACGCGCCCGGTATCTTTAAGGGCGAACAACTCGGAACCTGGATGCCGGGATCGCCACCCTTCGATATCGCGCTCGACCCGATCGACGGCACCACCAACATTTCAAAGGGCGCGCCGAATTCGATCAGTTGCATCGCAGCGGCGAGTCCGGAGGAAGGGGTCAAGGTGGCACTGCGGGACATTCCCTCGTTCTATATGATGAAGCTGGCCTACGGGCCGCGCGTCGTCCGGCACATGCAGACCAGCGGCATCGATCTCATCAAGATCGAGAGTCCGATTGAAGAGACGCTGCTCGTGGTCGCGCAAGCCCTGAACAAACGAGTCCAAGACGTGGTCGTGACGATGCTCGACCGGCCGCGGCACAAAGAGATGGTGGAAGAAATTCGGAAAGTGGGCGCTTCGTTGCGCCTGATCAGCGACGGCGACATCGCGGCGGCGATGGCACCCTCTCTTGCCGACAGCGGCGTTGATCTTTATTTTGGGATAGGCGGGTCGCCGGAAGCGGTGCTCGCCGCGGCGGGAATCAAGTGCCTGGGAGGCGATATGCAATGCGTAATGTCGCCCCGCGATGACAAAGAGCGCAAAAGTCTCATCGCCGACGGTCACGAGGCCGATCTCGGCCGCGTTTTTTTTGCCGACGACCTGGCCAACGGCAAGAACATAATTTTTTGCGCGACAGGAATTAGCGACAGCGCGCTGCTCCGCGGCGTAAAATCGCAGGGCGCGACGGCCACGACGTATTCAATCCTGATGCGGGCAAAAAGCCGCACGGTGCGGTTCATCCGGGCTTCGCACGATTTACAGAACAAGACCATTCGGCTTCGCTCGGACAACCGCGAACATAAGATCTAGGTAATTTCGACATCTCTCTCGACATCTGGCGGATCGTCTGGTCAAATCCCATCAACTTCGCTTATGAGCAAAATACCCAAAACCGAGCTGGCGCCAGAAAATGGCTGTATCATCGACACAAAATGGAATGTGGCCCCTTTAAAATATTATGCTTGCGCCGCATCGATGGGAGAAGCGCCGACTTTGACCGAAGCGCCACCGATGCCGGAGCTTGTGATCTTCGACCACGTTGGATTTAGAGGCGCCGCCTGCCGCACGAACCTCAGTTTCAATTTTCTTGGTAATTTTTGGAACGACCGGATCAGTTCGCTCATCATCGTGAGCGGCGTCTGGCGTTTCTACCGCGACGAGTACTACAAAGGCGATTGCTGGGAACTCGGCCCCGGATTCTACGAATGCTTTTTTAAAGAGAAGGGCCCCGACGACGTGATCAGTTCGTTCAAGGCCGTGGCGCTGACCTGGTCGCGGAAAAGTTAAGCGGATGGCGGGTGGACGCGGGGTCTATTGAGTTCCGCGATTCCCAGAACCGCGTGGGCGCAACCCCAGGACAGGGTGAAGCCGGAACCGCCGTGACCATAATCGTGAATGAGCGGGCGGCCGTCTCGCAGTAGCGTGCGCTCAAGGCGAACACCTGACCGGCGAAACGGACGGAGACCGACGCGTTCGCCGAGCACCTCCGGTTTGGCCAGATCGAGCAGGCGGCTGCATTCGGTAACAATGCATGCCGTAGCGGCGGGATCGATCGTGCAATCGTCGCTAAGCTGGTTGGTGCCGCCGAAGACGCAATCCACTGCCCGCGGGATCACGTAGGTGAGCGGAGCGTCGTCGCAAACGACCGCGCACGGGAGGTCGATTTTCGGCACAATGACGACCTGACCGCGATGCGGTTCAAGATCGGAATCTGGCACCAACGGCCGCGCCCCGATGCCGGCGCAATTGACCACGAGATCAAACGCCGGGTCGACCTCTTCCAGTTTGGCAAAGCGTCTGTTCGGATGGATCTCACCGCCTGCTTCCCGAAAGCGCCGCGCCAGATAATCCAGGTAAATGGTCGTGTCCATGAGCGGAACCTTCAGCGTGAAACCGGACACGAAGGTCGCGGGAATCGCAGAGCAAAGTCGTTCCGCTCCAAGAGGCAGGGCCCATTCAGGAATGGCAATTTCCCCGGTGCGGGAAAACGTTCGGAGTTCAACAATCGAAACGCCGCTTCGTCCATCGCGCGCCAGATCGAGCAGCGTGCGATGAGTCTCCAGCGCCCACGCGATCGTCTGGTCGGAGGGCCCGGCATCGTACGGATACCAAATGGCGGCAGCCGCGGCGGAAGTGGTGCCGAGCCCGATGTGTTCGGCAAAGATCGCGGTGCGATACCCGAGTTCGGCGAAAACCACGGCGCAGGTCAGGCCTGAAACGCCCGCGCCCACGATGCCAACGTTCTGTGCCACGACGACAGTCTTGGAGCAGGTCCTTCCCCTGCCAACCGAAAAAGCGGTCCAAGCCTCGATGGTATTTCGCCAGGGGCCTGTGTTACGATGCGCGTGCGATGAGGGCGAAATTCAGCTAGATTGGCGGCATGGTAGCTCTCATGACAGACGCGTTGAGTGAGAAGGTGCTTGCGGGCGAACGCATTACGGCCGCGGAAGCTCTCGATCTCTACCGCTGGCCCCTCGAAACACTCGGCGCGCTGGCAAATGCCCGGCGCGATTTGGCGAAGGGCGCGAGTTACCACGAGCGCGGTCGCGAGATCGTCACTTATATTATCGATCGCAACATCAATTACACGAACGTCTGCAACGTTTATTGCAAGTTCTGCGCGTTCTATCGCACGGAAAAAGAGGAAGACCATTATGTCCTCAGCCGCGAGCAGCTCGATCAAAAGCTCGATGAACTTTCGGCCGCGGGCGGAGTTCAAATCCTGATGCAAGGGGGGCACCATCCCAGCTTATCGTTCGACTGGTACCTCGAGCTGCTTCGGCACATTCGAGAAAAATATCCGCACATTAACATTCACGGATTCAGTCCACCGGAGCTGCAACATTTCGCCCAGCTCTTCGGCCTGCCCTTGCGCGAACTGATTTCGCAGTTCAAAGAGGCCGGATTGGGCTCCATCCCGGGTGGAGGCGGCGAGATCCTGGTCGACCGGGTGCGAGATCGAATCTCGCCGCTCAAATGCAATTCGGATGCATGGCTTGAAGTGATGCAGACGGCCCACGAGCTCGGTTTGAACTCGAGCGCGACCATGATGTTCGGTCACGTGGAGACAATCGAAGATCGGATCGAGCATCTGCGGCGCTTGCGCGATCAGCAGGACAAAAGTCGCGGATTCACCGCATTCATTTGCTGGACATTTCAGCCGGAGAACACCGTTCTGAAAGTGATCCGGCCGACTGGCGTGGCAGAATATCTCCGCATCCAGGCGCTGGCCCGTATTTTCCTGGATAACATTCCGAATGTGCAAAGCTCGTGGGTGACGCAAGGACCGGACATCGGCCAGGTCGCCTTGAAGTTCGGCGCGAACGATTTTGGGTCGGTGATGATGGAGGAAAACGTGGTGAGCAGTGCCGGGACGACATTTCGCCTGGATGTCCCCCAGATCGAGGCCTTGATTCGAGACGCGGGCTACGAGGCGCGCCGGAGGAATAATTGGTACCAGCTCTTGAATTAGCGCCGACCGGTGCGTTCTTCTTCATCCGCGCCCTGCGCCGCAGCTAAATCCCGTCTTGACGATGCCCACCTTCTTACCCATCAATACCGCCTGCGCCGCGTCGGATCCGATGACGCCCCGGGGATTTTACCTTATGAAACAACTTGTCGGTTCGATTCGTCACCCAGCCCGCTCCATTTTGCTCGCGCTGGTTCTGGCGTTTCTGGGCAGCGGAGCGGCTTACGGGCAGTCAGCCCCGGGTCCGCAGGGTCCGCCGATTATCCGGTCGGTCGAGATTCAATACGTTGGACCCCAAACGATTTCTCGCGAGCGGGTTATTGCGCAGATTCGGACGAAAGCAGGCCAGGCCTATTCTGAGTCGCTCGCCGAGCAGGACATCCGCGCTCTCTACGCCACCGGGGGTGTGCAAAACGTCCGGATCTTTGCCGAACCCGAAGGCGAGGGCGTCAAAGTGATCGTCGTGCTTCAGACGCGTTCGCTGGTCAATGAGATCGAAATTGCCGGCGCGCAAAAGATTAGCCCGAAGAAGTTGCGCAAGAACATCGCCCTGAAGATCAACGCACCGCTCAGTGAAGAAGAGCTCGAGAAAGGGCGGCAAAACATCATCGACGCTTATCAGGCAAAGGGCTTTACAAACATCGACGTCAAATTTCACGTCGAGACCGATGAAACGCGCGGCACTTCCCGCGTGATCTTCACGATCAATGAGGGAGAGAAGGGCATCATTAGCGACATCACTTTCGAAGGGAACACAAAGTTCCGCGATCGCATTCTGCGCAAGCAGATGAAGACGAAGGGAAGGACGCTCTATTCGATCATCGATAAATCCGGACGGCTCGATGAAACCCAGCTCGAACAGGACATCAATGCCGTTCGTGAATGGTATCAGGATCACGGCTACATCGACGTGGAGGTCAAGGAGGTCCGCCGCGAGCGGAGCAAGGGAAAGATGGCCCTTGTCGTTGTGCTGGTGGAAGGACCGCAGTATCACGTCGGCAAACTGACCATCACAGGCACAAAAGCCGCGCCTGAGGCAAAAGTACGCGCCCTTTTGAAAATGAAGGAAGGCAGCGTCTACTCGCCGAAGCAGATTCGGGAGGACTCGAAAAAAATCGCCGACGCTTACGGGAGCGGCGGCTATGTCGAGTTGCAGGTGTTGCCGCAGGGTGTGCCCTCGGGTAAAAGCACGATCGACGTCAAATATAGCATCGAAGAAGGCAACCCTTCGTTTGTCCAACGGATCACCATTGTCGGAAACACCCGGACAAAAGACAAAGTAATCCGGCGCGAAGTCTTGATCGCACCCGGCGATATTTTCAACAGCGTTCGGGTCGAGACGACCAAAAAGCGGCTAGACAATCTCGGCTACTTTTCGCGGGTCGAAACCTACCCCGAGGAAACCGGAGTGACTGCCCGGAAAGATCTCATTATCAACGTGGAGGAGAAACGTACCGGTTCCCTCAACTTCGGCGCCGGCTTCAGCACCGTCGATAACCTGGTCGGTTTCGTCGAGATGACCCAGGGCAATTTTGATCTGCTGAATTGGCCGAACTTCACCGGCGCGGGCCAAAAGTTTCGCGCCCGTGTTCAGTACGGCACGAGCCGAAAAGATGTGATGGTTTCGTTGACGGAGCCGTATTTCCTCGATCGCCGTCTTTCCCTCGGCGGTCAGGTCTTTTTCAACGAGGCCGACTACTACAGTGACCTTTACGCCCAACGGAACTATGGCTTTTCGTTGGACGCCCGAAGACCGATCGGCGCTTTCGCAGCGGTCACTCTGCAGTATCTGCTCCAAAGGACGGAGCTTTTCGATGTGTCGCCCAGCGCCTCGAGTGCGTTTCTTATCGGATCGGGATCGGCGACGAAAAGCCAGATAATGCCGTCTATTGTCTACGACACGCGCGACAACCCATTTTTGAGCCGGCGCGGCACGCGAGCCGCGTTCGCCCCTTACCTCGCCGGTGGATTTTTGGGCGGCGAAACCCAGATCTACGGATTTAGTCTCGAGGCGGCGCATTTTATCCACCTTTGGAAAGATACGATCCTCCAATTCCAGGGTGCGCTCGCAACGGTGGAGACATGGGGCGATGGTCAAATTATTCCCATTTACGACAGACTGTTTCTCGGCGGTTCAAACGATTTGCGCGGGTTCGATTTTCGCGATGTTAGTCCAAGGGACATCAACGGGGAGCCGATTGGGGGTAATTCGCTCGCCAGGTTGACCGTGGAATACACGGTGCCCATCATCGAAAAGGCGCGCTTCGCCCTCTTTTACGACACCGGCTTCGTGAATCGCCCTTCGTGGGATTTCAACACGAATAATCTCGTTTCTGATATTGGTATTGGTCTCCGGCTCGACTTGCCGATTGGACCGATTCGAATCGATTACGGCATTCCCATTCAAAAAAATGGGTACGGCGACGGGGGCAAATTCAACTTTAATGTCGGTTATCAATTTTGAACGAATGATCGCAGTCGCGGTCTAAAGCGTTTCCCACAACCTCTTTTACTTTTGTTTATGAAAAAATTTCTCCTTCTCGCTCTGGCTGCCGGAGTCGTGTTGCCCTCGGCGGGCTTCGCTCAAGGCACCTTAAAAGTCGGCACGGTCGATATGCAGCGCGCGTTCAAGGAATACAACAAAACGAAGGACGCGGAGTCAAAGGTCAACGATGCGAAGAATGCGGCCAAGAAGGAATTCGATGACCGGACGGAGGGATATAAGAAAGCCCTCGACGAAATCAACAAGCTCAATCAACAACTCGATGCTCCGGCCTTGAGCGCGGACGCGAAGGCGCAAAAGGCCAAGGAGCGGGACGAAAAGATCGCGAACATCAAGAACATGGAGCGCGAGATCAATGAATTTCGTCAAACGCGCGAGCAACAGTTGCAACAGCAAGCCATGCGCATGCGAGAGAGTATCGTCAAAGAAATCACAGACCTCATCCTGGAACGTGTGAAAACCAATGGCATGGATCTGGTCTTCGATAAGTCTGGTCTGAGCACCAACTACGTGCCGGTAGTCCTGTACGCCAAGGACAGTTCGGATTTCACCACCGAAATAATCACAGCCCTCAACAAGAAGCCGTTAGTACCCGAAAAGCCGGCTGCTTCGGCTGCCCCTGCGACGAGTCCCGCAAAACCGGCCGCCAAGCCGTAAGAGCGGGAGCGTTTCTCATGAGTGAAAAGCACGCGGCGTCTCCGCGTGTTTTTTGTGCGCTGAGCGTTCCGCCGCCCATGCTGGCAGCGCCTTCGAAATTGCCCGGGCGCGCTCGGGAGGATCGTCCGTGAGATTAGACGCCCTGGGCACGGCGAAGATCGTTGCGTTTGCCTTTTTGTTCGCTTCTCCCGCGCTGGGCGCGACCTGGGAAGCAAGCGTCACCGCTTCGGCTCCTCCCAGTTTTCCAGGGCCACGGCCGATGCACGCCAAATACGGCTTTGGTTGGAGTGGGTTTCCAGGTGCAACCGCCGATGTCCGACTAACGAAGCCATCGGGCGATCGGTTGCAACTCGACGGGACGATTCACACCACGGGGTTGGTCCGGTCGCTTTGGAAATTCGATGCCACCTACACCTCCACGGTCGAGGCCGGCTCATTGCGCCCGCGCGAAACGAAGCAGGTCGAAAATGCTCGGAACAAGAAAACCATCACCAGCTTGTCCTTTGACTCGAGCGGAGTGGCGTCGCGGGAAACCGAGACGCCGGGCAAGAACGCGGGTCCAAAAATTCGCCGCTTCGATTGTCCCAATCTCTTCGATTTATTTTCTGCGTTGCTTTATCTACGGAGCCAGCCACTCCAGGATCGCGATGTTCAGCGCATTGTCGTCTATCCGGCGACCTCCGCTTATCTGGGTACGGTTACGGTGCTCGGGCGCGAGCGTCTTACAGGCCCCACCGGGGCTTACAATGCCATCAAGCTGGATTTGCTGCTGAACAAGGTCGGAAAAAACCGGGAGCTCGAGCCGCACCGGAAGTTTCGGCGCGCCACCGTCTGGCTCTCAGATGATTCGGACCGACTCCTGCTGAAAATCCATGCCCAGGTCTTTGTCGGCACCGTCTTCGTCGAATTGCAGTCTGTGGAATTCGAACCTGCAAAATTACGGCCACGGGTGGACTAACACCGGGGCATGTTGGAATCAGTCCGGACGCTCCGGATTCTTCGCTATTCGCCGCCGGACAAATCGAGAGCGAGAGGCGTCCGCTGCTGCCGCAAGACCTCCCGATATCGCATAACCCCGTCGCTAATTGCAGCCGCGATTTGTTCACGGTAATCACCGGTGGCGAGTTTGGTTATCTCATCGGTATTGGTCAAAAAACCGCCTTCCACCAGCACTGCCGGGTGGCGCACGTTCGCAAGAACAAAGAATTGTTGCGGAGTCGTTCCCCGATCCACCGCTTGCGTCCGGGTGACCAGAGCCTTCTGGATAAAGGAAGCCAGGCTCTGGCTTTCCACGTTCGTCGGCTCCAGCGAAGTCCGCTGCAGGAACGGCAGCCAGGACGGCGCGAGCGTCGCTTCGGAAAGCTGATTCGCTGCATAATACGTCTCCACTCCCGTCGCGGCCGGCCTTGTCGCATTGTCGAAATGAATGCTAATAAATACGCAATTGCGCCGCGCGTTTGCGATGGCGGCGCGACTCGTCAGCGAAACGTGCGTGTCGTCGCCACGCGTGAGCAGGACGGCCACGCCTTGAAGTTGCAGGATTCGTCGCGCGCGGTGCGCGACATCGAGCGTAAGCTCCTTCTCCAGAATCCCGGCCTTCATCGTCCCGGAATCCTGACCACCGTGGCCGGGATCGAGAACGACGACGTTGAATGGTTCTTCCGTTGGGGCCACTCGAGTCACAGTCCGCGGAGGTGAAGGTTGAGGCGAAAATTGCAGCCTGGCGAACGACACGGCCATCAATAATATTCCAAACCAGGCAAGGGCTGGCCGCCCGGTTCCCCGCTCTCGGTCGACGCTCCCGGACATACCCGACAACTTATTCGCCGAGCGCGGATCGGATTTCGGCCTCGGTCAATGCGCGGTAACGGATCGCGCTCTTGTCGTCGCGTTCCAGGATCGCCGCTTCCAGCCCCGTCGTCCGCAACCGTTCCTTTCGCTCGGACAGTATCTTCTCGCGCGCGGGAAGTTCTTTCACCCCGCCGTCACCCAAGGCGAGGTGACCAATCGTCCAGGCATCGAGTCCAATCTTCAGCGCCCGCTCAAAGGTCGCACCAGGTGTATGTTCCGCCCCGAGGAACGCTTCCATCAATTCAGTCGATTGCCGGGAGCCGCTGATCGCGCCAAAATCCTGCCGCCTCTGCGCAAAAGTGCCGCTATTGGTCGCAATGGCCCCGTCGTATTCAAGACGCAAAAACAAATCCGTTTCCTGTTTTTCACCGATTTCGGCGAACAGCATCCGGGCGAGATAAGGTGGACCATAAACCTGCTCGAAGGCGGCCTTTAGAACCGGACTGAGCGAATAATGCGCCAGCCGCCGCAGCGACACGTCAGCCGCCGAACGGGTAAAGCCCTCCGCGCTGGCCAGCTCGATCGCCGCCATCCGCAAGCGCTCGATATCGCCAGGATGACCGATCGCGCCCATGGCAATTCGATCGTAAATCTCGAAAAGTTTTTGCCGGCTCCGGCCCAGTGTCAAAAACAGAATCCCGTCGCGATAGCCAATGGCCGCAATGGGACTTCCTGCCGCCAGCTGCGACTCAATGTATTCACCGCGATTCGCAATCGCTTCGACCCAACGATATGGCTCTTCGATCATGCGACGCTTCGTTTGAAGAGCGCGGCGATCCGCTTTTCCGGCAGGGTCGTAATGCCGGCTCGGGAAACAATCTTAATTACCGGAAAGATCTTCGCGTTCCGGTCCACCCCGCCTGTCGCCGTGTCGGATTCGGCCGCGGTGTCGAGGGCTCGCAACGCCACCGTGACAGCCTCATCCTCGCTTAGCCGGGCCAGCGGCTTTTTCCCCCAACTGTTTTCATAATAAAGAATTCCACGAACGGCCGGCGAGCCCGAGCCAGTCGCGGCGTAATCGGCCACTTCGAATTGCGCGCCCATCGCGTCGTAAAAATAAAGACGCCCCGAAGGGTCGGCGCCCGAGTCGTAGGTGGCGAAGATTGGAACGACGATGCCGACTCCCTGGAGAACGAAGCCAAAATTGTCCCGCAACAGTTTCGAGAGCGCGCGGACTTTTCCGTCCACGCTCATCTCCTGCAATTGCGTTCGCCGGAAAAACTGAAAGGAGTGCTCGAGAACACGAGCCATTTCCACGCGGTTGCCGGCACTCCCGCGATCGCCATGATCGAGTGCCGATCGATTTCGAGCACTTTGTCCGCGCGATCATAGACAACGGTATTGCCTGACGTGGCACGCCGGTCTCCCGCGACCAGGACGCCGCCCTGAAACTTGAAGGCCAGAATCGTCGTGGCCTGGGTGGGAACCCA
>Ga0190272_10000307_pt1 | contig 27644 bp, 26 predicted proteins | sample Popmic504T_FD_133746 | JGI IMG/M metagenome (GOLD analysis project Ga0190272, IMG submission 133746) | Populus adjacent soil microbial communities from riparian zone of Shoshone River, Wyoming, USA - 504 T | ecosystem: Environmental > Terrestrial > Soil > Riparian zone | place: USA: Wyoming...
AGGAACGGTCTTGAGCGTGCCAATATTCGCGACGGTGTTAGCGGGGACCTCGGAACTGGTGATGGAGGTCTTTACGCCTAACGGCCAGGCCACGGGTAACTTCTTCTTCATCGGATCGAACACCGCGGCGGAAACCGGACCGAGCTATCTGAGCGCGGCGGACTGCGGTCTGGCGACTCCGACCGACACGGCGGCGATCGGGTTCCCGGACATGAACATCGTGTTCAACGTCCTGGGCAACTGCGATGGCCCGAGCCCGACGCCGACGGCGACACCGGCCACACCGACGCCAACACCGGCAACGCCGACGCCAACTCCGACGACGCCGACACCTCCTCCGGGCACGCCGACACCAACCCCAACGGCGTCACCATCAGCCTCGCCGACAGCCACGCCTCTGTTGTCACAGGCCATCAACCTGTCGACCAGAATGCTGGTTCAGACGGGCGATAACGTCGGCATCGGCGGCTTCATCATCACGGGGAACGCTCCGAAGCCCGTCATCGTGCGCGCCATCGGACCTTCGTTGAGCCAGTTCGACATTCCCAATGTGCTGGCCGATCCAGTGCTCGAGCTGCACGGCCCGAGCGGGTTTACCACGATCACGAACAACAACTGGAGAGACACCCAGGAACAGGAGATCGCGGACACTGGGATACCGCCGACCAATGATCTGGAATCAGCCATCGTGGCGACGCTGGATCCGGGAGCCTATACCGCGATCGTGCGAGGCAACGGCTTCACCACCGGTGTGGCCTTGGTGGAAGTCTATGATCTCAACCAGGGAGTGGACTCGAAACTGGCCAACCTGAGCACGCGCGCCTTCTGCAGCATCGGAGACAGCATCGTCATCGCGGGCTTCCTCCTGAGCAGTGATGGTCCTGCCGGCATCAATGGCGTCGGCGGACCGAATGACGACCGAGTCATCGTGCGAGGCATTGGGCCGAGCCTGGCTCCGGCGCCGTTGCCGGCTAGTCTGGTGCTGGCCAATCCGACGCTGGAGCTGCGCGACACTAACGGAACGCTGATCCTGGCGAATAACGATTGGCAGGATAACGCGGCGCAGGCGGCAGAGATCACGGCCGCGGGTCTGGCGCCGAGCAACAGCCAGGAATCCGCCATAGCCGCGACGCTGCCGCCGGGGCTCTACACCGCCCTGCTCTCAGGCCTGAACAACGGCACCGGCATCGGCTTGGTTGAAATCTACGACCGGGGCCCTGAGCCGCCCGCTCCGTAAACCGTAACGCATTCGATCGTTCGCGCTTTGTCTGCCCCGAAATCCTTCGGGGCAGGCACGCGCGGCGGCGGCCGTCCCGCGAGGTGTAGAGGCGCTCGTGTCGGGCGCAAATTCTTCGGGCTGCGGGCGGCACGCCCGCCTCCACACCCAAAAAGCTCCGCATTCCCAAGTGCAACTTGGCGAACGAGAAGCCGAACGCATTCGGGGTCGTCTTTTGAATACGCTTCGGCGGTCATAGACCGCCGCTACAGAAGAAGGTCTACTGATCAACTTCGGCCGAGCAAAAGTGGAATTCAAACGCTTCGTCTTTTGATCTGTGTTTGAAAGGCCCCGCCTCGATTACGCCTGCAATAACAGCAGGGCAACCCTGTTCTCACCAAGAAATAATTCGACAGAAGTCCGCTTTCCCCGTAGGAACAACCCGATCACGTCACCCGACGTTCTCAAGAATTCGCCCGGCCCTGAAAGTCAGTGGCCAGACCCTCGCTGGATTCGCGGTTAAACATTTGCCGTCATCAGGCACTCGACCAAGCACAATATGAAAATGAGCTTCTCAAAAAAGATCCGAGCATCCCTGGCGGTTGCGACCACATTTGTTCTCTCATTGGCTGCCACAACTTTTGGGCAAACCGCCAATCAGCCTAACGAAAGGATGTGGCAAGACATTGATGGGCGGTCTCTGGATCCAGCGGCCAAGCGCCTGATTGTTCCGATGGCCTATCGGACGGTGCGATTGAACGAAGCCGCCCTGGCGCAGACGCTAAAAATGGCTCCCATGGAATTCACCAGCGAAGCAACGTAGAATCCCGGCCTCATCTACCTGCCGATGCCGGACGGGACGATGGCCCGGTTTCGTTTCGAAGAATCGCCGATTATGGAGGCGGGATTGGCTGCCCAGTATCCCGGTTTCAAGACGTATCGCGCCCAGGGCATCGACGATCCGGCCGCGAGTTCGCGCTTTGATTGGTTGCCGACTGGATTTCACGCCATCATCCTGAGTCCTTCGGGCACGGTGCTGATCGACCCGTACGCCCAGGGCGATACAACCAACTACATCACGTATTGGAAAAAGGACGCCGCGAACCTGAGGCAGCCGTTCCGTTGTGATTTCGTCGATGATATGGCACCGCTCGCGTCTGGCGAGGTCGCGCCGGCTGTTACTTCCGGCACGCAATTACGAACCTATCGCCTCGCCCTGGCCTGCACGGTTGAATATGCCACGGCGGTGGGTGCCAATACCGTAGCGGGCGCGATGGCGGCCGAGGTTGTGGTCATGAACCGGATCAACGGTGTTTATGAACGAGACCTCGCCATCCACATGAACATTATCGCGAACAACAATCTCATCACTTATGCGGCCGATAATCTGAGTTGCGGCGGACCCTGCACGACCACGAACGATCCTTACACCAACAACGATGGCGGCGCGATGTTGGGCCAGAATCAAACCAACCTCAATAATGTCATCGGTTCGGCGAACTATGATATCGGTCACGTTTTCAGCACCGGTGGCGGCGGTGTCGCGACCTTGAACGGTCCTTGCGGCGGAAGTAAGGCCCGCGGCGTCACAGGCCTGCCCAACCCTGTGGGCGACCCTTTCATTATCGATTTTGTGGCGCACGAGATGGGGCATCAATGGGGCGCAAATCACACTTTCAACGGCCAGACGAGCAACTGCTCGGGTGGCAACCGGTCCGGTGGGTCGGCCTATGAGCCGGGCAGCGGCATTACGGTCATGGCCTATGCGGGAATCTGCGGGAACCAGAATCTGGCCGCCCATAGCATCGATACTTTTCACGTGAAGAGCATCGAGGCGATCGTCGCCTACAGCCAAAGCGGCACCGGCAATAGTTGCGCGGTCGCCACCGCCACCGGCAACACGCCGCCGGCCGTGACCGGACCCGGGAACTTTACGATCCCGAAAACCACACCCTTTTTGTTGACTGCTCTGGCGACGGACGTCAATGGCGATGCTATTACCTACGACTGGCAAGAGTACGATCTCGGCCCTGGGACGACGGCGGTTCCCAATACAGATGCCGATGGCCAGGCCCGGCCCATTTTTCGTCCCTACCTGCCCACGGGAGGAGGCACTCGAACCTTCCCTTCGTTGCAGTTCATTTTGAACAACGCCAATGTTCCTCCGCCCACCACAGGCGGATTTTTGACGGGCGAACTCCTGCCGGCTATTTCCCGGGCCATGACCTTTCAGGTGATAGCACGGGACAACCGGGCCAACGGCGGCGGCGTCAACACCGCCACTTCAGTCGTGACTATTGTCGGCGCAGCCGGGCCCTTCGCGGTCACCGCACCCAATGCAAATATCAGCATTCAGCGGCTGACGAATTATAATGTCACGTGGGATGTCAGCGGCACAACGGCCGCGCCGATCAATGCGGCGAACGTTAAGATTTCTCTCTCGACTGATGGTGGCGCCACCTTTCCGACCGTGCTCGCCGCGAGCACAGCCAATGACGGCTCCGAATCAGTCCTTATTCCCGACATGCTGACGACGACCGCTCGGATGAAAATCGAAGCGGTGGGCAACATTTTCTTCGATATCTCGAACACAGATTTCAGCATCATCACGGGCACCGCGAGTCCGACGCCGACCGGGACGCCGACGATACCACCGAGCGCCACGCCAACGATCGCACCGAGCGCCACTCCTACGCCGACCACAACACCGACTCCAACTCCAACTCCTACCCCAAGCCCCACGCCCCCACCGATCCCGACACCGACTCCAACACCAATCCCGACACCGACGCCAACACCAAGTCCAAGCCCGGCGGCGCAGGCCATCAACCTCTCGACGCGGATGCGAGTTGAGACCGGTGAGAACGTAGGCATCGGTGGCTTTATTATTACGGGAAGCTCGACCAAACATGTGCTCATCCGGGCCATCGGTCCTTCGTTGACGCAATTTGGCGTTCCCAATGCGCTAGCCAACCCTGTGCTGGAACTGCACGGTCCGGGCTCATTTGTTACCATTATCAACGATAACTGGAGAGAAGACCCGGTGCAGGAGGCCCTGATCAACGCGACGGGCATTCCACCCACGAACGATCTCGAATCCGCGATTGAGGCGAGACTGGCTCCCGGAGCCTATACCGCGATTGTCAGCGGCGATGGCAACACCTCGGGCGTGGGCCTGGTGGAAGTCTACGATCTTAACGCGGGATCTGCCTCGAAACTCGCTAACCTGAGCACGCGCGCCCTGGTCAATACGGGTGACAACATTGTCATAGCGGGCTTTCTGCTCAACAGCGACGGCCCCACGGTCCAGGTCATAGTGCGTGGTATCGGCCCGAGTCTGACGGCCTCGGGGGTTACCAACGCGCTGGCCAATCCAACGCTGGAGCTACGCGACAGCAACGGAGCGCTCCTGGTCGCGAATAACGATTGGCAGGAAAACGCAGCGCAAGCGGCGGAGCTGACGGCCGCCGGTCTGGCGCTCGCCAGCCCACTGGAGTCTGGCATTGCCGCGACCCTTCCGCCTGGTCTTTATACCGCGCTGCTGGCGGGACTGAACAACGGCACCGGCGTTGGTGTAGTTGAAGTCTACGACCTTGGGGTGCCTTAGCGCGCCGGGTCCGGTTCGAGGACCTCGCACAAAGGTCACGACGGGACACTAAGAACAAATCTTGGGTAGCTCTGTGGTGGGACAATTCAAGTAGGACCTGTCCGCTTTCCAGGGTTGCCCAAAACCAATGAGACAAGCATCGCCCAAGGACGCGCCCCTGCTCGTGGCGTTAATGGCGGAGTTTTACGCGGAGACCTCCACCCCGTTGGACTCTATCCGCGCTGGCGAGGCCTTCGAGGCGTTGCTGGCTGACGATCGGCTTGGAAACGTCTGGTTGGTGCAGGCCGGCACCCAGGACGTCGGGTATATCGTCGTTACTTTCTGCCATAGCATGGAGTTTGGCGGTCGAACCGCCTTCGTGGACGACTTTTTTATCCAGGCTCCCTTTCGCGGTTCTGGTCTGGGGACCAAGGCGCTGGCGGAGGTGAGGGCCTTTTGCATGAACCACGGGGTGCGCGCTCTCCATCTGGAAACCGGGCAGGATAACGCCGTGGCTCAAGCTTTGTATCGGCACGCTGGCTTCGTGGCGACGGATCGCCAGCTTTTGACCCTGACCCTCAACGAACCCGCCCTCCAGCAATCAGAGTTGCGAGCGGAACGGGATCATTAGCCACTCGGTAGTGCGTTCCCAGAGCGACCGCTTTTTGAACTGCTCGTAAGTGTATTCTTTCGATTTCTGCAAATCTTTTTCGAAGACGTCTTCCATCTCGCGCCCAAACTTTTCGTCGTAAACTACCACATCCAGTTCTTCATTGATCTCGGACGAACGGGCATCCAGGTTCGACGTTCCAATCATCGAAAACATGCCGTCCACCACCATGGTCTTGGCGTGGATCATGGTCGGTTGATATTCGAAGATCTTTACGCCGCCCTTGAGCATCCGGCCGTAAGCCGTGCGGCCGGCTGATTCGGTGTGGGGCTGATCATTGTGCGGTCCCGGCAAAAGGAGACGCACATCCACTTTTCGCTCCACCGCTTTCACGAGCAGGTCGACCTGATCGTCCGTGGGTGTGCAGTAGGGATTGGTGATCCAGATTCGCTTTTCCGCGGCCGCGAATGAAACGGCCTGCACGAGGGGGATGGGAGCGACGGAGAACGAATGCGAGGTGATTACCTGGGCCCGGAGATCGCCTGCGGACGGGAGCGGAGGGAATTGTCCTGCACCAGTGAGCGCTTCACCGTAGGTCTTGACCCAGTGCGATTGGAAGGCTGATTGCATCGCGGCAACGACAGGACCTTCGAGGCGCATATGCGTGTCTCGCCAGTGTTCCGGGTCCTGGGCGTTTCCGGACCAGAGATCTCCAAAGGCGGCCCCTCCGGTGAACGCCACTTTTCCATCGATCACCAAGACACGCCGGTGCGTCCGCCGATTCGTTCGATCCAGCCGCCACGAAAAAGTCGGATGGTAGTAGGCGAATCTGCAACCCGCCTTCTTCATCATCCGCACATCGGAATTATCGAGATCCCAACCGGAACCGACGCCGTCGAGTAACACGCGCACCTCGAGACCAGCCCGCGCGCGTTCGCAAAGTGCGTCCCGAAACTCTCGCCCGGTGGTGTCCGATTTAAAGATGAACGACTCGAAGTTGATCGTTTGTCGCGCGGTTCGGATCGCCTCCAACATCGCCGGAAAGTACTGATCGCCGTTCTGCAAGAGCGTTATCTTGTTTCCCGATGTCGGGACCGGGTGAGTCATGGCGAGTGCGGAGCCGAGGAATTCCGGGTCGTCCACGCCAAAAGTGTGCTCGAGACGAATCTCAAGGGTGTCGCGGCGGATGAAGAAGAGGCAAAAGACCAGGACGAGTCCCAGGAAGCCGAGAGAGAGCCCAACCCAGTCGGCGAGAGCCAGCTTCCGCCAGCGTTGGCTCAGCCAGGTTGAAGAACGTTTTCGAACCATGGAATAAGGGACTCAGACTGAATCGTAACAGAGAGACAGGTCGAATGGATGCCCCTCGAAAATGATTCCCGAGAGCGACCGTTCGCTGGCGTTGAATCGGGCGGCGAGTGAAGCCCGATGCCCGTTCGGCTAGCCGCCTTTCTGCCCGAATTCTTCCACTGTCATGACCACGTCGCGATCTTCGAAGGGGACGTGAGTGGACGCGGTAAATTTATACGCGGTCCGGCGGGAGCGGATTTCCTTGATCGTGAAGTGAACGGATCGCTCGCGAATGGTGAAGAGGAGCGTCAATCCGGTCTTGCGGAACTTCGCGTCGAGATCTTTGATCCAGTCCTTGAACCGTTCGGGATTAAACGTGGACATCTCCCGGGTTAACACCGAATGGACAAGCTGGCGAATCGCCTCGCGTTGCTCCTTTGGACGGGAATGCATCAGGATCATACGTCGAGTTGAGCAGGACGGGTGCCCAATCCGGCGAAACGCCTGTGATCCCGAAGGTAGAGCGCTCGCCGCGGCTGGGCGCCTCTAGATCAACGCGGAGCGACCCCCTTACTTCTTCGCGCCCGTCTCCAGTAATCGTGCGACCAGGTTCTCGATATCAGCGATACAGACGGGTTTCTTTAGATACGCGTCACCACATATCGCGAGGGCGCTTTCGACTTCCTCGGCATCGCCGTACGCGGAATAATAGAGAATCGGAATGCCGGGCCGCATTTCGCGCAGCTTCTGGCATAACTCGACTCCGGTGCCGTCGGGCAGCCGCACGTCGAGGATATAAAGATCGAAAGCGATATCCTTCGCCAGTTCCAGCGCCTCCGTCACGCTGCCGGCGGTGAGCACGCCATAACCGCGGTCCTGTAACAACGCGGCCATCATGAGCCTGGTATCTTGATGATCGTCGACGTGCAGGATGCGAGCTTTCGTATGGGCCATGGAAGAAAATTTTGGTGTTGGTCTCTTTAGCCTATCAGCAGGAAACAGTTTGCGCGATCACTTCTCGCGCCGGGACGGTTTTGCCGGGGCTGGGAGAATGCGCCCGTGGAGAGCGTAGAATTTCATTGACGGAATCGACGCACCGGGGGCATTACTGGCCTCGCCCCTCGCAATTAACGCAATGGGGGAATAGCCACGAGATGATCCAACCGCAACCGCTCCGCGTGCTCTGCGCTGACGACAACATCCTCGTGCTGGATATGCTGGCGAAGACGCTCAAATCCGCTGGCCATCACGTCGAGGTCGAGCGGGATGGCCGCGCGGCGGTGACAAGAGTCGCGCGGGACCCGAACTACTTTCAGCTGATCGTCACCGACACGCGGATGCCTCGCCTCGACGGCTTCGGTGTCGTCCAGGAAGCGCGGTCCGCTGGTTACCAGGGGAAGATCATTGTCTTCGCGAATTCTCTCAGTCCCGAGGACCGGCAGCGCTACCGAGACTTGCGGGTCGATCGGGTCATCGACAAGCCAGGCAAGGCGGGCGAGCTGGTCGGGGCCGTGAGCGAATTACAAGCTTTACTCGGAGAGCCAGAGCGCCTTGCCCACTAAACGCCGGCCGGTTCCCGAACCGTCGCCGCCGAAGACAGACTGCGCAGCTTCGAGATCACTTTCGGCACGATCTCAAGAGCCTTTTCGACCTCAGTCTCGGTGTTAAAACGACCGAACGAAAAACGCATGCTGCCACGGGTGCGATCGGCGCCCAATTTCATCGCGCGCAACACATGCGAGGCTTCGAGCGATCCGGTCCGGCAGGCCGAGCCGGCGGAGCAACAAAGCTGGTGGCGGTCCAGCATCATCAACGCCGCATCAGATTCTACGCCTGCGAATGACAGGTTTGACGTGTTCGGAAGCCGAGCGGTCCGATCTCCATTGACGAAAGTGTCGGGCACCTTCTCGAGGACCGTCGCCTCAAATCGATCGCGCATCGCTCGCACGCGCGTCGCCTCATCGGCCAACGCGGCGGCGGCGCATTCAGCCGCTTTACCCAGCGCGACGATGCCCGCGACGTTCTCGGTTCCAGCCCGCCGATTGTTCTCCTGGCTCCCGCCGATCAACGAGGACTTGAAAGCCGATCGTTTGCTCACGTAAAGCGCTCCCACGCCTTTGGGGCCATGCAGCTTGTGCGCGGAAAGCGAAAGCGAATTGATCGTCGAATCCGAGAGCCGAATCGGGATCTTTCCCACGACCTGGATCGCGTCCGTATGAAACAGGACGCGTTTTCTCCGTGCAATCTCCGCGATCCTTTCCACTGGAAAGACGACGCCGGTTTCATTGTTGGCCCACATGGCGGAGATGATCGCGGTTTGCGGCGTAATCGCGCGTTCCAATTCCTCCAGATCGAGGTTTCCCTCGCCATCTACGCTGACGGTTGTGACGGTACTTCCCCGTTTTGAGAGAGCATCGCAATGACGCCACGTCGCGCTGTGTTCGACCGCGGTGGTGACGATGTGGCGCCGGCCAGGATCCAGCTGCAATGCGGAGTTGATGGCGGCATTATTGGACTCCGTGCCGCAGCTCGTGAAGACAATCTCGCCCGGTTCACAACCCAGCAGTGCGGCCACGCGTTGCCGCGCAAGATCGACCGCGCCCCGCACTTGCGCACCGAAGCCGTAGCCGCTGGAGGGGTTCCCAAAAAATTTAGTGAGGAACGGCAGCATTTCCTCGATCACGGCCGGATCGAGCTGCGTCGTCGCGTTGTTATCGAGATAAATGATCTGCTCGCTGGAGATCATGGAAAGGGTGGAGCTTACTCCCCGGTCGGGGCCAATGTAAAGCGCGGTGCTATTCCGGTAGTGGGTCAGTTTGAAAATTAAAACAAAGATCGGAGATGCCGTTTTTGTTGAATGGGAGGATTCCTACGGCTGCTCGGCATCATGGCAGGACATTCCAGATAGCAGCGAACCGCCACAGGTCCTGATCTGCCGCTCGCTCGGATGGATAACGGCGCAAAGCAAGAAATGCCTTGTAATCGTCCCCCACATCGCTCAGAACCGCGACATCGACGTAAAACAAGGCTGCGGGGATATGATGATCCCCGCAGCCGCTATTACTCGTATTATTGCAGTATCGCTCGGGTCGCAAAGCGCGGTTAACGCCCGCGCTTGCGATTCCGAGTCTGCGTCAAGGCGGAAGCAGCGACGCTCTTCGCGCTCGGCGAAGAACGGGGATTCCGCAAGATAGCAGACGCCTTTTTGGCGACTGACTTACTCGTGTGCTCGTTTGTTGGTTTACGCATTTTTATACCTCCTTTCCGGTTGGATGCTGAAAGCGGCCCATTTATAACAGGTCAATTATTTCTGACAAACACCAGACGTGATCTGAAACGCCTGCTTCCATGGCTGGCGTCACGCGGAGGGTTTGATGGATGCGGGCGAAATTGTAGTACATGAAATAGAGCGCCAACGCGTGCTCATGGTTCTCAACCTTTTTCGAGAATCCATTGGTCAGCCGCGTGAATCGGCGCATCGACATTCTCATCGTGAGGTTCTGCCGTTCCACAAAGCTCGTTGAAATGTGTTTGTGTTCGGGTTTGCCGTTAATCACAGCCTTACGGGCACCCATGCAGACAGCGGGGCTGTAGCGCACTTGCGGGCCTTCTGGCGCAGAGCCGTAAATCTTTTGCAGCTGCGCATAATCAATCTCCGTTCCGAAAACTTGATCGACCGCGTGAAGATATGCGCCGTGTCCGTCCGTAGTGAGTTGAACGCGATGCGCGAGACGGTCTTTTAGATCAGAGAGGAAATGATATGCGCAGCCCGCGTGACGTTGCCCCACAAACCAGCAAGGAATCAGCTTGGTTTCCGCATCAATCGCAGTCCAGGTCCAGATATCGCCCGCACCCTTTTTCTTCATTTCAACGGTGCAATTCTTTTCCTTTGCGCCAATGAAACTCCAAATCTCGTCACACTGGATGCGCTTGCAGTTCAGATTCACGAAAGCCTTGTCCTGGTAGGCCGAACAGGCGCGGCCAAGATCGCAGAGAAGTTTGACGACAGTGTTTTTCGCAACGCCAGTCATGCGAACGGTGGCGCGAATGCTATTGCCCTCGACCAAGCACGAAACAACCTGCATTCTCTTGCTGGAATCCAATCGGTTCATGCCATCAAGAATTGCCTAGGGTGCAACACAAGTCAACACAAATATGATGTGTAGTGCAATTTTATGTTGCACGGTATCCTGTTTTGTGTTGTCTTATGGGCATGAAACGACTCTTTGACCCCGACGCCATCAGGACACAGGTCGCGAATCTTGCGGCTGACAGAGACCGCATCGACCGCGCGATTGAATCACTGGAAGATGCTCTACGGAGTATTGATAAACTCGAAACTTCACAGACGGAACTTCCCTTGGAACCAGGTGGAGCAGAGACGACGTTGCATGATGCGGTTAGAGCCGCGTGCATGGCGATGTCGGACGGAATCACTCGTCAGCGCGTAATCACAGCTCTCGAAAGAAACTATCCCGGTCTCCGTCCGAAGTCGGCTAGCGTCGCAGCGTCTCTTGCCAATCTTACGAAGGGAGAACAACCGATCCTTCGGGTGGCTATTGAGGGTAAAGGGAGAAGCCCATCTTTTTTCACCACGGAGGGAGATATCACTCTTGAACTAAGCAGCGACGAAATCACAGCCCTGACCGACCCGCACGCCATTCACGGAACTGGCGGGTGGCAATCGCTTTGGGGCGCGATGCTGAAACGCTTCAACAAGGCACAGGGGACGCTCGTCTTAACGCCTGAGCTGCGAGCACGTATTTTCCATTACTATCACACTTACGGAGTCGGCGGATGGCAGAACAAAATAAAGCGGCTGCTGCGTCGGCATCTTCCTCAAATGTTTGTGTCATAACGCAACGCAAGCGCAACGCTTAGGAAAGTACGGTTGACAGCGTGTTGTAGGCTTCATGCGTGGTTCAAACGCTACGCAAATCGTCTCGATACTGTCTGAAACACGGAGACTGCGTTCGTGGCATGAAGCAGCTTGATGCTGATTCCGTTGATGTGGTCGTCACTTCCCCCCCTTACAACCTCGGCATCAATTACAGCACCTACCGTGACGCTAAAACCGATGATGAATACCTGGGTTGGTGCGAGGAATGGGGCGTTGAAATCGCGCGTATTTTAGCGCCAGGTGGCTCTTTCTTTTTGAACCTGGGCGGCGCATCGGAGAACCCTTTCTTCGCATTTTCTGTCGCGATGCGGATTGGAAAATTCTTCGCACTTCAGAACACGATTCACTGGATAAAAGCCATTTCAATCGAAAGGGAAACAGCCGGTGTTACGTCTTACGGACATTTCAAACCGATCAACTCCCCACGCTTCGTGAACGACTGCCACGAGTATGTTTTTCACTTCACGCCAGAGGGCAAAACCAAAATTGATCGTCTGGCCGTTGGCGTTCCCTACATGGACAAGACCAACATTCAGCGGTGGTCTCACACCAACGGGCGAGACAAACGATGCCGGGGCAACACTTGGTTTGTCCCTTACAAGACGATTCACCAGCGAGCCAAGCAACGTCCGCACCCCGCCACGTTCCCTGTCGAATTGGCGTCAAAGTGCATCCGGCTTCACGGAAAACCAAATGCCACGGTTTTAGACCCGTTCCTCGGCATTGGACACTCAGCCATCGCTGCCAGGGAATGCGCTGATCTTGTCGAACGGTTCATTGGTTTTGAGATTGACGAGGAGTATCTCAAAATTGCCGCCGAGATGGCGGAATGTTCCTATTCGACCGTTTAGCCCATGATTAACGTCTTGATCGCGCCCCAAGCGAGCGAGGTAACAATCAACGTTCGATTCAGCGAGACGGCTTCCGAGGATGAGCTACGGGATGCTTGGCAGGACGTTTCGAACGGAACGTTGCAGCATCATATTCGGGATGCCATTTGGTTTGAGTGCGTCAGACGCGGAATCCAACCCCGCGACATTATTCCCGACGAGGCGTGACGCTATTTGCCGCGACCAGAACGAGACTGCGACCGCTGCGCACCCTGACGCCCGCCTTTTACGCCAGTCGCCTTTTGGAACACGGAAAAAGCCGTCTGGGCGAAATCAGGCTTCTCTTTTCTCGGCTTACTGGCTTTTGCGCTGCGCTTGGCTTTTGGCATGTCGAACGTTGCCACGAATCCCCAGCGGACGACATTCAATTTTCAAACTGACCCACTACCGCTATTCCGGCGGCCTGGGTGCGTTTCCCGGATGCTGGGGTGACCGGTGGGTGTAACGAAAGTAAAGGTTCCGCAGATAGATCGGAAGGGGCATGGCGGTGCTTAATACGCCTACGGAATCGCGCTGGTAGATCGCAAAATAACTCAACATCAGCAAACTCCCGAGCGCGCTGCATTCCCAGAAGCCAAAGGGAATAACACTTTTCTTCGCGCGTTCTGAAGCGATCCATTGGATGAGAAAGCGCAGGCCGAAAACAAGGCTGCCGGTCAGTCCCACGACTTTCCACGGATGAATCACGATTCCGAAAAGATGCGTCTCGGCGAGAAAAGACAAGCTGTTCATAAGGAAAGGACGTTCCGACAGATCGACGCGGGCAACCAGCTTTTTGTCACCGCTTCCAAGCCCGCCCTTGATCTCAGCCGCGCGCAGACGATGAAATTCCATGGCCATCGAGAAACCGCCGGCATGGAAAATTACTCTCGCGCAGATCCCCGAACAGATCGGGCGCTGTTGCTCCGTCATGCGAGAACTGCGTCCGCACATCCAGGCCATCGACTTCGCCGCGCGGGTGCTGCAACAGCAGAAGGAAGGCTATCAGCTTGCCTTTCTCGAACTGGATGGTGTCGTTCGTTCGGTGGCGGGCTTTCGCATCTTCAATCTCCTTTTCTCCGGCCGCACGCTCTACATTGATGATCTCGTTACCCACGATTCCGACCGTTCTCGCGGATATGGCGCGGCCCTTTTCGATTGGCTCGTCGAACATGCCAGGGAACAGGGCTGCGAATACCTCACCCTGGATTCCGGCGTGCAACGATTCGCGGCTCACCGCTTCTATCTCAATCACGGCATGGATATCACGGCGCATCATTTCCAATTGAAACTGAACTCGTAAATGAAAGTGGCGGTTCTATTCGGAGGCACCAGCGCGGAGAGGGATGTATCCATCGCGAGCGGCAGCCAGGTCGTCCAGGGTTTGCGTGCAGGCGGTCACGAGGTCATCGCGGTTGATACGGCGCGAGGTCTCTTGAACGCAGCCGACGAACAACGATTCCTGGAGAGTGGCGTCGCAGCAAAACCGCCCAAGAATGAAGAACTGGCCGTTCTCCGGTCCGGTTCCACCGAACTGACGAAGGCCGGCGCGTTGAACGACGTGGACGTTGTTTTCCTCGCTCTGCATGGAGGCACCGGAGAAGACGGCACCATCCAGGCGTTCCTCGATCTAGCGGGGGTGGCCTACACCGGAAGCGGGCACGCCGGAAGCGCAGCGGCGATGGACAAAGACATGTCCAAGCATTTGTTCCGCGCGGCGGGTATTCCTACCCCCGACTGGTTGATGGCGCCGCTCCCCGCCGGCGAGGTTGAAGCGCGCCTCGGGCTTCCCGTCGTCGTTAAACCTAACAAACAAGGTTCCACGATCGGGCTGACCGTGGTCCGTCGCGCCGCAGATTTGGACGCCGCCGTTCGAAGGGCGCTGCAATACGACGACGAGGCGATGTTCGAGCAGTTCATCGCCGGGCGCGAATTCACTGTTGGAATCCTGCGGGACACCGCATTGGCGGTCGGTGAAATTATACCGGAGCGCGCCGAGATCTTCGACTACGAAAGCAAGTACCAGGCGGGTGGCGCGCGCGAAATCTTTCCGGCGGAAATCGACGACGGGTGCGCGCTCGAATGCCGCGCCCTGGCCCTGCGGGCTCATCGAGCGCTCAAGCTTTCGGATTACAGTCGAGTGGATTTTCGCATGAACGCGAAGGGAGCGCTCTTTTGCCTGGAAGTGAACACCCTGCCGGGCATGACGGCGACAAGCCTGCTTCCGCAATCAGCCGCCGCGGTTGGAATCGGCTTCCCGGAACTCTGCGATCAAATATGCCGCCTCGGGATCGAGCGGTTCGAAAAACGAATGAACCTTGGCCCGAACTAGGTTCTTTTCCGCTTTCGTAGCCCGATCTGTTCATCTTCGAAAAATCCACCTAAGATTCCTCCCGCATGTCATCCATCTGGGATACCGCCAATCCTCAACTGCGCGACCTCGCAGTTTACGAACCAGGCAAGCCGATCGAGGAAACCGCGCGCGAGCTGGGCGCGGACGCCAGCAAGATTATCAAGCTCGCCTCGAACGAGAATCCGCTTGGTCCCTCTCCCAAAGCGCTGGCGGCGATGCGTGGCGCCTTGGAATCGGCCCATCTCTATCCCGATGGGGGCGGTTATTATTTGCGCGAAGCGCTCGCGGCCAGCCTCGGTTGCACGCGGGATAACCTCATCCTGGGAAGCGGCTCGAATGAAATAATCGAATTTCTCGGCCACGCCTTCCTCAATCGTGGGGATGACGTTATCGCTTCGGAGCACGCCTTCATTGCCTACAAACTGGTGGCGGCGGTTTTCGGCGCGCGGACGATCGAAGTGCCCAGTCCCGATTTCCGTCACGATCTCGACGGGATGATTCGCGCCCTCACGCCCAAGACGCGCCTGATCTTTGTCGCGAATCCCAATAACCCGACCGGGACGCTGGCCGGCCAGGAAGAAATCGACCGGTTCATCGAGCGCGTGCCGGAAAACGTGGTCGTCGTTTTCGACGAGGCATATTTCGAATACCTCGACGATCCGCCGGACACGCTGCGCTTCGTTCGGGCCGGGCGAAACGTCGCGGTGCTCCGGACATTTTCTAAAATACAGGGCCTGGCCAGTTTGCGCATTGGTTACGGCATCGCCCGGCCTGAGCTGATTCAAGTGCTGCAAAAAACACGGCAGCCGTTCAACGTGAACGGCGTCGCGCAGGCCGCCGCGCTGGCCGGCCTCGGAGACAACGAGCATCGGCGCGAAACCAAACGCATCACCGACGAGGGTCGCGGCTATTTGCAGGAACAATTCAGCGCGATGAATCTTCCTTTCATCCCGAGCTCCGCCAATTTCGTCCTCGTGAAGGTGGGCGAAGGCGCCAGGATTTTCCGGAAGCTGCTCGAACGGCAGATTATCGTGCGCGCCTTGAAGGGTTATAATCTTCCGGAGTGGATTCGAATTTCAGTCGGCACGATGGAGCAAAATCGACGATGCATCGCCGCGTTGCGGGAAGTCTTGAGCAATCCGCCGGCGTGAGGGCCACCGAGGACCGGGCGGCGCCGGGGGACACGATTGCCGCGATTTCAACGCCGGCCGGCGAAGGCGCCATCGCTTTGATCCGGCTCTCGGGCGAGGAGGCGATCGCAGTCGCCGATCGCATTTACCGCGGCAAAGGGAAGCCGTCGGAGTTTCCATCGCACCTCCAGCGCGTCGGCGAGATCGTGGAAGCGGATCGCTTGATCGATCAGGTCATGCTCTCGGTCCATCGGGCTCCGGCCAGTTACACCGGTGAAGATCTGGTGGAGATCAGCTGCCACGGTGGAATTCTCGTGTCGGCGCGCGTGCTTGAAGCCTGTTTCCACGCCGGAGCCCGGTCCGCCCGGCCCGGCGAATTCTCCGAGCGCGCTTTCCTGAACGGCAAAATGGACCTGACCCAGGCCGAGGCGGTCATGGATTTAATCCGGGCCCAGAGCGACCTCGCGCTGCGTTCCGCCAGGGAGCAACTGGAAGGACGGCTTGGCTCGGAAATAATAGCCATCCAGACCCACCTGATTGAAATGCTTGCCCATGTCGAAGCAGCCATTGATTTTCCCGAAGAGGGCATCACGCCCGATGAGGGCGCCAAATTGCGCAGCCGCCTCGATTCCATCCGGCAGGAAATCCGAAACCTGCTGGCCACGGCGGAACGAGGGCGAATCTTGCGCGAAGGCGTCCGTGCGGTCATTTACGGCCCGACTAACGCCGGAAAATCGAGCCTGTTAAATCGTCTTCTCGGTTATGACCGGGCCATCGTCAGCAAGACGCCGGGGACCACTCGCGACACGATCGAGGAAGTAATTAATCTTCGCGGCATTCCTATTCGATTGCTCGACACGGCTGGACTGCGTGATTCCCAGGATGAATTGGAACGCGAGGGAATTGCCCGGACCGAACGATCGCTCGCCACGGCCGACCTCCTTCTTCACGTTCTCGATCGTAATGCGCCAAAACCGGCCGGCTTCGACCAGCAGTCGACGGATCGGATTGAACTCGTCCTTCTCAATAAGAGCGATCTGGCGGAACATTCCGACTGGAGGAATTCTGATGCGCTGCGGATTTGCTGCCTCGAGGAAACCGGGTTGCACGGCCTGGAAGAAGCGATCCTGGCGCGAATTTCACAGAATCATCTCCGACCTGAAAGCGCCCTTGCGATCAACACCCGCCATCGCGATTGCCTCCGCCGCGCGCTCGATTCCTGTGAGCTGGTGGACGGCACGATGAAGGCCGGTCTCGCGCCGGAATATATGGCGGTGGATCTTCGCGCGGCCTTGCGTGCGCTCGGCGAGATCACGGGCGGGGAGAACGTGGAGGAAATCCTCGATTCCCTCTTTTCGCAGTTTTGCATTGGCAAATGAACGCCGCCGATATCTACGAACGCGTCATTCGGCCAGTGCTCTTCGGTCTCGATCCCGAGATGGCCCACCATTTTGCGCTCGGCGGCCTCCGCGCGGCTTCCCGGGTGCCCTTCGCACTCCGCCCACTCCGGGCGTTTCAGCCGCCGCCAAAACCGAAAACGGTCTTCGGCATTAATTTCCCCAATCCAGTTGGCCTGGCGGCGGGCTACGATAAAAACGGAGTGGCGCTCCCGGCTTGGGCGGCGCTTGGCTTCGGCTTCGTCGAAATCGGCACCGTTACCGCGAAGGCTCAACGGGGAAATCCAAGGCCAAGGATCTTCCGGTATCCCGAGCAGCAGGCGCTGATCAATCGACTGGGCTTCAATAATCACGGGGCCGATGTCGTTGCGGCTCGGCTGGGCGCATTGCGACGGAGCGGGCGCTTGCCGCGAATTCCAGTCGGCATCAACATCGGGAAATCGAAGGTCACGCCGATCGAAGAAGCAGCGGAGGATTACCTCTGCTCGTTCCGGCTCCTTCATGAGTTCGCGGATTACCTCGTGCTCAACGTGAGCTCGCCGAACACTCCGGGTCTTCGCACCCTGCAGGAACCCGACGCGCTCGAGGAATTGCTGCGCGTCATTCACAAGAAGAATCTCATCACGCGCAAACCGGTTCTGCTAAAGATAGCTCCCGATCTGACCCTCCCTGAACTCGATCAAATTATCGCGACGTGCGAAGAACATGGCATCGTCGGAATCATCGCGACAAACACCACGCTGGATCACGCTGTGATTGCCGAGTCACTCGATCAGACTGGCGGTTTGAGCGGCCTGCCTCTGCGAGAAAAATCGACGGAGCTTGTCCGCGCCATCTCCGCCCGTTCCCGATTGCCGATCATTGCTTCCGGTGGAATTTCGGACGCGGCGAGCGCTCAAGAAAAACTCGAAGCGGGGGCCCAGCTTCTCCAACTCTACACGGGCTACATCTACCGCGGCCCGGGATTGCTGCGGGAGATCGTGGAAAAAATCTGAATTGATTGTAGGGCAAGCGATCCGCTTGCCGGGTTCCGGCGTTTTTTCACGCCAGGCGATGCGCCTGCTCTACACGCTAACCGCTGCCACGACGCGCGTGTTCATTTTGTCAGCATCCGCGCCGGCTTCTTCGACGCCTTCGTGGTGCAACCCTAATTCCCGCAGCAACGCGACATCGCTGTCGGCCGCGGGATTCTCCGCGGTGAGGAGTTTGTCGCCGTAAAAGATGGAATTTGCGCCGGCGAAGAAGCAAAGCGCCTGGCCTTCGCGCGAAATCCGGGTCCGGCCGGCGGCAAGGCGGACCCGCGCTTGCGGAAGCGCGAGCCGCGTCACGGCGATCAGCCTGACGAGCTCAAAAATATCGACCGGCGGTTGATCGCCCAGCGGTGTACCGGGCATTGCCATCAGGCAGTTGATCGGCACGCTCTCCGGCGGCGGATCGAAATTGCTCAGCACTTCCAGCATCCGCAGCCGATCGGCGATCGATTCGCCCATCCCGATGATCCCGCCGCAGCAGACGGACATGCCGCTTTCCTGCACGGCCGCGATCGTGTTCAAACGATCGGCGAAGGTATGGGTGGTCACGATCTCGGGATAAAACTCCGGCGAAGTATCGATGTTGTGATTATAGGCGGTCACGCCCGCGGTTTTGAGCTTGCGCGCCTCCGCCTCTCCGATCTCGCCCAGCGTGACGCATACTTCCATGCCGAGTTGGCTTACTTCGCGGACGGTCTCGAGGACTTGTTCGAATTTCGGAGTGCCATCCCTGACGCCGCGCCACGCCGCGCCCATGCAAAAACGCGTGGCTCCCTGCGCACGGGCGCGCCGTGCGGCTGCCAGGATGTCGTCGACTGGGAGAAGTTCCTCGCGTTCCAGGCCGGTGGCGTAGTGAGCGCTTTGGGCGCAGTAAGCGCAATCCTCGCTGCACCCCCCCGTCTTAATGCTGAGCAAACTGCAGCGCTGCACTTGTTCGCCGCGCCAATGCCGCAGATGGACCTCCCGGCTTTGCGAAAGCAAGTCGAAGAGCGGTTGATAATAAAACGCCGAAAGTTTTTCGAAATTCATCGACTTGCATCCAAGCGTAGCGGGAAGCGCCGACCCCGCAATTCTAAAGAGCTAAGAGATGAGAGGTCAGGCCGGAATCGGTGATCGTGATCACCGGCTGACCCACTTGCCGTTCTTCGTGGATATAATTGGCAGCTCGTCCATCATGTACTGCGTTTTCCCGATCACGCCCCACATGTGGGTGCCGGTCGCGGCATTCCACTTCTTCGTCATGCTTTCGCCGGTATGGCAGCCCCAGCTCTTAACGTGCGCGCCCCGCGCAAAGACCCGACGGTTGATCTTCTTCGCTTCGTCTTCGTGCAGCCACGATTTGCAGGCGCTCTCGATGGCGCTGCTGTAATCGAACATGAAGCACTTCGCGTTGGAGTGCCCAAAATATTCGAAGTTCGCGACTTTCAAACTGCCGCGCGGCTGTCCGTTGTTCAGGTAATTGATGACCTCGTCGCCCTTGTCAAAATAAACGAGCTTCAAATTATATTTTTCGCGGACGGAATCGATGTGACCGAGTAAATCCTGCTGGTCCTGCTTGGCCCGATCCACGTAGCCCTTACGGTAAACCAGCCAGGTGATCGGGGCGTCGGGTCCAGCCTGCGCGCGAATCTGCTCGGTCCGGATGCGTCCAGCCCGGACGAAATTCGCCCACCAATGATCGTGGGCGGCGGCGCCTTTGTATTTCTCCCATTTCATCAGGGAAGGCCCGCCGATCACAATGATGTACTCGCCCGTGGCCGGGGCTGCGGGGGCCTGCTGCGGCAGAAGCAGGCCGAGGAGAATAAGAATCGGGAGCAGTCGTTTCATGGCAAAATGTCGGGAGCAGTATTTATGCTGAGGACGGGGACCCTGCAAGTCCCGCTCTTGCTGTTCCTCCTGCTCCTGCACGGCTTTTACCCGCACTCATCCTTTACCAGATCCTCCATCGTTTGACGGCGACGGATGAGGGAAAAACCTTCGCGCTGCACGAGCGCCTCCGCTGGGAGCGGGCGAGAGTTGTAGTTCGACGCCATCACGAACCCGTAGGCGCCGGCGCTCATCAGCGCGATGAGATCGCCCTCTTTCATCGCCGGAAGCGGCCGGTCTTGCGCAAAAAAATCGCCGCTTTCGCAGACGGGGCCGACCACATCCACCGGTTCGCGCGGGGAGTCTTTCGCTTCGCGGACTGGAACGATCTCGTGGTAACTTTGATAGAGGGCGGGCCGGATCAGGTCGTTCATTCCGGCATCGACGATCACGAATTTCTTGCCCTCTGTTTCCTTGATATGGCGGACGCGAGTCAGCAGGACACCGGCATTGCCAACAAGCAAACGACCCGGCTCGAGCAAAACGCGTAGTCCGAAGGCCCGCAACGATGGCAGGATGGCGGCAACGTAATTGTGGATCGTCAGCGGGAGGGGTGCCGTTCCTCCCACCCGATCTCTTTCGCTCCACCAATCGGCCTGGCCGCTCGCAAGCGCCGATTCGTAAACGATCCCGATGCCGCCGCCGACGCTCACGAACTCGAGTGGGTAGCGCTCTCTTAATTTCAGAATCAAGGGCGTTATTTTTGTGACCGCCTCCGCGAATGGCGCCGCGTCGGTAATTTGCGAGCCGATGTGCATTTGCACGCCGCGAATCGCGATGTTCGGCATCTGGGCTGCCCGCTCATAAACTTCCTCCGCGCGCTCCAGGGCGATGCCGAATTTGTTTTCATCGCGTCCGGTCGAGACGTAGCGGTGGATTCCGGCGTCCACATCGGGATTCACACGCAAGGCGATCGGGGCCCGCACTCCTTTGCTCCGCGCGATCCGATCGATGCAGGCAAGTTCCGCTTCGCTCTCCACGTTGAAACTCAGGACTTGTTGCTCGAGCGCATACTCGATTTCCTCCTGCGACTTGCCGACCCCTGCGAAAGTGCAAAGTCGCGGATCACCACCGGCCGCAAGAACGCGAAAGAGTTCGCCGCCGGAAACGATGTCAAACCCCGCGCCTTCTCGTGCAAGCAGATTGAGAATGGCGCGATTCGAGTTCGCTTTGACCGCGTAGCAAATCAGGTGATCGATCTCGCCCAGCGCTGTATCAAGTCTTCGATAGTGATCGAGAATCGTGCCCGCGCTGTAGACATAGAGCGGTGTTCCATACTTCTCTGCGACGCGTTCGAGGTCGACGGCTTCGCAATGCAGGCTGCCTCCATGATAACGAAACGAGTGCATGAAAGGACAGTAGCGGTGCCACCACGGCAGGATCAAACGCCGAACCTGGAATGGCGCGCTGATCAGCGGCTCGGGATGACAGGTGGGAAGGTTTAGAACGTGGTTCGGACTCCGAGCAGGACGCCGCGGCCGGACAGTGGCGCGATGTCCTTCAAGAATGAAGTATGAAATCGCGCTTCTTCGTTCGTGAGGTTGGTGCCTTTCAAGTAGACGTCGATCTCCACCGGACCGGCCGCGATTCGATAGTTCACGCTGGCGTTGAGCAGAAAGTAACCGTCCGTCGGCAGCTCGAATTCCGCGGTGCGATTTTGGTCATGCGCGTACTGGCCTTCGATTCGCGCGGTAACGCGATCTTGCCATGCGTAAATTAACGCCGCGCTTGTTCGAAATGGAGTGATTCGGGGCAATGAAAGATCAGTCTGGCGGTCCTGCGCATAGACATAGTCGGCCTTTGTTTCGAGATGAAGGCTGTGTGGATTGCCAGGCTGAAACGCTGCTGCCACGCCTTTTCCTTCCTCGTCATCGGCCGGGTCCTTGGCCGCGGACGGCTCAATCAGGTGCCAATCGAGGCTCACTTCGCCGCCGAGAAAATCGGCGTCGGTCGCGGCAAAGACGAAGACGGGCAGGTCTTCTTCAATCTCCCCGGTCGGCCCCACCTTGATGAAATTGTCGAAATGGTTGTAAAAAAGGCTGATCGCTCCCGTGACCCGCCCCACCTTTTTCCGGAACGAAAGATCGAGGCCGAACGACTCTTCGAGACCCAGATTTGGATCGCCGATTTCAAAGGCATTCGTGGCCAGGTGCGGCCCGTTGGCAAAAAGCTCAACGTAAGTAGGCGGCCGTTGGGTGTAGGAAAGCGACAGCGCGATGAGATAATTTTCTACAGGCGTGTATGAGATGCCGGCGGAGCCGCTGAAGGCGTTGAACTCGCGACCAATTCCCGGTCCAAACGCCGCGTTTGTCTCGCTCTGATGGCTCTGGTGATCGAAGCGCGCCCCGAATTGGAGTCGCACCGGGTCGAGCGCGATCTCTTCGAACACAAAACCCGCGTGTGATTCCGACTCGACCGGCGGAAGAAATGCTTCCTCGCCCAGCGCGGAGAAATTTGTCTTCTGCGTTTGATAGCCGAAGACTCCCTCGAACGGCCCGAGCTTTTCGTGCGTAACCTCGATTCGCCCGTCGTAGCCTTCGTTTTGGAAAACGGTCCCGATTTCAGGTCCTTCGAATTCCGTGTGGCTGTAACTCGAATACCCAAACTTGTAAGAGATCGATTTGATAGGCTCGAAAGGCTGCTGAAATGCGCCCCGAGCGTCCCATCTCCGCTGCTCGAGTCCAATGGTCACATCAGGTTCCGCGACCGTTCCGTAAGTTGAATCGATTCCTGAATAGGAAATTCCGAAGTAGCCCTTGTCCCAGACGTAGGAAACGCCGCCCGCGCCGCCCTCACTTTCGGTAAAACTGTTCGGCAATTTGTCTCTTGGCTCTTCTTCCCCCGGCGGCAACGGTTGGATCTCACGCCGCCGCTCCGAGCGCGCGAAGCCGGGAATCTCGATGTCCTCCGTCTGGCGCTTGAATCCATCCAAATGCACGACGATTGATCCGAGGCCGAATTCAACCACCCCTGCGCCCGAACGTTGCCCATCGGCGGTGCCGACGCGGCCCTCTATTCTTCCCTCAATTGGTCGCGACAGCTTCTCGCTGGGAATGCGATTGTCGATCACGTTCACGGCGCCTCCCACAGTGTTGGGTCCGTAAAGAAGGGTGGCGGGGCCGCGCACGACTTCGATGCTCTCGATCGTCAGCGGCTCGATCGCGACGGCGTGATCCGGGCTGACATCAGAGGCATCGATGGTGGCGAGCCCGTCCTGGAGGACGCGAATCCGATCTTCTCCAAGGCCGCGAATCACCGGCCGGCTTGCGCCTGGCCCGAAATAAGTAGAGCTAACGCCCGGCTCGCGATTGAGCGTTTCACCGATCGTTGGCTCGAGTCGAAGCTTGAGTTCGTCGCCACTCAGGATGGTGATGGGTTGGGTTTGCTCAAACAATTCGCCTCCCAGTGGAGTGCTCCGGACGACGACGGAATCCGTATGCGCCGAAGCGGGTGATGGAATTGGAGTTGGCTTTTGGGTGACGGCGTCCTGGGCCTGCGCGAGGCGCGCCCAGACCAGCAGGGTAACTGCTAGAATAAGAAACTTGTTCATTTGGTATTTTGGAAATGGTTTTTGAAAGCGTTTGATGAGACGAGCTGTGGTCTTCACGACACGTGAGACCACGGTGGGTTGACGCATGCACGCGGACGTTGCAGCGAGGCGTGGGAATGAAGTCCGCGCCAGAACGCGGCTAGGCCGGGTGCCTAGGAGAGCGCCGGCGGCGCGTGCTCAAAAATGCGGGCGCCAAGAAAGGGCGTCGCGACCCAAACCGAGTGGAACGAGGGAATCGTTCCCCATTGAACGGAAGGCTGAGGAAGGGAGACCAGGACCGGCGCGTCGCTCAGCTGGTATTTGCCCGTGACGATCAGCGTGACGGCGCATTCGTGGTGATCGGTCGCGGCATCCTGGTGAGCGCTCTCGTGCGATTGCGGCGCGACGGCGAGGAGAAGCGCCAGGAACAGAGAAGCCAAGAGACCTCCGGTAACCAGGAGACGAAGGTTTGCGCCGCGCGTTGTCATCCGGCGGGATTCTGCGCTCCAGACATTATTTTGGCAACCCTCTGTTTGGTTGGTCGTGTCTGACAGGCGCCGCTGGACAGCGTGGGAGTGTTAGTGTACGAATCGCTGCATGATTGGACCCGCCAAAATCTACTTCATCATCTTCGGTCTGCTCACGATCGTGGGCGGCGTGATCGGCTTCGTCAAAGCGGGGAGCACAGCCTCGATCGTCGCCGGCTCGATCTCTGGCATTCTGTTGCTCGTCGCGGCGTTTTTGCTGCCTAATTATCAGGCTTTGGGACTCGCCGTGGGCGCTCTCACTTCGGTTCTGCTGGCGGGCCGGTTTATTCCGGCCTTCATCAAGACGGGTCAGGTCATGCCGGCGGGAATGATGGCGGTCCTAAGCGTGATCGGCCTCATCATGGCGATTCTCGCCTGGGTGAAGAAATAACGGGGCGCGCGTGGCCAGATTTCGTCTGAGGACGTTGCGCCGTTTCGCGTTCCTTTTGTTCCTGGCCGGGCTAACGGCGATTGTGGTCCGCTGGATTTCTCTCGAGCGATGGCATCGCACCCAGATTGCGCTCGATGCCCCAATCGTGGTCGAAATTCCCGAGAAATTGCCGACACCGGCGCCGCCCGCCAAGCCGCCAGTGATCACGGGCCGGCTTGAGACGGCGCGGCTCTTTAGTGGAATCACCGTCCAGGCGACGGTCGATCCCGTTCCCGGCGGCGCGGCCTCCGATGAACGCGCGGATCCGCAGAGTTATGTTCTCGATTTGAAACTGCGCGCGCGTGTGCCCGAGCCGAACAAAACCATCGAGGAACTCGCCAGGGTCAACCCGGAACTACCCAGAGTGCTCCCAGGTTTGGCCGCAATGCTGATGCCTGATTCCGTTTCGCCATTCTTCAAAGACCTTTACGAAACGAAGCTAAAGAACCTGCGGCAGGACCTCGTCCGCCTCGATCAACTCCTTTCGCGCCACAACTTTTACGATTGCCAGACGGTATTGCAGTTGCGCCATCCCGAGACCAAGCGCCGCGCCGTTTTGTTGCAGGCCGACATGGACGTCGACGCCGATGGCTCCGACTCCGACCGGCTCCCAGCCGGATCGGGCACATCGCCGTACTTCCAGCCGGTGACGAGTTATCGTTGGCCGAAAAGATCGGCCATTCCGAGTGCTTACATCGCGCCGGCGGAAGAAAGGATCCAGCGGTACGAGACTGAGCTGGCGGTTAAGGCAACGACGGCGGAGCGGAAACGGGAATTGCGGAGCGCTATTTCGTCGCTGCGCGACGAAATAGGGACGCTCAAGAAATATAGCTTTTTGATCGGCGCGACCGATCCCTTCATCGTGGTGCCGATAGGGCTGGGCAAGGCGGATGGCGGCAAGGTCGGCGATTATGCCCTGGTTATCTTTGCGGATCGGATCTTCCCGGCGATCGTAGGCGACGTTGGTCCCGCAGATAAGGCGGGCGAAGCTTCGTTGCGAATAGCGAAAGAGATTAACCAGATCGCCACGCCACTTAACCGGCCGGTGAGCGATCTCAAAGTGACGTATCTTATTTTTCCTGGGACCGCCGAAACGCCCTTCGGACCCCCTGATCTGGAAAAGATGCAAGCGCGTTGCGAAGAGCTGGTGAAGGAAATTGGCGGCGCGGGCGTTCCGCTGCATCACTGGGAAAATATTATTCCGCCGCTGCCCAGCCCGACGCCCACTCCCACGCCGATGCCAACTCCAAGCGCGACTCCCGGGGCCTCAGCAACGACTTCTCCTGCCCCAACGTTCGCTTTTCCGTTGGTATCACCGACGCCGTGAGGTGGTGGATCGTGCGCTCCGTGCGCGATGACAATAACGGTCCCGAACGTAGTCGGGGCGACTGCAAACATCGCGCGACGGAGCGCGCGATCCACCTGGCAGAATAACGGCGCGTTCTACAAGCCACCTCACAGCTGTCGCCACGGCGCTGTGTCGCCGTGCCCCCGTGCGCGCGGCGCCCCGACACAGCGGGGCGGCTACAGCGTGACCTTTCGGCCGCGACAATTTATGAGATGGCCTCGACTAGATCGTTCGTAGACTCTGAAGAACCATGAGCAAGGCCTTCACCCGCGAAGAAAATGAGGGGCCGGAGATTCCCGATCTTCCGCCTCTGGTTTCGACGCTTGCTCCAGGCGCGACGGATTACATCACGGCAGCGGGCGCGGCGAAATTGCGTGATGAACTCCGGCAACTCGTCGAAATTACGCGACCGGGCTTGGTGAAGTTGGCAGACGATCCGGACGCAAAGCGGCAACTGGCCAGGCTCGACCAGAGAATCGTGCAATTGGAGGAAAGCCTGCAGTCTTCCGAGATCGTTGCGCATCCCATTGGCTCGGCCGACGTCGTTCGCTTCGGCGCCACGGTGACCGTCCGGGAAAGCGATGGGAACGAGGCGAGTTACCGGATCGTAGGGGTGGATGAAATCGACCTCGATCGCGGCTGGGTCAGTTGGGTGTCGCCAATCGCGAGAGCACTGTTGAATGGCAAGCAAGGCGACCGCATTCGCTTTAAATTTCCATCCGGAGAGGAGACACTCGAGATTCTAGATATTCGATATGAATAAGATGCTCCGTTTTCTTGCCGCGTTTCTTTTTCTCCTTTCGGTTATGCCTTTCGCGCAGGGCGAAGAAAAGGAATCTGCTCCGTCTGCGCCCTTCGATGTCGTGATCAAAGGGGGAACGCTTTATGACGGCACGGGCGGTAAGCCGCGGGTCACGGATGTGGCCATTCGCGGCGATCGGATTATTGGAGTGGGCGATTTCAAAGCGGCCACCGCGAACATGATGGTGGACGCCAAAGGGATGGCAGTCGCGCCGGGGTTCATCAACATGCTCTCGTGGTCGACCGATTCGCTGATCGAAGACGGTCGTTCGCAGAGCGAGATCCGGCAGGGCGTCACGACCGAGATCATGGGCGAAGGCTGGTCCATGGGGCCGTTGAACGACGACCTGAAGCAGCGCGCCTTGCGCGAGCAGGGAGACATCAAATACGAGATCGCCTGGAGCACGCTCGGCGAATATCTGCGTTACCTCGAGAAGCGCGGCGTCTCCTGTAATGTCGCCTCCTTCATCGGCGCCACCACCATTCGCTCGCATGTGGTTGGTTTCGAAAACCGTGCGCCCACCCCGGAAGAGCTCGAGCGCATGCGCGAGCTGGTCCGGCTGGAAATGGAAGACGGCGCGCTGGGTATTGGCACGTCGTTGATCTATCCGCCCGCCTTCTACACGAAAACAGAGGAGCTGATCGAGCTGTGCAAAGTTGCCGCGAAATACAAGGGCAGATACATCTCGCACATGCGGAGCGAGGGGAACCAGCTCCTCGAAGCCGCGGAAGAGCTGATTCGCATCGCGCGCGAAGCCAGCATC
>Ga0190272_10000308_pt1 | contig 27558 bp, 28 predicted proteins | sample Popmic504T_FD_133746 | JGI IMG/M metagenome (GOLD analysis project Ga0190272, IMG submission 133746) | Populus adjacent soil microbial communities from riparian zone of Shoshone River, Wyoming, USA - 504 T | ecosystem: Environmental > Terrestrial > Soil > Riparian zone | place: USA: Wyoming...
AGCGCCTGCCCGACGCGGTCTTCGTCACCGACCTGAAAACCGAGGAGATCGCGGTCCACGAGGCGGCCCGCCTGCGGATCCCGATCATCGGGCTGGTCGACACCAACTGCGACCCGACCCCGGTCGACTACGTGATTCCCGGCAACGACGACGCGATCCGCTCCTGCGAGCTGGTGATCGGCACGATCGGCAGCGCCATCGACGCCGGCGCGGGCGCCTGGCGGGTGCAGGAGGAGAAGCGCATCGCCGAGGAAATGGCGCGCCGCAAAAAGGACGAGGAAGAGCGCAAGAAGCGCGAGGAGGAAGAGAAGGTCCGGCGCGAAGCCGAGGAAGCCGCGAAAGCGGCGGCTGACGCCAGGGTCAGGGCCGAGGCTGAGAAACTCGCGGCTCAGACGCCGGCGAGCCCACCCGCGGCGCCACCCGCGGCGGACGCGCCTGCGGCTAAAGCCGAGACCCCGGCCCCGGAGGCTAAAAAAGCCGAGGCTCCCGCCACGGAGGCCAAGCCCGAGGCCCCGGCCGCCGCTGAGAAATCCGAGCCGGCCCCGGCTGCCGAGGAGGCAGAGGCTGCCGCCCCCGAGCCCGCCGCGAAAGAGGAGGAGGCGAAATGAGCGTTTCCGCTGCCGACGTGAAGGCGCTCCGGGATCAGACCGGGGCGGCGATGATGGACTGCAAAGCGGCGCTGACCGAGGCCGACGGCGACACCGAGCGCGCGATCGAGTTGCTGCGGGTCAAGGGCCAGGCCTCGGCCGCGAAGCGCGAAAGCCGCGGCACCAACGAGGGCGTCGTCTCCGCCTACATCCACGCCAACGACAGGGTCGGGGCGATGGTCGAGGTCCAGTGCGAGACCGACTTCGTCGCTCGCAACGAGGACTTCAAGGCGTTCGCCTACGAGGTCGCGCTGCACGTCGCCGCGACCTCGCCGAGCTACGTGTCCTCGGAGGAGATTCCGGAGCAGGAGCGCGAGTCCGAAAAGCGGGTCTTCGAAGAGAAGGCGCGCGAAGAAGGCAAGCCTGACAACGTGGTCGAGAAGATCGTCACCGGCCAGCTCTCGAAGTGGGCCAGCGAGGTGGCGCTGCTGGATCAGTCGCACGTCAACGCCGACAAGCACGACTCGAAGACGATCGAGCAGCTGCGCCAGGAGTTGGCGGCGAAGACCGGCGAGAACATCCGCATCGCCCGCTTCTCCTACTTCCGCGTCGGCGCCGAATAGAGTCACCCCCACGTGACCCCTTCCCCCGAGCCGCGCTTCGGGCGCATCATGCTGAAGCTCTCCGGCGAGGCCCTGATGGGCGGCCGCGAGTTCGGCACCGACGGCGCCGAGGTCGACCGGATCGCCAAGCAGGTGGTGGCGGTGCGCGAGATCGGCGTCGAAGTCGCGATCGTGGTTGGCGCCGGCAACATCTACCGCGGCATCGAGGGCGCCTCCAACGGGATGGACCGGGCGACCGGCGACTACATGGGGATGCTGGCCACCGTCCTCAACGCCCTCACCCTGCAGGACGCCCTGGAGCGCTTCGGCCAGCACACCCGGGTGATGTCGGCGATCGACGTCAAGGAGGTCGCCGAGCCCTACATCCGCCGCCGCGCCATGCGCCACCTCGAGAAGGGGCGGGTGGTGATCTTCGCGGCCGGCACCGGCAACCCGTTCTTCACCACCGACACGGCGGCGGCGCTGCGGGCGCTGGAGATCCACGCGGAGACGATCCTGATGGCGAAGAACGGGGTGGAGGGGGTCTACGATGCCGACCCGGCGACCAACCCCGACGCCAAGTTCATCCCGGCGATCAGCCACCGCGAGGCGATCGAGCGTGGCCTGCGGGTGATGGACTCGACCGCGCTCTCGCTCTGCATGGACAACGACCTGCCGATCTACGTCTTCAATATGGGCGACGAGCGCAACATAGATAGGATCGTCTGCGGCGAGAGGGTCGGCACGCTGGTCTCCAGCGCGCCCGAAAGCTGAGCGAGGACGGATCTGTGGAGATGATCGACGAACTGCTCGAAGACGCGAAGGGGCGGATGACCAAGTCCGTCGAGTCGAGCCGCGGCGAGCTGGCCACGGTGCGCACCGGCCGCGCCTCGCCCCACCTGCTGGACCGGATCAGCGTCGACTACTACGGCAACCCGACGCCGATCAAGCAGCTCGCCAACGTGGCGACCACCGACGCCCGGCTGCTGACCGTGACGCCCTTCGACAAGGGCGCGCTGGCGGGGATCGAGAAGGCGATCGGCGAGTCCGACGTCGGCCTGACCCCCAGCAACGACGGCAACGTGATCCGCCTCCAGGTCCCGGAGCTGACCGAGGAGCGCCGCCGCGAGATGGTCAAGGTGGTGCACGGGGTCGCCGAGGAGGGCCGGATCGCGATTCGCAACGTCCGCCGCGACGTCATGCACGACCTGCGCGAGCTGAAAAAGGAGGGCGAAGCCGGTGAGGACGACGAGCGCCGAGCCGAGGGCGCTCTGCAGAAGCAGACCGACGACGCGATCGCCGAGATCGACGCTCTGCTCAAAGCCAAGGAAGAAGAAATCCTCGAGGTTTGAGGCGGCTCCGGGCTCGTGGCCGCGCCTAAATACGTAGCGATCATCACCGACGGCAACGGCCGCTGGGCGCAGCGCCGCGGCCTGCCGGTCGTCGACGGCCACCGGGCCGGGGCGGACGTGGTCAAGGCGCGCCTGCGCGACGCGGTCGAGCTCGGCATCGAGGAGCTGACCGTCTTCTCGTTCTCGACCGAGAACTGGTCGCGACCGGCGGCCGAGGTCGAGGGCCTGATGCGGATGTTCGACGAGCGGATCGCCGCGGAGACGCCGGAACTCGACGAGGAGGGCGTGCGGATGCGCTTTCTCGGCCGCCGCGAGGGGGTCGACCCGGCGCTGGTCGAGCGCATGGAGTGGGCGGAACGGACCACCGCCGGCAACGATCGGATCGTGCTCTTCGTCGCCTTCAACTACGGCGGCAGGGCGGAGATCGTCGACGCGGCGCGAAGCTTCCAGGGGGGCTCCGAGGAGGAGTTCCGCCGTCACCTCTACGCGCCTGAGATGAACGATCCCGACCTCCTGATCCGGACCAGCGGCGAGCAGCGGATCTCCAACTACCTGCTCTGGCAGTGTGCCTACTCGGAGCTGGTCTTCCGCGAGGAGTTCTGGCCCGACTTCGACCGCGCCGCCTTCGAGGACTCCCTGCAGGAGTACGAGCACCGCCAGCGCCGCTTCGGGGCCCGGGCATGACGGTCGAACTGTTCGACGACGAGATGTTCGAGGACGATCCGCCGCCGCCCCCACGGCGCCGCCGGGAGCCCCCCAAGCGCAAGCCGCGCCGCGGCGGCCGGCTCAACGGCGAGACCGCGAAGCGGGTCCTGGTGGCGTTGCCCTGGATCGCATTCGCGATCGCGATCGTGGTCGCCGGTGGCATCGTCTTCGCCCTGGCGATGGTGGCGATCGGCGCCATCTGCCTGCGCGAGTACTTCACGATGACGGAGGAGCGGGGGCCGATCCGGATCGCCGCCTACGTCGCCGTGGCGGCGCTGATCGTCGCCGCCCACTTCGGCACCGCCTTCAACGTCCTGTTCGTGCTTGCCGCCACCTTCCCCCTGCTGTTCGCTTTCGGTGTCCAGCCCGGTCACCGCGAGAACGTCACCGTCTCGCTCGGGGTGACGTTGCTCGGGGTGCTGTGGATCGGCATCCCGCTGGTCCACGCGGTGCTGCTGCGCGACCTGCCCGATCACGGCGCCGGCCTGCTGGTCGACGTGCTGGTCGGCACCTTCGTCGCCGATACTGCCGCCTACGCGACCGGGCGCATGTTCGGCACCCACAAGATCGCCCCCGAGCTCTCGCCAAACAAGACCCTGGAGGGCCTGCTGGGCGGCTTCCTAATCGGCACGATGGGCTTCTGGTTCGCCGGCCTCTACCAGGACTGGCTGTCGGGCGTGGACGCGCTGATCATGGGAGCCATGGTCGCCGCGCTCGCTCCGGTCGGCGACCTCTTCGAGTCGATGCTGAAGCGCGACCTCGGCACCAAGGACACCGGCACCCTGTTCGGTCCCCACGGCGGCATCCTCGATCGCCTCGACGCCGTCTTCTTCACCGTCGTCGCCGGCTACTACCTCTCGATCTGGCTGGTCTACTGACGAGTCTGCTCCAGGCCCCGCATAGCGGGCCTAAATGCAGACTCGTGGACGGCCAGAGCAACCGCGACCGCCTCGTCGCGGCTGTGGACGCCGAGCCGGGCATAGACGTGCTCGAGGTGCTTGCGCACGGTGGCGACGCTGAGCACGAGCGTGGCGGCGACCTCGGCGACGCTCGCGCCTGAGGCGAGCAGGGCGAGAACCTCGGCTTGGCGTGGGGTCAGACCTAGCGGGGCGAGCGAGTCCGCGGTCAGCGGCCGCGTCTCCTCCAGCAGCAACAGGCGCTCCTCTCCGGGGTCGAGCTCCAGCTCGCGGATCGTCAGGCGGCCGCGGGCGGAGTCGACCCGCGTGTTCACGAAATCGGGCCCGTCGAGCCGCTCGGCGAGGGCCGCGGGCAACCCGCCACCGCGGCGCTCCGGAAAGTAGGCAGCGAGCAGCTCCAGCGCCCTCGGGCCGGCGTGGACGAGGCTCGGCCCGGGCCCGACCAGCAGCGCCGCGCCGCCCCGTCCGAGCAGGTCCGCCTCCAGGCCGGCGATCAGCGCCCGGGCTCGCTGGCGCTCGAGGATCTGCTCGCGTGCCCGCGCCAGGTGTGGTGCCAGCAGGTCGAGCAGCTCGCGATCGCGCTCGCCGAAGCTGCGCCGGTCGCGGTTCATCGCGATCCCGATCACGGTCTTGCCGGGCAGCCCGAAGGCGATCTGGTCCTCGGCACCGATCCGGCCGTAGATCACCTCGTAGAGCTCGAGCCGGTGGAACTGGCGGGCGCTGAGGAAGTCGGAGATCTTGTAGGTGCGCCGGTCGCCGTTCATCTGCACCGAGATCAGCGGGTGCTGGTGGGCGAGCCGGGCCAGCTCCTCGCCGGCGAACTCGAGCAGCGGCTCGGGGTGGGTCATCACCAGCGCCGGCCCGGCACCGGGCTCGACCTCGTTGTAGCCGACCAGGTCGCAGGGCACCAGTCGCTGCAGTCCCGGCAGGATCCCCCAACGGAAGGAGTCGAGGTCCTCGTAGCCGCCGGCCTCGCCGACGAAGTCCAGTGCCGCGCGCAGGTCCGCCGTCGACAGCTCCGCCATCTCCCAAGTCTAGGTCGGCTGACGAATACGGCAAGTGCGTGGCGGGAGGCCGCGTCCCTATCCTTCCGGGGAGATGAGGAAGGTCTTGATACTGGGGTCGACCGGATCGATCGGCACCCAGGCACTTGACGTGATCGGCCGCTCGGCGGAGCTGCAGGTCGTCGGGTTGGCGGCCGGCTCGGGCTGGCAGCTGACCCTGGAGCAGGCGCGCGAGCACGGCGTGCCCGTGGTGGCGCTGGCCGACCAGGACGCGGCGGGGCGGGCGCGGGACGAGTGGAGCGGCCGCGTGCTGGCCGGCGAGGAGGGGGTGCGCGAGCTGATCGTCACCTCGGGCGCGGACCTGATCCTGAACGGGATCGTCGGCGCCGCCGGGCTGGCCTCGACCGTGGTCGCGCTGACCGAGGGGATCGACGTGGCGCTGGCCAACAAGGAGAGCCTGGTGATCGGCGGCGAGCTGGTGATGGCGCTGGCCGAGGCGACTGGGGCCCGGCTGCTGCCTGTCGATTCCGAGCACTCCGCCTTGCACCAGCTGATCGGCGGCGAGGCGCCCGGCACGGTCGAGCGGCTGGTCCTGACCGCCTCCGGCGGGCCCTTCCGCGGCCGCACCGACCTGACCGGGGTCAGCGTCGACGACGCGCTCGCCCACCCGACCTGGCGGATGGGCGGCCGGATCACGATCGACTCGGCGACCCTGATGAACAAGGGCTTCGAGGCGATCGAGGCGCACCACCTCTTCGGCGTCCCCTACGGGCGGATCGGGGTCGTCGTCCACCCGCAGTCGCTGGTCCACTCGCTGATCCACCTCAACGACGGTTCCTCGCTGGCCCACCTCGGCTACCCGGACATGCGCGTGCCGATCTCCTACGCGCTGCACTTCCCCGAGCGCGCCGACGTCGACGTGCCCCGGCTCGACCTGGCGGCGGCCGGATCGCTCGACTTCGAGCAGCCCGACCTGGAGACCTTCTCCTGCCTGCGGCTGGCGCTGGAGGCCGGCGAGGCGGGGGGGACGGCGCCCTGCGTGCTGAACGCCGCCGACGAGGTCGCGGTCGCCGCCTTCCTCGCCGGCCGCATCCCCTTCACCGGGATCGCGACCGCGATCGAGCGGGTGCTGGCGGAGATGCCGGCCGTCCCGATCGGCCACTTCGACGACCTCTTCGCCGCCGACGCGGAGGCCCGCGAGCGCACCGAAGGCCTGCTCAGCGGGTTGACGCCAGCATGAACTGGCTCTACATCTTCCTCGGCTTCTCGCTGCTGATCGTGCTCCACGAGGGCGGTCACTACGTCGCCGCGAAGGCGACCGGGATGCGGGTCGAGCGTTTCTTCCTCTTCTTCGGGCCGACGATCTGGTCGTTCAAGCGCGGCGAGACCGAGTACGGGGTGAAAGCGATCCCGCTCGGCGGCTACGTGAAAATCACCGGCATGAACCCGGAGGAGGAGGTCCCTCCGGAGGTCGAGCACCGCGCCTATTACAAGCAGCCGGTCTGGAAGCGGATCGTCGTCGTCGCGGCCGGCCCCGCGGTCAACATCGCGCTCGCCTTCGCGATCCTCTTCTTCGTCTATTTCGAGAACGCCCAGCAGATCAACCAGTCGGTGGGGGAGATCCGGGGCGGCTCGCCGGCCGCGAAGGTGCTGCAGCCCGGCGACGAGATCGTCGCCGTCGACGGCCGGGCCTACGCCGGCCTCGACCTGGAAACGCGACTGGAACGCTTCGGCGAGCAGGTCGGCTCCCACGCCTGTCCCGGCAAGCAGGTCGACGGCTGTCTCGCCGCGACCCCGGTCGAGCTGCGGATCCGCCGCGATGGCGAACTGCGGACGATCTCGGTCCGGCCCGAGTACGACAGGGCGGCCGAGCGCGCCCTGGTCGGCTTCTCCTACGGCAGCGAACGCGACGAGATCGGTGCCGGCACCGCCGCCACCCGGGCCTGGGACTCGGTCTGGCTGGTCACCACCAAAACGGCCTCGATCTTCCCCCGCATCTTCGAAGAGGAGCAGCGCAAGGAAATCTCCGGGATCGTCGGGGTCAGCGACGTCGCCAACCAGACGATCGAGATCGGGATCTACCCCTCGCTGCTGCTGCTCGCCCTGGTCAGCCTCTCGCTGGGGCTGATCAACCTGCTGCCGATCCTGCCCCTCGACGGCGGCCACATCTTCTGGGCCGTGGTCGAGAAACTGCGCGGCAGGCCAGCCTCGCTGCGGCTCATGGAGCGCGCCACCGTGATCGGCTTCGGCCTGGTCCTGCTGCTGATGTTCATCGGCCTCAGCAACGACATCGGCCGCCTCAACGGCGAAGGCTTCGACGTCCGCTAGGAGGGTCTGGCGCTGGTCCCCTACGAGGGCCGCGGCAGGACCCTGAACCCGTGGAAGGCGGGAGTGGCGTCGAGGGTGCCGGCGGCGTCGCGCGCCCGCACCCGGAAGCCGTGGCGGCCGGGGGAGAGGACCCTCGCCGTGAAGGGAGAGCGACAGGGGCGGAAGGGGCCGCGGTCGAGCTTGCACTCGAAGCTCGATCCGGGCTGGTCGGAGGCGAAGCGGAAGGTCGGGGTGCGGTCACGTGACCGCCGCGGCGGCTTTCCCCGCAGCGTGGTCTGCGGCGCGTGGCGAACCGGCTCGGCAACCGCTCCGCCGCCGCTGCTGCCGCCGCAGGCGCGCTCGGCGGGGACGACCGAGTTCGGTCGCGGCGCCGGGAAGACGAGCGCGAAGTCGGCGGCGCTGTCGTCGCGATCGTCGACCGGCTCGAGCAGGGTCGCGCAGCCGGCCGCGATCGTGCGGCGCAAGGCCATCCCGTCGGGGATCCCGGCCGCCGCGGCGGGGGCCCCCGCCGGGCTCGGCAGCGAACCTTTGAAGGCGCCCCAGGAAACACAATCCAGCGATTCCCAGCAAACCGTTCCGCCAGCGGGGTCGAGCCGGCCCGAGGGAGAGAGGGTGGCGTCGGCGACGAAGCCGAACTGGGCTTCGGCCTCGGGCGTCGCCAGCACCATGGTGATCTGGTTGGTGCCCCGGGTAAGGTCGGCGGGAAAGGTGTCCATCCCGGTCACCGCCCCCGAGGCGTCGTAGGTGCGCACCACGTGGCCGGCGACGAAGTGCTGGTCCGCGGCCCAGGCCTGCAACTCGACGTACTCTGAGCCCGGGCTTGCCGCCGAGCCCGGGTAGACCTCGCGGATCTGGACCAGGTGAAAGGTGGCGGACGCCACCGGGGGCCCCAGCACCAATCCGAGGATCGCCGCCGTCACAGCCGCCGCCAGGCGCCGCGGAGAGGTCACCGGCGGCCCTTCGCGACCACCTTGAAGCCTAGTTTCGCCGGGCTGGGATCGAAGAGGCCCGCCGCGACCGCGCGCACCGAGACCGAGTGCCGGCCGAGACCCAGCGGCTTGGTGGTGAAGGGCGAGCCGCAGGCCTTGTACTGCTGTCGGTCGACCGCGCACTGGAAGGCGGCGCCGGCGGGATCGGAGCGGAAGCGGAAGCTCGGGGTGCGGTCGCTGGTCTTGGCCGGCGGCTTGCCGACGAGGATCGTCTCCGGCGCGGAGGCTGGTGGCGGGGTCGGCAATGCCAGGGCCGGCGTCCCCAGCACGACGGTGAAGCTGTAGCCCGCCGGCGTCGGGTCGACGTTGGCGCTGGGGTCAATCGCCCGCACCATGAAGGTGTGCGGCCCGCTGGCGAGGCCGGCGTAGGTGACGCCGGCGGTCGAGCAGGTAAGAAGGGGGGCGCCGTCGATAGCGCACTGGAAGGTGGAGCCCGCCTCGTTCGACTGGTAGGTGAAGGAGGCGGTCGAGCTGACGCTGGGGTCGGGAGGCCGCGAGGCGATCGTCGTCTCGGGAGGGGTGGTGTCGGCGAGCGAGTTGTCGACCTGCCATGAGAACGCCGTGGGGGTGGGCTGTAGGTTGTCGGCCAGGTCGGTGGCGCGGACTTTGAAGGTGTAGGCGTCGTCTGCCAGGCCCGAGTAGGTCTTGCCCGAGGAGCAAACCGAGAAAGCGTCGGCCGCGGCCCCTTTGGCGAGGCTGCACTCGAATTTGGAGGTCGGCTCATCGGCGTGGAAGGTGAAGGAGGCGTTGCCGCCCGGGCTCGGGTCGGCCGGGGCAGTGTCGATCGTCACGGTCGGTCCCACCGTGTCGACTTTCCAGGAGTGGGTGGCGGGAGTTGGGTCGGGGCCGGAGGCGTTGAGGCCACGGACCTGGAAGGTGTGGCTGCCCTGGGGGAGGCCCGTATATTCCTGGCCGCCGACGGGGCAGCTCAGGAACACTGCGGAGTCGAGCTTGCACTCGTAGCCGGTCGCGGTGGGTGCCTGATAGGTGAACGTGGCGCTGGTGCTGTTCGAGTTGAGCGGCGGTTTGCTTTCGATAGTCGTGTTGGGGACGCCGGGGCATTCCGCCTCGACGACCGCGGCGGCGTTGTTGCGGGGCGCCGGCGTCACCTCGGAGAAGTCGGCGGAACTGGCGTCGCTGTCGTCCCCGACCTCCAGCAGGGTCGGACAGCCGGGGGCGATCGTGCGGCGGATCGCCGTTGCCGCGGCGATGCCGCCGGGCGAGGCCGGCGGGCCGGCGCTGGTCCCGGTCGCGGCCAACAGTTCTGCGCCACCGCTGAAGTTGCCCCAGGCGACGCAGTCGGCGGGGATGCTGCCCGCGTTCCAGCAGGCGGCACCACCTGCCGCCACGATCGAGAGGCCGGGATCGACCAGGTCGGGTGCGACGCCGAACGCCGCCTGGACGCTGCTGTCCCCGAGCAGGATCGTGCGCTGGTTCTCCCCGTTGGCGACTGAGTTCGAGAAGCTCGAGGTGTGGACGAGGCCGCCGGCTGAGTCGTAGACGGTGACCGCATGCCCGGCGACGAAGTTCTGGCCCGCCGCGTAGGCCTGCAGCTCTACGTAGCTGTCCTCGGCCGCGCCGGGGTGGACCTCGCGCACCATGACCAGGTGGAAAGCCGCCTCAGCGGCGGGCGCGCCGACCGAGCCGGCGGCGGCCAGCGCTACGGCGAATACGGCGAAGCGCCCTCCCATCGGGTTGGGTTACGGCTGGCGGGGCGCCTGGGTTCAACCGGGGCGGGAATCTCTCCCGCTACGCTTCGCCCGTGGCTTCCAAACGGCAAATCTTCGTCGGCAAGGTGCCGATCGGCGGTGGCGCCCCGGTCGCGGTGCAGACGATGACCAAGACCGAGACCGCCAACCTGCCGGCGACGATGGAGCAGATTCGCAAGGTCGCCGAGGCCGGGGCGGACATCGTGCGCTGCGCGGTGCCGCGCGAGCAGGACGCTGAGGCGCTGAAGACGATCGTGCGCGAATCGCCGATCCCGATCATCGCCGACATCCACTTCAACCACACCCTGGCGCTGAAGGCGATCGATGCCGGCGCCCACTGCATCCGCCTCAACCCGGGCAACATCGGCGGCCGCGAGAAAGTCGCCGAGGTGGCGGTCAGGGCCAACCAGGCGAACGTGCCGATGCGGATCGGGGTCAACTCCGGCTCGCTGCCCAAGCACCTTCATGAGCTCGAGCGCGAATCCCCGGTCGAGGCGCTGGTCGCCGCCGCGGTCGAGTTCGTCGAACTGATGGAGGGCCTCGACTTCGTCAACTTCAAGGTCTCGATCAAGTCGACCAACGTGCCCAACACGATCGCCGCCAACCGGCTGCTCGCGGAGAAGATCCCCTACCCGCTGCACCTCGGGATCACCGAGGCCGGGACCAAATGGGCCGGCTCGCTGAAATCGGCGGTCGGCCTCGGCACCCTGCTCGCCGACGGGGTCGGCGACACGATCCGGATCAGCCTCTCGACCTTCCACGCCGAGGAGGAGGTCAAAGTCGCCTGGGAGATCCTCAAGGCGCTCCAGTTGCGCGAGCGCGGCCCGGTCCTGATCGCCTGCCCGACCTGCGGCCGCCTCCAGTTCGACATGGACTCGGTCGTCGCCGAAATCGAGCAGCGGCTGGAAGGCTACGCCGAGCCGGTCGAGGTGGCGGTGCTGGGTTGCGCGGTCAACGGGATCGGCGAGGCCAGCCACGCCGACTTCGGGATCGCCGGCGCCAAGAACGAGGGCCTGATCTTCGCCGGCGGCAAACCGCTGCGCAAGGTTCCCCAGGAGACCCTGGTCGACACCCTCTTCGAGGAGATCGACAAGTCCCTCGACCGCGGCGGCAAGGTCGAGTTCGATGAGGCCGAGTCGCGCGAGGGCGCCGAGTGGGTGGCCAAGATCGAGCATGAGAACGCCGGCGACCTGACCCCCGAGAAGATCGCGCAGATGGAGAAGGAAGCGGTCGAGCGGGGCGAGTCGGACCGGGTGCTGCTCGACGAGGAGCAGTCGCCGACTGCCGGAAGGCGATTCACGCGGGCCTAGCCGCGGTGGCGGGCGGGGCGCCGTGGGCCGATGGGCCTGCGGGCGAGGTATTCGTTCTCGGCCCATCGGCCCACGCCACCCCGCCCGAGCAGCGGGTAGGTTTCCTCGCGTGACCCGACTCTCCCAGGCCTTCCTGCCGACGCTCAAGGATCCACCGGCTGACGCGGAGGCCGTCTCGCACAAGCTGATGGTTAGAGCTGGCCTGATTCGGCAGCTTGGGGCGGGGCTTTGGACGTATCTGCCCGCTGGCTGGCGTGTGCATCGGAAAGTCGAATCCATTCTCCGGGAAGAGATGGAGGGGATCGGGTGTCAGGAGATGCTGATGCCGGTGCTGCAGCCGGCCGAGCCCTGGGAGAAGACCGGCAGGTACGGGATCGACGAGCTGTTCAAGCTCGAGGATCGCAAGGGGTCGCCGATGGTGCTGGCGATGACCCACGAGGAGTGCGTGACCTACCACGTGGCGCGCGAGGTGCGGTCCTACCGGGATCTGCCGCTGATGCTCTACCACCTGCAGACCAAGGAGCGCGATGAGCCGCGGCCGCGGGCCGGGGTGCTGCGCACGCGCGAGTTCACGATGAAGGACGCCTACTCCTTCGACCGCGACGAGGAGGGCCTGGCGCGCTCCTACGAGGCGCAGGCCGGCGCCTACGACCGGATCTTCGACCGCTGCGGGCTGCGCTGGTACCGGGTCGAGTCCGATGTCGGGATGATGGGCGGCTCCGGCGCCCACGAGTACATGGCGCCCTGTCCCGCAGGCGAGAACGAGGTTGCGCTGGCCCCCGGCTACGCCGCCAATGTCGAGGTCGCCTCGGCGGAGCCGCAGCGGGTCGAGTTGCCGACGTCGCTCGACGCGCCCGAGCCGGTCCAGACGCCGGGCCTCGGCAAGGTCGAGGAGGTAGCCGATCTGCTCGGGCTGCCGACCGGTGCTTTCATCAAGGCACTGCCGGTCCTCGTCGAGGGCCGTGGGCTGGTGATGGTCCTGCTGCGCGGCGACCACCGCCTCAACGAGATCAAGCTGCGCAACGCCCTCGGCGCCGACTTCCGGCAGGCCGGGGCAGAGGAGATCGAGGCCGAGATCGGCCCACCGGGCTACATCGGCCCGGTTGGCGCGAAAGTGCCGGTGATCAAGGACAGTGCGATCGCCGGGGAGTCCTTCGTCACCGGCGCCAACGAGGCCGACACCCATCTGCGCGGCGTCCGGCCCGGGCGCGACTTCGAGTTCGAGGAGATGGACGTGCGCACGGTCGAGGCTGGCGATACGGCGCCGGGTGGCGGCAAGATCGAGATCGAGCCGGCGATCGAGATCGGCAACATCTTCAAGCTCGGCACCCGCTACTCGGAGCCGCTCGGAGCCACCTACCTCGACCAGGACGGCACCGAGAGGCCAATCGTGATGGGCAGCTACGGAATCGGCCCCGCCCGGATCGTCGCCGCCTCGATCGAGCAGCGCGCCGACGAGCGCGGGATCTCCTGGCCGCGGTCGCTGGCGCCCTGGCAGGCTCATCTGGTCTCGCTGGCGAAGGCCGGCGAGCCCGAGCGCGAGGCCGCCGACCGCCTCTACGAGGAGCTGCGCGAGGCACTCGGCCCCGAGGTCCTCTACGACGACCGCGACGCCGGGCCGGGCCAGAAGCTGACCGACGCCGAGTTGCTCGGCTGCCCGCTGCGGATCGTCGCCGGCCGCCGCGGCCTCGCCGAGGGCAAGGTCGAGGCCAGTGAGCGGGGCTCCGGCGCCGAGCACCAGCTGCCGGTCGAAGCGGCGGCCGAGCAGGCCGCCGTCGTGCTCACCGGGATCGAGGACGCGGCGACCTGATGGCCGCGCCGCGCGGGGGCCAGTGACCGACGCGGCTCCCTTCGGCCGCGGCCGCCTGCGCCGCCTCTTCGGCCTCGACCGGACCGGCGCCAAACCGCGCTCGACCCGCAAGGGCGAGCCGCTGCGCCCCTGGACGATCCCCAACCTGGTCGGCTACGTCCGCCTCGCGGCGATACCGCTCTTCCTCTACCTCGCCTACGAGACCGACGACGGCACCTCGCTGCTGGCCGCGATGGTCTTCTGGCTGATCGCCGCCGGCGACTACCTCGACGGGTTCCTGGCCCGGGTCACCGGCCAGTACAGCCGCATGGGGGCGCTGCTCGACCCGCTGGTCGACCGGCTGACGATCCTCGCCGGCGCGATCGTCTGCTGGAGCTTCGAGCTGCTGCCGCGCTGGCTGCTGGCCCTGCTGGCCCTGCGCGAGCTGGTCATGCTGGCCCTCGCCCAGCACGGTCTCCGCCATGGCGTCGACATCGAAGTCAACTGGCCCGGGCGGATCTCGGTCTTCCCGATTATGGGCGGGATCTGGCTCGCCCTGTTCGCCCCCGGCTGGGTCGCGACCGCGCTGGTGATCTGGGGCCTGGTGATGGCGATCGTCGCCACCGTGCTCTACGCGCGGGTCGGGATCCGGGTCAGTCGCGAAGCCAGGACGCTGCAAGAGAACCGCCACTCTCCATAAACCTTCAACCTGCAGTTGAACCTTGGGGCGGGCTACCTATAATCGTTTTCCGCGCAAACGGAGGCTCGTCGCCTCCTTGATTAAGGAGCGAGATGGAGGACACCTTTCCGGATCTCGGCTCACTCAGCGATGAGGAGCTGAAAGATCTGATCGAGAAGCTCACGCAGGAGGAGAATGAGATCTCTTACAAGCGCCGCGTCCTGCACGGCAAGATCGACATCCTGCGCGCGGAGCTGGTCAACCGGCTGCGGCAGAAGCGCGAGGGCGGCGAGGCGATCATCTCCGGCGCCGACGTCGAGCAGCTGACCCAGATCCTGGCCGGCAAGGCGCAGGCTGCGGAGGACGAGCCCGCCGCCTGAGCGGGGAGCAGCGATGGCGGTCCACTGTCCCGAGTGCGGGTTCGTCAACCCCGAGGGCGCCAACTACTGCCAGAAGTGCGGGGCCTACCTCGGCGGGCCATCGGAGGGCGGCGAGGACCCGACCACGATGACCTACACGGTCGGCGAGACCGGCGACATGCAGCCGGTTGACATCGACGAGGTTGTCGAGGAGGCCGGGGCGGCGCTGGTGATCCGCGCCGGCGGCGGCCGCGCCGGCGAGAGCTTCAGCGTCGACGAGGACCGGGTCAGCATCGGCCGCAGCCCCGACGCCGGCGTCTTCCTCGATGACGTCACCGTCTCCCGTAACCATGCCCTGCTGGTGCGCCGCCGCGACGGCCTCTACATCGACGACCTCGGCTCGCTCAACGGCACCTACGTGAACCGGCGCCGGATCGAGTCGCACCGGCTCGCCGACGGCGACGAGATCCAGGTCGGCAAGTACAAGCTGAGCTACCTGGAGCGCTAGGTGTCCGACCTTATGCCCGTCTCCGAGCAACCGGCCCGCCGCTCCTCCGACTCGGCCAGCAGGCCGCGCAAGGCGCTCACGATTGGCGCCGTCTGCAAGATCCTCCAGAACGAGTTCGACGACGTCTCGATCTCGAAGATCCGCTACCTCGAGGACCAGAAGCTGCTCAACCCGCGCCGCACCTCGGGCGGCTACCGCCTCTACAGCCAGGCCGACGTCGAGCGCCTGCGCACGATCCTGCGCCTGCAGCGCGACGAGTTCTTGCCGCTGCGGGTGATCCGCCAGGAGCTGGCGGCGGGTGGCAACCTCGACCTCGGCGGCAACTCTGACAAGCGGCCGGCGACGGGCGCGGTGCGACGGGCGATCCTGGTCGACACCTCGCGTGCCTTCCTCAGCCTCGACGAAGTGGTCGAGGAGACCGGCGCCCGCGAGGAGCTGATCGCCGAGCTGGAGAACTACGGCATCGTCCAGCCCGAGAAGCGCGAGGGCAAGATTGTCTACGACGAGACCGATCGCGAGATCGTGCGGGCAGCCAGCGAACTGTCCCGCTTCGGGGTCGGCGCCCGCAACCTGCGCGTCTTCCGCTCCTCCGCAGACCGCGAGGCGAACCTGCTGGAAGCGCTCCTGGGCCCGTCGCTGCGCTCGCGCAACCCGGAGCGCCGCAAAGAGGCGCTGCAGAGCCTGGAAAGCCTGGCGGCGACGGTCAGCCACCTCAAGCACCTGCTGCTGGTCCGCGACCTGCGCCGGCTCGCGGGCGACTAGACCGGCTGAGGGCGAACCGATGCCGCGGGTCTCACGCCAGCGCACGATCGCGGTTCCCGTGGGCGAGGTCTGGAAGCTCGTCTCCGATCCCTACAACCTGCCCCGCTGGTGGCCGCGGGCGGGACGGGTCGAGAACGTTGACCAGCGCGGCAGCGGCCGGCGCAGCCAGTGGACGATGGTGCTGCAGACCAGCGAGGGGCGCGGCGTCCGCGCCGACTATCGCTGCACCAGCGCCGCCGAGAACGAGCGCTTCGTCTGGGAGCAGCAGCTGGAGGGGACGCCCTTTGCCAAACACCTGCGGTCCTCGAGGTTCGAGATCGGGCTGCGGGCGGTGGGGGAGGGGACCGAGGTCAGCCTCTCCTCGGCCCAGACCCTGAAAGGGATGTCGCGGCTGGGCTCGCCGATGATGCGCAAGGGCCAGGGCAAGACCCTGGAGCAGGCCCTGGAGGGAATCGAGGAGGCGCTGACGTGATCGATGGCGAGTTTGGGGCACTATGTGCGCACAAGTCGCCAAAGGGCGGCTGGTGAATCCGCGACGCGACGCGAAGTGGTGGGGGTGGGGCGACCCTGGGGTCGACGCCGAGCTCGACGGCGAGGCGCTGGCGACGCTCAGGGACCGGGTCGGCGAGCTGGAGCCGTGGCCGCTGGCCACCGGCCTCGAGGACTTCGGGCTGCCGGAGGCGCAGCCTTTGCCCAGCGCCCTGGGCAAGGCGGTCGGCGATGACGCCGTCTTCACCGGCGACGAGGACCGGCTGCGGCACGCGACCGGCTGCGGCTACGTCGACTTGGCGCGGCTGCGCGGCGGCCGGCTCGAGGCGGCGCCCGACGCCGTCGTCCTGCCCGGCGACGCGGCGGCGCTGCGCCGCCTGCTCGAGGTCTGCGCCGCCGAGGGCATCGCCGTGGTCCCCTTCGGCGGCGGCACCAGCGTGGTCGGCGGGGTCGAGCCCCTGCGGGGCGCCTACGAGCGGCTGATCAGCCTCGACCTGCGCCGCCTCGACGCGGTCGAGGTCGACCGGCGCTCGCTGACCGCGCGCCTCGGCGCCGGGCTGCGCGGCCCCGAGGCGGAGGCGGCGCTGGGCCGCGAGGGCCTCACCCTCGGCCATTTCCCGCAGTCCTTCGAGTACGCGACGATCGGCGGCTTCGCCGCGACCCGCTCCGCCGGCCAGGCCTCGAGCGGCTACGGCCGCTTCGACGCGCTGGTCAGCTCGGTCCGGCTGGTCGCGCCGGCCGGCGATCTGAGCACCCTGGAGACGCCTCATACCGCTGCCGGCCCGGCCCTGCGCGAGATCGTGGTCGGCTCCGAGGGAACTCTGGGGGTGATCCCCGACGTGACCGTGCGGGTGCGCCCGGCGCCGCCGCTGCGCCGCTACGAGGCCTGGATGACCGAGAGCTTCGAGGCCGGCACCGAGATCGTCCGCGCCCTTGCCCAGGGGCCTGGCCTGCCCGACGTGATCCGGGTCTCCGACGAGGAGGAGACCGAGGTCTCGCTCGCCCTCTCCGGCCCCCGCGGTGCGGCCGGCCGGCTTTTCGGCGGCTACCTCGGTCTGCGGCGCCGCCGCGCCGGCTGCCTGACGATCGTCGGCTTCGAGGGCGAGGAGGAGTCAGTGGCGAGGCGCCGGGCGCTGGCGGTGCGCGCCCTGCGCTCCGGAGGCGCCGCCTACCTCGGCCAGGCCGCCGGCCGCTCCTGGGAGCACGGCCGCTACCGGGGGCCATACCTGCGCGACACGCTGATCGGGATGGGGGCGATGGTGGAGACCCTGGAGACCTCCCACACCTGGTCCCGGCTGGCCGAGTTGCACCGCGGCGTCGGCGCCGCGATCCGCGGCGCGCTGGACGGGGAGGGCACGCCGGGGTTGGTCTTCTGCCACCTCTCGCACGCCTACGCCGACGGCGCCTCGCTCTACTTCACCTTCATCTCGCGCGCCCGCCGCGGCGAGGAGGTCGAGCAGTGGCGGCAGGTCAAAGCCGCCGCCTCGGAGGCGATCGTCGCCGCCGGCGCCACGATCACCCACCACCACGCGGTCGGCCGCGACCATGCCCCCTACATGGAGGCCGAGGTGGGGGAGACCGGCATCGATGTCCTGCGTGCGATCAAGGAGCGGCTCGACCCGGCCGGGATCATGAACCCCGGCAAGCTGCTGCCGAACTGACTATTTGCCGCTGTCGGTGGGGGCTTCGGTGAGCGGGCCCTGGAGCTTGCCCAGCAGCACGGTCGTGCCGGTGTAGGCGGGGATGTCGCCGGCTTTTCTCGCTTTCGCGACCGCGGCTTTGTAGGCGGCCGTGGAGGTCAGCGAGATCGCGACCTGGTCGAAGACGCCACCCGCGACCGTGCCCACCAGTTCGTTCGGGATCGGCAGTTGCACCCGGATACCGCCGTTCTCGTCAACCTCAACCGCGCCGACGCGCAGGGCCAGTTGCGGCGACTTATAGAGCCAGACGGTGTAGGTGGAGCCCTGCGGCGAGGGGTCGAGGCCGGTCGCTTCGACCTGCAGCAGAACCTGGTTTTTGGCTTTCCCGAACAGGGCCGCGCCCTCGGCGTCGCCGCCGTCGACCGGCTCGAGGATGGCGCCGGTCAGTTTCGAGTCGGCGAGCGCGTCGGCGGTCGAGTTCCCCTCGTTCGAGGTGTTCTGCGCCGTCTCGGCGCCGTTGTCGGCGCTCGAACCCGAGTCCGAGCCGGAGTCGCCGCCACCGATCGCGCCGGTCGCGAGCAGGACGATCACGACCACGATCAGGCCGAGCCCGCCGGCGATCGCGTAGACGCGACGCTCCTTCGGCAGGCCGCCGCGAGCGGGCTTGGCGGCCGGCCGGGCAGGGGGCGGGAAGTCGGGGACCTTGGGCGTGGGCGCCTTCGACGGCTTTTCCGGGGCAGGCGAGGACTTCTCCTCGGCCGGCTCCTTGGGAGCGGGGGGCACCTCGCCGCCTTCGCGCTCGACCGCGTCGAGGGCGTCCTTGACGCGGGCACGGACCTCCTCGACACTGAGTCCCATCAGCGACGCGATGTCCTCGTAGCCCTGCTCGCGCTGGGCCAGCAGCCTCAGCAGCGCTTTCTGATCTCCGCTCAACCCCACCGGCCGGGAAGCCTACGGCAGCGGCGCGGCGGGTAGGGTCCCGCCCGATGGCGGACGACCCCAGGGGCCTCGTTTCCCCCTTCGATCAGCTGCTCGGGACCGAGTGGCTGGACGACGATCCCGACCACGCCCGGGTGCGGGTCACGCTGCGCGACGAGCTGCGCCAGCCGGTCGGGCTGCTGCACGGCGGCGTCATGTCGTCGCTGGTCGAGAGCATCTGCTCCCGCGCCACCGCCCTCGCCGTGCTCGGCGACGGCATGATCGCGATGGGCCAGTCGATCACCGTCAACTTCATCCGCCCGGTCACCGAGGTCCACGCCGAAGTCCACGCCCATGCCCGCCACCGCGGCCGCACCACCTGGGTCTGGGCGGCCGAGGTCCACGACTCGCAGGACCGTCTCTGTGCCACGGCCCAGATGACGATCGCCGTCAGACCTTTTCCCGATCGAACTGCATCAAATTCTCCCTCTGGCAGGTAGAAAATTTGATGCAGTTCGGGTGGGTGACTAGCCGCCGAAGCGATTGGTGATCGGGAGGCGCCGGTCCCTGCCGAAGGCCTTCGGGGTGATGCGGATGCCGGGGGCTGCCTGGCGGCGCTTGTACTCGGAGCGGTCGACCAGGCGCACCACGTCGTCGACCACCTCGGCGGGCATCCCGGCCGCGATCATCTCCTCGCGGCCCTGGTCGCGCTCGACGTAGGCCTCGAGGATGCGGTCGAGCAGGTCGTAGGGGGGCAGCGAGTCGCTGTCCAGCTGGTCGGGGCGCAGCTCGGCCGAGGGTGCCCGCTCGATCACCGAGGCCGGCACCAACTCCCGCCCGGCGCGCTCGTTGCGGCGTCGCACCAGTTCGTAGACCAGCGTCTTGGGGACGTCCTTGATCACCGCGAAGCCGCCCGCCATGTCGCCGTAGAGGGTCGCGTAGCCGACCGACATCTCGCTCTTGTTGCCGGTCGTCAGGACCAGCCAGCCGTGGCGGTTGGAGAGCGCCATCATCAGGTTGCCGCGGATCCGTGCCTGGATGTTCTCGGCGGCCAGATCGGGCTCGGCGCTGCCGAAAGCAGGCCCGAGGGCGCGCTCGTAGTCGGCCATCGTCTCGCCGATCGGGATCTCGATTGCCTCGGTGCCGAGGTTGGCGGCGATATTCCTGGCGTCCTGCTGGGTTTCAACGCTGGAATGAGGAGAGGGCATCACCACGCAACTGACCCGCTCGGGCCCGACGGCGTCGGCCGCGAGCATTGCCACCAGGGCCGAATCGATCCCGCCCGAGAGGGCGACTCCGACGTGGCGGAAGCCGTTCTTGGCGACGTAGTCGCGCAGCCCGAGGGCCAGCGCCCCGTAGACCTCGTCGAGGTCGGCGAGCGGCTCGGCCAGCCGCGCCGGCCCGCTCGGCTCCGGACCCGCGGCTCCGACCGGCACCTCGCAGACCAGCAGCTCCTCTTCGAACTGGGCAGCGCGGGCGAGCGGCTCGCCGCCGGGGCCGATCACCAGGCTCTGGCCGTCGAAGACCAGCTCGTCCTGGCCGCCGACCAGGTTGCAGAAGGCGAAGGCGGCGCCGTAGGCCCGGGCCCGCTCGGCGAACATCGCTTCGCGCTCGCGACCCTTGCCGCGGTGGTAGGGCGAGCCCGACGGGTTGGCGATCAGGCGGGCGCCCTGTGCCGCCTCGGTTTCCGCCGGCGGCCCCGGCAGCCAGACGTCCTCGCAGATCGTCAGCCCGACCGGCTCGTCGCCCACCTCCACCGCCGCCGGCTCGGACCCCGGGACGAAGTAGCGCTGCTCGTCGAAGACGGCGTAGTTGGGCAGCCTGTTCTTGCGGTAGACGCTCTGCACCGCGCCGTCGGCCAGAACCGCCAGCGAGTTGTGGGCGTGGCGAGGGTCGGTGGGGTCGGCGACCGGCTCGGCGAACCCGACCAGCGCCACGGTGGCGTTGACGCCGCGGGCCAGTTCCTGGACCGCGCGCCGGTTGGCCTCGACGAAGTGGCGCTTCAGGTAGAGGTCCTCGGCCGGGTAGCCGGGCAGGCAGAGCTCGGGGAAGATCGTCAGCTCGGCGCCGGCGGCGCTGGCGTGGCCGATCCACTCGGCGATCTTGGCGGCGTTGCCGTCGATGTCCCCCACGGTGGGGTTGATCTGGGCGAGCGCTACTCGCATCGGCGCGGTCCTCTGCTCACCGGCGAAGTATCGCCGCCGCGCGGGTCGAGGCGGGCCGAGACTGCCGGTAGGCTGGCGCCGATGCGTTCTCGCCGCTATTTGCTGGCCTTCTCGGCGACGACGCTGCTGGCCCTGGGTGCCACCTCCGGCCTGGCTGGCGCCTCGACGGGCCTCTCTCCGGGAGTGCCGAGCGTCACTTCCTCCCAGCACCCGTTCATCGCCCCACAGCCGCGGCCCACCGAACGGCGGCCGCGGCCGACCGACGCCCGCGATCCCAACCGCAACGCTTACAGCCTCCCCGAGGCACCCCGCTCACCGCTCTGCAGCGAGCACTTCTGCATCCACTGGGTCGCCGAGGGCCTCGACGCGCCCAGTCTCGCCGATTCCGACGGCAACGGCGACGGGGACGGCATCCCCGACTACGTCGAGCTGGTGCGGGAGACGGCCGAACACGTCCACGAGGCGGAGAACCAGAAGCTGGGCTGGCGCGAGCCGAAGAGCGACGGCCGCCGCGGCGGCGGCAAGGGCAAGACCGACATCTACCTCTCGCAGGTGGGCGGGTCGCTGTTCGGCTACGCGGCCCCGGACCGTGGCCAGGGGGAGAGGGGGCGGATCCCGCGCCGCCTCTACGGCTATCTGGTCCTCGACAACGACTACAGCGCCTTCGAGTTCCCCGGCACGAACCCGGCGCAGGACCTTCAGGTCACCCTTGCCCACGAGTACAACCACATCCTCCAGTTCGGCTACGACGCCTTCCAGGACCCCTGGTTCGCGGAGGCGACGGCGACCTGGATCGAGGACCTGGTCTACAACGGGATCGACGACTACCTGCGCTACGTGCGGCGCTGGGGCAAGCTCTACGACACGCCGCTGACCACCAGCTCGATCAAGGAGTACGGCTCCGCGGTCTGGAACCACTGGCTGACTCGCCGCTACGGCAAAGCGCTGGTGCGGAGCACCTGGGCGCGGGCGATCCACGTCCGCCCCGGCGGCTTCTCGGCGCGGGCCTACGACGTCTCGATCCGGGCCGCCGGCGGTCCCGGGCTCAGCCACGACTTCGCCCGCTTCGCCGCCGCCGTCACCGAGTGGCGGACCGGGGAGGGGTTCCGCGAGGGCCATCGCTATCCCGACCTGCCGCGGCAGGGAAGACTGCCGCTCGACGGCAGGAGCCTGGCCCGGCTGCTCAACCACACCACCTTCCAGATGCTGCGGGTCCGCCCCGAGGGCGGCCGCGCCGTCGTGGTCAGCGCAGTCGCGCCGCGCGGGATCGCGGCGGGCCTCGCGCTGGTCGGCCGGATCGGCAGCGAGCGCCGGGGGCGCGAGGTGCATGCCCTGCGTTTCCGCCGCCGCGGCGGCAGGATGACGGTGCGCCTCAGCGACCCGTCCCGCTTCAACCGCATCACCGCGGTGGTCGTCAACGCCGACATCGCCACCAGCGGCTTCAACGCCCATCGTCTCGACTGGGGTTACCTGCGGGACCGGGTCCCGTTCGAGATCAGCGGCCGCGTCGTGCGCTAGCGATCTAGGACTGCGGCGGAGAGGAGATCGCGGCGCTGCCGTTGGCCGAGGCGCCGGCCTTCTGGGCGACGGGGGCTTTCTTCTTCGGCTTCTTGGCCTTCTTGGCGGGCGCGGTGGCGGCGGTCTCGGCGAGCGCCGCTTCCAGGTCGAGGGCGAAGCTCTCGAGGTCCGCCATCGCGTCGTAGTCGCCGATCAGGCCGAAGTTGATCTGCCCGTTGTAGGACATGATCCCGACGCAGAGCGCCTGGCGGCGCGCCAGCGGCACCATCGGGAAGATCGACTCCATCTTCCGTCCCAGCACGTAGAGCGGGAACTGGGGGCCGGGCACGTTGGTGACGACGAGGTTGAAGAAGCGCTGGGCGGGCTGCAGGCGCGCCGCCTGGGTGGTGATCGTGGTCGGGGCGAAGTCGGTGATGCGGGTGAGGATTTCGGCGCCGACCGCCTGGCCGGAGGACTTCAGGTCGCCCATCTCCTCGGTGACTATCTGGAGCCGCTGGACCGGGTCCTCGCACCAGACCGGAAGCGGCGCCATCATCGCGGCGATCCGGTTGCCGAGCGCGCCGTGCTCCTCCTCGGCGCGGACGCTGACCGGGACCATCGCCCGCAGTTCTGTCTCCTCGGTGTCGTGACCGCGCGCCCGCAGGTACTTGCCGAGCGCCCCGGCGACGACCGAGAGGATGACGTCGTTGACGGTGCCGCCGTGGGCGTCTTTGACCCGCTTCAGGTCGGAGAGGTCGGCCTGCACCATCGCGAAGCGCCGGTGCGGCCCGATCTCCACGTTGAAGACCGAACTCGGCGCCGACATCCCGGCCCCGATCATCTTCGAGGTGGCGCCGATCCCGCGCGCCACCTGGCGTGGTCCGCGCAGCACGGCGCGGAAGCCGCGGGCGATCTCCTGGGGGCTGGTGAGGCGCTCGCGCAGTGCGTCGCGCAGCAGCTTCAGGTCGGTCGGCTCGGGGCGCGCCAGCCAGACCGGGGCCGAGGCGGGGGGCCCGTCGGGCTCGCGGTCGAGATCGAAGAGGACGGTGGTGATGTCGACCCCGGAGACCCCGTCGACGAGCGCGTGGTGGCTCTTGCCGACGATCGCGAAGCGGCCGTCGTGCAGCCCCTCGACCAGCCACAACTCCCAGAGCGGCTTGCTGCGGTCGAGCTGCTGGGCGAAGATCCGCGCGGCGAGGTTGCGCAACTGCTCGTCGGAGCCCGGCGCCGGCAGCGCGGTCTGGCGCACGTGGTAGCCGAGGTTGAGGTGCGGGTCGTCGACCCAGACCGGACGGCCCTGTCCGAACGGGACGAAGCGCAGCTTCTGGCGGAAGCGCGGCACCAGGTGCAGACGCGAGGCGATGTGGTCGCGGAACTCGTCGTAGGAGGGCGCCGAGCCCTCGAAGACGATCGTCGAGGCGACGTGCATGTGGGCGCCGGCCCGCTCCATGTGGAGGAAGGACGTATCGAGCCCGCTCAGCCTGTCATCTGACACGACCCCATCTTTGCACAGGTTTCGCCGAGCGTGAAATCGCCCTGATTTGGCTCTGGAATGCGGTTTGCATGGATAGTTGCGGAGCGGGGCGGTGTGCGCGCCGTCACGCTGGCGGCCTCGGCCGCCCCCTACGGTCCGCTCACCAAGGAAAAGACCCCATCTGCCGAGTCCCTGCGCGAGCGCAAGGGGAGCGGGGGACCCAAGGCCGCGACAGTCGCGGCGGGGGCGAATCGGGCGGTGAGCCGCCCGTAGCGAGTGTCCGGCGCCGTGCCGGCATCCGCGAGCCCGTCAGCTAACCCCGTAGGCAGGCTGAGAAAGCGAGTGAGACAGATATGCGATTCATCCTGCCCGCGGTGGCGGCTGCCACCGTGCTCTCGGTCGGTGCTGCGGCACCGGCCAGCGCCAAGCAGTCGACGCGCCACGAGGAGCGACGCGTCGACGGTCAGATCTCCCTGCACGTCTCCCAGCACGCGGTGCTGAGCGGCGAGCGAGTGGTCGTGCGCGGCCGGGTGCGCCCGCCGGGGCGCCACCGGGTCAAGATCGTCTTCCGCGGCCCCGACGGTGGCCTCGCCACGACCACGACCGGGGCCGGCGGCGCCTTCGCGCTGCGCTGGCAGGCTGGCGCCCCGGGCAATTACCGGGTGCGCGCCTTCGGCGTCCACAACCGCCGTGCCGGCGGCTCGGTCAGCCCGGCCCGGCGCCTGAGCGCCTTCCGCTTCGCCGGTGCCTCCTACTACGGGCCCGGCCTCTACGGCAACGGGGTCGCCTGCGGCGGCACCCTGATGCCGGGCACGCTCGGCGTTGCTCACAAGACGCTGCCCTGCGGGACCAGGGTGAAATTGCGCTACGAGGGCCGCAGCATCACCGTGCCGGTGATCGACCGCGGTCCCTACGACGCCGGCCGCGACTACGACCTGACCGAGGCCACCAAGGAGCGGCTCGGCTTCCCAGGCGTCGGCACCGTGCTGGCCAACCGCTAGCTCAGCCGGCCAGGCCGAGCTGGAGTTGGCCCTCCGTCGGCTCCGGCTCGGCCTCGGCCTCGGCGTCGCCCGCCTCGAAACCGGCGACGCGGACGCCCAGCAACCGCACCGGCCGCTGCGGGTCGTAGGCCCGCAGCAGGTCGAGCGCGACGCTGCCGATCAGCGCCGGGTCGTTGGTCGGCTCCCCGAGCGTCTGGGAGCGGCTGACGTTGGTCCAGTCGTCGAGGCGGACCTTGATCCCGATCGTGCGACCGGCCAGCTCGCGCTTGCGCAGGCGGCGACCGAGCTCCTCGGAGAGCTCGGCGAGGGAGGACTCGAGCTGGGCGCGTTCGCCGACGTCGACGTCGAAGGTGATCTCCGTTGATTGCGACTTGGTCTCGCGGGCCACGGTCACCGGGGTCGAGTCTTCGAGCCGGGCGCGGGCATGCAGCCAGGCGCCGGAGCGGGGGCCGAACTCGGCTTCCAGCAACTCGCGGTCCCGCGCCGCCAGCGCCGCCAGGGTGCCGATGCCCTGTCGCTCCAGCCGCTCGACCGTCTTCGGCCCGATTCCCGGGATCAGGCCAGGGGACTCCGCGGCGAAGCGCTCCAGCGCGTCCTCCCTGGACAGCACGACGAGGCCAGCCGGCTTGCCCAGCTCGCTGGTGATCTTGGCCAGCAGGCGGCTCTCGGAGATCCCGATCGAGCAGGTCAACCCGGTCCGCTCCCGGATCGCGGTCGCGATCCGTCGCATCGTTGCCTTCGGCGAGAAGATCCCGGTCAGCTCGACGTAGGCCTCGTCGAGCCCGACCACCTCGACCGTCTCCGCGTGACCCCGCAGGGTCTCCATCACCTGTGCCGAGGCCTCCCGGTAGGCGCTGAAGTCAGGCCGCAGGTAGACCGCATCCGGCAGCCGCCGCCGTGCCACCGCCGCCGGCATCGCCGAGTGAATGCCGGCCAGCCTGCGCGCCTCATAGCTCGCCGTCGTCACCACCGCCCGCGGCCCCGACCCGCAGACCACCACCGGCTTCCCCCTCAGCTCCGGCCGCCGCCGCAGCTCCACCGACGCGTAGAACGCGTCCATGTCGAGATGCGCGATCGTCCGCTCGGCCACCAACCCGATGGTAGGAGGGCGAAGAGACGGCATCGGGGCGGCGAACGCCATCTCACGCCTACACTTCAGCCGTGGCTTCCCCGGAGGCGAAGAACCTGGAGGCGATCTCCCAGGCGATCGACCAGCACAACTCGAACTGCCCCTTCCCGGCGGCCGAGGTGCGGATGAACCCGTTCGAGGTCGAGCGGCTGGGCTGGGACACAATCCGCGGGCTGCCGGTCGTCCCCGACGGCGAGATCGGCACCGGCCGCTTCCGCATCGTCTGCTCCCGCGACCTCGAGAACGACGGCCTGGAGATCACCGAGGCCGTCGGCCAGGAACTCCAAACCGCCACGCCGGTTCAGAACTAGTTCTGTCTAGAGGTCTCGCAGGAAGGCGAGGTCGCCGCCCTCTGTGGCGACCGAGGTGGGAAATACCTTCAGGCCATAAGAAGTGATGTCGGCGTTGCCGCGGCGGTAGAGCTTCGGTCGCAGCTCCTCCAGATAGCGCCGCTCCGTGTTCCCGTAGACGTCCGGCTCTATCGCCCTGAACAGCGCCGAGGCGGCGGTATCGGCCACCTGCAGAAGTTCGACTTCTCGCGGGCTGGCGATCCGGAACGGGTGACCGTCGAAGAGGTGCCAGCGAATGTCGACGCCATCGCCAGCTTCCAGGGCTGTTCGATAGTCGTGAAGCTTCTCGGCTTTGAAGCCCTTGAGATGAGCAAAGGTGACGATCGCCTCGGTGCCGCCGTTGTCGTCGACGAACCAGGAGATCCGCTCTAGCAAGAGCCGGAGTGCCCATAGGTACATCGGATCGGGCTTGGCGATATGGGCCATCTCACCCGTGGGCAGCGGTTGCCCGATCAGATCCTTGTGGACGATGACGTTGACGATGGTGGCGAGAGAGAAACCCGCGATGTCCTGCACCGCCTTCAGTCGCTGGGAATGGCTGAACTTGACGAAGTGGAGGACGTGGCCTGGATGTCGACGGAGATCGGTTCGCAGCTTCGCCAGTTCGCGGCGGACCAACCGATCGTCTGCTTCTGCAACGACGATCGCCGAAACGACGAAATGGCAATCGGAGCCGTCGGAGATCCCTCGGTCCCCGGCCTCGTCGACGTAGACGCGGTACAGCACCCGCTTCACCCCCTGCTCAATGAGAAAGGATGGACCGGGGCCGCCCTCAGCCGCTTATTTCAGCGGATGCTGTCTGTGAAGACAGCGGGCAGTGATCCCCACGACCATCCTCCCTAATTGTGGCAGATTACGGGGGAAGTCGGACAGAAGGTTTCCCTCAAACCTCGTTCCAGAAGTCGATGCCGAGGTTTTCGAGCCAGTTCTGGGCTTCGATGTTGAGCTGAAACAGCTCGCCGTTCCAGATCAGGATGCCCATCGCGATCAGGATCACGCCGCCGGTGGCGACGATCGCCTGGTAGTGGCGCTTGACGACGGCGAAGGCGGTGGTCATGCGGGAAAAGGCGAGGGCGGTGAGGATGAAGGGGATCGCCAGGCCGGCCGAGTAGACCGCGAGCAGAAGGGCACCGCGGCCGGCGGATTCGGTCAGTGCGGCGGCGGAGAGGATCGCGCTCAGAGTGGGGCCGATGCAGGGGGTCCAGGCGATCGCGAAGGCGAAGCCGGCGACCACCGGGCCGCCCTTGCCGGCCCGCTCCAGGAGGGCGTCGACGTGCCACTCGCGGTTGAGCCGG
>Ga0190272_10000309_pt1 | contig 27488 bp, 27 predicted proteins | sample Popmic504T_FD_133746 | JGI IMG/M metagenome (GOLD analysis project Ga0190272, IMG submission 133746) | Populus adjacent soil microbial communities from riparian zone of Shoshone River, Wyoming, USA - 504 T | ecosystem: Environmental > Terrestrial > Soil > Riparian zone | place: USA: Wyoming...
ACAACCAACAGAAAAAAATATGATACAACCAATACTCGCGGAACTGACCGGAAGCCTTCATGTAGGACTGGCAGCACTTGGCGCCGCCATCGGCGTCGGACTTATCGGCATGGGCGCGGCCTCGGCCGTCGGCCGCAATCCCGGCGCGGCGACTCCCATTCTGGTCCAGGCCATTCTGGCAATCGCGCTCGCGGAAGCGATCGTGTTCTACGCCTTGTTCCTGGTTCCGAAATAATCAACCGGCCGCAGACGGTGCGGCGCACTGCATCTAAAATATGAACATCGCAATTCTAGCCCAGGCCGGGATCGTAGACATGGCGCGCGAAACCGGGGAGACCTTTGGCTTTGATTGGAAGATTTTTCTCTCACAGGTCATTAGCTTCGTCCTCGTAGCGTTGGTGCTCCGACTTTACGCCTATAAGCCGATCCTGGCGGTGCTGGAAGAGCGCCGGCAGCGGATCGCCGAGGGCCTTCTGAACGCGGAGAAGATCAAGCAGCAACTCGCGGAAGCGGAGCAGCGCCATGCGGATATCCTGGCCAAGGCGAATGCCCAGGCGCAGAAAATGATCGATGACGCGCGCGAAAGCGCGGCGCACGTGGGCGAACGCAAGCAGCAGGAAGCAATCGTGGCGGCGGAACAAATCATCGCCAAAGCGCACGAAGCCAGTGCCCTCGAGCGCGAACGTACCATGGCGGAATTGAAGCGCCAACTTGGCCGCCTGGTGGTCGAAACCACGGCGAAAGTCACCGGTAAAGTTCTGACCCCCGAGGATCAAAAGCGCTTGCAGGAAGAAGCGGCCCGTCAGGTCGCTTCCTAGGCTGACGCAACAAAATGAAGATCAATAAGGAGACCCGGCAGCTTTCGAAGGAACTACTCCGCGCGAGCTTTATCGACGGCCGGCTGGACAACGCTCGGATCGGGTCCCTTGTCACCGCGTTAATCGAAAAGAAACCCCGCAACTACATCAAGGTGCTGGAAGCCTACCAGCGCTTGTTGCGACTCGAAGTAGAGAAGCGCAGCGCCACGATTGAAACAGCGACGGAGCTGCCGCGGGAGGCCGGCGCGCAAATGGTGGCAAACCTTAAACGCAAATATGGCAGCGACCTCACCGCCAAATTTGTCGTGAACAAAGAGCTGCTCGGCGGAATGCGCCTTCGCGTGGGCAACGACGTCTGGGACAGCAGCGTGCGCAATCGCCTGCACCGTCTCCAACAGCAACTTTAATCCAATAACCTATGAGCAGTATCCTTGAAGAAATCGAAACGCAGATCGCCGGTCTTAAAACCACGACGAGCAAGAGCAACGTTGGAGTTGTCCGCGAAACCGGCGACGGCGTCGCGCGCATTGAAGGCCTGAGTGACGTCATGCTGAACGAGATGATCGAATTCTCCAGCGGCGTTTTCGGGCTGGCGCTCAATCTCGAAGAAACCGAAGTGGGCGCGATCCTCCTCGGCGACTCGACTCAAGTCATGGAAGGCGACGAGGCCAAGACGACGGGCAAACTTCTCCAAGTGCCTGTGGGCAAAGCGTTGCTCGGACGAGTGGTCAACACACTGGGCCAGCCGCTTGACGGCAAAGGACCAATCAAATCGGAGACCGCCTACCCGTTGGAAAAAATCGCACCCGGCGTCATTAAGCGAAAGAGCGTCAGCCAGCCCGTGCAAACGGGCATTATGGCGATCGACGCGATGATCCCGATCGGCCGCGGTCAGCGCGAGCTGATCATCGGCGATCGCGCGACCGGAAAGTCAACGATCGCGATCGACACGATCATCAGCCAGGCGCGTTTGAACAAGGCGGCGGAGGAAGGCCACCGGAAAGACTATCGGCCGCTCTACTGCATCTACGTTGCCATTGGGCAGAAAAATTCCAATGTCGCCCGCGCACTCGCCATCCTGGAAAAGGAAGGCGCGATGCCCTACACGACCATCGTCTCCGCGCCGGCGTCCGACTCGGCCACGAATCAATATCTCGCGCCGTTTGCCGGCGCGGCGATGGGGGAGTGGTTCATGGATAACGGCATGGACGCTCTTATTATATATGACGATTTGTCGAAACACGCGGTCGCTTACCGGCAGGTTTGCCTTGTCCTCAAACGGCCATCCGGACGGGAAGCGTATCCCGGCGATGTCTTTTATCTCCACTCGCGCCTGCTTGAGCGCAGCGCACGTGTCACCGAAGAGGCCGGTGGCGGTTCACTGACAGCGCTGCCGATCATCGAGACGCAGGCAGGCGACGTGTCGGCTTACATTCCGACGAACGTCATTTCGATTACCGATGGCCAGATTTATCTCGAAACGGATCTTTTCTATCAGGGCGTCCGTCCCGCGATTTCAGTCGGCCTCTCGGTTAGCCGCGTCGGCTCCGCCGCGCAGATCAAGGCAATCAAACAGGTGGCCGGCAAAGTGAAACTCGACCTGGCGCAGTTCCGCGAGTTGGCGGCCTTCGCGCAGTTTGGCTCGGATCTGGATGCCGCGACTAAAGCGCGTCTCGATCGCGGCCAGCGCATCGTCGAACTCTTCAAGCAGATTCAATACAACCCGATCTCGGTCGAGGAACAGGTCGCAGTCCTCTGGGCCATGCAAAACGGCTATCTCGATTCTGTTGCCGTAGAAAACGTGAAGCAGTTTCAGGTCAAGCTTCAGGATTATCTTCGGACCCGGAAGGAGAGTCTTCTCGCCTCCATCGTTGCGAAGGGCGCTCTCGACAAAGACCTCGAAGCCGAGCTCGCTTCGGCCCTCGATGAATTCAAATCGACCAACCCGGTCTAGGATCGCCGGTCTCAACTAACTCTCAACTTCTTCAGTGGCCAACACCCAAGATATCCGGCGCCGGATCAAATCGATCCGCAACACCGCGCAAATCACCAAGGCGATGCAAATGGTCGCCGCGTCGAAGATGCGCAAGGCGCAGAACGTCGCCCTGGCCGGACGGCCGTATTCCACCTTGATGAACCGCGTTCTCGTGTCGCTGCAAGAGCGGACCGATTCCAAGCTTCATCCGCTCCTCCAGGTCCGCGAAGTGAAGAAAGAGCTCGTCGTTGTCATCAGCACCGACAAGGGCCTCGCTGGCGCGCTGAACACGAATCTACTCCGCGAGGCCGCCAACTTCGACGCGGCCAAAACGACCTACGTCGTTGCCGGCCGCAAGGCCCGTCAGTTCCTCGCCCGCACCCGTAGGGATATGATGGCGGATTTCGAATTGAAGGACGCCCCTACCTTTACGGAAACAAAGTCGATCGCCAAGTTCTGCGTGGAGAAATTCCTGAGCGGCGAAGTCGACAAAGTTTCCGTGCTCTACACCCATTTCATCAACACGATCAACCAGAAGCCGGTCGTGCGGACGCTGCTTCCGATTTCCAGTTTCGAATTGCCCCAGGCTCCCGCCGAGGGCGACGGGGCGCAGACCACCACCGACCCTATGATCGGCTACACTTTCGAACCGACGCCGGAAGGCGTGCTCGATGTAATGCTCCCGTACTACCTGCACTATCAGGTCTTCCAAATGATCCTGGACGCGCGCGCGTCGGAACACAGCGCGCGCATGGTTGCGATGAAGAACGCCACCGATAACGCGAAGCAGTTCATCAAGGACCTCACTCTCGAATACAACAAAATGCGCCAGGCCAGCATCACCACGGAACTGCTCGAAATTTCGACCGCGCAGATGGCCGTGGGCAGCTAAACAGATTTATGAATAAAGGAAAAATTGTTCAGGTCATCGGTCCCGTGGTGGACGTGGAGTTCAGGAACACGTCCGAGCTGCCGCGCATCTATAATGCGCTCGAGCTCGAATACGAGGTCAACGGCACTCCGACGAAGCTGACCCTCGAAGTCCAGCAGCACCTGGGTGAAAATTGGGTGCGAACGGTTGCGATGTCCGGTACCGAGGGTCTGAAGCGCGGCATGCCGGTCAACGACACGGGCAACCCGATCACTGTTCCAGTGGGCGAGGGGACTCTCGGCCGGATCTTTAATGTGACGGGCGATCCCGTCGATAATCGCGGCCCTGTTACTTACACGAAGCGTTACCCGATCCATCGCAAGCCGCCGGAACTGACCGATCAGGACACCGGCTCCACCATTCTCGAGACAGGCATTAAAGTCATCGATCTGATCTGCCCATTTACAAAAGGCGGAAAAGTGGGGGCTTTCGGCGGCGCGGGCGTCGGTAAGACCGTTGTCATCCTGGAGCTGATCAACAACATCGCCAAGGGCCACGGTGGCTTCTCCGTTTTCGCCGGGGTCGGCGAGCGGACACGCGAGGGCAACGATCTTTATACGGAAATGAGCGAAGCCGGCGTTATCGACCAAAAGGACCTGAGCAAATCGAAGGTCGCGCTGGTTTACGGACAGATGAACGAGCCTCCTGGGGCCCGTCTCCGCGTCGCGCTCTCTGCCCTGGCGATGACAGAATATTTCCGCGACGAACGTAATCAAGACGTTTTGTTGTTCATCGACAACATTTTCCGATTTTCGCAAGCTGGGTCGGAAGTCTCCGCGTTGCTCGGGCGCACTCCCTCCGCCGTCGGCTATCAGCCGACCCTCGCGGCCGAGATGGGCGACCTTCAGGAACGCATCACGTCGACCAAAAAAGGTTCGATTACCTCGGTCCAGGCGGTTTACGTCCCGGCCGACGATCTGACTGATCCCGCGCCGGCGAATACGTTCGCCCACCTTGATTCGACGATCGTGCTCGAACGCTCCATTGCCGAGCTCGGCATTTATCCGGCGGTCGATCCGCTCGCTTCGATGTCCAAGTCGCTTGCGCCCGACATTGTCGGTGAAGAGCACTACGCGGTGGCGCGTGGCGTTCAGAAGGTGTTACAGCGCTATCGCGATCTCCAGGACATCATCGCCATTCTCGGCATGGACGAGCTGAGTCCTGAGGACAAACTTTCGGTGCTGCGCGCTCGCAAGATTCAGCGCTTCCTGAGCCAGCCCTTCTCCGTGGCCGAAGTCTTCACCGGCACGAAGGGTGAATATGTCACGATTCCGGAGACGATCCGCGGGTTTAAAGAAATTCTCGATGGCAAGCATGATGAAGTTCCCGAAACGAACTTCTACATGAAGGGTGGCATCGATATGATCCAGGAAAGTTGAACCGTTAGAACGCTGACCGTTACCAAGGGAAATCGTGGCCGCGACACTAAAGCTTGAGATCGTTACGCCGGAAGCGACGGCATACTCCGAGGAGGTGGAGATGGTGACGTTGCCTGGCGTGGAGGGCGAATTGGGGGTTTATCCAAATCACGTTCCGTTGCTGACGACTCTGAACCCGGGCGAGCTCCGCGTGCTCAAAGGCGGCAAGGAAACTTTTCTCGCGATCGGAGAAGGGTTCGTCGAGATCACGGGCACGTCCGTTTCGGTTCTGACCGACATGGCCCTCGATATTTCAGCCATCGACGAGAATGCCGCGGAAGCGGCTATCGCGCGGGCCAAGGCCGCGATGAAGGAAGATCTCGGGTCGGAAGCGGCCGCGGCCGTGCAAGCTTCGCTGCAGAAAGCGCTCGCCCAGTTGCACGTCAAACGCCGCCGCCGCGGGTAGGAATGTAGAGGCGCTCGCCGCGGCGAGCGCCGGACTAATTGAACAGGCGCTTGGCACAAGCGCCTCTACACCTTTAGTCTCGCCTCGTGGACGTTCCAGACACGCTCGGAATCATCGCCGGCAACGGAGCTTATCCGCGACTTCTCGCCGAGGCGGCTCGTCGCGCGGGCGTCAAACGGCTCATTGCCGCCGCGTTCACCGATGAGACCGACGATCGCCTCGCTGCCTTGGTGGATGAAATCCACTGGATGCGAGTGGGCCAACTGGGAAAATTGATCGCCTGTTTCCGAGCGGAGGGAGTGACCGAGGCCATCATGGCTGGCCAGATCGCGCCGAAGAACCTTTTCGATTTGCGGCCGGATTGGAAAACGCTCCTCCTCTTGGCCCGATTGAAACGCCGCAACGCCGAGTCCATCTTTGCCGCAATCGGGGATGAGCTGGCACGTTCGAACATCACGCTTCTGCCGGCGACTTCTTTCCTCGAAGATTGCCTGGCGCCGGAGGGTCTGATTGCCGGCCGGAAACTGACCCGGCGGGAAGAAGACGACGTCGCTTTCGGTTTCGAAGTCGCCCGCGAAATCAGCCGTCTCGACATTGGCCAGACCGTTGTCGTGAAAAACGGGACCGTTCTGGCCGTGGAGGGTTTCGAGGGGACAAATGAAGCCATCAAGCGGGGCGGCTTTCTTGGAGGCAGGAATGCGATCATGGTTAAGGTCGCGAAGCCGAGTCAGGACATGCGGTTCGACGTCCCGGTGATCGGCGTGGCCACGGTGGAAGTTGCGGTCCAGGCACATTTGCGCGTCATCGCCCTCGAAGCGTCCCGAACGCTCCTGCTCGAAAAAGGAGCGCTCGTGGACCTGGCCGCACGATCAAACCTGTCGATCGTCGCCCGCTGAACAGCTTCCTTATTCGCGGCTCCGCCGCGCCATGAGTCTCCCCATGACGAACCCCTTCGTTTTAGGCGCGAAGCCCGTGCAATAGCGAACGGGTCGCGCGCCATTTGTTTCCCGCGGCGTGACAATCAGGTTTCCCGGGTCATCCATCCGTGCATACCGCTTTGTCACGGACAGCAGTTCTGGCCTTGTCGCCGGAATGATGGCCACAGCGTCGAAGATGGGCCCGCCTTTCGTTTTTACGAAATGCGTCCAAAACGAGAGCCAGATTCCACTTCGCCGCGCAAGATATTCTCCTGCTGGCCCGCCGTTCTTCAAAGATCGGAGGTCGTCCCGAGCGATCTCCAGACGCGAAGCGGTATCAATCGGGACAAGGAAAATCGGAATCCTCGACTCGAGGACGATCTTCACCGCCGCCGGATCTTTGAACACGTTCGCATCGTGAATGCGAAATCGATTTGGTCCGAAGGTAAGGTTTGTTCCCGGCGCCTGGCCGCCAAGGAAAATAACCCGATCGATTCGATAGGTCAGGTTCGGATGGAGCCGCACGAACGTAGCAAGATTTGTGAGCGGCCCGAGGGCAACGTACGTCAGTTTTTCCTTCTGCAACGAGGCCGCCAGAGCGCCGCTGGCAGGGGTCTCCTCGCCGAGCGTCCGGGCCGATCTCGCTCCGGCGAAGACGTCTTCGCGCCCAAGTCCCGGCGAGACACCGAACCGTTGGACAAGGTCCAACGTCACCCGGGTGGTCTGGCTGAGAGGAGCGTTCCCGTAGGTCGTGCTCAAACCCGCGATCTGGATTTCAGGCGAATGGAAAGCGAGCAGGAGCGCGTACGCATCGTCCACTTCACGAATCGGCGATCCGATCGAAAGGTCGGTATCGATCCAGGCCCTTTCCGCGTCCGCGTTGCAAGCCACGGCAAGCAAGGCAAGGCAGAGGCAAAGTTTGCGCATGCCGGAGCCTATCCGCCGCAATCGCAAGTCGGCACTCGAAAATCGAAATCCTTGCGCCATCTTCCAAATCATGATTCTCGCTCAATTCGGAACCGCGAATCGAAACTGGCGCACGATCTTTGTCCTCGCCGCCTGCCTGGGGCTGGGCGTCCTGAGCGGGTGCGGGGGTGCCTGGCAGCCCGACCGGCCAGACGTTTCGCGACCTCCGGCCGTCGAAGGGGGTGGGGTGTATAGTCCTTCCACGGACGAATCCAGGATTTCATTGTAGCCCGTAGCGAATGACCGGTTGTGTTTGTGATTGAGTTGCTCCCAGCCCTGTCGCATCATCTCAACATGAGGCTTGCTTTGCTCTTCGTTCTGGTCGCCGGCGGACTTCTCCAATCAGGTTGCGCGTCGATCGCGGATGATCCGGATCAAGTCCAATTGGGCCCCAGCATCAGGGAGCAACAGCGGGACGCGCGTCAAAAGGAAGAATTTGCCCGCGATCTGCCCAAGCCCTAGCCGAAAATCCGGAAAGCCTTTTGGCGGGCGTTTGGTGCCGGATATTGCGCGCCCTGCAACTTACCCGTTGCAAATCGCAAATCGGCACTCGAAAATCAAAAATTCTTCTGCGGGGTCTTAGCTCAGTTGGTAGAGCGCCTCAATGGCATTGAGGAGGTCAGGGGTTCGATTCCCCTAGGCTCCAGATCTTCGCTTGGAGCGCCAGGCGTAAACGTGGCTCAGCGCTTGTCGTATTCGTCGTGGCGACGCCACCAGAAGTCTGGCTCATTGCGTCCCTTGGGCGCCCGGTCGAGCCACTGGTACGCGCCCCAGAGGCCGTCCAATCCGCGCGCGTAGGCGGAGTAGGCGTGGTAAACGATGCTGTCCTCGAGCACGAACGCACTAATGCCCGGCCTCTCGCGCGTGTATGCGGCCACGTCGGTGCCAGTCATGGCAGCGTTCTTCGTCGTCCCTTCGGATGATATGTCGGACTCCTTGTCGCCGCCTGACGGCGAGGCCGGCTCACGTTCGTAGTTATATTCGACGCCCCCCTCGCGCTGTTGCTCCTCGGTGTTCGAGACGTTGAAATCGAAATTGAAGTCGCTGCTAAACGAGGATGCCCAGGGAAACGTCCATTCCATCCGCCGTTTGAACGCCTGCAGTTTGTCGAGCGGAGCGCGCGAAATCGCGGTCATCGCCACATCATGGTTCTCGAGGTGGACGACGAAGCCGTTGAACCCGTCCGCGATCGCCGAGCAGGCCGGACACCCCGCCGTGTAATCGGGCCCGAACATGAAGTGATAGACGAGGAGTTGCGAGCGTCCGCGAAAGAGGTCTGCGAGCGAGGCGCTCCCCTCGTCAGTCTCGAATCGATACTCTTTGTCGATCCGAACCCACGGCAGCTCCTGCCGCTGTCGCGCCACCTCGTCGCTGCGCCGCGTGAGTTCCTTCTCCGCCTTGAGTAGCTCGAGCCGCGCCGCCAGCCACTCTTCACGTGTCCCGGTGATGTGTTTCGTCATTCTTGATCCCCCTTTCCATCTTGATCGTTTTCGTTTCTGAATCTCCTCAGAACGTCTTAGAAGGGCCGAACGTCACCGGTGGCGACCACAGCGGCGCCTTGCTTTGCGCCCATGTTCACTGCGGTAGCGCGAAAGCGAATGGTCCAAACGCCAATCTCCGGTGTGTTAAGGATCACCATTTCAGTCGTGTTAATCGGGTCGGGCGAACCACCAGGCGTGGAGAGCCCTTGGTTCGTGTCGATCACGTTTCCTCGGTAAAGTGTGCCGCCCGGTGTCAGAACCTCGAGGTCCATATCATTCACGCGGACATTCGCGGCGCTGGCATTCACCGCGGCGGGCCAGTCCGTGAAGGTCATTGTGATCTTGAGCTGCTCGGCGGAACTGGCGACCCGCACTAGGTACTCCTTTGTCCCGCCGGTCGTGAGGCCGCTGGAATTCCGAAGATCGAAAGCGACAAGCCGTCGGGCGTCCCCCGCGAACCAAAGCGAATTCTCCAGAAGAAGTCTGCCCCATCCCTCGCGAGGACCGGGGTAGCCTGCCAGGCCCGTCATGTCGACGCCTCCGTTCATGATCGTGGCACGGACCAGAGCCCCGGAGGGATTCATGCGCCCGGCCAGGCCATTGCGACCGCTGAACGCATTGTTCCGCCCCTCGACGTAGTACTGCCGGACTAAGGCGCAGTAACCGGTAATCGCCGGGCATGCCATCGATGTGCCAGTCGATGAGGTGTAGCCGCTCGTGTTCGTCGAGGAAGCCGAGAGGATGCCCGTGCCAGGCGCCCAGATCTCGGGTTTCCTGCGGCCATCGAAAGTCGGACCGATGCCGCCGGTGCTGGGAGTATTTTGATTCGGCTGCTGCCGAATGTTGCCAACGGCAAGGACATTCTTCGCATTCTCGGGAGTCTTGAGCGTGCTGAGATTTGTGGCTGCAAATACCACGGTGGCGTCTTCCCGATCCCAGGAATATTGATCGATCGACTGACACCACTGGGTATAGGCCGTCGTGTCATCGTCTCCCCACGAGTTAGTGTGCGCGCGCGCGCCAACGTTGTAGTGATCCGTTAGCATAGAATAAAGGCCCACGGTTGAGGGTATCGGGCTGAAGGCGAAGCGCGCTTTGTAGGCATGGCCATTCCGAAAAGTTGAGCCGGTGAGCGGTTGCTGGTCTCCGCAAAGGGTGCCGGCGGTGTGAGTGCCGTGGCTGCTCGCGCCGACGGAACCGGAATAGAAGACAACCTTGCGATGGTTCGGCCCCGGTGTGTTGTTCACCGGGTCGCGGAACATGTCATGGTTGATGTTCGGCGCGCCATCGCTATGGCCGAGGATCATGTTTTCGCCATGCAAACCGCGATTCCAAATACTGGTGTTTCCACTCTGGTTCGTCTGTGTGACCCAGACTGTTACATCATTGCGCAGAGTGGCCTCAGCGGCTTCTTCAATAAAGGCTACCGTTTCGGCGTGAGCCAGCGATTCGGCGGCGGCAAGGTTGCCCTGGGCCAGAATCCCCCAACGCGGGCCCATCTTGCTCACTTCGATGACTTCGAGGCCCGCATCTTCAGCCTCTCGCACTGCGTCACCAGGATCTGCTCCGTCGTGGAGTGTCACGCCGAGTTGCAGGACGCCTACGGAAGCCAAATGCCTGCGGTCCTCTGAGGTGTACGAGCGCTTGCCCAGAACAGGGCTCAACTTATAACCGGGCTCGAACCGGCCGACCCACGCCACCCGGTTCCAGTTCACCAGATCGTCTTTCAGGGCGCCATCGAGCCTGAGAATATAAGCGTTCTCCGGCAGGTATCCGAGGGATTCGAGTCCCCGTCGTCGGAGTTCGGTTTTGTCCGACTCCTGGATAGCCGATTTGAATTGCACGATGTAGTAGGCAGGCTCGGAGGTCTGCGTCGCCCGCAGGTTCTGAGGAAGCGGCAACACGGTCTGGGGGGGATTGAAATTGCCGACCCTCAGCATGATCGGATCCGCCAGAGCGGAGGTTGCTGCGAGCATGGTCAGAACGAGGGCGAGGTTTCGCATGATACTTGTCATGGAAGTGAGGGTAGGGAATCTCGGCCAACATTCCAAGCGGTAACGGATTGTGAGTGGCTTGAAATCGGAGGGCGTCAGCGTCAGACGCCGCCGGATGGCGGTTCAGAGAATCGCCCTACAATTCAATCAGCGCTGGTATTGTTCGTCGGTCACCTTTTCCATCCAATCGACGGCCTTGCCATCGAGCGCTTCCTGGATGGCGATGTGCGTCATCGCCGTGGCTGGCGCAGCGCCATGCCAATGTTTCTCGCCCGGCGGAAACCAAACGATATCGCCGGGCCGGATCTCCTCGATCGGACCGCCGTCGCGCTGCGCTCGACCGCAACCGGCGGTGACGATCAACGTCTGACCGAGCGGGTGCGTATGCCAGGCGGTGCGAGCGCCGGGCTCGAAGGTGACGCTGGCGCCGCGAACGCGCGCCGGTTTCGGCGCCTCGAAGAGCGGATCGATCCTGACCGTGCCGGTAAACCAATCAGCCGTTCCTTGGCCGGAAGGCTGCGAACCACTTCGTTTGATTTCCATTCTGAACTCCTTCTTTTATTTTGACGGGGCGATTCCTGGCCGTCCGGAGCGAACGATTCGCGTGGACGGGTGGGGCAGGGCGGTGGGAAAAGCCAATCGCCCAGGGCGTTGATCGACCAGTTGGCGAGGATGATCAGGATTACAAAACTAATTGCAAGGAATTCGGGACTCATTTCGTTATAGGCTGAATTCAGGGTTGGCCGCGCTCGGAGGCCTTGATCCGGCGTGCGCAGAACGCGATTCTTCCGCGAGCGATTGTTTATGCTGGCCTGCTGCAAACCTGGCCGCACGCAGCGGCGTGTGCAGCCAGTGGAGAAGCACCGAATACAGGCCAGCAAGAGCCGTGGTCAGCAGGGCCGAGACCAAGAGATAATCGATTATTTTCATGCCTTACCTTACGGTCCGGCGACGCATTGAATAAGACTGGTATTAGATGGTTAAGATAGCTTTAGGCTATGCGTGGGAGCACCCAAAATTCAGAGGCAACTCCTCGGGGTTTCCCAACGGGGATTTATCGGGAAGCGAATGTTGTTCGCGCGGTGAATCGCGCGGCATAACGTGGTCTGGATGGCTGAGGGCTCTGAACGAATGATTCATCCGGGCGTGCGGATCGGACACGTCCACCTGAAAGTGGCGGACATCGAGCGCGCCCTCGCCTTCTATTGTGGTGTGCTCGGGTTTGCGCTGACTCAGCGCTATGGGAGCGGCGCCGCATTCATCTCCGCGGGCGGTTATCATCACCACATCGGATTAAACACTTGGGAAAGCCTGGGCGGTTCGCCTCCCGCTGCGGGTACGACCGGCCTTTATCACCTCGCCATTCTCTATCCCACCCGTGCCGAACTCGCCGACGCGTTGCAGCGATTGATGACGGCTGAAGTTGCTCTCGATGGCGCTTCCGACCACGGCGTGAGCGAAGCCCTCTACCTGCGCGATCCCGATAACAACGGCGTCGAGCTTTATTGGGACCGTCCGCGCGAAAAATGGCCGCAGACCGCTGATGGTGCGCTTGAAATGTTCACGCGTCCGCTGGATCTGGATAATCTGCTTGCTGAAACCAGATCTCGCTCCACTAACTAGATACCTTAGAAGATGGCCAGGCTCGAGAGCGGCCGGGATCTAGGCATCAAATCGGAGTTGTTTCAGGGCTGACGCGTGTTTAGCGGGACGGCTGAAGGTTTTGGCGAGCCGTGTTTTCCTTTTGCGCGCCAACCGCGCCAGCTTGGTCACCAGTTTTTCGATCGCGGCGTAGGGATCGGCGCTTATCGCCTGCCCATGTATGTCGCGGCCGGGCAGGGCGAGCCGTGCGCTCGCCGAAAACCCAGCCACGCTCCCCGACCTGCGTCGAAGCACGACGTCCGCACTGAGGATATCGCCTGCGACACGTGCCACGGTCGCAATTTTGTCCGACACAAACTCACGAAGAGCCGGACTGAGATGAAGATGATGAGGCGTAATGTGGATGGGTAGATTGGTCATGTTTAGGTCTGTTGGATATTGTGAAGAGCTTTCAGTTAAGAAGGCGGCTGTCGGGAGGGGCGTGGGGGAGAGAGTGTTCTACCGCCTTCGTTCTCCCAACGGTTGAGGGCGCGCAGCTCCGCCTGGCTGCCGCCGCCAGGGTGCGTCCCGTTAGGCCAGCATCCGGGCGCGCCAAGCTTTCCCGCGATGAATTCCAGCAACGCGGAGCCGAAGCTGAAATGGGAAAACGCATTCCGGGTCCGGCCGGCCATCTTGGTTGCGTTCATGTGCTTGCTTGGAATTGAGGCCGCGGAGCAACGAATGCCGGCGCGCTCAGTCCGAAACCGCCTTTTGCTTGAGCGAGCCTGAGGAACTCGCTGCGGGTGTTAACGGAGAACGGTTCTGCTTTCAGGGAAGCGGCGACGGCCGGAGCGATGGGTATCGCGCCGATGGACGTTTCGACTACGCGGCCATGCGCCGCTTCGTAAAGGCAGCGGGTCGCCTCCTTAATTTCTTCCTCGTTTGATGAGCCGTTCGCGTCGACGCCATGCTTCGGGAGCGAAAGCACGCTGGCCAGAAAACTCTCGAATGGCTCTGATAGATCGATCTCAATCCCTTTCATGAGGTGAGCTTCGTTTCATCGGCACACTTCGACTAAGACCGCTATTGGATTAGACCGATAGCTTTCGGCTATGTATCGTCCCGGGATGGAATGGCTGAATTATCATCACCTTCGTTACTTTTGGATGGTGGCGAGAAAAGGTGGCGTTCGGAAGGCGGCCGAAGAGCTGCATGTGTCGCAGCCATCGATCAGCGCGCAGCTCGGTCTCCTGGAGGAAGCGCTCGGCGAAAAGCTCTTCAAAAGGAGCGGGCGGAACCTGGTCCTCTCCGAAGTGGGCCACGTCGTCCTGAGCTACGCCGACGAAATTTTCTCCGCCGGGCGTGAGTTGATCAGCGCGGTCAAGCAGCGTCCAAGCAAACGCCCCCTGCGGCTAAACATCGGGATCACGGATGCGGTTTCCAAGCTGATCACGTTCGAGATCCTGAGAGAGGCGTTCCGGTTCACGGACCCAATGATTCACATCGTCTGCCGCGAGGGCGAGATCGGGCCGCTGGTCAATCAGTTGCAAGCGCACCGGCTCGACCTCGTGCTCGCTGATGAACCGGCCTCGAGCAGCTTGAAAGCGAAGACCTTCAATCATCGGCTCGGGCGTTCCGGTGTCACGTTTTGCGCCGTGCCGGCACTGGCGACGAAACTGCGCCGCAATTTTCCCCAGTCGCTGAATGGCGCTCCGGCCTTGCTGCCAACCGAGAACATGGGTATGCGCGCGGCGCTGGAAACCTGGTTCGATGCCCAGGGCATTCGACCGCGTGTGATCGGCGAATTCGAAGATTCCGCCTTAATGGAAGTTTGTTCGTCCGGCGGGCGGGGCTTCACGGTTGTGCACACCGTCGTCGATCGTGCCGCGCTGAAGCATTATGGACTGCGCGTCATTGCCAAGGTCGATGAATGCGGAAGCGATTTTTTTGCGATCACGGCAGAGCGGCGGGTAAAACACCCAGCAGCGCTGGCCATCACCAAGTACGCATATACCAGCCTGTTCGCGGGCCTCAAACCCTAGAGGACCGCGAAGGCTTTAACCCCTCGCGGATTGGCGTTCTCTCCGTTGATTGCGGCCGCCGCTCGGTTTTCTCCGGCCTTCGCTGGCGATAGCGAAAAGCGATCAATTTGATCGGAGTTTAGTCATCGTCGTCCGCTTGGCCAAACGTAGGGTTCGCCGATGCTGTCAGCCTTCGGGCAAACGATCGAGTCAGCCATTTTATGAAGAATTCCATCCACATCACGAGCCAGGACAAGGAGCGATTGGGGAAGTTGCTGGCGGAAGTCGAAGCAAAACATTCGCTCAATCGCCATGAATTAACCGCTCTCCTGGAGGAGGTGGACCGCGCCGTGATCCTTGATCCAAAGGAAGTCCCGCCAGACCTGATTACGATGAATTCTCGCGCCGATATCCTCGACCTTGATAGCGGCGAAACAGTCACCTTCACTCTAGTTTTTCCGTCCGAAGCTGACGTTGACGAAGGGAAAATCTCGGTGCTTGCGCCGATCGGCGCAGGGATGCTCGGATATCGGGTCGGCGACGAATTCGAGTGGGAAGTGCCGGCGGGAATTCGGCGCATGCGGGTGACTGGAGTTTCCTACCAGCCTGAGGCTAACGGGGAATTCCATCGTTAGCGCGCATCGCGCGAACTGTCGAATCCCATCGCTGGAGTGTGACTCGGAGCGATCCGAAGTGGCGGATCTGACGCTCCCGCCCTACTGAGTTAGTGGGCCAAGTAGACGCTGTCTGTTATGCACGATATTTCTTTAATCACCACCATTGCGCTGGCCCTGAGCGCTGCGCTCGTCTGTGGCCTGCTGGCCAAGCGTTTTGGGATGTCCCCGATTGTCGGGTATTTGATCGCCGGTGTGCTGATTGGGCCGTACACGCCCGGCGTTGTCGGCGACGTGAAACTGGCGCAGCAGCTCGCGGAGGTCGGCGTGATTCTCCTGATGTTCGGTGTTGGCCTGCATTTCAGTCTCAAGGATTTGCTCGCAGTTCGGTCGATCGCTGTCCCTGGGGCGTTGGGCCAAAGCACGGCAGCGACGCTGGCCTGCACCGGATTAGCCATCGCCGTCGGCTGGACGTGGCAGACCGGGCTGATTTTGGGAATCGCCGTGTCCGTCGCGAGCACGGTCGTGTTGCTCCGCGCTTTGATGGATCACGGTGGGGTAAACACGCCCGAGGGACACGCCGCGGTCGGTTGGCTCATCGTGGAAGACATCATCACCGTGCTCGTCCTCGTTCTCTTGCCGCCGCTCGCGGCGACCGGCGGGGACGGCGCCAACCTCTGGCAAACCGTGGGCCTGGCGATGCTCAAGCTCGCCCTGCTCACGGCAATCATCATGCTCGCGGGCGCTCGCTTTGTCCCGTGGCTGCTCCTGCGCGTGGCGCGCCTCCGTTCGCGCGAGCTGTTCACGCTCGCCGTGCTGGTGATGGCGATTTGCGTGGCGACAGTTTCATACGTCGCCTTCGGCGCTTCGATGGCGCTCGGAGCATTTCTTGGCGGCATGGTCGTGGGCCAATCGAAAGTCAGCGATCAAGCCGCGGATGACGTCCTGCCGATGCGCAACCTCTTCACCGTGCTCTTCTTCGTCGCGGTCGGCATGCTCTTCGACTACCGCACGCTGTTCGATTCGCCGGCGCTCATTGTCGGTGTGCTGCTGATCATCCTCGTGGTCAAGCCGCTCGCCGCGCTGGTCATCGTTATTGTCAGCGGGCATTCACTCAAGACCGCCCTCACCGTCGCGGGCGGGCTCGCGCAGATCGGCGAGTTCTCCTTCATCGTCAGCGAGATGGCCAAATCGCTCGGTCTGATGCCCGGCACCGGACACAACATCATCGTCGCCGCCGCCATTGTCTCGATCAGCCTGAACCCGCTGATCTTCCGTCGGACGCTCGCCCTCGAACCGCGGATGGCGAAGTGGCCGTTCCTCCGCAAATGGCTCGCTGGCCGCAATGAGAAACTCGGCGCGCGCGCGAACGAAATCGCGGCGCAACGGACGGAAGATCCGGGCGCGATCGTGGTCGGTTACGGACCCGTCGGTCAGACCGTGACTCGCCTGCTGACGGAATTCGGAATTAATCCGACGATCATTGAAACCAATGTTGAGACGGTCCTTGAAATTCAACACCGCGGGCAACAGGCGCTTTTTGGCGATGCTTCCCGGCCCGATATTTTGCGCGCCGCTGGGCTCGACTCCGCGGCCTACCTCGTGGTGACGGTGGCTCGCGCCGACATCAGCTTGCGCATCATTCAGGCCGCCCGCGAAGTTGCGCCGGTGGTTCGGATTCTCGCCCGCGCGGAATACATCAACCAGCACGAAGCTCTCGCCCAGGCCGGCGCGGCCATCATTCGTTACGATGAAGCCGAATCCGCCGCCGCGCTTGCCGAGGCCTTGCTTCAGGACATCGATGCACCGTTAGACCGCATCGACGCCGTCGTCAGCAGTATCCGAAGAGAACTCTCGCCCGCCCGCGACAAAATCAGAACTCAAGTCTGAGCTCGCGCTCCTTGAAGATCACCAGTCAACCATCTGCAACCGCCGGAGACGCCGGAATTTCTCGATCTCGTTTGCGAGAGCAACCGCGAAGTCATTCAGTGTGCTTTCGCTCGCCAAAGCTATGCGCCACTCTCGGGGTGCCAGCGCTCCCTCCTCCGCGAGCCGCCGCCGGAAAAGCACGAGTTTAATGGCGAAAGTCGCCCCCAACGGACTCGTTCCGATGACCAATGCCAGGACGAGCAGGAGAAACGTCAGACCAGCAGTAAATTCGTTCTCAAAAAACATGGGAGTCTCCTTGGTTGAGGCCCATTTGCCGAGCCAGCCGCGTTACGAACAACGGGCCGGCTTGATCTTTCATTTCTGCATCAAATGTGCCCGAACGCGGCCCTTGGACTAAGACTCATAGCCAATGCATCTGATAGAGTGAGACTATGGGTTTAGCCCGACACGGGATCGCTCTTCTATCCGGCGTGTGCGCCGCATCGACAGCGCGGGATTCAAAGCCTGCCGCTTTTCTCTCCTGTAGCCGCTTCGCTATGCGAAGCGTAGGACGGCATCTGGTCCAGGCCCTAATCAGGTGGGCTGCCCAAGATCAACCTTTTTGACGCTCGCCGGCACAACCAATACAGGGGAATTGGCGTAGCGGACCACGTGTTCGGCGATGCTGCCAATTAGCACGTGCAGGAAGCCCGTCCGCCCGTGGGTAGACGTGATGATCAGATCGGCACCTTGCTTTGCGGCATAGTCGCAAATTTCTTCGGCCGCGTGACCCATTGTCACGTGAGTGTCGAAAGGCATGCCGCCAAAATCGGCGCTCTCGGCGAACTCGCGCATTTGATTCTCCGCCGTAATGCGCGCCTCCTTCGTGGTCACTTGGACCAGGCCCGGGGCAGAGGGATCAACCGTGAGCGCCGCCGGGATGGTGAAACTGTGGAAAAGAATTAATCGTGCACCGAAGTGGCGGCCAAACTTCACTGCGTACTCCAACCCCTCCTTCGACGAAGACGAAAAATCGGTCGGGACCAGAATCGTTTGGATCCGAAATGGCTGCGCCTCCCCGATCTGCTGCCCCTCGCCTCGACGGACCACGAGAACTGGGGAGGAGCTGTGCTGCACGACTCGTTCCGCGTTGCTGCCCAGGACGAGACGCTTCAATCCGGTGCGGCCGTGAGTGGACATTACGACGAGATCAGCGTGAAGCTCGCGCGCGAAGCGAACGATCTGGTCAAAGGCGCGCCCGGTGCGTCCGTGAAAAGCGACAGAGATGGACTCGCCGATCACCGCTTCGAGCTGCCGCTTGAGCGCACGCGCTTCATCGGTCTCCGAACTCAGCGGATTTGTTCCCGGCCGGGCTGGACCCGGGGCCGCGAAATCGATTTCGCCGACGTGAACGACGTGTAGCTCCGCGCCAAGCTCTCGCACGAGCGCCGACGCGTAACGCAACGCCTTGTGCGATTCGTCGGAAAAATCGGTCGGCACGAGAACCGTGCCGATATTCGTCAGTTCCCTCGTGGTCGAACCAAGTCCTTCAGTCATGCGAGATTCTATTCCCGATCATGTCGCCATGCGAGCGTCGATAGTTCGCTCTGAGCCCAATTCCAGACCGGGCGAGCGCCTTCGTTTACGAGCGAGGCGGCGGACCGGAGCGTTGTTCTACCGGCGTATTCTGGAACGCGACAATTTTCCAGCCGTCGGGGAATTTCTGCACTACTCCCGTAATGATCACTTCGGCCCGTTTCTCATCGGGCTTGCCCATTTGGTTGGTGTGTCCCTGCACATGCAGCACCGATTCGGGCAACTCGAAAGGGACCCGAATGCGAAAAAATGAAGCCACCGCAGCGCGTCCCGATTTCGATTAAGCGATATGAGATCTACGGCCGAAGTTTTCAACGACCACTTGGAACGCCGCACTGCCGGCGACCTCGAGGGAGACCTGGCCCATAACTATGCGCCGGACGTAGTCTTGCTGTGCGAACACGGCCCGAGGACGGGCCGCGACTCCGTGCGCGAATCCGCCGAGCAACTCGCAAAGCAGCTTCCCGATGCGTCGTTCGAGTACTTGGTGAAACACGTCGACCGCGAATACGCCCTCCTTTTCTGGCGGGCCGATTCACTCAAGGCTCGCGCTGAGCATGGAGTGGATTCTTTTGTCATCCGCGATGGGCGGATTGTGATGCAAAGCGTTTATTACGCCCTCGAGAAAAAGTAGCTCTGCGCACTGCCTCCGTCTCCCGATGATTTGGCCTCGCCGCGAAACGTCGAGCCTCGGCACGTTCCTCAACCGGAACATCTCGTGATCCCACCTCTGCCAGCCTAGGGGGTCTGATTCGTTCCTCTACGACGCTTTTGCTGGCGAAAGATTTCCCGGGCGGGGCGTTGCCGGTGGACCCGCCAGATCTTGATAAAACGGATGGAGAAACCGGATCGGCACCCCGAGAACGTAGAGGACAAGGATGCAGAAATAGATCGCCGTTGTCCGGTAGGGACCCCATTTTTCATACGAACGCGGGCTGCTGACGATCTCCGAGGAAAGCTGCCTCATCCGGCCGTTGCGGGCCAGTCTGCGATAGAGCTCGGCATCTTCGAGGATGGGCACAACTGGGTAGCCGCCGGATTGTTCGAACGCTGTCCGCCGGCAGAAGATCCCATGATCGCCCAGCGCAAATCCAAAGACTTGGACGCCCAGATTCCCGATGGAATCGCTGACGCGATAAATCCACTGGCGGCCGGGTAACCGGAGCCGGAAGCAGCCGCCTGCCACTCTCGGATCGTCCAGGGCAGAGCGGATGTCGCGCACGGTTTCGTGCGGCAGGATCGAGTCCGCGTGGAGAAACCAAAGAACTTCTCCAGTGGCAATGGCCGCCCCGGCGTTCATCTGTGAGGCACGTCCCCGCGGCGCGCTCATAAGCACATCGGCCAACGGTCTGGCGATAGAGCGCGTTCCGTCCCGGCTGGCGCCATCCACTACGATTATTTCCGCGTCCGGCGCGCGAACGCGCAGATGGGAGAGGAACGGACCGATCAACGCCGCTTCATCGAAGACCGGCACAATGATCGAAAGAGACGGAACCCCCTTATCCATGCATAACCAGATCGCTGGGCGACGAGGTTCTGGCCTTCCGAAACTTGGCATAGCCCCATCCCCGCGTACTTTTGGACGCGATGAAACCGAACGACGACAACGGAGATCTGCCTGCCGCGCAGCGCCCGTTTCGTATCCTGATCATCGCCGGTTCCGACCGGCGGCAATACAATTGTCCGGGGGTCGATTCGAAAGCGCGGACATTCATGCTCCGAATGGCCGAACGATTGCCACAAGAGTGGGAGATTGATTTCGAAGACCTGGGCAATGTCTTTGGGCGCGCCCGGATCCAAAGCTGCAACGCGTGCGTTTCCACCTCGATGGCGCTCTGCGTCTGGCCCTGCAATTGTTACGAGAAGAAGAACAAAAAAGAGCCCGACCTCATGTGGGACCTCGACCTCTACGCGCGCCTCGATCTCGCGGACGCATGGGCCATCATCGGTCCGGTAAATTGGTATGGGCCCACCAGCAATCTCAAACTCATGTTCGACCGCCTGGTCTGCATGAATGGCGGCAATCCGCGCGAGGAATTGATCGAGCACAAGAACCCGGAGCTTGCGATGAAGCTGGAGCACACGCCGGAATGGGACGCCTTGAGCCTGAACCATCTCGAAGGCCGCACGGCCGGCTTCTTTTGTTACGGCGATGGAGGCGGCGACGAATTGGATTCGGAAGGCCGGCCCAAGCTCCTCAAGCACGTGCACCAGCATTACTTCAATCCCGACCGGGAGCCGTTCGAAAATGATCGCGACAGCTACGCGCCGCTAGTCTGGCAATGCCGCTATGGCGGGATCGAAGTGCCGGACGAACTCTGGCATTACGTCGAGTTCGGGAAGGACGAAAAATACAGCGATAACCAGGCGGAAGACCTGCCCCGGCACGCCAAGGCCCTCACCGAGCTCGATGCCTGGACGGATCGCTTCGCCGCCTTCGTCGGGCAAAAAGGCAAGGTCGAAGCGGGCAAGTATCGCGCCTTCGGCTACAAGGCCCCCGGACATTTCCTGCGCGACGTGCAACTGGCCTGGCGCGACGTCCGCATGCGCACCGGTCATCCGCCCGAGGGATCGTCGCCGGAAGAACAACAGGCCCTTGGCCTGAACAAAGATGCAACCCTGCATCCTTCCAAAGGCGAAGGTGAAAAGCTTCGCGAAGATCAGGGCAGCGATGAGAAAATGTAGAGGCGCTCGCCGCGGCGATCCCTGTCGCATCATTCGCTCCGTCCCGGAGGCTAATTGTCGGCGAAATAGCGTGGCGCGATCGCCGGGCGCAAACGCGACCTGGTTAGACCGGGTTGAGGATTGAACGCTCGACGGATTTTGTGTCGGAGCTCCGAACAACCTGCGGCTTCGCCTCACCTGATTTCGCTTTCAGGTCGCCCCGGATCGAGCTTGGAAGTAGGGCGACGCTGAGCAGATAGCCAAGCACTGCGCTGCCGCCGTAGCCGACGAGCGGTGTCGGGTAATTGCCAACGGCGGCGGCCACAACCACGGCCGCCCAGCATGCGCCGAACGCGACCATAACCGGCCGCTCCTGCATTCTCCCAAACACGCCGATCAACGCCGGGGCAACGAGGATCAAGCACCCGGCCACGACCGCCAGCCCCGCGACCGCATGAACATCGAACGCTGTGTAGAGGATGCGATCTACAAAGGGCACAGCAGGTAGTGCGTCCGGTAGGAGCATCGTCACCCCAAATCCTGTCACAGCCGCGGCGAGAGCGAACGCGGCAACCCGGCTACGCTTCGTAAATACGACGGCACCCATCCCCGCCGCCAGCACGCCGGCCATTGCGCGATCGGGCTGAGCAGCCAAGGCCAGGGCAGCTATTGCGACGCCAGCGGTTCCGATTGCGTCCGGGCTCCGCGCGTAAAGGACGATGATCGCTGGCAAGACAATGAGGCTGACTTGGACGCTGAGCGGCCCCACGTTCACCCAGCGCGAAGCCCCGTCAACGGCGGGGCCGAACAGCGCCGTCGCGATCAGCGGCAGGGTCAGCGCGAGCACAACCTGCCCGCCGTACGCCAGTCGCGAGCTTGCCCAAGGGGCGAGGCCGAGCCAGACCGCAGCACCCAGAATCGAGGCCCCCAGATTGACAACGAGATACCGCGGGGGCGCACCGGCTGCCGCCATATAGGCGAACCCTAAGCCCACCGCGCCAAGTGCGCAGATAAGGCCCAATAAGCGCGGTCGGCCGAGCAGGTGGTTCATAAACCGCATCTTGTCACGAGGTCCCAATGTCCGCAATGGGTGGAAAGCGGACCTTCGCGCGGTCGCAGATCACCTTCCGAAATTGAGTTGCTCGTCGCACGATAAGCATTCTGCCGAGATTCTCAGACTGACCCCTCCGCCTCCGCCGTCCCGGACATTTCGCGGGACGTGCAACTGGCCTGGCGCGACGTTCGCATGCGCACCGGCCATCCGCCCGAGGGATCGTCGCCGGAAGAACAACAGGCCCTTGGCCTGAACAAAGATGCAACCCTGCATCCTTCCAAAGGCGAAGGCGAAAAGCTTCGAGAAGGTCAGGGCAGCGATTAAGAAATGTAGAGGCTCTCGCCGCGGCGAGCGCCTCTGTCGTGCGATTCGTCCAAAAATCGGTCGGCACGAAAACAGTGCCGATATTCGTCAGTTTCTTCGTGGTGGAAGCAAGTCCTTCAGGCATGCGAGGTTCTATTTTCGATAATGCCGCCATGCGAGTGTCAATCGGATTCATGACTTGGCGAATTGAATTCAACGTTTACGAAATATTTCGGGCGCGTCGGTCAGATTAGCCAGATCGAGTTCAAGCCGTGTCCTGCCTCCATCGGTTCGCGCACCGAGGGTGAAGGCACCCCAAGCGCGATGTTCGAGGATTGCCCGGCCATCCTGGACGGGCACGCTAACGATAGCGGGATGAAAACTTGGATGAAGATGATATTCTACTTCACCTTCCAAAGGCCTGCCGTCGATTCCCTCGACCGTGAGGACGACGTTAAACCAATCTTCCCGGCCCGCAGAACCTTCCGTTACGTGCGCGCTGAGCCGTCGGCCTTCACGCTCGCTTTGGCCTCCCCACTGGCCCTTCTGCGGATCGTCTATCTCGACTGGAACCGATGGTTCGATCGATCGTGTCTCAGGAATGTTTTCCGCCATCCGAGCGACGAACGAACGAATGTCCTCGTCCACCGTATCTACCCCAAGCTCGATCCCGCGTCTTTCCTGTAGCACCTCCGGCAAGTCAAACCACCTCGCACCCCCAATTAAGATAGGGATGACGGATTTGTCGAGTTTGACCGCTTGCTGCAATTCCATTCGTGAACCCGCGGATTTATTCCACTGCGGGCCGGCGGCGATCAAGAGAGTGTCGGAATGTTTTAACGCGAGCGATAACGATTCCGTCCATTTTGCTCCAAATGGAATTTTCTCGTCCCAAAACACGGAATCCTCGCCAAACTGCTCGGTGATCTCGCGCGCCAGCTTTCTGACTATCGGCAGGGAGTCATCCGCTTTTGCATAGCTGATATAAATGCGGGGCGCGCCCTTCTTCTGGAGGGCAACTTCGGGCGGAGTCCGATGATAACGAGCCAACAGCTCGGCGCGCGCCGCCGGGCTCAAACTCGGCATGGCGGTAATGGTGCTTCCGGTCAGATGGCTCGTCAGACGTTCCAGTGAATTGAGGAGCGAGGCGGTACTTCTGGGAGTGTCGGCAACCGTTGCCAGGACTTCCTCGTAGGCGTAATACGGGAAGTAGAGCACTTCCACACTGCCCCAGTACTCGGGCCGCATCGCTGAAGGAATATGCCACAGGAAGGAAGCGAATTTTTCCCGTGCGAAGAGCCGTCCTGCTTCGAGCCGATCTTTCTCGGCCAACTCAATGCGCATCGGCACCGGCCAGACACGCAGGCTTTGTTCGCCGGTCGGCAAACGGCGTTGAGTGTCCGCAGAAGAAGCGGTGGCTACTGCGCCCAGGGTGCTTTGTCGGTTGAGGGTGAAACAAACGACCAACTCGTCCGGCATGTGCACGGTGCAAATCCCAGACGTATCGCTAAGCCCGGTGCGGCTATCAATCAGCACAAAATCGTAGTCCTCGCGCAGTCGCGCCTTGACCGCCTCGAGGAAAACGCCGCCGCCCATTTCCTTGTAGAAGTCGCCCCACTGGAAAGTGTTTACTCGCACTCCATAAGTTGGCCCTTGTTGTCCCGCGCCGATGAAATCGAGCACCCCGCCGTTGGGAAATTCATACTCAAGCGGAGCCGAGTAGCGCATGAGATCGGTTCGATCATAAAACCAGGGATCCCCATCCGAATTGGTCTCGGTCGGCCGCTTCCCCTCCAGGCGCGCGGCCTCACCGAAATGGATAAAGAAATCGATCAACCCCGGGGTTTCGGTCATCTCGGGGTCGGAAAGAAACGGCCAGTAGTAGCGGTGCAGACCCGGCGCCTCGAAGTCCCAATCGATAACGAGAACGCGTCGGCCATTCATCGCAAGAATCCAGGCGACATTGGCGAGCGCCATCGAGCGGCCGGTACCCCCCTTGTAGGAATAAAACGTGAAAATGCGTCCGGGCGAGCTTTCGGACGAGTCCGTAGTTTCCCCGGATGGCGATAGAGATTTAATCACGGTTTCTTGGTTCCGGGTCCGGCTAAATGCGGTTGTTCTTCGAGGTCGATTCCCTCGTTGAGCTTCACGCGGTCAACCACAGCCGCGTCAACCGCTTTCGCGGGCGGGGTTTCCGCGGAAAGACGGGTGCCTGCCGCGTCGAGCAGCACTTGCATTTCGTTAGCAAGGGTGCCCGGACCCGGCACTCGGACAAGTCCGTTCGCTTTTGCATTGACCAGCGCGCCCGCTGGCAAACCGGTGGCGGTGAGCCAATCGTCAAACGTTTTCGTCCCTGGGCCCGACTGCACGAGGAGCACGGCTAGGTTGGGCAGAACGAGCGAATTGAGGTCGGTTAGAGCCGCGCTGGTTGGAAGATTTGCGTCCACCACCACCAGGATAATCTGCTTTTCGGTCTGCGCTTTATTTAAGCCCGCCGTTAACCCGTTCGCCTGGTCGACCGGGCGGATAAAGATCTCCAGCTTGCGTGCCGCATCTTCCGCAGCTTTCGCCAGCGTCACGTCAGTGGGCCCGGGTTGCCACTTGTCGCCCCCGGTCGTCAGAGCGAGCAGACGCGCGTCGAAGTCCTGCTGCTCGTCAAAAGCATTTTTGATTTGCTCGATATCCGCGACGGTAGCTCCCGTTGGAAGTTGGTGCACGCCTTCGAGTGCTTCATGGACGAGTTCAGCTAAACGGTCAGCCATCGCCCGGTAATCGTTCGGCTTCCCTTTCCGGTACAAATTCCAGATGCCCCCTTCCTCATAACGCTTCGGATATTTCGGATCTTTCCAATTCAACTCATCGAGCCGGCGCGGAAGTGGACGCGGCTTTCGCGGTTTCTGCCACCAAACCGGAAAGATGAAGCGTGCGGATGTTCCCGGGGGCAATTGCAGCGCGTCGCTCCGCTCAAGAAAGACCTGCAATTCCCGGCCGCACCAGGGGCGGCGTAAATAAGTGTGCGATAAAAGGCAAACTAGGACGCGCGATCCTTTCATCGCGTCAACGATCGCGGTGCTCCATTTCTCGCCCCCTGGTAAATCCCGATCGAAGAACGCGAGCCTTTTTCTTTCCTCCTCGTCGTGGACTCCCTGGAATCCGCCCAGGGTCTTGCGGAACTCATCCACGAATTTCGTCAGATACGGTTCGCGGTCGGCCTGGGCGTAGCTGGTGAAGACAACAGAAGCCATGGGTGTTCCTAAGGTATCGAAAGAAGCCGGGCCGGCTCGCTGACCTTCGCCGTGGGGGCCGGGAGTTCTAGGGGTTGACTCATGCGAATTCGGAATCTGGTTCGACGCAGTCTGACCAGGACCAATCAAAATGACAAGCCTGCTGGGAAGCTGCCTGAATAATCAATTCTGAGGTCAGCGACGCGCTTGTCGTCCTCCTCGACGAACATCGTTCCGATTTCGTGGATGTCGGCGTTTACCGAGACGTGACAATGCTGGAGGTTCGGGGTTCGTGATTCGCATGTAGGGGTGGTCGGTCCGTAAACCGCGGAGCGACGCTCGAGGCCGTTTGCGAGCTGCCCTGCGACGGCGCAGGTCCTCGCTAGGCGGTTCACAGCCGTCTCTAGCCGCTCTGCGGTTGCCCGCCATTCAATCGCCTGCGGGCGGAGCCGCCACCGTATTTGTTCACGAAGCGTTGCTCGCCTTCCGTGGTACAAATCAAGAGCAGTTCCGCGCCGGCGCTCAAACGGACCTCCGGTCCGGGGTTCATGTTCAGCTCACCATTCGTCCGCAGCGCAACGACATTGCATTGGGTCTCTCGCGGAATGGCCGCTTCGGCGAGTGTCTTCCCGACCAGGGCCTGGGGAACTTCGCTCTCCGCCACGTGCAGACCTTCCGCGATCACGAGAATGTCGGTTTTTCTCAGGACATTGAAGATCATCGTCGCGCCCATGGAAGCATAGGAGAGAACGAAATCGGCGCCGGCACGGTGCATGGTGGAAACATTCCGTTCCAGGGTTGCGCGTGTGATGATCTGCACATCAGGCCGCAGTTTTCGGCAGTAAAGGGTCAGATAAACGTTCGTGTCGTCATCGTGCGTGGTGATAACCACCGCCGGCGTTTCGCGGATGCCGGCCTTCTCGAGAGTCGCTAGATCCGCGGCGCTGCCGAGGACGTATTTGTCGCTGTGAATGCGATCCGGATTTGTTTCCACGATTCGGTAATCGCCTTCGCGTTCCGTCAACGCCGCAGCAGTGGCGCGCCCGACCCGGCCAGCACCGATGATGACCACCGGCTCGCTGCTGACGTGATAAATGCAGAACAATTCGTCGTAGGCGTGGAGTTGTTCTTGCGAGCCCGCGAGGACCATCACGGAATCGGCCTCGATCCGCGTCTCCGCCGCCGCCATTTCAAAATGACCACGACGCCAAAGGCCGACGACCGTCACGCCGGCATTTTGGCGCAGCTTGCTTTGGGCAAGCGTTTTGCCGACCAGCGGCGTCCCAGCTGCCGTCGCTTCGGCGATGAGAATTTCCTGCACCTGGCCGATCACGTGCGCCCGCGCGTCAACCCCGCTGATCCGGCGCGCCAGCGCCTGGCCCATGATCTCCGCCAGCTGAATCACCTTCGTGCTGCCGGCGAGCCCGAGGATGTCGACGGCGTCCGCGGAGTTGGCCGTGACGACGATCGGGACATTGCCGCAGAGCTCGCGCACGGTGAACGCGACGTTGGTGTTGACTACGTCACTGCCGGTCGCGGCGACCATGGCCGCCTGGGTGATCTGGGCGCGCTCGTAGGTTTGCAAGCGATCGATGTCTCCGAAGACGACCTTAATTCCGAGGTCGTAGAGGCGCAGGGCCTCCTGGAGATCGCCGA